>Ga0180434_10001736_pt1 | contig 30593 bp, 21 predicted proteins | sample SS_ome_7_FD_132453 | JGI IMG/M metagenome (GOLD analysis project Ga0180434, IMG submission 132453) | Hypersaline lake sediment archaeal communities from the Salton Sea, California, USA - SS_1_D_2 metaG | ecosystem: Environmental > Aquatic > Non-marine Saline and Alkaline > Hypersaline >... | reverse complement strand
TACATCTCCATAAGAATCGTCCGGTAAAGCCCCGGCTACACGTGGCCGCGCTCTGATGGATTATGCGTTCGACCGCCACTGCGAGCTACGGCTGTCCAAACTCTACAGTCCCGCCACTTTCCAGCCGGTGCGGTACCGGCGGCGAAGGTACTGGTTGGCTTCCGGCAGATTCGTAATCTTCATCTGCTCGGCGTCCCAGGCCAGCTCTCTGTCCGGGCAGCGCAGGGCAACCGTGCCCAGTAAGATGACCTCGGTCAACGGCCCGGCGTAATCGAATCCAGCGACCGCCTTGGCCTTTTCCAGACAGGCATCCACCCAGTGATGGTAATGGTTCCGTGGGGCGAGCTTGGGCCGCGGGTAACCTTTGAACTTCTTGGCCGGGAACAGTTGTGGTCCGCCGACGTGCGGCAGCAGCAACGTGCCGGACTCGCCGATTAGGAGCGAGCCTTGCTTGGGAAACTCGTGGTTGTCGATGTGCTGACGCACGTGTTCGGGAGGATACTTGTCCCCATCCGACCAGATCAGCTCGAGCGTCTTGCCCGCTGTCAACTCGGTACCGGGGAAAGTGTAGTGCACGACCTGCCATGTCGGCCAGGTCTCGGTCCGGCGTGAGGGTGTGTCTCGCCATGCGGGCTCGACCTCGGCGCGAATACGCACGGGCGCACCCAGTTTCAGAGCGCGGTACGGCGTGTCCACAATATGACAGCCCATGTCGCCGAGCCAGCCTACGCCGAAGTCCCGCCAGCCTCGCCACCATGTGGGGTGATACACGCCTTGCTTGTACGGACGCACCGGTGCTGTGCCGAGCCATGCATTCCAATCGAGGGTGGCCGGTACGGGGTCCTCCCGGGCGGGCCGCGGGCCAGTGGGGCGATAATCCCCCGCCGGCTTGTTGGACCACGCGTAGATACGCTTGACCTCGCCGATTGCTCCGTCGCGGAGCATCTTCACGGCCATGCGATAGGCGATACTCGCGTTTACCTGAATACCCATCTGTGTGACCACACCGGCCTTGGCGGCGGCAGCGGCTATACGGCGGGCCTCGTACACATCGTGCGTCAGCGGCTTCTGGCAATATACATGTTTGCCCTGATGGATGGCGGTCATCGTGATCGACGCGTGCATGTGGTCGGGCGTAGTCACATTGACGCAATCGATCTTATCGCCTTCGGCCTCCAAGAGTTCGCGCCAGTGTTGGTAACGGCGGGCGTTGGGGAATTTCTTTGCCGCTGCAGCCATGCGTGATGTATCGACATCACAGATCGCGCTGATTTCGACATCGGGGTGCGAGCCAATCTGTCGTATGTCCCCCCAACCCATGCCGCCGACCCCGATAGATGCATGTTGGATTTTCTCGTTTAGTGACTTAGCGGAAACAAGGGCCGGGAACGTAATCGTGCCCAGGCCGGCGCTAAGGCTGCGTTTTAGAAACTCACGGCGACTCGTTTGCATACTCATAGCTTGATTCTCCTTGCTTCCCAGAGAGACTATAGCCGAAGTTGGCGTATGGGCTACAATGCCTGGCTGTCTCACTACAACCGCAATATCGTCTATTAGAGGCGGCCACTGCGAACCAGTATATTGGATTCGGTATAGATAGCAAGAAAAACAGTAGCGTGCGTTGTTCAGAAGGGTAAGCCACCGACCGGTACCGTCATTCAATCCGTTGGACACTCTTGCCGCTGGAACGTTTTTCATGGAGGGAAAGTCTTCATACGATGCGTGCCCCTTTTATGGATTCTCGACCAATTCGGCATACCTGTCCATGTCGGCTAAGTATCTTTCGTCGTCGTTAAGATGCCGATACATCCTGGCACGCAAATGGTAGTTCTCTGCGTTTAGAGGATATGCCTTGATTCTTCGGGTATACAGCTCGACTAATTCTCGATAGTGCTGTTCGATCGTTCGTCCTGGTCCAAGTGATCTGGCGGCTGATGTACCAGGCAGGATTTCCGCCACCCATATCTCGAAGTAAGGATAGCGTACATCCAGGGCCATGCGTGACCCGTCCGGCGACCATGCTCCGAGCGTCACTGGGCCGCTTAGGACCTTGGTGGCTTCCTGCGTTTCGATGTTGTAGATCCAGAGACCCAGTGTGGATACGTCGTAGCCTCCCACGCTCAGTTCACGTCCATCCGGTGACCAGGTCGTGAACGCGCTTGGTGAACCCAAGGGCACTTCCCATTTCGCCGACACCTTGCCGGTGGCTAACTCGGTAATGCGCAGTTCACGCCCCGTACCGCGGCCGAGATAGGCCAGGAGTTTCTCATCGGGTGAAATCGACGGAAAAGTGTACCATTCTCGGCCCGAGATGATGGGCTCAGGTTGAGCATTGGGATCATTAGCGGAGATCACCCACAGTCCTGTGACTATCTCCCTGTCTTCCTCCTCGTTCTCCTCCATCTTCGTGAAGTATCGAATGCGCCGCGAGTCGCGGCTCCAGGACGGGAAGCTTCCCTTAGCTAGCCGCCTTTGGCCCTCACCGGAGGGTTGAATAATCCAGATCTCTTCTTGCTTAAGATATCGGTAATCCGGCTCTTCTCCAACCACAATATCTTTGACGGTTACCGTCTGTCGTTCCCGAACATAGGCGATATATCTGCCATCAGGTGACCAAGAAGGATCCTTGCCCGAGATGGCCAACAAGCGGGTTCTTCCGGATTGGATGTTGAGGACCTCGATAGCACATGCGCCGGGAAGACCTCGGCTGTAGGCAAGTTCAGTGCCGTCCGGCGACCAGGCCGCACGAAATCCTCGAGTCACTACCCTTTTGGCCTTCGCGCTGAGGGCGCGGTAGTAATCGGCAGCTTCATACATCGCCCCCAAAGCTACGTTTGCAGTGTTAGGATCAGGCAAGTGTAGCGGCGCATCAGCGTCCAGGGTATTGAATACGTGCTTGGCCGCCCAGTTGTGGAAATCTTCCACAATCTCGCCGCCGGATTCCATAATCCTGGCATATTCGGCCTTTGCCTCATCATAGCGTTCCATAGCCAGAAGGGCACCAAGAACGTTAAACCGGTAGGATGCGTCCTCAGCGCGCAGCTTGACGCAGTAGAGCGCATCTGAGAGGGCCCGCTCATAATCACCGCTCAGGTAGTATGTTTGGCGCCGCTGGTCGTACAGGTCCGGCAACCCGGCTTCATTATCACAGAATTCTATCGCCCGATTGTGGTCGCTGACCGCTTTTTCGAAGTCATTGGTTTGCCGCCGAATCTGAGCACGCAGATTGTATCCGAGCGAATCTTTAGGGCGAATGACAATCATTGCCTCCGCATCCTGCTGCATGTTCTGATAGTCTCCGAGCATGTAATAGACAAGTGCTCTTGCTTCGCGGGATGGATAGTGACTGGGGTCCAGCTCCAACGCCAGCGATAGCCAGTTCAGATTCTCTGTGATCGTACCGGCCGTCATCGTGCGGAGAAAATGGGCCTCGGCAGTCTGCGGAAGTAAAGACTCCGCTTTTTGCTTATGTTGCTTGGCTCTGGCAGAGTCACTGTCCAGATAAATATTTGCCAGGAGATAATGCGCAGGACCGGCAATCTCAGGTCCCTCATCGAGCAATTGCTCCAGTGCAGCCACGGCCTTGCCAGGCTGACCCACTTCAAGCAGCAAGCGGGCGTAGAGCAGCCTGCCTTCCAACGGTACATCCTCGTGTGCAAGATTTTCCTCAACTTCACTAAGAGCTTCTCGGTAGCGTCCCTCTGCGTGAAGTTTCTGCGCCACCGATAGATAGCGGTCGCGCTCCAGCTCAGCCACAGCTTGTTTGGCCTTGTCCTTCTCCGTTCTTTCCTGCTCGGCACGAAAGTACATGGCTGTGCTGACTATCAGTCCGATCATCAATGCGGCTATCACGGCAGCGGTTGCTGTTAGGGGCACCCAGTGCCTTGTCACAGATTTCTTTATGCGGTATAGGGAAGACTCCGGACCTGCCAGCAGCGGGACTCCGCGCAGGTAGTTCTGGACGTCACCTGCAAGTTCGGAAGCAGACTGATAGCGACGTAACGGTTCCTTCCGCATCGCCTTGAGCGGAATCCATTCCAACTCCTTGCGTAAGCGCTTGGCCAAAGTAGGAGCATCGGTACCGCGTTTATCTGCTACATCCTGCGCCTCTTCGCCCAGCCTTGAAAGACACGTGCTTGGCGTTTTCGGATCTGTCTGCCGTATTAGGTTTCGCAGTTCATCTATGCCGCCTTCGCGGAGCATCTTGGGATCGAAAGGTAAAACGCCGGTCAACAGCACATACAGCAGTACGCCCAGGGAGTAGACGTCCGAACGAGTGTCGATGTCCTGGCTGGCCGCGTCTGTCTGTTCGGGACTCATATACTCGGGTGTGCCGACCAACTGGCCCTGTTCAGTATACAGCGTCCGCTCGGTCAGCGGCTGGCTGAGAGCACGCGCCACGCCGAAATCGATCATCTTGGGCACCGCCTGATCGCCCTGTACACTTACCAGGATGTTTGAAGGTTTGATATCTCGATGGATGATACCTTTCTGGTGAGCATGTTGGACAGCGTAACATACGTTCAGAAACAGGCCAAGCCGATCATCGATGCTGAGCTTGTGTTGGTCACAGTGCTCGGTGATGGGTAAACCTTTGACATACTCCATCACGAAGTAGGGCCGGCCGCTGTCGGTCGTGCCGGCATCGTGAACATGAGCGATATTGGGATGATCCAGCAAGGCCAGAGCCTGTCTCTCCGCCTCGAAGCGAGCGATTACTCGTTTCGAGTCCATGCCGGGCTTGATGATCTTCAGCGCCACCTGGCGTCTGATCGGGCGCTCCTGTTTGGCCAAGTATACTATGCCCATGCCACCTTCACCGAGCACGTGAAGCAATTTATACCGGCCAATCTGGCCACCGGGTCGTGCCAGAAGCTCGTCCCAGGAAGCGGTCACGGCGTCCTGTCCCTCTCGGCCGGATTGCTCCAGACCCATCGCAATAAGCCGGTCGAGCCCTTCAGGCTCCGCACCAAATGTCGATTTGTGGCCCATAATTAGATTGCTGCCTTACGTGACCGCTTGAGAGCAGGCAATGATCATTGCGGTATTACATCCGAAGAATTTTCGGAATCCTGCGCTTTTCGGGGAGGCAATTTCAATATTTGCTTCAACTCTTCGTCTATCTCGCTCTCTGCAAGTACCGTAGCTCGCACGTTCCTTTTCAACGCCGCCTGGAAACGCCTCTTGGTGGTGATAATCATATTGGAAGCCCTGCTCTGGTCTTTGATACCGTATTTGGTACAGATTTCCTTCAAGGAGGGAGCTTCAAGGTTCTTCAGGAGCGGTTCCACTACCCGGTCCTGAAAGACATGCCAATGCGTTTGCATGCCGTCCTCGAAACATTTGTCCTGTACTTCTGACAGTGTTTGATCCAGCAATGCCGACTTCCAGGCGTAGTTGAAACAGTCTTCGGGATCCGACTTTGTGATGGTTTGGGGCAGGATAGGTGCGCCAATGACATCAAGAGGAACGAGCTTTTCTTTGGGAATGCGTTTGCGGGCTGCTTGTTTGCGCTTCTCGTCTATCAGGTATTGATTCAGCGCGTGCAGCAGAAAGGATCGGAAACGGCCCTTGGATGGATCGGCCTTTTGAATCAAGTCTCGATATAATACGATTTCGTGGAAAAAACTCTGGGTCAGGTCTTTGGCCTGCTCGTTGTCGTATCCTTTCTGACGCAGATAACAATAAACAGGCTTCCAATACCTATCGAGCAACAAACCGATCAGGGCTCGGTCTTTGTCTTGGCCGGGTCCGGATTGGACGTCCTCAATTAGCGACCAATGGGTCGTGAGGAACGTGTCGCCCTCTCCGCCCATGCTTGTTTGGTCACGGCGTTTCATGTTCTCTATGGCCTGAAGCGCACTGCTGGGTATGATCCGCGCATTTTGACGGCCCTGACAAGCCCGATCATAGCATATTCTGAGGATGCCCGCAAGCGATAAATCAGGACTTATAAGGCACTTACACCTCATTTGCAACTTCTCAAAAAGAATGTTCAAGATTCTGCGCAGGATCAGGATTTCCTTACGGATTGTTTGATAGAGACACTTTCGTGAGCAGGCCCCTGAATAAACGGGCAGAAAGGTAGGTGTGAGATGAAATTGTTTGGCGGTTCTAAAGTTAGCTTGCTGTTCATCGGGCTCTTGAGCATCACTGCCGCAAGTCTGACAGCACAGGACACATGGACAAAGAAAGCCGACATGCCGACTGCAAGGTACGGCCTTTCCAGCAGCGTTGTGGATGGGAAGATCTGTGCCATAGGCGGCGCAACTGCTTCACAGAAAGACCTTCGGACTGTAGAGCAGTACGACCCGGCGACGGATACCTGGACGAAAAAGGCCGATATGCCAAATACCAGGTGTTGGCATTCTGCCAGCGTGGTGAATGGCAAGATCTACATCATCGGGGGCTATGCAGCAGGGACTTTGTCGGGGATGGTGGAGGAATACGACCCGGTGACAGATACCTGGACGAGAAAGGCTGATATGCCCACCCCAAGATGGGTATTATCCACCAGCGTGGTGAATGGCAAAATCTACGCCATTGCCGGCGCTGCGGAGGCCTTCGGCGAATGCTTTGATACCGTGGAAGAATACGACCCGGAGACCGACACCTGGACGAGGAAAGCTGACATGCCGACCAGGAGGTTCGCCCTTTCCACCGGTGTGGTGAATGGGCGGATCTACGTGATCGGCGGTGCTTCGGGTTGGCAGGCATTCGTCAGGGCCGTGGAAGAGTATGACCCGGCTACGGACACCTGGGCACGGAGAGCCAACATACCAACGCCAAGGTGGTGGTTGTCCAGCAGCACAGTGAATGGCAAGATATATGCCATCGGCGGTTGTGTCGATGTCCATGGAGTCACTTTTTCGACCGTGGAAGAATACGACCCGCAGAAGGATAGCTGGATAAAGAAGGCCGATATGCCAACCCCAAGAAAGGCTTTGGCCACCAGCGTGGTGAATGGCAAGATCTATGCCATTGGGGGCTCTGCAGTGCCGCATTGGGACGCGGGTTTTTCAATGGTAGAAGAATACCACCCAGATCCCTTCATTGTTGACCTTAACGGCGACGAGAAGGTAGATTTCAGAGATTTCTCCCTACTTGCTGAATATTGGCGCCAGGATGAATCACCTTTTACCAACCGCAGGGTAAACTGTGAGGATTTAGCCGTTTTTGCCGATTACTGGCTCCAGGAAATTCTGCCCGCTAGCCTGGTTGCGTACTGGAAGCTGGACGAGACAGAGGGTGTCATCGCGTATGACAGCGTCGGAAACTACGATGCCACGCTTCATGGTGACCCGATCTGGCAGCCTGCCGGTGGCATAGTCAACGGTGCGCTCGAACTGGACGGACTTGACGACTTCGTTAGCACGCCCTTCGTTGTGGGCGCGGTGGATGCACCATTTAGTGTGCTTGCATGGGTCAAGGGTGGGGCGCCGGGCCAGGTGATTCTGTCTCAGAAAGCAGTTCCTGGAGTGGGCTGGCTTGCTACAGACCCCTCAAATGGCTCGCTTGTCACGGACTACCCGGGTTTGCTTCGTCGCTCATTAGCATCAGAAACGGTTGTGACTGACGGCCAGTGGCACCGCGTAGGACTCGTCTGGGACCCGCCCGACAGAGCGTTGTACATCAACGATGTCGAAGTAGCCAGAGACAAACATCCGCTCCTGGGAGGTTCGGATGCAGGGCTGTATATCGGCGCCGGCAGCGATCTTGCCCCCGGCACTTTCTTCTCCGGCCTGATTGACGATGTCCGCATCCATGATCAGGCAATAGAACCATAAAGGCTGACTTTTTGGGCACACACGAGAAAGGGCTGGCAGTCCGAGATACTGCCGGCCCTTATGCAAGCTGGCCGAGAATCAGGCTGACACCGAGAACACGGCGAAATCAGCTTAGTGCGTCCGCTCGCGGCTCGCAGGGCTGATCCTGCTTGGCTCATGGTTGCGTCGCCAGCCAACTTCTCGCAAGAAGCAAAAGGTCGTCGAAGTCAACGTCACCATCGCCGTCAAGGTCCGCTTCGCGGGCGCTCGGATGCTGAACTGAAAGGGGAGATGAGAAGTGCCGCGCGAAATAGGCATAATCCGTGAAGTCTACGTCGCCATCCGGCTCGAAGTCGCCGGCGAGACACGTCCTCGCTGACAAGGCTTCCGACGGACCGGTCAGATTGTGGTTGTGGCTCTTGTCGCGGGCAGTTACCACATAGGTATATACTGTGTTCGGATTCAGGTTCCCATCCTGGTAGTGGGGGCTGTCCTGCCAACCGCTGTCGTCGCCGCCGCCCGACGTGCAGTCGAAGTGGTATTCGACGCCGCCTCGGTCAAGGGCTGTTACTGCCGTCATGGAGATTGACGTGCTGCCGGTCGCGTGTGGTGGAGCAACCCAGGTCGTCGGATCGGGCGACGGCGGATCAAGGTCGTATGGGGCGAGATGCTGACCCTGTATGACTTGTTGAGAGATGCCGGGGCCTTGCCACGAGACAGCAATGCTATCACCACCGTCGTGCTCTTTCTGCAGCGCCTTTATGTAATAGGGCATGCCGGCAGTAAGCGTGACTGGGTCGGACTCCTGCTCGGAGTACTGCTCCCACCGAGGCGGATTTGCCCAAGTGGGCACTTCAGCGATCTTTACCTGATTTGCTGGATTAGCATCGCTGCTGAGCCACAGTTCGCAATTGTTATCCCCTGCGATCCAGAAGGTATAGCTGCCTGTCCTCGGTGGCGTCAGGAAGCCATGCATGAGCGTGCCATAGTGGTCCCCCCAATTGGTGGGCCCTTCAAAGCTGGGAATCTCCTCCAGTATATTGGGCCGGCCTGGATAGAAGCGGTAGTTTGTGAGATCGGCCACGGACGACCCTTGTCTTCCTGTCCAGACTGCACGAGTCAAGGTCCCTCCTATCGTACCTGTTGTGAAGCTCCAAACGTCCCCTATGATGGTACCGCGTCCGACAGGTACTTCGTCAATGCGCCAGAAATACTGGGTGTTCACATCCATGAAGGGCACATACGAGGTTTCGATCTGCCGTCCCATGTACTCGGGGGAGTCTATGGTCGCACGCACCACGGCCTCTCGGCTTGTCCCGAAATAGACATGGTGCGTAACCGTGTTGGCAGCTGCTACCCAGGTAAGGACTGCACGTTGAGGTACATTCCGCTGGCCGTCAAAGGGGTGTAGGTTCTCCGCATGGCCGCCATCCATAATGGCTTTGATCTCATCGACATCCAACGCACGGTTGTAAATCCGGACATCATCTATCAAGCCGTCCCAGAAACGCCCCTGCCTTTCTGCGTTCGCACCGATGTAGACCTTGTGTGTATTAGCGGGAATGGGATCACTATTGGGCCTGCCAGCGTCAAGCACTCCATCGACATATAGGCGGATCGCCTGACCATCATAGGTTCCACAAACATGATGCCACTCACCTGCAGGCACTTCGATATTTCCGTCAACGAGATTCACCCAGGGAGACCCACATACAGCGAAATGAAATCTTCTGGTCCTGCCGTAGGTTGACAGCCTCCATGCCGAGTCCCCTTTAGACACGATGGTCTGCCAGTCCGTGCCCACCGTGCCGATGGTCACCCATGCCGCCGCTGTAATGGTGTCGGTGATGTCAAAAACGGTACTTCTGCCGCAGTCGACGTAATCATCAGCCCCATCAAATAGAAGCCCGCCTCCGCGAGCGCGACTATGGTACTGCCACCGTGGATCGCCCTGCAATAAACCGTCATTGTCCCCGGCTGCGTCTTTGGCCGTTTCGCCGTCGGTTTCATCAAGCTTCCAATAGCCTACAAGCCGTCCTGCGTAGATTTCTACGGTTGCCTCCCGCTCCATGGATACATCATTGGTCAAGTCGGCGAAAACGACCGTGCCCTCATGGCTGCCGTAGTCCAGATGGGCAACCGCGCTCGTCAGATGCATCTCAACGGTAGACAAGCTGTGGGCGTCTATGATGCCCTGGTCAGAAGAAAGCCCAAGCCAATCCGTCGAAGCCGAAGCAGCCCAACTCAATGGGCAGTCCGTGGTATTCATGAGACTATAGGTTCGGCGTGAGGAAGTCATTCTTGAATGCGCGACTTTACTGTAGAAGGCATCCGTGGGGGAGACTACGAGGGCGGGTGGCTCAGGCATGACCACGAGCGACGGGTCGCCGTAGAGATTGAGGGAGTAGTAATTCCCCAACCACATGTTCATTGCTTCTTTCGTGTTATACAAAGCCTCACCACAGGCTTGCCCTCGAACGAGTCTCTTGGCGTATTCATAAGCCATCCCTCCGACGCTGCCATCCAGGTCTCGGTAATCCCGCTCAGGTATGGAATAGTTGACACCGCCGGTGGCACCGATCGAAGCGATACCGCCGTGACGCAGAATTGAATACGCCAGGTTGTCCGGATTTTCCGGCTCACTGTTGCCACAAGAGCCCTGCCACGTGGCTGCAGGGTGACCGTCGTCAAGACGGGTGGTATAGGCCCTGCTGATAATGCCGTTTGCATACGTTGACCCGCCGTGAGTCAACCAAACGATAAGACCGTATGTGCCCTGTTTCCACTCTGTTGCCGGGTAACGGTTCCTGCGCAGGTGTTCCGGTGGTGGTACAGCGTCAAAGTAGCATTCGTCATATATCCTGACAGAGCAAATCCCCTCCGCCTCAAGATGATCCTTTTTGATCTGCTCACCAAGTTCGTACGATAGCACGCCCTTCTCCGGCTCGAAGGGGACCATGGGAAGAAAAACACTACGGCGCCACTGAACTTCGGTGGAGTTTTCGTAATTAATGGTCTTACGCAAGATGTGGTCTAAATCACTGATATTATTGTGATAAGGGATGCGGCCCACGTACAGCTCAAAGTACTTCTCCACCTCATCTCCGTTGGTGGCCCCCCGTTTCTTGTCTTCGCCGTAGCGCCCGTCTCCATCCTTGTCCCAGTCCGCCGTCAGTTCCGCAAAGAAGTAGTCTGTGGGGTGATTGTTGGGGTTGTTTGGGTCGGGGTCGGAAGTACACTTCTTCATCGGCACGGAAGTCTCTACATCAAAGGATGTGGTATGCGGATTGCCGATTAGGAGCACATATAGGATCTGATCTGACTCGTAGTGGGTTTGCAGCCAGTCGCGGATGTTGCCGGCCCGCTCATCACACGCGGAACCGCTGAGGTAATGGTAATCATCAACAGTGCTGGATTCGGTAACCACCTTGACCGTAAAGCCGAGGTTCTCTTTATGCAACACGAAATTGGGTAGTTCCGCAGAAGCATTTCGTATAACTGAAGTGGTTACGATCACATATCCATTGGCGGATGGAGGCGGTGAGGTAAGGCGGTATTGACTTGTCTGGCCGGCTTCCCGCGCGGTCATGCTGGCCACGCTACCGGGAATGCCGTACTCCCACGACGCGTCTCGGAAATTGACAGCCACCTTTTCAACCCGGCCTCTCCCCGTTAGACTCCTGATGGCTGGGGCAAGTGGCTTCTCCTGGCGTGCATAGGCCACTGTCAACTCCGCAGAGTCGAGCCTGACCAGTCTGCCGGTAACTGGATTGTACCGGACGAGCGGTAGCGCCACCTCGGCCAACTTCCAGCACCGAAGACAGCCCACCGTTAGTATCCTCGCTTGATCCGAGGGCCAGAACGCATCTGTCCCATAGATATCGATATCACGGCCTCCCACGATGTTCTTTCCTGTTGGCCAGACCACGACCGTTCGAGCCTGTTTTTTATCCCATGTTCCCATTGGCGGACTTGGTTCGATTGTCCATTCACCCTCCTGAAGTTCATAACGGGCATTCTGACTGCAACTTACCGTGGACAAATCCGCATCTGGGGGCAAAAGGACTGTTACGACTTTCCAGGGAATCTGCGGCTCGCCGGGTTCGCTCAGCCAACGTACTCCATCGCAAACAAAATCCGTTTGGTTGCTGTCCCTCCTCACTATCTCCAGCGCCGCCGCTATGCCGGGCCTACTCCTATCCCCACCAATCGCAATCCTCAATGAGTCACTTCTAGCCGAAGAGACACAAACTGCGACCGACATCAGTACCCAGGCACATGACAACTGTGTTTTCATGAAGGTTGAAGTCCGTCCGACGTAGTGACCGTGTGCCTTACGGAACACTCTGTAATACGCCTTATGCCTTCTCCTACACTATTTTGCTGACGTTTCCGCTATGACGCCAGACAAAAAAAACACTCCTTCCCCGCTCAGCTCTCATGATACCAAGATGCTCGGTTTCATGTCAATAGTCCTGATCATCAGGTGACTGCCGCTGTTTGTGTTCTTGCCCGGCAGTATCTGTGTGTCCCCTTTGTTGTCTGCGAGCTAATTCTTGTGGCCATCGTGAGTTATTGGATGAATAACTCGTTTACGCAAGGAGGCTGAAAAAGAAACTGATCGCGGACAATAAGGCTTGCGCTTTGATTCGTGTTGCGGTATACTTGTACCCGAATCGTGCGAGTTGTATCCAGCGTCGGAAAGGGTGGCAGATGATTTCGTCCGCCGCACAAGAACCGCAACCGCCCGGTGCTTGCGGTAAAAAATGGTGCAGAGGCTTTTTGACAGCAGAGACTCGTTGACGCCTCATACAGAAAGTCGTCTTTTGAAAAGAGCTATGACAAAAGCGCCCGTAGCTCAGTGGATAGAGCAACGGATTTCTAATCCGTAGGTCGCAGGTTCGAATCCTGCCGGGCGTGTTGCTTTGGAGTCAATTGTAAGCCCGGTAGCAGCTTGGTCGTTCATTCGGGTAGTTCTTGCGGTTTGCCCACATGGCAAAGATACACCCCGCGGCTTCGCTGGGGCTTCGGATTCCTACACCCCGAGGATGTGGATGTGTCTCGGCACCATCCGGTTGAGATAGTCAGATTCAACCTTGACTATCCTGGGTTATTCGGATGAGCTCTTAGACATTCAAGCCGGAGACGACGGCGTCAAATACCATCAAGTCATCCACGATACCCTGAACGGCGCAGGTATACTTTCTCCTCTTGAATTGTGTGATATGGCCGAGCAGATACAATCTGTGCCCCGGCTCGACGGGGGCGCGAAACTTCGCACCATCTATACCTGCGAAACCGATAAAACCTCCCACTTCGTAGACTTGTTTGACAAAGAAGCTGGAAAGCTGAGCCGCCGCTTCGATCATAATGACTGCGGGCATCAAAGGCCGGCCCGGAATGTGCCCTCGCACCCAGAACTCCTGTTCGCTTACATCCTTGTAGCCCAATACAAGAAATCTGTCCTTGTCGTACCAGAGGACGCCATCAAGCTGTTGCATTTCGTAGCGTTGCAGATTTACGTTGCAAATAGCTTCTTTGTCGAAGATGGGCTCTTGATTTAAGTCTATTTGCGACAAATCAAACAATAACGGTGGAGGCATGGATAACCTCGGTACCTGTAAACGCTCCTCGCGGTTAGGCGTTCAAATCCTGCCGTCTCCGACGAGTCAATTCGCCGGCCGGTGCCGCTAAGCAGGCGTATGTGCGCGCAACCGGCCTGTGCAACAGAAGATGGGCGTTATGGGACGGATCTGATTTCGAGAATTCGGTTGCGGACACTCTGTGCGGCCTGCTTGATTTTCTGCATCTGCTTGCGTACCCGCGTCCCTGCTGCTTTGTTTCCGCCCTCGGCCTTGTTGATGTCGCCTTCGATTTCCACTACCAACACTTTCAGGTCTTCATACTCTTGCATTCAAGTAATCCTCCACTTCGTGGGTTAAAATCGCTAAGAAATTACCCACCTGCCTCTGTTTTGTCAAAGAAAAATGCCATTTTTCGTCAAAAAGACAGTATTTTTGCCGGCTAAGAAGTGAGTTTTTTGGTCAGTTCTGCGATTCTTTGGCCCCTGCGGGCACATTGTTGCTTTACTCTATCGTCCGGCCTGCCGATGGAAACCGGCCCGTAATGGTCGCCCTGTGGGTCGCCCTGGACGACCATGCCGGCAATCAACATCGCTTCGATGATGCTCATAATCGTGGTCTCGTTGCCTCCCCCGATGTTTGCCGCGCTGGAGAATGCTCCACCGACTTTGCCGTTGAGCTGGCCATGCTTGCTGACCAAATCATCAATGACCTGTTTTATAGGACCTGCCATCTGCCCGTAGTACGTGGGCGAGCCGATAACAATGGCGTCGTAACCCGGCAGATCATCGGCTCTGACGTCACTGACCGATTTGCATTCCGTCTTTAGACCGGCGGTATTCATTGCCTCGGCGATGATTTCTGCCATCTGCTTGGTATTGCCGCTTCGGGAATGGTATACCACAATTCCTTTTGCCATTTTGCATCCTTTCCAATAGACGGCCTTTCGACCGCAATCTGCAGTTGTGCCGAGGTATTGTGTTACGTGAAGGCCGGAATTGCAAGCTCATATTTCGCATTTTGGCCGCATAATCGAACTGAAAGAATTCTGCGCCGATGGCCCTGGATTGGCGTGTGCTGGCATTCCAGGACTTTGTACTTGGCGCTTCCTGTGACCAGGAGTATAGTTTCGGTGTGTTAATCGTGATCAGAGGCAGACAGCGGGATTTATGAAGGGCTGAATACATCCGGTCAAGGAGGTTATGATGGATGCTTTTTTGTATCTTTCACTGATTCCTGAGTCCTTGGTTGTTTCCATGCTGCCGCCGGCGGAATTCGGCACATATCTTGCCACCGGCACCAAGAAGCGAGCCAGAGAACAGGCCATATATTTTGAGATAGAAAAGGACTTTCAGAGTGATTATTTCGATTTGGCTACGGCTAAGCAGTCTTGTGTGCCGCACCCCGATGGGCAGCCCAAGCATTCGATATACGTCTCAACCTATCGCGTATTGGAGCACATACCCTTGGAAGCGATGGGCAGCTTGTGGCTGGCCACGCGCGATGGGCGTACGTTGCAGCTCGGACAGCAGAGCCTGCCACAGCAGTTCGAGGGCAAATATCATCTGTATCAGGAGCTGTGTCCCGTGCATCCGTTGATTGCCAGCGTTCTTGATCCGGTGAAGTTCTGCAAGTTCATCACGAATCCGAACGTCAGTCTGTACATTCCTAAAATCTGTTTTGTTGAGCTGGAACTGGGCGGGATGGCCGAGAATCCCGCAAGTGCTCGGGTTGAGGATTTGCCGTACGAGCACCTGGACCACGTAAGGGACTGTCTGGCTGAGTTGGCCGCCAGAGAAAAAACCACCAAGACCGTCAATCGTATTCAGCCGGAGCGCACACCATTTCGCTGCATAAAAAGCGGATTCTTCGTCGGCGACGGTGACACGGTACTGTGCTATCCGTTCCCCTCAGTCGAGGATATGGAAAAACACCACCATGACTGGTGGCGCTCGGCGGCATTATCCTAAGCAGTGCGGCCGACTAATGCTCTGCGACAGCCGAGATGATGCGTGTGCTGTGCGCGCCATGACAGGAAAAGGCGCCACAGGCGTCGCAAGAACAGGCTACTTTTCTTTCTTCTTTAGCGGAATAATCTCCGGCTCGCCGAAGCCCGGCGGGATTTTCACATCAAAAACCTTCTCATCAATCTCTTTGTTGACTTTGGGCTTGAGCAACTTTATTTCGTAAATGTCCTCTTCAGGCTGCGGTGTGACCGCCACTACCTTCGCCGGCAGGCTCAATTTCTTATCAATCCAGAAGTCAATAGAGCTATACCGGTCGCTGTACGAGGAAGCCGGCTTCGTTTTCAAGTGAAGATGAAGGAGGTTTTTCTCTTCGTCTTCTTTCGGCTCGATTAGCTTTATCTCGAAGTGGTTTTTCAAGTCTTCTATTTTGCTAAATCCGATAATCGGCAGGTTCTTGCTGGCCAGCTCGAAAGCATCCGCGGGCTGGTTTACTTCCGTCATTTGATAGAGCTTGACGGCCTTGATTTGATAGTCGATCTGCGTAAGCCAGACGCCGTCAAAGATAAAATGCTCTTTGTACTCTCGCTCTTCTTCATCGTCCTGCTTGATTGTTTCGAAGTTCACCCTGAGCTTGGAGGTTTTGCCGAGCTTAGCGTAATACAGGACACCTTTTCTGACCGACTTGGATTCCAGCAAGGGCTGGCGATACTCGTAATAGACTTGTCCTTGATACGATTTGATGTTTCTGGTTTTCTTCTGCAGTTGCGTGAGAATAGCCTCAACACAGTTGGCGTCCGTTTCATCCGGCTGGCGGCTTGCTGCGCCTCCGGCACACGCGCCGGCCCAGCAGGCGCCAATTGTCACCAGCAGACTTGCCGCGGCTCTCATGATCATTGTCTTACCCATGGCGTCACCTTTTTCCCAGTTCTTCTGTGAAATGTTATACACGGTCTTTGTCTTGAACAATTTCGAGTATCTGGTCCATGTTTTCAATGGTGAAGTCTGCGTGCTCGGCAAACTCACCCGCCTGTTTGTGGTTGGCCAGCAGTACCGCAATCGCGCCGGCCGCTCTGGCCGAGAGCAAATCAAACAGATAGTCTCCCACGACGAGCGTTTCCTGCGGCTTTGCTGCAAACTGCTCGCACAATCGCAGTACGCCGAAAGCGTCCGGCTTAACCGGGCCATCTTCTCTATCTACGATGGCATCGAATTGCAGGTTGTGTTTTGCCGCGATGGCCTCAGCGTTGCTTCGCTTGTTCCGCGTCAATATGCCGATGCGAATACCCGCTTTGCGCAGGGCGGCGAGCGTCCGCTTTGCTCCAGGATTGAGTCTGGATTCTGTGACCGCCTTTTGTTCGTGAAAATGTAGAATCTGCTCCACACGTTGGTGCTCTTGCGAGGACATCTTTTCCATCGACTCCAGGACAGGGCCGGAATCGCGGGCCAGGCCCATCTCTTCACGGATCGTATCAAAATCGAAATAGGGCTGGGTTATGGTGCCATCCAAATCGAATATCACCGCTTTGATTGTCATAGCTTTGGTCCCGTAATTCATGCCTCGTTCACGGTGTGGGGCCGAGGGCATATCACCCTTGCCGTCTTTTGCGCAGCAGCTCGATGAAGTATCGCCCCGCCTGGCCCAGGATTTTGCCCTTTCGGATGATGATGCCGGTGGGCCTGACGAACTGCTCATTCAAAAAAGGTATCGCCCGTATCGTCCCGCTGGCCGCTTCCTGAAGCAACGCCGTCTGCGGCAATATGCTGATCCCGGAGTTTATTTCGACCGCCCGCTTGACCGTCTCGATATTGTCGAATTCCATCACGGGCCGGACCACCACATTGTAACGTTCTAAGATGCCGTCTATCCAGGTCCGTGTGATCACATTTTTCTCGAAGGCAATGAATCTCTCGAATTGCAGCCTATGGATATCGACCTGCGATTCGTTGGCCAGGAGATGCTTGGGGCTACAGGCCAGGACCAACGGCTCACTTTCGAATTCATAGACATCGAGCCTTTTGTCCTTTTTCGGAACTGCTACCAGGCCGATATCGATCTCGCCGCTCAAGACCAGCTCGTAAATTCTGTCGGCGCTCAAGTACTCGATATGGACGTGCACGTTGGGATAGCTGACCATGAATCTTTTTATATAATCCGGCAGCGTGTGCATACCTATGCTGAAAATTGCAGCTACATTGATTCTGTCGCCGGCCGATGATTTCAGGGCGTTCAGCTCGCTTCGCAACTGTTCGTACCTGTCAAAGATGTCTCTTGACGCCTTGTACAGAATCTCTCCTGCCGCAGTCAGTTCGAGAGGGCGTTTTTTTCTATCCAGCAGTTGGCATTTTAGCGCAAGTTCCAACTGCGCAATCTGTTGTGAGACCGCTGATTGACTTAAGAGGTGTTTCTCAGCGGTCTTGGAGAAGCTGCGAAGATCAGCCAAATCGCAAAATGTCTTTAGAGTTTCTAAATGCACGATAAGTTTCCGTAATAGAGTTTATCATCATTTACCCGTTCTGAACGTAGCTCTCGTGCGTATACTATATGATGCTGTGTATGTCTGACCGGGCAAGGCCACCATTAGGTTTTCTTATTATATATTAACATTTTGTCCGGTCAGAAGCTATGATTTTCTAAATAGATTTCTGTTTATGCCTGCGCCCGGGTGTTGGCGTTGTCGGGCCACCTTAATAGACGCAAGAGAAAGGTAGTATATGGCGGAATTGGCAAGCACAGGCCTGGATAGCTTAGATGCTGCGCTAAACAACCTGAGAAAAGGCGATAACGTCGTCTGGCAAGTGGATAGTATCGACGATTTTCGCCACTTCGCAATACGTTTTGTCCGCCGCGCCAGGCAGGATGGACACAAGCTTGTGTACATGAGATTTGCCGACCACAAGCCTCTGGTTGAGCCCGATGTGAATGTCACCGTTTACAACCTGGACGCCGATAGCGGTTTTGAAACATTTTCTACGAATGTCCACAGCATCATCTCCCGCGAAGGAAAAGGAGTTTTCTATGTCTTTGATTCTTTGTCCGACTTGCTCAGCGCCTGGGCGACGGATTTGATGATAGGCAATTTCTTCATGATCACTTGCCCGTATTTGTTTGAGCTGGACACCGTTGCGTATTTTGCGCTGCTGCGGAACAAACACTCGTTCAAGACCATCGCCCGGATCCGCGAAACAACTCAGCTTCTGCTGGACTTATATAATTTCGAGAGCAGTTACTATATACACCCATTGAAGGTCTGGAAACGCTATTCGCCGACTATGTTTCTGCCGCACCTGCAACAGGCGGACCAGTTTGTCCCGATCACCAACAGTGTTGAGGCCAGCAGACTGATTTCATATCTGTCCGAAAGGGGCCTGGAGCCTACCCAACGGGCACTGGACTATTGGGACCGCCTTTTTCTGCGAGCCGAAGAAGTGTCGCAATTGGCCGACGCCTCGCAGCAGGATAGGCGGCTGACGGTCGAGCGGCTTTGTCGGATCATGATTGGCCGGGAGAAAAGGATCCTGTCGCTTGCGCAGAAACATTTCTCGCTCGAAGACATCCTTAATATCAAGTCCAGATTGATCGGGACCGGCTTTATCGGCGGAAAAGCCGCCGGCATGCTCTTGGCCAATAGCATTATGGCGAAAGATACCTCCTTCGACTTCAAAAGCTCTCTGGAGCCGCACGATTCGTTCTATGTGGGCTCGGATGTCTTCTACACATACATCGTGGAGAACGGCTGGTGGAAGCTCCGCATGGAACAAAAAAGTAAGCAAGGATATTTCCAGGTTGCCGAGGAATTGAAAGAAAAGATGCTAAACGGCAAATTTCCCGAGCAGGTACGAGAACAGTTTCAGGAGATGATAGAGTACTTCGGCCAATCTCCGATTATCGTTCGGTCAAGCAGTTTGCTGGAAGATGCGTTCGGGAATGCTTTTGCCGGCAAATACGAAAGCATCTTCTGTGTCAACCAGGGAAGTCCCGACCAGCGCTATGCCCAGTTCGAGGACGCGGTGCGACACGTCTACGCCAGCACGATGAATGAGGATGCGTTGACGTACCGCCTGCAAAGAGGGCTGGAGCAGCAGGATGAGCAGATGGCCCTGCTGATTCAGCGTGTTTCCGGCTCGTATCGCAAGAGCTATTTCTTTCCGGACTTGGCCGGCGTTGGCATTTCGCATAATACGTTTGCGTGGAACCCTCAGCTCGACCCGAAAGCAGGAATGCTGCGGTTAGTGTTCGGCCTGGGGACGCGGGCGGTCAACCGCACGGATGAGGACTATCCCAGAATTATTGCGCTGGATGCGCCGTTGTTGACCCCGACGGCAGGACTGGAAGATGCCCGCAGGTTTTCCCAGCAACACGTGGATTTGCTTGACACACAGCAGAATGATCTGGTTACCGTTCCGCTGCAAAGGCTCTTCAGCGAGAACCTCGGCGTCAACCTCGACCTGATTGCCGTGCCCGATTCCAAGATGACGCAGAAAGCCAAGCAATTGGGACTGAACCAGCAGTATTGGCTTCTTACCTTTGAAAAGCTGCTGTCGGACACCTCGTTCGTTCGCAACATGCAGAAAATACTCAAGACCTTGGAAGAGAACTACCAATACCCCGTGGACATTGAGTTCACCGTAAACTTCACCAGCGACGGTGCACCTATGATCAATCTGCTGCAGTGTAGGCCCCTTCAAACCAAAGGCCGGCAGGTGAGGGTACGGCTTCCCTCACGGGTGCAGCCGGACAAACTGCTCTTTGCGTGCAAGGGTTATTTCATGGGCGGAAGTATTCGTGAAAAAATCAAGCGAGTTATCTATGTTAAGCCCGAAGGCTACGCCGGGCTTGCGCTGGCGCAGAAATACGACATCGCCCGTCTCGTGGGCAGCATAAACAAGCAGGTCGCGGACCGACAACAAATGCCCACACTATTGTTGGGCCCGGGCAGATGGGGAACGACGACCCCCTCGTTGGGGGTCCCCGTGAGTTTTTCCGAGATCAATAATGTAACCGTGCTGGGCGAAATTGCATACGAAGGAGGCAACTTGATGCCGGAGCTTTCCTTCGGCACGCATTTCTTCCAGGACCTGGTCGAAAGCGATATCTTCTACGTCGCCATCTTCCCTCGGCAGGCCGGCTGCACTTTCAACGAGGAGTCCATCGAGCGGATGCCAAACGTGCTGGACAGAATTGTGCCGGAAAGGGCCAAGTATGCGGAAATTGTGAAGGTCTGCGAGGTCCCCGACGGCCAATTGCAGATCGTCTCGGATGTGGTTTCCCAGAAGGCGGTTTGTTTCTTCGCCTAACAACGGGGCCCCGCTTGAGAATCAGCTAACCGTCGCCTCGGCAGGCTCGTGGGCGAAACATGTGCGGCAGGACGTTCAAGAGCTGTGCAGCAATTATTAGCGGCGCTAATACATTCTATTAACATTTCCTGTCTTGTGCTGGACGTGAAAGTGGGTTATTTTCCGGCTTCCTTGTTGCAGACAAAGCAAACGTAATGTTGTTATTTGTTTTGCTTATCCGGATGGCCATGCGAAAGGTGACCGTGGTTCTTATTGGAGGTTATGCAAGTGGCAGCGAATACGATAGTGCAAGCCGTATATGACCAGGTTTTGCGACGCAATCCCGGCGAGCCGGAGTTCCACCAGGCGGTCAAAGAAGTGCTTGACTCATTGGGGCCCGTCCTCGATAGGCACCCGGAATACGTAGAGGCCAAGATCCTTGAGCGATTGGTGGAGCCGGAAAGACAGGTGATCTTCCGCGTGCCCTGGCAAGATGACAAGGGCAATTTCCAGGTCAATCGCGGCCTCCGCGTGGAGTTCAACAGCGCTCTGGGCCCCTACAAGGGTGGCATTCGCTTTCACCCGACGGTCTATTTGGGCATCATCAAATTCCTTGGCTTTGAGCAGATCCTGAAGAACTCGCTGACTGGCTTGATGATGGGCGGCGCAAAGGGTGGCTCCGACTTTGACCCGAAAGGCAAAACCGATGCCGAGGTGATGCGCTTTTGCCAGAGCTTCATGACGGAACTCTGCCGGCATATCGGTCCGGATACCGATGTTCCCGCCGGCGATATCGGCGTCGGCGGCCGAGAGATCGGCTTTATGTTCGGCCAGTATAAGCGAATCCGCAACGAGTTCACCGGTGTTCTTACCGGCAAAGGACTGGAATGGGGCGGCTCGTCCCTGCGGACGGAGGCAACGGGCTACGGACTGGTCTACATCGTGCAGGAGGCGCTGCAGGCTGTCAAAAAGAGTATCGAGGGGCTGACAGTCAGCATATCCGGCTCGGGTAACGTGGCCATTTACGCTACTGAGAAAGTTCACCAGCTCGGCGGTAAGGTCGTCACCCTTAGCGATTCCAACGGCTTTATTTATGATGCCGATGGAGTGAATCTCAATACCGTCAAGCGAATCAAAGAACTGGAGCGAAAGCGGATAAAAGAATACGTTGCAGCTCACAAAGACGCTCAATATACGGAGGGCTGTGGCGGTATTTGGAATATCAAGTGCGATGTCGCGCTTCCGTGTGCGACGCAAAACGAGCTGGATGAGGCGGCGGCCAAAACCTTGGTCAAAAATGGCTGCATCGTGGTAGCTGAAGGTGCTAATATGCCCTGTACTCCAGAAGCGGTGGATGTCTTGCATGAGCAAAAAGTCGTCTTTTTGCCGGGCAAAGCGGCGAATGCCGGCGGCGTGGCCGTGTCCGGCCTGGAGATGGCGCAAAATAGCCAGCGGCTGCCCTGGACGTTTGAGAAAGCTGACGCTGAGTTGAAGAACATCATGGCGACCATCTACAACAATATGAGCCAGGCAGCCGAGCAGTACGGCTGTGCGGGCAACTTCGTGGCGGGAGCAAACATCGCCGGATTCATCAAGGTGGCCAACGCCATGTTAGCGCAGGGTCTTGTGTAGATGAAGCGCGGATTGTTCGTTATGAAAGGGCACTTGGCTGGCCAAGGGCCTTTATTGTTGTCTGGCTGAGAAGACGCCGGTACAATGATTGAACATGCGTAAGCAAGCGGATATCGGCAAAGCCGTCCGTCAGCACATACAGATGGAGGAGTTCTTCACGGGTGGCTTTGCGTTAAGGAGCCGGCCAGTCATGCCGCAGAGCCAAAAGACCAAGCAGTTCTCTGCAGAGGCCCAGGCAGAGCTTGAAAGAATTGCCGATGAGGTCAAGCAATGCTGCAAGTGCGGCCTCGGCTCGACGCGGACCAACGCGGTACCCGGCGAAGGCAGTCCAGGCGCGCGCATCATGTTTGTCGGCGAGGCACCCGGAGCCGATGAGGATGCCCAAGGCCGCCCGTTTGTGGGAAGAGCCGGGCAACTTCTGGATAAGATCATCCAGGCTTGCGGGCTGAAACGAAGGGAGGTCTGGATCGGCAATATTTTGAAATGTCGTCCGCCGGAGAACCGTGACCCCCGCCCGGAAGAGATAATAAGCTGTCTGCCCTATCTTCAAAGACAAATCGAGTTGATCAATCCCGATGTGATTGTCGCCCTCGGCGCTCATGCAGCCAGGACGCTGTTGAACACCAATAAGTCTATAGGCCAACTGCGGGGCCAGTTCCATGAATACTATGCCGGCATCGGCAGACCGCCCATAAAGCTTATGGCCACATATCATACCGCATATCTGTTGCGGAATTACTCCGAAGAGAACCGAAGGCGTGTATGGGAGGACATGAAAAAGGTGCTGGCGGAGTTGAATTTGCCGTTGCCCTAACACAAGAACAGATGGTGCCGTCCGAAGCGGGCAAGTCCATTCCAGTAGCACTTGGTTGAGATAGAACAACGCCGGGGGTATGGCTTTCTTCAGGACCCGCATTGCCAGGCAGGGCAAGATGTGGTTTGCCATGGGAGAGTCGGAACGTCGCAGAGCTTCGATGAATGCACGAGCAAAGCCGGCAAAATAACAGGTTTCTGGTTAGAAAACGCAGAACAAAATTTGGATCGGCTACGTACTCTCGATACAGACGGGCCAGTGTACGTGGGGTGTAGTGAAGCCAGAAGGCCCCAATAGTGGAAGTAGATGGCCTTCTGCAAAAATGTGTGCTTTTTTCAGTTTTTTCTTTTTCATTAAAGAAATTTTTGTTATTTATTCGATGTACTATACAGGCGCGCACAATGAATGAGAGGACTGCCGTTGGAATTTTAAGATAGCTTTTCATCACCCTCCTCCGAAGCCAGATTCTATCGATATAGGAATCTGGCTTTATTTGTCCGAATACATGTCAATATAGTTAATATAGATTTGGGGCCGGCCTGTTAAGGTGCGGGCTTTAAGTGCAGCGAGTCGAATCTGAACGGAGTGGAGTGAACCGGGGGCTACTGCCGGCGCTGCGTTTTCCGGACTTGAATACGGGGCTGCCGTTTGAGTTCAAAGAGCAGAATATGGGCATTGATTTGTTGGGTGCCGGTTAACTATTCCCTTCAGGGCAGGACAAGATATAGTCCAGAATATCGCTCATATTCGCTGTGGCCACGGCAATACTGCAGTCGGCCGCACCGTAGTACAGGTGTAGTTCGTCGGTTTCTTTCTGGACGATGGCACCGGTAGGAAACACCACGCCACCGACGTCACCAACTTGCTCATAGTAGGCACGCGGCCCCAAGACCCATTCGTCGCTGCGACGCAATACCTTCCACGGTACATTTAAGTCCAGCAGCGCCAATCCAACACGATAGATTTGTCCCGCCGTAGTGCTGCGGACGCCATGGTAAAAGACCAGCCAGCCTTCCGGTGTCTCGATGGGTTGGCACGCCAGGCCGACCCTGTGACAGTCCCAGTAGGCAGGTCTGGTGCGAATGAGCAGTTGGTGGTCGCCCCAGTGTTTCAGGTCCGGCGAAAAGCTGAGCCACATGTGTGCCTCGCCTCGAACGACCGGGCGGTGAATCACGGCAAACCGGCCGTTGAATCGGCGGGGGAACAGGCACGCATCTTTGTCTTCCGGCGGCAGAAGAGCGCCCAAGCGGGCGAAGGTCTTGAAATTCTTTGTGATGGCCAGGGAAATGACCGGGCCGCCCTCGCTGAAAGACACGTATGTCACGGCAAATTGGTTTTGCTCTTCCAGCCAAACAATGCGGGGGTCTTCCAATCCCCAGCGTTCCTCGCGCGAGCTCTGGTCGGCTTCCAACGTCGGCGTGGGGTCAATTTCCCAATTACTAAACCCGTCGGTACTGCGGGCGACTGTCAAATGTGAAAAACCGCGCATGTCCTCGACACGGACCAACAGCAACGTCTCGGCATTCAGTTTGGCGGCGGCTGGGTTGAAAATCGCATTCGCAGGATAGGGCCAGTCTTCCGGCGACAAGATGGGGTTGCCATCAAACTTCCTGAAAAGCTCGTGCGCCTTTTGCTCCCGCGAAAGATCAGTCATATTTGTATCCCAACACTATCAAGCAGACCGGCGAAAAGTGCTCAACAATGCAAACCAGTCATGCCCACCTGCCAGGTTTCACGTTCTTCCTCTACGCCCCGTCATATACTAAATCGGCAATCTGCGTCACTTACTGGAGCGGAAAGTAGCAATTCCAATGCCGGATTGCCCCCGTACGCATCCGTCATCATGTAGCCGGCACGCTGGATTTCTAAGGACAAAATCAGCAGTTGCGTTCTTTTAGTATTGTTCATTGTGCCTTGACCAGTTGTGTTTCGGACAGGCTTTGATATAAAGGACACATCTCCATAAGCTCGTCATGCCGGCCTTGAGCGATAATGTCGCCGTCGTCCATCACCACGATGGCATCCGCACTGACTACAGTGCTGAATCTATGGGCGATGATAAGAGTCGTTCTATCCTGCATAACATCCTCCAGAGCCTGCTGGATTTTGGCTTCGCTTTCCGCATCGATCTGACTGGTTGCCTCGTCAAAGATGAGTATGGGCGGGTCCTTCAGGATGGCTCTGGCAATGATAATTCTTTGCAACTGCCCCCCGCTGAGCCCCACACCTTGTTCGCCGATGACCGTATCATAACCCTTCGGCAGCACAGCAATGAATTCGTGAGCGAACGCATGTTTGGCTGCTGCAATGATTTCTTCCCTGGTGGCCCCATGCTTGCCGTAGCTGATGTTACTTGCGATGGTGTCGTTGAAGGTCACTACGTTCTGAGTGACCATGCCAATTTGATTTCGCAGACTTCGAAGTGTCACGTCGCCAATATTCACACCATCGATGAGGATTTGTCCGCTGTCGGGTTCGTAGAACCTCGGGATCAGGTTTGCCAGTGTCGTCTTGCCCGCACCGTTAGGCCCGACAATGGCAACATTATGCCCGGCTGGGATGGTCAGGTTGATTGTCTTTAGGACCGGCTCATCCGTACCGGGGTATGTAAAGACAATATTTTTGAATTCTATTTTCTCTCGCAGGGGGGCTAATTCAATCGCTCCGGGCTTGTCTCGTTCCGCCGGCGTGTCGATGACGGCGAATACCCTTTCGGAGGCGGCGTTGGCTTCTTGTATCTTGTTCCAGACGGTACTCGTTTTGCGCGCTGACTCGGCGGCGACGCCCAACAGGATCAGCAGGCCGAAGAATTCGGCGCCGCCCATTTCCCCGGCAGTGACCCAATGGGCTCCGACAATCAGCGCAGCGGCCCCGGCAACCATGCCCAGGACTTCCATTGTAGGTGTGGTGGCCGCGTCGACTTTGGAAATCTTCAAGAGCTGCTTGAGAAATCGCTGGTTTATCGTCCGGAAGCTTTGTCTTTCGTAGTCGTGACGGTTGTAGACCTTGACCACTTTGAGCGCCGCCAGGGTCTGTTGCAGTCTTGCCAGCATTTGGGAGGCGGCCACCAGCGATTTCTTGCTGGCGCGCTTCATTTTTCTGCCAAACAAGGCTACCAAACCCAGCACGAACGGCACGCCGCAGAGAAATATCAGTGTAAGTTGCCAGTTCAGCAACATGGCCACTGCTACCATGAACAGCGCGTTCAGAGGTTCCCGCAGTGCTTTACCGAGCATGATCTTGATGGCCCTTGCCATCAAGCTGGTGTCCCTGAAAATCCGACTTACCGTGTCGCTCGGTCGCTCATTGGCAAAAAAACCAACCGGTATGTCCAGAGCGTGCTCAAAGGCATCTTGCCGCAACTCATTGATTCCAATTTGGACAATTTTCTGGGCCATGTATTCTTGATAGAATTTCGCAAGACACCGAATGATGGTCACAACGCCAATGGCAAGGACAAAAAATGTCACCGCCTTGGTCTTGTTTTGTCTCGTTTGCTCTCTCGGCAGAAAAGTCAGCAAGTTTTCCACATGCTTGACATAGAACGGCTTGGGACCCGTGTCAAACGTCAATGTCTGCATCTGGGCCTTGCCGTCCTTGCTGAATCGGCGCAGTTGAACGGTGAGGTTCTTATTTGCCGGTGCGGTTGCAAGTGCCTCGAGAAGCTTGGTTCGAGGAACCTTTTCACGCTCTGGCCCGACCAAAAAGCCGTTGACCCCAATAATTACATCCAGTTCTCGCAGCCCTGCTTTTCTTGCGGGGCAGTCTTGCTTCACGTCCGTAACGGGCAGGTGATAGCCAACGTCAGGCTCGGCGAAGTCCATGGCCTCGGGCACGGAGAATGTTATGCCGTATCGCCGCCCGGCGATTTTCCTTTCCGCCCATCCGTGCAGACCTTCCCCGCCCATCATCACTTTCAGCAGCGGTATCACCGTCCAGACACTCAGCGACAAAAGGGACGACACGACCACAGCGCTAACAAGGACAACGATAATTCGCGGCCACTGCGGCCAGACATACTTGAATATGCGCCTAAAGGACTTCATTCGGCCAACTCCACTGCTGCTGCCGGACACGGTTTCAGATTGTCCTGCACGCCGGCTTGCCGACCGGTATTCACATCCAAATTTATGTGGCCAAGCACAGTAACAGAATCGGTCTTGTCGGTCAAGTGCAAACAATCTGTTGACGGGAATTCGCCTTTTTGTTATGGACAAGTGTGCAATGAAGATTGATCGTTTAATTCTGGGTGCGTATGAGACCAACTGCTACGTCCTACGCAATAGCGACGCAAGCAAGGACTGCTTGGTTATCGACCCAGGCCTGCGGGCGGAGGAGTTGATCGCTTTTCTTGGCGAGCACACATTGAATCCCACGGCCATTGCACTCACACACGGTCATGCCGACCACATTGCGGGCGTCACGTTGTTACGGACCAGTTTCCCGCGGGTAAAGGTGTACATCCACAAGCTCGATGCTGACATGCTCACGCAGCCCGAGCGCAATCTATCGGTGCTGGCCGGCGAACGCATCCGCTCGGACCCGGCAGACATGCTCGTAGAGGAGCAGAGCGTGGTCGAGCAAGCCGATGTACGGCTGGAGGTACTGCACACGCCGGGACATACACCGGGCGGGATCTGCTTATATGCCCGAGACGAGGGCGTTGTTTTTACAAACGATACGCTTTTTGCCGAGTCCATCGGCCGTGCAGATTTTCCCGGCGGCAACATGTCGGAGCTACTGCAGAGCATCAGGCAAAAACTCCTTGCCTTGCCTGACCACACGAAGGTTTATCCCGGCCACGGCCCCATAACGACCATCGCTCAAGAAAAGGCACACAATCCATTTCTGAAGTAGGCGCCTGGTAATAGCAACCGCCTACAGTTCAGAGTCGGCGCCATACCTCTGTCAAATCCTGCAAGTACATCGCAGCAACAAATCTGTGTCTGCGAGAGTGTAACCTTTTGACCGAGCCGCGCGTATAAGAGGGTGAATTAGCCAAAAAGAGAGGTTACGGCAAAGAGACACGATTGCGGCGAAATGGACATGCCGCACAGTGCGGGATGTTTCGTTCGGTTTTCGCAGGGTACGTTGGTATAATGTAGAAAGGAGCCATAGCGATGAGAAAGTCGATTGTCATGGTGATAGCGGGTGCGTTGCTGGCTGTTGCGCCGGCGCTGGGCGGACCCTTGATGAAGAGCCAGGTCGCGGCAGGTGCCAATTGGGTGGTCCACTCGGACTACGAGCAGTTCAACAGGTCGGCCGTAGGCCAGCTTTTTCGCGCGGAGCTGGTCGCTATCGGAGTTGAAGAGAAACTCATAAACTTTGAGACGGTCTTCTCATTTCACCCGCTTGACGATGTCCGAGATGTCACCATCTACGGTCAGGGCCAGGACCAGAAGAAGGCGGTGGTATTGATCGACGGCATCTTTGACACGGAAAAGCTGCTGGCACTGGTCAAGATGAATCCGGAGTACGAAGAAATCGAACATGGCGGTATCACAGTGCACAAGTGGCGGCAAGAGGGAAAGCCCGGCAGCGGCCCTGATGAATCGCCCCTGATGTATGGATGCCTCTACACCGACCAATTGGTCGTGATCAGTGCCGGACTCGACACGGTAAAACAGGCCGTGGACATTCTCCAGGGCAGGGCGATGAATGCAACAGATGTGGTGTTCAGCCATGCAATCCCGGATGCCGAGGGGGTGTTCTGCCAGGTGATGGCCTACAATGTCAGTGCGACGGCCGGCCGGGAGCCGAAGGCCGCTGTGCTCAGGCAAACCGATGAGCTCGGCTTGGCCGTCGGCGAGAATCAAGGCAAGGTCTTCGTAGATCTTGGCTTGACGGCGGAATCAGAACAAACAGCCCAGGCCATCAAGAAAGTGCTCGACGGTATCGTCGCATTTGTCGCTCTGACCGGCGACGAGCAGCCCAGGCTCGCAGCGCTGGCTCAGAACGTGCAGACATCGTGTACGCAGAGTACGGTTCGCGCACATCTGGAGTCGGATCCTGAGTCCATAATACAATTGCTCAAGGAGCAATGGCAAAAGAAGCAAACCAGCGCAGAGAAATGAAACAACCGGCTGTGTCTGTCGGGCCGCCGCGGAGCTTGAGCGTCGAGGAGCTGGTGCAGCGCTGCCGAGATGGCTGTGAGCAGTCGTTCACAGAGGTGGTACGGCGTTACAGCCCGCGTCTGCTGGCGTTCTTACTGCAGAAGACACACAACGCCCACGACGCCGAAGACCTAGTGCAGGAAACGTTCATCAAGGCCTACGAGAACATCCATCGATATAAAAGCAGGTGGAGGTTCTCGACCTGGCTGTTTACCATCGCGGCCCGATTGACAGCCAGCCACCACCGCCGACGGCGAGGCTTCCAGGGCGTCCCCGACGTTGCAAGCGATGCATCGAATCCGGCGGATCTGGCGGGTCGGCGGGAAGCCGGGCAGAACCTGTGGGTACTGGCCGCAGGCCTGTCGCCCAATCAGTATGAAGCCTTGTGGCTACGGTATACCCAAGAAATGTCGATAAAAGAAATTGCAAAAGTTTTGAGCAAGTCTCAAGTCAACGTGAAGGTTCTGCTTTACCGAGCCAGGACAAACCTGATCAAGAAGGTGCAAGGCGCGGGTCGGCAAGAGCAAGCAGTCGATTCGGCCTTGCGGTCGGAACGCAAATTGTCTTTTGTCAGAGCGAAGGGTGCACAATGTTCTGCTGGTTCTTCAGATTAATGATCTCTCATGCGGCTGACAAAGATGAGCCGCTATTGGGCGCAACGCGAAAGCACGTTCGTCACTGTCGGCAGTGCAGCCAATTCCACAATTCCTTCCAGGCGCTTAGCAAAGACCTAAGAAAGCAGGTGCACGTATTCGACCGCCCCCTTTCCGCCGAACGAACACAGGCCATTCAGGCGGCCGTACGCGGCGGGCCTGCGAAAACGCGCTCTGTTACACTCTGGTGGCGGCCGATAGCGGCTGCTGCGTGCATCGCTTTGATCACCTGTGCGAGCATCTTTATCCTTGCCAGGCACCGGCAGAATCAAGAGCCACGCAATCCGAGCACGGCCGGGGTTGAACGAGTTATCACGCAAAACGTGCCCGGGGCGTGGTCAGCTTTGATTGAAAAGCCACTAACCGATGAGATGCGCAATATCGTCGAGGATACCGAAACGGCAGCGCGATTCCTCTATGCCTGTGTGGCCGTAGATATAACTAACAGACCGCCGACACGTGCAAACAACTGAACTGCTCATTCCCGCCCCACGTTTGTTTCATGAGTGCCGTTTCCATTAAATAGGTCTGGCTTTTATTCTCATGTCATTCCGGCCTTGAGCCGGAATCCAGATTCAGAAACGTGGATTCCCGCTCCCCGCTTGCGCGGGGACAAGTTCAGCCCTGCAAAAGCAGAAGCGGGAATGACAACATGTGACATTTACGTTCTAGAAACGGCACTAAGCTACCATCAGAAAGTTTTTGGACATTCGCTGATTAGCTTATTGGTGCTATGGTCATTGCGAGGCCTGAAAGGCCGTGGCAATCTCAATCGCCTACAGAGACGAGATT
>Ga0180434_10001735_pt1 | contig 30609 bp, 27 predicted proteins | sample SS_ome_7_FD_132453 | JGI IMG/M metagenome (GOLD analysis project Ga0180434, IMG submission 132453) | Hypersaline lake sediment archaeal communities from the Salton Sea, California, USA - SS_1_D_2 metaG | ecosystem: Environmental > Aquatic > Non-marine Saline and Alkaline > Hypersaline >... | reverse complement strand
TGTATTCACTGATCATACCGCTGCTCCCCCCCTGGATCTCTTCCTTGGTGATGTACCCCCGTGCGCGTCCCCGCGGGCTAACCACAACGGCAATGTGAGCATCGCGGCTGCGCATCTTTTCGGCGACCTTTTCCGGGGAGTCGTCTAACTGGACCGCCATGCGAAACGGCATGATCGCTTCCTTGACCTTGATGAGTTTGAGCCGCTTCAAGGCCCGATCCGATCCGACGAACTCTTTGACAAATTGGTTGGCCGGATTGGCGAGGATTTCATCGGGCGTATCGCACTGTTCGAGAACACCTTCACGGAAAATGGCGATTTTGTCGCCCATCTTAATGGCTTCATCGATGTCGTGGCTGACAAACAGAACGGTTTTGCCCAGTTCCGCGTTCATTTTCAGGAATTCGTCCTGAATCACTTCCCGGTTGATGGGATCGATGGCCCCAAAGGGCTCGTCCATCAGCATCACCGGTGGATCAGCGGCCAGGGCCCGGATCACCCCGATACGCTGCTGCTGGCCGCCGGACAGTTCCCGGGGGTAGCGTTTCAAAAAGATGTGGGGGTCAAGGTTGACCATCTCCAGCAGTTCGCGGGCTTTTTCACGGCTCTTTTTCCTGTCCATTTTCAGCAGGTCCGGCACCACACATATGTTACCCTCGATGGTCATGTTCGGAAACAAGCCGATTTGTTGAATGACGTAGCCGATTTCACGCCGCAACGTGATAGGGTCCAAATCGTCCGTATCCTTGCCGTCGATATAGATCTTGCCGGAGGTCTTGGGGATCAGTTTGTTGATTACTTTCAGGGCCGTGGTCTTGCCGCATCCCGACGGCCCCAGGAAGATGCAGATCTCACCTTTGCCGACCTCCATGGAAATGTTGTTGGCGGCGATCACCGGCTCTTTACCCGGCACTTCGAAGTGTTTGGTCAAATTTTCCAGTCGAATCATGATGTCGCTCCCCGCAACCCTTTGGGGGTCAGCAGTTTTTGAATGAACAAAAAAAGATAATCGGCGATGATCGCCAACAGGGAGACGGCCACCGCCCCTACGATCAGCTTGACGCTGTTCGTTCCGGTAATCCCCTCATTGATAATGGTGCCGAGCCCTCCGGCACCGATGTATACTGCGATCGTCGCCACGGCGATGTTCATGACCACCGCCATTCTGACCCCGGCCATGATGACGGGGACCGCCAGCGGGATCTCGACTTTTGCCAATCGCTGCCAGTCGCTCATGCCCATGCCCTTGGCGGCTTCGCGAAGGGCCGGGTCGATGTTGTTGATGGCGGTGTAGGTATTGCGGATGATGGGCAGCTGCGAATAGAGAAAGATGGCGATGGCGGCCGGCCAGAATCCAATGCCGCGGTCGATCAGCGACAACAGAGGGATCATCAGACCGAACATGGCGATAGAGGGAATGGTGATGATGACCGAGGCCACATATAAAATGGCGTCGGCCAGATTTTTATCCTTGGTGATCAGGATCCCGATCGGCACGCCGGTCAGGATCGCCACGCCCACCGATATGCTCACCAGGTAAAGGTGTTCGATCGTCAGCCTGACTATGGTCGGATAATTGGTCCCAACGTAGTGGATAATTTCTTCCATTGGTCACCTGTGATTCCTTGAATTGATCGCAATGAAACAGACGGCTTCACATACGCCGTGAGCGTACCGCGCCATCCCCCTGACCTATGGGGCGGTCGTCGTCTCCCTTCGAGGCGTGACCACCCGAAATGACCGATTCATGCGGTGCAGCGTGTGATCGTCGCGCATGTAGTTGGCGCGACTTCCGTTGCGCCGGATGGCTTCCAACCCGGTATCGTCGTAGGGCTCCAGCACCCCTTCCGGCAGCGGCCGGGGTTCGGTGGCCGCGCACAGCTCGATATGGTGCAGGAGCTTGCCGATGGAAAAGGCCACCAGGTCCTTGAGAAACCCGAAGGCGTGCCGCATCTGGTGAAAGCCGTGGGCTTTGAGCAGGCCGAAGGCGAAGGCTGCATCGGCTTCGGCCTCGGGACCCGGTTGGGCGGCGTTGGTGGTGCCGGCCGACTGGATGGAGGGCAGACCGAGACGTTGGTTGACCTTTTCCATCAGGATATTGGCCACGTGATGGGCCGGGTGCCCCAGATCCACGGCGTAGTTTTTCTCGATGTTGGCGATGGCCGGCAGTCCGGCATGCACGGTCATGATGCCGGGCGTTACCAGTTGGGCCAGGGTGATACCGAAAAGGGCCTCGGCGTGGGTCAGCGTCACCAGCCCCGACATGGAATAGGGGGCCGACAGCCCCGCCATGGGCATTGTCGAGACGTAGATCGGCAACCCCCTGCGCAGGCAGTTCAAGAACGGCGCCACCATGGACGGGATCACCGCCAGGGGACTGTTGATGATGGAAAACTGGACGGTCAATCGGCCCCGCTCCCGGTAGAGAGCAGCCGCGCGTTCCTGGCCTGCATCCGTAAGGGCCGCCACGTAGATGGGCTTTCGGCAGTGGGCGGCAATGGTGTCCATCACGGCCACTTCCTGACCGGGCATCAAGACGCCGCGCGCCATGAACGCGACGACCGCGGAGCGGTCCGCGATCTTTGCGATCTCGGCCAGGTGACCCAGCGTCGGCGGTACGAGCTCTTCCGACATATCGTCGAAGACAAAAGGGGCCGTGCCGCCAATGCCGAAGGCGTTTTCGGGGATAAAAAAGGCGTCGCGCCGAGGCGCCGAAGCCAGGGCCTGGTCCACGAGCGCGGGCAGTAGATGGATATGCCCGCTGCTTTCGTCGAAGGCGGCCAGCCCGGTGTCTTCGAAAAGACGCCGAACGTCTTCATCCCGACAATGCACGCCGGTTTCTTCCAGGACCGTCAATGCATCCGCGTGGACCCTGTCGGTCCAGGCGGCGTCGACCAGCGGTCGCGCAGATGAATGGGATGACGCTTCGGAGCTTTGGCGTGATACGGCCGTCATATCATTTGTCCTTTAGCGAATCACATCAGGTTACAAACACTTTCCCTATATTGGCCGTCGTCAGCGGATCGTCCAGGTACATCCCAAGGCCGGTGCGGCGGATGGATGCCATGCCGCGTTCGTCGTAGACCGGCATTTCGAGTTCGGGAGCCTCCTCGGCGGAGACCTCTTGGGCAATTGCGATGGCTTTTTCGAGTTTGAGGAAGGAGAAATCCACCAGGTGCCGCAGAAAGCCGAAGGCGTGGCGGATCATGTGAAAGCCGTATTTTCTGCACAGGGCATGTCCTATGCGGGTGTCTTCCAGGGCCCGCTCGGTGAGGTGCTCCTCGTTGGTGGTGCAGGCGCTCTGGCAGGTGGGCAGATCGAGCATCATGTTCAGGTGGGACATCAGCAGATTGAGGACGAAATGGCTTCGCAGCCCGTAGTTGGGGTTGTATTCGAAGCGTGGGTCGGCGATGGTCGGGAAGCCGGCGTGGATGCAGGTGTGCCCCGGCCGGAGCAGCTGGGCCGCGCAGATTCCGAAGAGCACCTCGGCATGGGTCATGGCCAGGACGCCGTTGAAGCTATACGGCGCGCTGATGCCGGCCATGGGCATGGCCGATATTAATACGGGCAGGCCGGCCTGCACGACCTTGACGAAGTGGTCGGAGAAATTTTCGTTGACTTGCAGGCAGGGCCGCGTGAGGCAAAAGACGATCATTTCCCGGCCGCGAACGGCGTGAATCGCTTTGGCCTTTTCCAGGGCGCGGTCCGAGGTCACGGCATAGTAGATGGGTTTGGAGCAGTGTGCGACCATGGTCTCCATCTGCTCCACCTCGTCCTTCAGTTTGAGGCCGCGCCCCATGCCGGCCACGATCGGGCTGGCCTCGGCGATGCGGGCGATGCGCGCCACGTGCTCCGCCGTTGGCATCAGACCGCCTTGGCCGGCCGCATCGTCGTAGACATAGGGGGCCGTCCCTCCGACGAAAAAGCTGTTGCGGGGCACGAAAAAATCATCGATCCCCGGGACCTGAGCCAGGCATTCCCTGACCAGGTCTTCAGTGACATAGACCCGGTTTTCGTAGACGATGGCCCTCCCGCTGTCTTCGTGCTGCTGGAAGGCGGCCAGCATATCCGGCTGGGCACAACCCACTCCCATGTTCTCGAGCATCCAGAGGGCATCCTCGTGGACCTGCAGGAGCATGTCCACCGTCTGAGACCCCAATACCTCTCGCGAAGTCTCAACCTGTGCTGGTTTCATAATCGTCCTCTTCTAAATACGTCATTGTTGATGATGCGCCCCGGACTGTCAGTCCTTCAGGGCGTTGAGCCAGGTACTGAAACGGTCTTCCCCCGCTGGACGGAGGCCGCGGTCAACCCCCGCCGCGAGGATCGCCGCAACCATGTCCGCGGCATAGCCCCGGGAGCAGGTCAGCAGCAGGGCGCCGGAACCGTCGCCTTCCCTGGTCAGCGTGACGACCTGGCAGGGCACGCGGCAGATCGGACCCTGATACAGGAACGGCGGGCGGCGATTCGGATCCATGAAATCCAGGGCGGTCAGCTTTTCGGCCACGTTAAAAACACCGGGGCCGAGAAGCGACAGAAATACGGTCGCTTCCGTTACGTCGGTATACCCGGTTTCGGGCGGCAGGTCCGCTGCCCCGCCCGTATCGAGGTGCCAGATGGCGGCCTGGGTGCCGTTCATGCGATTGACCAGGATCCGGTCTTCCAGCAAACACGCACCCGGTGCGGCCGGCACCGTGCGTCCCGCCCGTGAAACATCGTCGAGGCGGCCGTCCTGCAGATCCCAGCGGGGAAAGTGGCTGAGATCCACCAGCCAGGGGCCCGGTCCCTCGTGAGCATAGGTTTTGACGATATCCCAGCCGTCCCGATTAGCGGTCGTTTCCGGTTGCGCGTCGAACCGGACCGGGGATCGTCGTTTCAGTTCCGTCATGACGGTCTCCTCACATGCGCATGCGTTCGCCGTCAGGGTCGTAAAACGGCATGGTGACTACCTCGGCGTATGGCCGCCGGCTGTTGCTTTCATCCTCGAATATCGCCAGCCGTGTGCCGATCTCGGCCAGCGGCGCCTCCACCAGGGCCATGCCCACGGCTTCGCCCGTATTGAAGCTCCTGCGGGCCGTGCACACATAGCCGCGGATGCGATCATCCACGATGATCGAACCATCCTTGGGGGCCTGGGTGGCGTCTTCCATCCGGATACCCACCAGCTTGAGCCGCCCGGAATCGCTTTCGGCCTGATGCAGGGCCACGGCGCCCACGGTACAGGCCCCGGTCTTACTGCGATCCCAGAGAAAACCCAGTCCCAGATCCAGGAGATTGGTGCGCTGCTCGGATTCCTGACCCAGGATGAGGTGCCCTTTTTCCAGGCGCAGCACGTTCTGGGCTTCGACGCCGAAGTTCTGGATGCCGAATTCCCGGCCGGCATCCTCGAGAAGGGTCCACAGGGCCGGCATCCAGGACGAGGGTACGTGCAGTTCGTAGGACAGCTCGCCCACGAATCCCAGGCGCATGGCCCGCACCGGGATGCGTTCCCGGATGGTGAGCTCCCGGTAGCCGGCAAAGGGGAAGGCTGCGTTGGAGACGTCGGCATCGGCTATTTTTTCGAGCACCTTGCGGGCGTTGGGACCGGCCAGGTTGATGACCCCTATGGCGTCGGTGAGATTGACCAGGTGAAAATCCCAGCCGTCGTAGCGGGTGTGGTAGCGGATCCACTCCACGGTAACGCCGGCCCGCCCCGTGGAGGTGGTGAAGTAAAAGTCGTTCTCTCCGGTCTTGATTACGACACCGTCGTCGATGACGCAGCCGTCGTCGTTGCACATGGCCGCGTATTTGATGCGTCCTTCGGCGGCCCGCGCCATGTCCGAGACGTAGACCCGCTGCAGGGCTTTCAGGGCGTCCGGTCCGTGGATGCGGAACTTGCCCAGGGTCGAGGCGTCCAGCAGCCCCACGTTGGTGCGCACGTTGCGAACTTCTTCCTCGCAGTCGCGATCTTCGGAGAAGTAGCGCACCCGTTCCCAGACGCCGATGCGCCGGAAAATACCGCCGGCCTCGGCCTGAGCCGCGTGCACCGGGGTGCGCTTGGTCATGGTGTGGTGGCCGCCGGCATAGGTGGCCAGATAGGTGGGCACCAGGGGCGGCCGCACCGTGGTGGGTTTGGGGGGCGCGCCGACGGCAGTCAGCCGGGCCGTCAGCAGGGGTAGGTTGTGCCCGGGAATGCCGCCCTGACCGGGGCCGGTGCCGGCGGAAGTGAAGCGCTTGATCAACTCGGGCATGTCGAATCCCATGGCAACCGCCTGCTTGATGTTCTTGACGGTGGTGTCTTCGTCGAAGCAGATAAAGCTCTTGCGCCCCCGCACCGGCGCCGTGACGAGCTTGGCGCCCCGCTCCGGACCCGGCAGGGCCGCCAACGCAGCCGCCGCATCCGCCAAGGCATCGGCATTGTTCAGTCCGCAGGCCGCTGCGGCCTGCAGGCCGGCGCAGCGGCCCGAGGCCTCGATAGCCCCGGGATGGTTGAGGCCGGTCATGCGACCGGCGGTAAACATCTTCGGGGGCACGTCGGTCGGCAGAAAATAACCGGTGTGGGCATCGTAGGCCAGTTTGGCCTGCGCCAGGATCAGGGGACCGTTGGCCGGTGTCAGGCCGGCCGAGGCCACCAGCAGATCGCAGGCCAAACGGCGTTGGACGGTGCCCTCGACGGTGGTCAGCGTCACGGCTTTGACGTGTCGGCCCCCGTGGGCCTTGGCCGCCACCCACCCGGTGAGCACCGGAATACGGCGTTCCGCCAGCGCCTGCAGGAGGTCGGGATCCTGGCCGTCCTGGCGGCAGTCGGCCAGGCAGTGGATCCGCACCCCCAAATCGAAGAGATCTACGGCCGCTTCAAGCCCCAGATCGTGGCCCACGCTGAAGACCGCCTCTTTTCCGGGCAGAATGCCGTACGTGCGCGCCAGGCGCTGGGCGCAGCCCGGTTGCATCACACCCGGACGCTCGTTGTGGTCGAACAGCAACGGCCGCTCGATGCAGCCGGTGGCCACCACCACGCTTTGGGCCCGTATTTCGATGTAGCGCTCGTCGAAGGGATCTTCTTCGCCCCCCACCTGGAAGGCGGTGATCAGGTTGTTGCTGTAAGCGCCCACCATGGCGGTGCGGGTGAAACACCGGATATGGGGGGAGGCCGCCACCTGCCGGGCCAGTTCGCGGGCCTGCTCGTAAAGCGGCTGACCATTCTTATCCGGTAGCAGGCGGTAGTCGAAGCAGCCCCCCAGCCAGGGGCGGGCCTCCAACAGGATCACCCGCAGCCCGGATTCGGCTGCGGCCAGAGCGGCCGCCATCCCGGCGGGGCCGCCGCCGATCACGCAGATCTCGGCCGTGGGATAGATTTCGTCGTATCTGCCCGGCATCTTGAAATCGGGCGCGAGGGTTCCCAGTCCGGCCGCTTTGCGCACCTGCTTCATGGCAATCGGCCAGATCGCCGCCGGTTTGTGCAGGGTGCGGTAGTAGAAGCCCGCCGGCATGAGCCAGTCCAGCTTGTCCATGAAGCCCATCAGGTCGAAGCGGGCCGAGCCCATGACGTTTTGGGCCGTCACCCGCATGCCGTCCTTGAGCAGGGTCGTCTCGGCGCGCACGTTGGGAATGCCGTCCACCGCCACACAGGTGTTACTGCCCTCGCCGTCCAGGCTGTAGAGCCCCCTGGGGCGATGGTATTTCAGACTGCGCCCGAAGATCCGGACGCCGTCGGCAAAAAGAGCTGTGGCAATCGTGTCGCCGGCATACCCCTGGTAAGGACGCCCCTCGAACGTCAAGGAAAGCCGCCGGGCGGGATCGATGCGCAGCGTGGGGAGATGTGCGAGCCGTTTCATGAGGAGGCCTCCGCTTCTGTCGGTGCGGTCACTTCCAGATTGCGGACCGTGTCGCGCCAGGTGATGAACCACGACCCGCAGCCGTCTTTGTGGCACCACCATTCCTTCTGGATGCCGGCCGTGCAGCGGTTCATGTGCACATAGTCGCACCAGGCCCGCGGGGTGAGACCCGCCTCGTCCGGCCGCGGCCCCTTGTCTTCCCCGCCGTAGCGAAACTCGTATCCGTTGCGGGGTCCGCAGATCGGGCAGGTCAGCGTCAATGCCATGGCTTGCTCCTTAATTATCGGGGGAGTAATTCACCAATGCGGCGGTCTCGCCCATCAGCCGGTGCTGTTCGTAGCGCCGCAGATGAAACGGCTTCAGGATCGGCGGGCATTCCCCTTCCGCAACGTAGGCGGCCATGTGCTTGCCGGTGGCCGAACAGGATTTGAAGCCGAAGTAGCCCCAGCCGCAGTTCATGTAAAAGCCTTCCACCGGATCGTTGCCGTCCATGATGGGCGCCATGTCCGGGGTCATATCGGCCAGTCCGCCCCAGATGCGCATGAATTTCACCCCCCGCAGGCAGGGCAGAAACTCCCCGAGCGCCTCGGCCTGGTGCTTGATGTAATAGGCCGTATTCTGTGTGGTGTAGTTGGGCCAGGGGTCCATGTGGGCACCGGTGGCGATTTCGCCCTTGAGGGTCTGATTGGCATAGACGTGGTAAGCGCCGGAGGAGACCACGTGGTTTAAAAGCGGCTTGAGAGGCTGGGTCACCATAGCCTGGATGGTCAGCACGCTGATGGGCAGCTCAAGGCCCAGCATGCGGTTTATGATGCCGGCCGAGTAGGCGCCGGCGGACACCAGAACCCGGGGGGTCTTGATGCGGCCCCGGTTTGTGGTGACCCCGGCGATCTTGCCCTTTTCCACCAGGATGGCCGTGGCTTCGGTCTGCTGGTGGATGTGGGCGCCCAATCGCGTGGCCCCCTTGGCCAAGCCCCAGACCACGGCATCGTGGCGGACGATGCCGCCGGGCGGGTGGTACATGGCGCCCTGGATGGGGTGGGTGATGTTGCCGGAGATGTTCAGGGCGGGCTCCATGTCTTTGACCTGGTGGGCATCCAGGAGGTGACTTGTCACCCCTAAAAACTGTGCCGTGGTGATATTCAGGCGGGCCGCTTTGACGGCCGCCTCGCTGTGCACCAGGTTCAGGTTGCCGCAGTTGTTGAACATCAGGTTGAAGTCCAGCTCCCTGGTCAGCACGGGCCAGAGATCCAGGGCCTCCTTGTAGAGGGGCACGTTTTCCTGGGTGCGCTGGTTGGCGCGTACGATGGCGGTGTTGCGGCCGGCGCCGCCGAAGCCGATGAAACGTTTTTCCAGGACGGCCACATCGGTCATGCCATGGTTGCGGGCCAGGTAGTAGGCGGTCGCCAACCCGTGCAGTCCCCCGCCGATAATGACGGCGTCGTAGCTGGACTTCATGGAACTGGCTTTCCATAGGCGTTTTTTTAATAGACCCAACATGGGTGTCCCCTGTGCAGAAAATGAATGAGATTCACGCTAAAATTGACATTTTTCATTTCATATGAAATATTTTATGTCAACAAGAATCAAGCGTGGTTCGGCATTTTTTTGAAGGGGCGCCAGATCCTGTCAGCAAGGCGATGGGATCCCTCCGGCAGGAAAATTTTTATTATCAATAATATTGGTTGTATATATGGTTTTTACGTGGACAGATAAAAAGGGTTAAAAGAGGTTTTAATTTTGGAAGAATTTGGTTGACATAAAGGCCAAAGACCGGGGAAAAAGGCGTTAAATATTTTTCAATAAATGTAGCAAATATATTCAAATAGCAGTTTATGTTTCATTTATGAAGGGCATCAGAATTATGATCGAGGGCATCCAAGCGCACACCTTACCGGAGCGGATCACGCGGTTCTTCGATGAACTGACGCCCAAAAGTCGCATCATCGGCAACTATATCAAAGAAAACCCCCGTAAGGCGGTGTTCATGACCGTTGCAGAACTGTCCAAGGCCTGCGAGGTCAGCGAAGCCACAGTGGTGCGATTCGTGGGCCAGCTTGGGTACGAAGGTTACGCGGATTTCCAGCAGTCCCTGCGGGATTTTGTCGATACGGAACTGACCCTTCTCGACCGCGTCGACCTGACCGACATGCTGGAACCGGGTGCCGCGCGTCTGCGCCGGGTGGTTTCTCAGGAAATCGAAAACTTGCAGCAGTTTTACGAACACGCTGATATCGAGCAAATGGAGCGGGTCGTGTCGCTGCTGTATGACAGACCCCAGATTTTCGTCATCGGGTCCCGACTGTCCTATACCCTGTCCTACTATCTGGGGTGGTCGCTCACCAAGGTGCGTGGCGGAATTCAGATCTTGAAAGGCAGCGACAAGACGACCATCGACTGGCTCACGATTGCCCCCGCCGACTCCCTGGTGGTAGTGATCGCCCTGTCGCGTTACCCCAACGAACTGATTCGCCTGGCCAAGCTGGCCAAGCGCTTGGGACATCTCCTGGTCGTCATGACGGACAGCTCCGCCTGTCCCATCATCCGGGAAGCGGATGAAAGTCTGGTCGCGCCTTCCCCTCACATTCCTTTGATCGGCACCCCTACCGCCCTGTCCTGTCTGACCAATTACCTCACCATGGAATTGGCCAGCCGCTACGGCGACGATCTTAAAAAGCATCAGGAAAAACTCGAGCAGTCCTACTGGGAGAACGATGTGCTTTTCAGCATCAAGAAGCTATAAGGTGCCCAGTGGGAATTTCAGCGCCGCTTCCTGCCATTCACGGCCTTGCAAGGCAGATAAAGGCGCAAGTGGTGCCGGGGAAAAGCCGGAAGACCCCGTCATAAGGCTACCGGAAAGGGATTTACCGGAACCGATTGTGGATCCGCAGTAATGGAAAGGCGGGTGATGAACCAGATGGATCTGTTCGATGGGCCGCCCAAAGAGAAGCATGAGGACGAGGCGGACCCCTTTCCCATCCGCTCCGGTCGGATCGGGCCGATCCGCTTCGGCGCCACGGAAACCTCTTAGGCCCTGACCGAAGACGTCCTGACGGCGCTTGCGGCACAGGCCGAGGATGCGGAAAAAGGCTCTTCCTGAATAGGGCTGGCCATTCCTCCCGTCTTTACGTGTTCACCCGATCAAGCCGCAGGCCTGCAGGGCCCGCCGCAGCTGATTCAGACGCTCCTCGAGGTTGCCGGTCAGTCCGACGGACAGACGCACCAGCCCCGGGGAGAGCCCCATGGCGCGCTGTTCGTTTTCATCGATTTCCGACGAGGTCGAGCTGCCGGAACACGACATCAGCGTGTCGAAATACCCCAAAGACACGGCCATGAAGCCAAAACGCTCGGTATTCTGCAGGCGATCCATGACGGCCTCGGCCTTTTTCTGGGTGCCGCAGTCGATGGTCAGCATGCCCCCCCAGCCGTAGCCCGGGTTCATCATCGCGCGCATCTGCGCGTGCTGGGGGAAGGCCGGCAGCCCGGGATAGGTGACGGTCAGGCCCCAGGTCTGCAGGTGTTCGGCGATGGCCATGGCCCGGCGGCCGTGTTCGCGCATGCGCACCGCCAGGTGGGGAATGCGCTGGATGATGTCGAAGGCGGCGCGCGGATCCATGGTGGGGCCCAGGAGCATGGCGCGCCCCGTATGCAGGTCCATCAGCTGGCGGATAAAGCTCCGGCGGGCGCAGATGGCACCGGCAATCAAATCGCTGGCACCGTTGATAAACTTGGTCATGGAATAGACGACGATGTCGGCGCCCATCACCGCGGGGGACATCACCATGGGGGTGAAGGTGTTGTCCACCACGAGGGTGATGCCCCGGGCCTGCGCGCTGTGGGCCAGGGCCGGGATGTCGGCCACCCCCAGCGTAGGATTGCCCACGGTCTCGGTGTAATACACCCGGGTTTCGGGACGCGCGGCATCTTCAAAGGCTTCCGCCCGGGTCGGATCCACAAAGGTGACGCTGATGCCCCAGTTGGGCAGCAGGTCCGCCAGCAGGGCGTGGGTGCCCCCGTAAATCGTGCGACTGGCCACGATATGGTCGCCCTGCCGGCATAACTGCAGCAGGGTGCAGGCAATGGCGGCCATGCCGCTGGCCGTGCAGATGGCATATTCGGTGTTCTCCATGGCCGCCAGATACCGCGCCAGGACATCCACGGTCGGGTTGAAATGCCGGCTGTAAAGATAACATCCGCCCTGATCCGGTCCACGGACCCCCTTGAAGATTTCCGGCATGGTTTCAGGGGTCATGACCGTAAACGTGGACGAGCGCGAAATGGACGGGCACACGCCGCCATGTTCGCCGAACTCGCGTTGAACCCGGGCAATGGCTTCCTCGGGGTCGAAGTGTTCCATGAGGCGCCTCCTTGAAGGCAAAGGGGGTGGGCGATGGACGCAGCGGGCCGGGCAGCCTGAACAGCTTTTTCACAGGGGGCTGTCGAGCACCTTGCGCATGGTTTCAGCCAGATCACTCATCACGATCGGTTTCAGGATAAAGGCTTTGATGCCGATACGTTTGGCGGTTTCCTCCGTAATGGTTTCACTGAAACCCGTACACAGAATAATGGGGAGGGCCGGCTTGATTTTCAATAGGGCGGTGGCCAGTTCTTTGCCGGTCAGGTGCGGCATGGTCATGTCGGTAATGACCAGGTCGAAGGCTGCCGGGTCGTTCTGGAAATGCTGCAGGGCTTCGACACTGCTCGTGCAGGCCGTTACCTGGTACCCCAAACGTGTCAGAACCTGCCGGCCCATGTCCACCAGCATGGTTTCGTCGTCCACCAGCAAGACGCGTTCACTCCCGGACGGCAGGGGCAGGGCGCTGTGGTGGTGGGCCTTGGCGCGGGGCATGATTTTCGGCAGGTAGATGTGAAAGGTGGTTCCCCGGCCGACCTGGCTTTCGACATCGATCAAACCGCCGTGGCTCTTGATGATGCCGTGGGCCACGGAGAGCCCCATACCGGTGCCCTCGGTGTGTTCTTTGGTGGTGAAAAACGGATCGAAAATACGGTCCATGATGGTGGGGGGGATGCCTTGGCCGGTGTCCTGAACCACCAGCTGCAGATAGGCTTCGGCGTCCATTCGTGGAAGCCCTTTTTCGCGCAGTTCTTCGATCGTCGCTTCCCGGAGTATGACGACTAACCGGCCGCCACGGTCGCGCATGGCATGTCCGGCATTGGTGCCGAGATTCATCAGCACCTGATGCATCTGGGTGGGGTCGCCCATGATAAAGGCATCCGTGTGGATGTCCGTGCGGATATCGATGGTGGTGGGCAGCGAGGCCCGCAGCAGCGCGCAGGCTTCCTTGATAATCCGGTCCAACTGGACCGGCTTCATTTCGTGTTCGCTTTGCCGGCTGAAGGCCAGAATCTGCTGGACAAGGTGTTTGGCCCGCAGGCCGGCCTGGAGCACCTGCTCCATGTTGTGGGTGAGGGCGGTATCCGGCGGGGCATCTTCCATGGCCATTTCCGTGAATCCAATCACAGCCGAAAGGATGTTGTTGAAATCGTGGGCGATGCCGCCGGCCAGCGTGCCGACGGCCTCCATTTTCTGGGCCTGGCGCAGTTGCCGCCCAAGGGCTTTTTTTTCCTTTTCGGCCTCGATGCGTTCCGTCAGGTCATACACCGATATGAATACGCGCTCCCAGCTGTTCTCATATCCGGGCGGAATGGAGGACTTGATCAACAGGTGGCGATCGTTGCCATTGAGGGTCCGGTTGATGCATTCGATCTCGAAGCGGCCGGCTTGGGCCATGGCCACGAGCTCGTCTTTTAAGACGCTCTGGGCGGTCTGCGGCAGAATGCGGTGGATGCTGCCCAGCAGCTCTTTCTTGTTAGTCGCTTCGTAGAGCGCGAGTGTCGATCGGTTGACATCGACGATCCGGACCATGCGGATGCATCGCGTGATTTCTTCAGGGTGGTCGGAGAAATAGCGGCTGAAATCTTCAACGCCGTCTTTTTTGAGGTGGTCGAAATGGGATTTTAAGCGGCTGAAATCCTCTTCCCAGAGTGAAATGGGGGAATTTTCGAACAGGGCGCGATACCGCAGTTCGCTGCGTTTGAGTTCTTCCAGTCGCTGCTGCAGCTGGGGATAATAGTTTTTACGGACGCGGCGTTCTCCCAGGCCGATAATGCGCCGTCGGGTCAGCGTGTAATGAGGCTCCGGTTCAAAGGGCTTGGGCATAGACGGTCTCGATGTCGCTGATGGTTGGGGCAACGGGGTTGGTGGCCATGCAGGGGTCGTTCACGGCCATGCGCGCCAGGGGCGGGATGTCTTCCTTGCGGATACCGCAATCCTTGAGGGTGCGGCTGATGCCGATCCGTTTTTTAAAACGGGTCATGGCGTTTACAAGCGCTTCGCAGCTTTCGCGGGACGACGCCCCTTCCAGCTGCAGCCCGAACACAGGGGCTAAGGTTTTGTATTTATCGCCGGCCTGGGACCAGTTGAACCGTATGACATGTTCGATCAGCAGGCTGTTGCTCTCGCCGTGGGGCAAATCGAACCGGCCGCCGATGCTGTGCGCCATGGCGTGCACCGCCCCCAGGCTGGCATTGGAGAAGGCCAGTCCGGCGGACAGGCTGCCGAACATGACCTCTTGGCGAATGGCAATGTCCCGTGGCCGGTCAATGGCCTGAGGCAAATAGGTGTGCAGGCGGCGAATGGCCTCGTGGGCGTGCAGGTCGGTCAGATCGGAACCGGCATTGGACACCAGAGCTTCCAGCGCGTGCACCATGGCATCCATTCCCGTGCAGGCCGTCAAATAGGCATCCATCGTGGTGGTGGGTTGCGGATCCACCAGGGCCACGTCGGGAATCACGCTTTTACTGAGGATGGCGATTTTTCGTTTTTCAAAGTGATTGTTGACGATCGCGAATTGGGAGACATCGGAAGACGTACCGGCCGTCGTCGGAATGCAAATCAACGGTGGCCCGGGGATATCCACGCGGTCGACGCCTTCGAACTCCAGCACATGGCGGCGGTTGGTGTGGACCACGCCAATGGCCTTGGCACAGTCCATCGGGCTGCCGCCCCCTACGGCGATAATGACGTCGCAGGCCTGGCGGGCATAGCGTTCCGCCCCCACCATCACTTCCTCGGCGCGCGGATTGGGGCTGACAGCCGTGTAGCGGGCGAAGTCGAGCGACTCCGCTTCCAAACTTTGGGCCACCGCATCGGTCCAACCGGCTTTTTCGACGCCCGGATCCGACACCAGAAAAACCTTGCTGGCCCCCAGGTTGCGTGCGTAGCGTCCGGCGAGGGCGAGGGCGCCGGCACCGAACACAATCTCAGGGGCGACGAATTTTCGCAAGCTTTCCATGGGGGGCTCACTTGGGTGCGATGACGCGTAAAGGCTTCAAGCGCGAAGCGTCCGGCCGTTTGCCGCTGACGGCATTCTTATCATCCAACAACGCCAGATTAATCGTCGTGCGTTCAAAAGTCAATTGGCCGGACGGCGGCTCGGCGGCCGCCGGCGCTTGTTATGCCGGTGTCGCTCGGGAGGGGTTGCGCGGTCGTGACGCCGCAGGAGGAAAGGGGGCGATGGTGAATAACGGCATTATTCACTAACTTTTACCAGTTGATTGTATAAAACTTGGCCAAAATCTTGACTTTGGCCAACTATTGCTTACTTTTTTATCTAACTTGGCATTATTATATCGAAAGGAGCGCCGATGGAAAGCCAATCTTACCTGGGTCAACGTGTCAAAGTCACCGTCGATGCCTTCTGGATCGGGGCTGTGGAAGGCACTGTTGTGAAAGAATTCAAAAACGGCAAGGTGGCCGTCAAAGTCGAGCGTCCCGACAAAGTGTTCCATGTCAAAAGCAGTGCCGTCACGCGCATATGACGTGTGACAATCGTCCGCGCAAGGGGGCTCACATCAAGGTGGAGCCCATTCGCTACCTGGCGGACATCAAGCGCATCAAGAATCTCCTCGTACAACGCCCCAGGGATATGGCCTTGTTCACCCTGGGGATCAACATGCCCCTGCGGGTTTCCGATCTCCTCAGCCTGACCTACGACCAGGTGGCCCGCCTGGTACCAGGGGCACCTCTCGTGACCACGAAAGTCGGACCGGGCGGCGGCTCAAAGTGGGTTTCAACCATGTCTGCCGTGAAGCGGTCGCCAACCTCGGAACATATCGCCGCCATCCATCCGGGCCGGCGGCAGGCCCGCGTTTTCTGTTTCCAAGTCGGAGGGGCGAGGTCCTTCTGCCATCGTCGGTTCATCGCCTGGTCAAGTCCTGGTGCAAAGCCATCGGTCTGGAGGGCAATTACGGTGCCAATTCCCTTCGCAAAACATGGGGCTATCACCAGTTCGCCACCTTCGGTACCGATCTTTCACGCTTGAGCACGTATTTTCACCACGCCACCCGTCGCCAGACCCTCGATTATCTTTGTTTGGAGCCCCAGGATTTCAAGAGTATTTTCGATCACGCCCTGTAGGCATCCCTTTGACCAATCTCATGCGGATGATGATCGGTCGGCTGTATTTCGAGAATTGCCGGCATCATCGTCCGATCGTTCGCTTGGGTGTGGTTGGATGGTGCCTGCTTGCGAAGCATTCTGACAGCGCTCACACCCTTCACCGGGGGTATGATGGCGGCAACCACCCAGCCGTCCGCCGCGCTGGCCGCGATCGTCCCGGCGGATGAAGACCAGCATGAAGAGCAAGAAAACGGTGCAGCCGGCAATGATGGCAACGAGAACGTCGACCATGGCGTCCTTTCCGGTTCGGTATCGAACCTTGTTTTTTAGGGGCTTACCTTAACTTAAGCGCCCGTCCAAAAATCGCAATCATTGTCCGTTGCCTGCCCGCCGCTTCCTGACGATCGCCCTTGATCAAATTCATGGACTGGCTTATATAAAACTTCCAACGCGTGAAAGAGGCTCTGGCCCGTCCGGGTCAGCGCTTTTTTCGATCCGATCAAGACGGGGCCGATTGCCGGAATATGCGGCCATCCTTCCCGAAGACGACGTCAACGCCTTTTTCGGCAGCCGAGAGCCTTGCGCTGCCGCCCCTAACCCTAACCGACAAAGCGAGGTAAACGCTATGGACAGACGATGGAACGTTATCGGAATCGTCATCTGCATTGGTTTGATCCTGACGGCCGCGGGCTGCCAGAAAAAAGTCATCGACACGGGGGCCGCCATGAGTGCGCCTGCTGCGGGGGCCGGCGAAACCGCCGGGGGCAGCGGCATGAGCGAAGAAAATCTGACGGGTCAACCCATGATCGACGAGGGCCCGACGGACGAAATCGTTACGGCCGACGGGGTGGTCATGAACCGCGAGCGGTTTATCAACCAGGACATCTTTTTTGAATTCGACAGTTCGGCGCTCAGCGCCGAGGCTCAGGCCATCTTGAAAGCCAAGGCGGAGTGGATGACGCGCAACGCCCATTTGAACATTATCATCGAGGGGCATTGCGATAATCGCGGCACCACCGAATACAATTTGGCGCTGGGCGAACGGCGCGCCGAAGGCGTCAAACGCTTCATGCAGGATCTGGGCGTGCCCGAAAGCCGCATTCGAACCCTCAGCTTCGGCGAGGAGCGTCCGCTGGATATGGGCAACGATGAAGCCGCCTGGGCCAAAAACAGGCGGGCTCATTTCGAATTCGATTGATCCTCGCGGCCTTGACCCCGTGTGTCAAGGCGCTGTGCCATCAGGACGGTGTTGCGGCGGCATGGCTACTTGCGGTCGCGACCCCCGGGGCTGCTATCGCGCGGCTGCTGCCAGGGTTTGGGGGGGGTAGGGTCGTAGCGTTCCGGTTTGGGGCGCCAGCCGGGTGGACGATGCCCCGGCGGGCGATGACCCGGGGGACGATAGCCAGGGGGGCGATAGCCCGGTGGATGCCGGGGGGGGTAATAGACCCCGTAGGATCGGTCATCATCGCGTTCTTCCATCTCTTTTTCCAGCCGGTCGGCTTTGCGCCGGGCCGCCTCGGCCTGACGCCGGGCCTCCTCGGCGTCCCGTTCCGCTTTTTCCAGACGCGCCTGTGTTTCAGCGGATTCGCTTTCCCGCAGCATCGCGTCTTCCTGCGCGCGGCGCTTGTCGTCGGATTCCGGGTCATAAGGTATTTCTTCCAGCAGCACCGTGGCATCGGCGCCGTCCGGCGGCGGCGTATTGGAGAAATGGCGGACACCCTCGGCATCCGTCCAGTGGTAGAGATCGGCCGTGGCCGGAGGGCTGCTCCATAGCAGCAGGTAAATCACCAACCACCCGGCCTGACGTTTCATGATGCGCATACGGCTTTCCCTTTCAGAGGGTCATCCTGCCCTCACGGCGTATGCCAGAAATCCCAACTGATGCCACCGTCATCCCGATTGCGAACAGGCCCCCAACCGCCGCCATCCCGCATGCGGCCACGGTAACTGAAGGTGATGGCCCGGGTTCCCTCGGGAACGGGAAAACGGCGTTGAAAGGCCCAGTTGATAAAGAAGGGTTCGGCATTCGCGCCGGCCCGCCACAGCGGATAGCTGCCCAGGATAATGCCCTCGCCATCCAGGGCATGGGCTTCGATGCGCAGGTATTCCACAATGGGGTAGTGGGTCAGCTTGCTTTGCAGTTGGACAAGACCGGCCAGATCGAGCGCATTGGGCGACAAGGCGTAGGTGGCCTCAATGACGATGTCGCTGGTCTGCCACCGGAGTTCATGGACGTCACCGGCGGCGAGCATGATGCGGCTTTCGGGTTTCGCCAGCCGCCCGGTGTAGGATGTCGCACCGCCACTGGCACATCCGACCAGAAAGAGGCTCAGGTATAACAGAAGCCACCATGAGACCTGCTTTTTGCGGGGTGTTTTCATCAACCATGCCTTTGTTGGGGCCGGAAGCCAGTCCGGCCTTGGGGGCCGTCATCGTCTAAAAGAAGGCGGCCTTGATCAATTCTTTGCGGGGCGGCTATGGAAATAGTAATGCGGAATTAGACGCGGTCAACGATTGCCGGCGACTGCGGCGGCTGCCGGACGGTCTTCACGCCATGGGTGCCAAGGGGCGGGTAACCGTCAGGGGCGACCCTGTTCCCCGGGGATGACAGGCGGCATCGTTGTGTCCGCGGCCGGGAGCAGCTGGCAGCATTGCTGCCGAAAACGCGCCGCCGCTTCGGCCGCTTGCCGCCATTGGACCAGCATCCCGCCGGGCCCGGTGAAGCGTAATTGTTTGAATTGCTGACTGATCCGTTCGCGTGCCAGGAAGGTGCGGCGGGCGAAATCTTCATCCGGCGCCAGGGTTTCCCAGACGTATTCCCAGTAAGCTTGGCGATCCAGGGCGACGTACATGATTTGCTGATTAGGATCGTAATAGCGGCCCCGCACGGGCAGCCAGCGGTTGCTCGTGGGGGTGGCGACCCCTTGCTGCTGCATGACCCGACGTTTATAGCGGATAACGGATTCGTCCGGTTTCCGATCCACTTTGGCCAGAATGATGTCGGGGTTCAGCATTTGTTCACCGACAATCGCCATTTGTTCCTGGTTGTCGCGAAGGGTCGTTTCAGCCTGACGGCATTGGCGTTCCAGCTCTTCCGGGGCGGCCGGGCAGTAAATCCATTCCTGGGCCCCAAGGGGGGCTGCCGCCGCGAACCAAAGCGTTACTATCCAGATTCGAATCCATTGAGGCATGACAGGCATCTCCATTGCTGCCGCGCGTCGGGCAGTGGGTGTGGACGACAGAATTCTCGCCCGCATGAATACCACAATTTGCGTGTCAGGGAAATGGTGACCGGGAGCATTGACATGACCTGCAGAGGCTGTAGAATACGCGCGGTCGATCAGGCGCAAGACCCGCAGGTAATTCCAACGTCAGGAGATGACATGCAGCCACTCAAAGACAAGACGCTTTTCATCACCGGTGCCAGCCGGGGGATCGGCAAGGCCATTGCCCTGCGGGCCGCCCGGGACGGCGCCCGCATCGTCATTGTGGCAAAGACAGAGACGCCGCACGATCGTCTGCCCGGCACGATCTACACCGCGGCCGAAGAAATCGAAGCCGCCGGCGGCCAGGCCCTGCCCCTGGCGGTGGATATCCGCTTTGAAGGCCGGGTGGCGGCGGCTGTTGAAAAGGCCGCTGCGCATTTTGGCGGGATCGACATCCTGGTCAACAATGCCAGTGCCATCCAGTTGACCCCGACCGCCGATACCGCCATGAAGCGGTTCGATCTGATGCATCAGGTCAACACCCGTGGGACGTTCGTCTGTTCCCAGGCCTGCCTGCCCTTTTTGGAAAAGGCCGCCAATCCCCACATCCTGATGCTTTCGCCGCCCTTGAACATGGCGCCGCGCTGGTTCGCCCCCCATGTGGCCTACACCATGGCCAAATACGGGATGAGCATGTGCGTTCTGGGAATGGCGGAAGAATTCCGGCCGGCCGGCATTGCGGTGAACGCGCTCTGGCCCCGGACCGCCATTGCCACATCCGCTGTCAATAATCTCCTGGGTGGGAAGGACGCCATGGCGCATAGCCGGTTGCCGGCCATCATGGCGGACGCGGCCTATGCGATCCTGTGCCGCCCCAGCCGCAGCTGTACCGGAAATTTCTTTATCGATGACGTCGTCCTGCAGGAAGAAGGCATCACCGATTTACGACCCTACCAGGTCGATCCACAAAAGGATGTTACCGAACTGCTGCCCGATTTTTTTCTCTAAACGCGATTCATGGCCGCGTGAGGAAGCACAACCCGCCGGTCGGCGGCCGAGGAGTTTTTGTTGCATTGCCAATTTCATATGCCCGATCACCAGCGGCGACATTTCCATGGCACCTGATTGGCGGCATTTGCTGCGCTGGTTGAAATCCGGCCGTCCGTCGGCAAAGTCGGGGAGGCCAGCGCCCTCGGAACCCCCCACGCATAGGCCCTCCGCGCGGCAAGATACCGCCGCGCCGTCATTGCCGGGCGCACCCCCATCGCCAGAGACCACGAAACGCCGTTCCCGTCCGAAGAAAGCCGAACGGGCAGCACGTCCGACCGTCAATCGCAACGGCATTCCGGTTTTGCGCCCCGGGGATGATCTCGACCGGCTCTTGCTGGAGACGGAAGACGCCGGGACGGCGTCGGGCACGAGGCGCGTGCCGGAGATGGCGGCCCCCTCAGGGGGAGATTTCAGCACAGAAAAGAAGACGGGCAGGCGATCGGCCTCACCAGGCCGTCAGGCGCAAGCACCGCGCAACCGGCATGGTTTGCCGCTTTTGTCCGCTCAGGATGATTTGCACGACCATTTCCATGCGACGGCCGAGACCCCCTCGCCGTCAGGTGAACGCCATGCGGACCGACCTCATCGGCCCGGCGATTGCCGGCGACGTGACAAGCATGGCATCCTTGTTCTGGATGATTGCCAGGATCTGGGGCGTCTCCTCGAGTCCGCGCCGGCAGCCGCGCCCGGCGAAGACGATCTGGCGGATGCGTTCGAGGAATCTCTGGCACATGACGCCCGCACCCTGATCAAGAAAAAGACCGATGGCTTTTTCCCGACACGCCGACTGACATTGAAAGAGCGCTTGAAGCGCTATCCCAAACCCCAGGGGCAGTTGGACCTGCACGGGGCAACCGCCCTCCAGGCCGAACAGCGCACGGACAGCTATATCCGCACGGCCCATGCGGATGGCCTGTTCACCCTGCGGATCATCGTCGGCAAAGGCCTGCACTCCGAAGCCGGGGCCGTGCTGCCGGATGTGGTGGAAGACCGGCTGGCGAAACTCAAACGGGACGGCCTGGTGCTGAGCTATCGTTGGGAAAAAGGACTCAAACGTAAAAGCGGGGCGGTCATCGTCTATCTGGAAGCTCCGTTCTAACGTCGGATGGCGCTCCTGGTTTTCTTTCCGGGCTATTACGATAGAAGAACCATGACATGGAGTGGCCTTTAATTCCCGCCGGCTAAATTCTCTGAATGTCATTTACTGATTGACAACCCATTTTTGATTGGGTACTGTTCTCCAACAAATGTTGGAAACATAACGTTGATTTTTTTGATGGGATTGTCCAACGGGTTCCAAGAGAGCACGATTCGCCATGTCATCACCCCTTGAAAAAGCACGCCAGGCGCCGGATTCCATGAAGGGGCGCATCCTTTCCGCCGCCCGCAGGCTTTACGGCGAATACGGATTTCACGGTGTCACCGCGCGCATGATCGCCACCGAGGTCGGCATCGATGTGTCCACCCTGTACTATCACTGGGGGGATAAGCAGGACCTTTACGAAGCGGTCCTCACCGACCTGAACGAAGAAATCCGGCAAAAGCTGGCGGAAATTGAAAAGATCGTCCGCGGCCAGCCGATCGATGTCCGGCTGGCGGTGGCCATCGATGTCATGTGCGACCACCTGTTTCAAAATCCGGAAACCTCCAACCTCATGCTGTTCAGTTTTTTTTCGAAAACCCGCACCCAGTCGGACCTGGACACCCGGATGACCGAGCATCTGGCCAATATCGCGGTGGCCATGGGTTTGGCCCTGGATAAATCCCATGTGCCGCCCCAGGCCAACGCCCGGGTTCTGGCGGTGTGGAATTCCATCATCAATTTCGCATCCGGCGAGAACTATTTCCGCCCCATGCTCCATCTGGATCGCGCCGCCTACCTGGCGGTGGTGAAAGAGACCCTCAAATTTATTCTGATCCCGGCGTTTACGCAGGCAGGGCCTGATGCGCAGGGGCAGGAACGCTCCGGGCAAGCCCCGGCGGTGTCATCGATTTAAAGCCGGCGGCCGGCATCGGCGGCTTTCCGGCACCCCTTCAACGCGGACGAACACCAAAGGAGGAAATCATGGCCTTGAATCTTGACGCGGTGGGCAAGCCCTTTGCCCCCCTGACCAAGGACTACACATGGAAGGATGTTGTGCTGTATGCCTTGGGGGTCGGCGCCGGTTTTTCCGACCTGGACTACTGCTATGAAAAGGATCTGAAGGTCATCCCGAGTTTTTCCATCGCATCCATCTTCGATATCCTCATGCAGATCGGTTTGGAGGCCAACGTCAACCTGGCCGGGGTGCTGCACGGCGAACAGGAGTTGATCTTCCACAATCCCATCCCGGTGGAAGGGACGATGACCACCCAGGGGAAAATCACCCATATCTACGACAAGGGCGAGGGCCGGGGCGCGCTGGTGGTGGGCGAGAGCGACACCTTCCATGCCAACGGGCAAAAACTGTTCACCAGCATCTGCACCATCTTCGGCCGGCTGGACGGTGGTTTCGGCGGCGAAAACGCACCCAAGACGGAAGTGATCTTCCCGGATCGGGAACCCGATTTTACGGTCGCGGCGGCGCCTTCACCGGACCAGCCCCTGATCTACCGGCTTTCCGGTGATGTCTTCAGCCTGCATGTCGATCCGGAATTCGCCAAAATGTCCGGCTTCGAAAAACCGATCATGCATGGGCTCTGCACCCATGGCTTCGCCTGCCGGGCCCTGGTGGATACGCTGATTCCCGGCGAACCTGAGCTGGCGCGGCGCATGGCGTGCCGTTTTTCCAAAACCCTCTACCCGGGGGTATCGGTCAAAACCCTGATCTGGAAAACCGAAGAGGGCAAAGCCCTGTGGCGGGTCGTCAATACCGAAAACGGCGAGATCGTCATCGACAACGGCATGTTCGAATACGGCCCGATTCCCAAACGCGAAATCCGGTATGACGGCCGGGTGGCCATCGTCACCGGTGCCGGTGCCGGATTAGGACGGGCTTACGCTCTGGAACTGGCCAGACGGGGCGCCAAGGTGGTGGTCAACGACCTGGGCGGGGCCCGGGACGGGTCCGGCGACGGATCCGCCGCGCCGGCCGACCAGGTGGTGAGCGAAATCCAGGCGGCCGGCGGCGAAGCCGTGGCCAACTACGACAATGTGGCGACAGCGGCCGGCGGTGAAGCCATCGTCAAGACGGCCCTGGAAGCCTTTGGCACGGTGGATATTCTGGTCAACAACGCCGGCATCCTGCGCGATAAAAGCTTTGTCAAAATGGAACCGGAGAATTGGCATTCGGTACTGGATGTCCATTTGAACGGGGCCTACCATGTCACCCGCCCGGCCTTCGAGGTGATGAAGGCCAAGGGCTACGGCCGGATCGTGATGACCACCTCGGCCGCCGGGCTTTACGGCAACTTCGGCCAGACCAACTATACGGCGGCCAAGCTGGCCCTGGTGGGCTTCATGAACACCCTCAAGATCGAAGGGAAGAAATACGACATCAAGGTCAATACGATTGCGCCCGTGGCGGCGTCACGGCTGACCGAGGATATTTTACCGCCGGACCTGTTCGACAAACTCAAACCGGAGTTCGTGACCCCCATGACGCTTTTTCTCTGCGCCGAGGATTGCCCGGTCACCGGCAACATCTACAACGTGGGCATGGGTTTCTATAACCGGGCGGCTTTCGTCACCGGTCCGGGAGCGGTGCTGACCGACGGCACGCAGATTCCGGAGGTCGAATCGATTGTGGAGAATCTGGACAAGGTCGCCACCCTCAAGGACGGCAAGGAGTATTTCGAACTCAACGAGCAGGTCGGCGATATCATGGCGGCTTTCGCACCCAAGGCAAGTGATGATGACGGCGCCGGAGAAGCCGGCAGCCCATCGGTGGCCGATATTTTCGAGGCCCTGGGGAAAAGTTTTCAGGCCGATGCCGCAGCCGGGGTGGACGTCGTGTTCCAGTACAGCATTTCCGGCGAAGGGGGCGGCGACTGGTACACGGCCATCAAGGATCAGGCCTGCACCGTCGTAGCGGGGACGCATGCCAAACCCTCCTGCACGCTGAAAATGGCGACGGCGGATTTCATTGCCATGATGAGCGGCCAACTCCCGGCCATGCAAGCCTTTACCTCGGGCAAACTGGTGATCGAAGGCGACATCATGAAGTCGCAACTGATCGAGAAGCTGTTCAAAATTTAAAATCCGTTCCTGATTTTAAATATAAAAAAGCGTTCATTTTAGAAGGAGATAAAAAATGATAGGAATTACTTCTTTCGGCGCCTATATCCCGCGCTTGCGGTTGAGCCGGTCCTCCATCGTCCAGGGGATGGGGTGGTTCGCCCCTGCCATCATGGCGGTTGCCCAGGGGGAACGGTCCATGTGCAACTGGGACGAAGATTCCATCACCATGGCGGTGGCCGCCGCCCGCGACTGCCTTATTGGGAAGGACAAGGCCACGCTGGATGCCCTCTACCTGGCTTCGACCACCCTGCCGTTTGCCGACCGCCAGAATGCCGGCATCGTCGCGGCGGCCATGAACCTCTCTGAAAACATCATCACGGCGGATTTCACCGCCGCTCAGAAAGTGGCCACCACCGCCCTGATCACTGCGCTGGAGTCCATCCAGAGCGGCAACCGCAAGCATATCCTGGTGGCGGCCAGCGATAAACGTGAAACCAAGGCGGCCTATTTTTACGAGATGTGGTTCGGGGACGGGGCCGCCTCGCTGACGGTGGGCGATGAAGACGTCATCGCGGAATATCTCGGCTCCTATTCCATCTCCTGCGATTTCGTGGATCACTACCGGGGATCCTTCAACCAGTACGACTATGTCTGGGAAGAACGCTGGACGCGGGATTTCGGATACGGCGAAATCATCCCCAAGGCGGTCAACGGCCTGTTCGATAAACTCGGCATCACCATGGACGATGTGGACAAGCTGGTTTTCCCCTGTTTTTTTAAAGGCGACCACAAAAAGATCGCCAAGCAGCTGGGCGCAACACCTGAGAAGCTGGTGGACAACATGCACGAGGTCTGCGGCGAAACGGGCGCGGCCCACGCCTTCATGATGTTCATTGCGGCCCTGGAAGCGGCTCAGCCGGGTGATCGCATTCTGCTGGTGGGATTCGGTCAGGGCGCCAATGCGCTCTACTTCAAGGTAACCGACGCCATTCAACAGATGGCGGCCCGCAGCGGTGTGGCCGGTTCCCTGGCCAACAAGAAAACCACCGACAACTATCTGAAGTGGCTTAAGTTTCGCGACCTGCTGAAGACCGAGATGGGGATCCGGGCCGAAGCGCCTACCCAGACGGCGACGACCGTGCTGTGGCGCAAGAACAAGATGCTCCTGGGCCTGGTGGGCGGCAAATGCCGGGAATGCGGCACGCCGCAGTATCCCAAGATGGATTACTGCGTCAACCCGGCCTGCGGGGCGCTGCACAGCCAGGACGATTATGAATTTGCCGACGCCCCGGCCAAGGTCAAGAGCTTTACCGGCGACATGCTGGCGATTTCCGTGGACCCGCCGGCCATTTACGGCATGGTCCAATTCGACGACGGCGGCCGCATGATGGCCGATTTCACCGACTGCGCATTGGAGGACGTCAAGGTCGGGCTTCCTGTCCAGATGGCGTTTAAAAAGAAGGCCGAAGACCGGGAGCGCGGGTTCGTGAACTACTTCTGGAAGGCGGTTCCCGCTCCGGGCGCCATCGAAGCGATGAACAAGGTGCGTTTCGATGGTCGGGTGGCCATTATCACCGGTGCCGGGGCGGGGCTGGGGAGGGTCTACGCTCTAGAGCTGGCCAAGCGGGGCGCCAAAATCGTGGTCAACGACCTGGGTGGGGCCCGGGACGGATCCGGCCAGGGATCTAGCTCGCCCGCCGAACAGGTGGTCAAGGAAATCCAGGCGCTGGGCGGCGAGGCGGTGCCCAACTTCGACAACGTGGCCACCGTGGAAGGCGGCGAGAATATAGTCAAGACGGCGGTGGAGGCCTTTGGCACGGTGGACATCGTCATCAACAATGCCGGTATTCTGCGGGACAAAAGCTTCACCAAGATGACGTCGGAAAACTGGCGGGCCGTGATCGACGTCCATCTCAACGGCGCCTACAACGTTACCCGGCCGGCTTTCAAGATCATGAAGGAAAAAGGCTACGGCCGCATCGTCATGACCACATCGGCGGCCGGGGTCTACGGGAATTTCGGTCAGAGCAACTATTCGGCGGCCAAACTCGGCCTGGTGGGGCTCATGAATACCCTGAAGCTGGAAGGGAAGAAATACAATATCAAGTGCAACACCATTGCCCCCATTGCGGCATCGCGATTGACCGAAGACATCCTTCCCCCGGACCTGCTGGAGAAGATGAAGCCCGAATTCGTGGCGCCCATGGTGACCTATCTGTGCAGCAAAGAATGTCAACCTTCCGGCGAGATCTTCAATGCCGGCATGGGGTATTACAACCGGGTGGCGGTCATGACGGGCCCCGGCGTTCAGCTTGCCGATGCGGAACTCCCGACGGTGGAGATGGTGGCCGACAACTTCGATGCCATCAATTCGCTGGCCGGGGCCAAGGCGCTGGGGGATGCCAACGCGGCCCTGATGGACCTCATGACCCCGCCGGCCCCGCCACAAACCGAAAAGACCCCGGCCGCCGAAGGCGGCAGCAGCCTCGACATTCAGGCCATCTTCGACAACATGGCCTCCACTTTCAAACCCGAGGCGGCCGCCGGTGTCGATGTGGTCTTCCAGTTCACCATTTCCGGCAGCGCCGGGGGCGACTGGTCCGCGGTGATCAAGGACGGGGCCTGCACTATCGAGGCCGGCCGGCACGCGAAGCCGGTCTGTACCCTGAAGATGGCGGATGGCGATTTCGCCACCATGATGCGCGGGGAACTGCCCGCCATGCAAGCCTTTACCTCCGGCAAACTGGTGATCGAAGGGGATATCATGAAATCCCAGCTGCTTGAAAGGCTGTTCCAGATTTAAAATTGCGGTGCAATTTTAAATAACATGCGGCTTCGCCGCTTCGAAAAACAAAAAACTGGATCCAAGGAGGAAACAGTATGGCAACGGGTATAAAAGATAAAGTGGCGATCATCGGGATGGGCTGCTCCAAGTTCGGGGAGCGTTGGGATATGGGGGCTGAAGAGCTGATGGTGGAAGCCTTCGAGGAATGCATCGCGGATGCCGGCATTGAAAAAATGGATATCGGGGCCGCCTGGCTGGGCACCTGTTTCGAGAGCATCAACGTGGGGCGGAGCGCCACCCCGTTGTCGCTGACCCTGCGTCTGCCCTTCATCCCGGTGACCCGGGTGGAGAACTTCTGCGCCACCGGCACCGAAGCTTTCCGGGGGGCGGTATACGCCGTGGCCTCGGGGGCCTACGATATTTGCCTGGCCCTGGGGGTTGAAAAACTCAAAGATACAGGATACGGCGGGCTCCCCAGTTTCGTGGGGTCCGACTCCGGCACCCTGACCTGGCAGTGGTTTCCGAACATCACCGCCCCCGGGTCGTTTGCCCAGCTGGCATCGGCCTACGGGGCCAAGTACAATGTGTCGGACCGGGATATCAAGGAGGCCATTGCCCACGTGTCGGCCAAGAGCCATGCCAACGGGGTCAAGAACCCGAAAGCGCATCTTCGCAAGGCCGTGACCAAGGAGCAGATCATGGCCTCCCCCATCATCGCGCACCCCCTGGGGCTTTTCGACTGCTGCGGGGTCAGCGACGGGGCGGCCTGCGCCATCGTCACGACGCCGGAGATCGCCAAAAAACTGGGCAAGAAAGATCTCGTTTCCGTCAAGGCCCTTCAGCTGGCATTGAGCAGCGGCGAGGAGATGGGCTTCAACGACTGGGATGGGGATCATTTCATGACCACCTCCAAGGCCAGCACCATGGCCTACCAGGAAGCCGGCATCACCGATCCCCGCAAGGAGATTTCCATGATGGAGGTCCACGACTGTTTCTCCATCACCGAACTGGTCACCATGGAAGATCTGCACATTTCCGAGCGGGGCAAAGCCTGGCGGGATGTTCTCGACGGTGTCTATGATATCGACGGTGAGGTGCCGTGCCAGGTGGACGGCGGTCTCAAATGCTTCGGCCATCCCATCGGCGCTTCAGGCCTGCGCATGATCTACGAAATGTACCTCCAACTCCACGGCCGGGCCGGGGAGCGGCAGTTGGAAAACCCGACTTTCGGTCTGACCCATAATTTGGGAGGGTTCCCGGCCATGAACGTGTGCAGCATTTCCATCGTCGGCAAGTACGAATAGCATCACCGGCACGCTTGGGTGAGGAGAGGAAACCATGGTTGACCTGAATCGGTCGCAGAAGCAAATCCAGAAAGCGGCCAACGATTTTGCCAGGGGGGAGTTCGACAAGGACCAGGCCCTGGCAATGGAAAACGCCAATGAATTTCCCGACGCCATCTGGAAAAAAGCGGCGGATCTGGGGTTTATCGGCGTTCATTTCCCCGAGGCCTATTCCGGCGGCGGGATGGGCATCCTGGATGCCTGCCTGATTTCCGAGGCCTTCTGCCGCAAGGATTCGAGCATCGGAACGGCCCTGGCCCTGTCGGCCGGCGGGGCCGAGTGTCTGGTGCGATTCGGCGATGCCGCAACGCAAGCGGCGTTTCTGCCGTCCATCGCCGAAGGGCGGCTTCGCTGCGGTTACGGATTTTTTGAGTCCGGCTGCCGTTCGGACTTGTCCGGGGTGCAAACCGTGGCCGTTAAGAAGGAGGATCAGTGGATCATCAACGGCAGCAAGTTCCATGTCCTGAACGGCGGTGAAGCCAGCGTCTATGTCATCCTGTGCCGGACCGACCCGGACGCGCCCCCGGAAAAAGGGCTGAGCCTGTTCGTGGTGGAGGGCGACCGGGAGGGCATTGCGGTTCGGGCGGCGGGGCGCAAACTCGGTGCCAACATGGTTGCCACGGCCGATCTGACGTTTACCGATGTTATCATACCGGCCGCGAACCTGCTGGGCCAAGAGGGCCGGGGGTTGGCCCAGGCCGAGGCTTTTTTTGAAGAGGCCGGTATTCTGATCGCGGCCCAGTGTGTGGGGACGGCGGCCGGCGCCTTTGACCGGGCCCTCGCCTATGTCAAGGAAAGGGAGCAGTTCAACCGCAAACTGGCGGTCTTTGAAATCACCCGGCAAAAGATTGCCGAGATGGCCATGAAAGTGGCGCAGGCCCGGCTGATGACCTATGAAGCGGCCCGGCGCTGCGACGCGGGCCAGGGACTGGAGAACTTCGGCACCATGGCGCGCATTACCGCTGCAAGGGCGGCGGTTGAGGTCGCCGACGAGGCCATTCAGCTTTTCGGCGGCTACGGCTACATGAAGGAATCAGAGGTGGAGCGGTTTTATCGGGATGCCAAGGTGGCCGACCTGACTCTGGGCGGAACCATCCATTTGAAAAACAGGATTGCGGCCGGTGTTATCGGAAAGCTAAAATAGTGTCCGTCCAGAAATGGTCTTTTTAGGCCCTGGCCGGTCGAAGCGGGTTTAGTGGTTGCGGCGTACATGAGTACGCCTCACCGTAAACCCTTGTGCGGCCTTGATCAGAACCAAAAATCCACATTTCTGAATCGGACACCCTTGTGCCATCATTGACGGGTGGACACTGAATAAGGAGCAAGGCCTCATGGACATGATCACCTATACGGAGGCGCACCACCGGTTCCGTGAACGATTGCGGGATTTCTGCGAAACGGAAATCATGCCCCATGTGGAACAGTGGGAAAGCGATCATATCGTGCCCCGCGAGATCTGGCGGAAGATGGGGCAAGGCGGTTTTCTGTGTCCCACCCTGCCGGCGGAATATGGCGGCAATGGAGGCGATTTCATCCACAGCCTGATTGTGACCGAAGAACTCTCCCGCACCATGCAGACCGGCCTGGCCGCTGGGCTGCACAGTGATGTGGTGGTGCCTTACATCGAATCCTTCGGATCGGAAGAACAAAAACGGAAGTATTTGCCCGGGTGCGTTTCCGGTGATTGCGTGACCGCCGTGGCCATGACCGAACCGGGGGCGGGCAGTGATGTGGCCGGCATGGCGACGACGGCCGTGGAAGACGGCGACGACGTGGTCCTCAACGGCTCCAAGACCTTTATTTCCAACGGCGTGATTTGCGACCTGGTGG
>Ga0180434_10001734_pt1 | contig 30618 bp, 27 predicted proteins | sample SS_ome_7_FD_132453 | JGI IMG/M metagenome (GOLD analysis project Ga0180434, IMG submission 132453) | Hypersaline lake sediment archaeal communities from the Salton Sea, California, USA - SS_1_D_2 metaG | ecosystem: Environmental > Aquatic > Non-marine Saline and Alkaline > Hypersaline >... | reverse complement strand
CTGCGATCGAGGCTTGGATCTCTGCAGCGTCTTGTTGTTTTTTGTCGATGTAGGACTGGCCGCTGGCTTTTGTAATATGGTGGTGGATGTCATGGAGTTTTGTCGCGAGCGGTGCCAGGTCGGTGCATGCGATGGCTCTTATTGGTGTGTTTCTAGGGGACCGGTAGCGTTGTTGTTGTGCGTAGATGGTGCGGGCTTTTTCGCGCTGCCTATGCAGGGCTAAAAGCTGGTCTTTGATTTCAAGGTAGGTGGCGCTCCCTTCCCGGCTCCATTTGATCCAGAAGTTAGGAGAGGAGAGGCTTTTATGGAGATCTTCAACATGGTGTTTTGTCCAATGGTAGCGAGAGAAGAAGTCTTGATCTGCTGTGTAGGTTCCTGTGAGAGATTTTTGTATGCAGTGTAGTCCTGTAAAAGGAGCGGTGATGAGCTTAGTTGCGATGGAGAAAGCTCCATCGAGTGGATGCGGCTCTACATGTCTACGCGGATGTCTATTGAGTTGTTCCATTTGCTCTTTTTAATACCTCTTCTTAAAAAAAACCGGGAGGAGTGTCTCATGATCTTAAAATATAGGTCAATGGAAGTTGTTTTTTTAATTTGGTGCGGTTTTTGGCAGCTTAGAGAAGCATCTTTGATAAAGGGTTAGGTTTTCTTATGCAGGTGTTGTTATTCTTGCGGGTGTGGTTGTAGATCGTTGATGAATTGAGTAAAGGCTTCGGTTTCCCTGAGGTTTTCGAGCCAATCATCTTCGACAAGATCCTCAAGAAAGGGGAGGGCGTCGAAGGTTTTTGCTTTTTGTAAAAAGCGGAAAGAGTTCTTGAGATCCCCTATCAGAGAATAGAGGCAAGCAAGGGCGTAGTAAGCATGAACATTTCCAAGCTTAGCGGCTTGAATCATTTTGTATTCAGCCTCGCGGAAGTGTTGATCTGATTCAACATCATTTTCGAGAAGGTCGCCAAGGTTAATGAGGGTTAGCGCCCAGTTAAGGATCACCTGGTCGTTTTCTTTTTCTTTTTGATGTGCAATTCGATAATGGTGGATCGCTCGCATGAAGATATCTGGTTCGTTAACAAGCTCTGCATAATGACTATAGGTGAGCGCCAGACGGTAATGAATGCGAGGGAATTCTGGACGGAGCATCAAGATATGGTTGAGAATATCAAGGGCTTTAATGTAGTGGCTATCGCTCTCGATAAATCCTGCAAGTTGGTCGAGGGCAGATGCATAGTAGCACATCCAATCGGGATGGATGTAGGCAGCATTTTTCTGCAAGGCAATGGCCCTTTCAAAGTGAGAAACAGCAAGTTCTATTGTGGATTGGTCATGGATCAGCTCACCATATTTGAGGAGACACATTGCATAACGACTGTGAATTGTACTAGTTTTCTTTAATCCCATGGCTCTTTCAAAAAAGTGCAGAGAGCGTTCATAGCTTTTTTCATCATTGTCTAAAAGGGATGAATCGAAGCTACTTTGGGCGATCGCGGCCCACAAGCGATCATGGGAGCGGTCAAGGCTTAGTCCTTCTTGAAAGGTTTCTATAGCTTGGTAGTGATAGTCAATGTCTTTATAATATCTACCAAGAGCGGAATAACACATTCCATGAGCATAGAAAACTTCTGGATCATCAAGCTTTTCTATAAGAGGCTCAATCTTGTTGAGTGCTTCATGGATATGTTCCAACCGTTCAGTGACGTTGCCAAGCTGGGCTAAAGCACAGGTCCAAGTGGTTAATATATAAGGGTTTTTCTTTCCATATCGGTGGGCGCGGCTGCATTTTTCAATAGCTGCGCGGAGCTTTTTTTCGTCATTGAAAGCGGTTCCTGACTCAAGCAGTAAGTGGGCCCATTCAAGCCAAATTGCACTGTTTTTCCCAGAGAGTTGAACGGCTGTAGAGAAGCATTCATTTGATTGGGAGAAGTGGTCTTCGTCATGAGAGTCACTGTAGAGAGCTTTAAGGGCTTTTCCAAGCATGAACCACCCATCTGGCAAGGATATAGAAATCGAAACAGCATTTTTATAGGCGTTGATTGACTTCACATAGAAACGATAGTCATTTGTTTTTGTCCCCATAAGCATGGTGACATTTCCAAAGTTAATCCAGAATTCAGAAGGAAGGTCTTCTTGGTAAGTTGTTGCTCTTTCGTAAGCTTTAATCGCGTAGTGAAGGTCGGTAATCTCTTCTGACTTTTGTGCGAGCTTTCCCCAAATATCCCCAAAGTCCCAAAAAAGATCAGCGAGAACATCCGATGGCTGTCCATCGGATAGAGAAATCGCTTTCTCATATTTCTTCAGAGCATTCGCAAAATAGCTGGGTTCTTTTTTGCGGTTTCCAAGAAAAAAGAGAGTATTTCCCCATAAATGCCAGGCTTCAAAACAAGTAGGATTAAGGGTTGTTGCTCTTTTAAAGCGTTTGCTAGCAAGAGTGAGACCCTCTTCGTTTCCGTCATGACTTCCAAATTCAAAAAGAGATAGTCCCTGTTTTAAAAATAGTTCACTATTCGAGGGGTCTAGCTTTGCAGCCATATCAAAGTAGGCAAGGCCCCCTTTATCTCCATGAAGGAGGCGAAATTCCCCCTTTTGAAGTAGAGCTGTCGTGAGCGCAGAATAATCCTTATTTTTGAGATCTTCGATAGGAGCTCCAAGGTTTTCTTTTTCTTGGGGCGGAAGCTCAAAGCTAGAGGTTTCTTTAATATGCTCGGTCTTTGCCATATATGCCTAATTTGAAGGATGTCGAAAGGGTGATTATAGGAGAGGGGGCTATTTTCGACAATGGGGCGATTCGTTAAAAGATAGATTTCAACCCTATCCGCATGATTCGAATTTTAATTGATCACCTCAACATAAAGGGTTTAAAAAAAGTTGTTCTTAACGTAAAATTTAACCATGTTTATTTATCATCGTACCGTACGTGTTCAGGATACCGATGCAACTGGGGTTCTCTACTTTGCAAATCAGTTTCAGATAGCGCTTGAAGCGTTTGAAGAATTTCTACTAACCCAAGGGTTTTCATTTGGAGAGATGGTTCGTAAAAATCAATTTTTACTTCCAATTGTCCATACTGAAGGGGATTTTTTTGCCCCACTTACTATTGGAGATCAAGTAGAAGTTCATCTCTCTTTTTCAAAGATTGGGACAACTTCTATCACCCATTCGTCAGAATTATTTAAACAAGGCCGCAGCGTGGGAACAACATCAATTGTCCACGTTGTCTACTGCCCCAGTAAGGGAGAGGCAATCCCGATCCCGCAAGAATTAAAAACACTAATAACATCATAGGTGGAATATGGATGTAATTCATAAAGCGGGGTATTCTAACCCCACATTAACAGGACAAAGAATGCTTTACTGCTGCGCTTCAGTGACGCTTGCTGCATTTCTAGCAAAAATATTGATTCCGTCATCGGATTTAAAAACCCACTTTGCATTTGGCGGCTCGGCTGGAACTGTTGCAACTCTGGCATGGGAGAACAAGCACCCTGAAGAGTGGAGTAAAACCGGCAGTGAAAAGAGACAGAAGCTAAAACTTAATACATTATGTGCGCTATTCATGACGATTTCTCTAATGTCTGGGAAGCTTTCAACGAGGGTATTTGCAGAAGGAATTTCTTACAAAGGAATGGTGGGAAGGGGATTCTATTTTTTTACTTGCAGCAGCGCTATTGCTTATGCGTCCGATTCCTACCAGAGGCATCAAGAAAGGATACGGGGACTTTAAATTTTGGAAGGAATGAGCTGAGGTAACTTATAAGCTCTTCCTCTTTTATAGACTTTTCACTTTCAATATATGCGGTGGGGCGGAATCCAAACTCTTCGTCGGGGGTGGGGACGACTTGTGCGTGGGTAATTCCGTCTATGCTGTTAAGAAGTTTCTCAATTTCCTCAGGTTGGATATTTTCCCCTCCGCTAATAAAGAGGCGATCTTTTCTCCCTGTCACCTGAAGTCCTGAGGTTGGGGAATAGATACCCAAGTCAGAGGTTGCAAAATATCCTTCCTTGTTTAAGGGACGAAAGAGAGAACCGTCTCCTTGAAGATATCCTTGAAAAAGAGTTTTTCCTTTTACCCAAATTTCTCCCAGGTTCGATATTCTCATCTCTCGGTAGGGAAGGGGGTGGCCTAAAGAAAATGGACCTTCTCCAAAGTGGGTAGCTATTTGGGAGCTCATTTCTGTCATTCCATAAGTGGGGTGAACAGAGAGTCCTCTAGCTACTGCTTTATAATAAAGCGAAGGGGAAATCGTAGCCCCTCCAAGAAGAAGGTGGCGGTATTTCGGTAGGGACTCTTCTTTGAGCAGGCGGTAGAGTTGCGTTGGTACCATTGAAGTGTGTGTGATACCCTCTACCTCTTCGGACAGAGCAACACCTCCACCAGCCATAAAGGTTCGAAATAGCAGAGCGATTCCTGCAATATGGTAAAGAGGAAGAGAAAGCTGGTATAAGTCCCCTTTTTCGATCGGAAGATAAGCGTTAGATCCGAGGGCACTATAATAGTGGTTTCCAAGAGAGTGACAGGCAATTTTGGGTTTCGAGGTGGTTCCAGAAGTAAAGAGGTAGGTTGAGAGAGCGTCCTTATTTAGGAAGGACTGTCCTCCTTTTTTTCCTTTCACTGCTAGCTTAGAAAAGGGGATTTTAATTTGTTTGAGTTTGGGGAGTTCCTCCTGATCGGGATGGAGTATAAAGGGGGCACGAAGCTCATCAAGTTGCTTAGAGAGGGTTTCTAGAGGGTAATGGGTATTCATGGGACATGCAATGGCTCCAACTCTAAATAGAGCAAAAAAGAGGAGAGGAGTTGGGAAAGCTTTAGTTGGAATCAAAGCAACAGGATCTCCGGGCTTAACTCCTTCTTTCTTCAATACCGAAGCGCAACCCTCGATGAAAATTTCGCAGTCGAGATAACTCCATTTTTTCTCATGAGAAACAAGAGCCCATTCTTTGGGAGACTTTCTGGCATGAAGCGAGAAAGGACATTCAAACACATTCATCTAGGATGACCTGAACTTTATCCATTTTTAAGCTCCATGTTCTTGGAAAATAGAGCCGACCATTTTTTATGAGGGGCTTCTCTTCAAAGAGAGATTCTTCGAAAAGGTGGCATGTTCCCAGCCCCATCGGTTTTAGTGGAATCTTCAACCGAAAGGCAAGCTTTGCGATTTGGTAGATCCCTATTTCACTCTCATAACTGCTGCTTAAAATAAAATCGACCCCTTTTACCATTTTTGGAAGAGGATACCCATATAAAGTGGGTTTGATGACGTGCTGTTTTACGTTTGGATAAGAAGAGGCCTCGCCTTGTCTTAGCGATTCGTCCAAGGCTACTGGATGAGGAAATAGTGCATGGTTCTCACCTTTTTTAAGAGGTTCCTCAAAGTAATCGAGGTGTGGAAAGTGACCTGCTAGGGTAAGGGCATCCTCTAGAGGCCACTTCTGATTCATATCAACTCCAACCGCCTCTAATTTTTCGATCTTTTGCATTGCATCAGCTAAAGAAAGATGACCTATTTTTACTTTATCTTGGTTGAGCTGACGTACAGGAATCGACTCAACTTGTATTGGATCCATTAGGTCGAGCATAGCTGCTGCACGTCCCCACTGGACGGAGGGATAGCTGGAGTCATTTCCTTCAATTAGATCTTCTAATGCTTCTTCAAGGGTTTCCTTGCTAAATCCTGGCAGTGGCGCAACTTCTCCCCATCCGACTTGCCCCTTTTCTGATTCAAGGCGGATCAAAACTCCAGCGCGTAGCTCCCCTTGAAACGGGCGGGAATAATGGTAAAGGGTCCGTTTCAAAGTAGCCATCCCACGCAAAAAAAGAACGTATATATTGTCTGAATGCGGCCCACTTTTGGAAATAGAGGGGCCACTGTCTCGGCCCTCTCTGCTTTAAAGACACTTCCAATTAAAGGTGCTCCTAGGGCAAGGGTTGCAATTGAAGGAAGGTAGTTCTGTTGAAAGAGAGGAATCAAAGCCGCGCCAGTCAAGCAGAGAGCAAACTCCCATTTCCCAAAACTTAGTCCGAAGCGGACGGGGAGGGTTTTCTTTCCCACCTTTTGGTCTTGCTCGCGATCTCGCAGATTATTTATTGCTAAAATTGCTGTGGATAGAAGGCCTGGGGGAAAGCCCGCTAAAATAGCCACAGGAGTCACCACTCCTGTTTGTAGATAGGTGACTCCAGCAACAGCTACCGGGCCAAAAAAGACTAGAACAAATAGATCGCCAAGACCTAAGTAACCTAGCGGATAGGGGCCTCCAGTATAGAGGTATCCTAAGAGAATAGCCATTAGAGATAAGACTCCGATCTGCCAGCCACCTATCCACATCAAATAGAGGCCAACAAACCCTGCTACCCCGAATACGGCAAAGGTTACTGTGCGCATCTTTTCTGGAGATACGAGTCCTGCTTGCACCAGTCGACGCGGTCCTTTTCGTTCTTTGGTGTCGGCACCCTTTAAAAAGTCAATATAGTCATTGGCAAAATTGGTTCCAATCTGCACTGCAAGGGAAAAAACAACACAGGCAAGAAAAATCCCCCAGTGGAGGCCCCCTGATTTGAAAGCAATCACACTCCCAATCAAAACAGGAGACAAAGAGGCAATAAGCGTTTTCGGGCGCGCTCCCTCTATCCACATCTTCATGGGCGCTTAGGGAATTTTGAAAAGTCTGGCTTTCTCTTTTCTAAGAAGGCGGTGTGTCCTTCTTGAGCCTCTTCAGACATGTAGTAGAGGAGCGTTGCATTTCCAGCAAGTTCCTGCAGTCCTATTTCTCCATCACAATCGGCGTTTAGGCCAGACTTCAAACAACGCAGAGCTAAGGGAGAGTGCTCGAGCATTTTTTCGCACCATTCAATCGTTTTTTTCTCGAGATCTTCTAGAGGAACAACAGTGTTTACGAGCCCCATTTCCAAGGCTTCTTCGGCATTATACTGCTTGCAGAGATACCAAATTTCTCGCGCCTTCTTCTGCCCAACGATCCGAGCTAAGTAACTTGCCCCAAGACCCCCGTCAAATGACCCTACCTTTGGTCCTGTCTGACCAAAAATTGCATTGTCTGCTGCAACCGTAAGATCGCACACTACATGAAGGACATGACCTCCTCCAATAGCGTAGCCTGCAACCATGGCTACAACTGGCTTTGGACATGTTCGGATTTGTCTTTGAAAATCAAGGACATTCAAACGGAAAGCTCCTTCTCCATCGCTATAACCTGCTTCTCCTCGTATCGATTGATCCCCACCTGAACAGAACGCCTTTTCTCCTGCGCCTGTCAAAATAATCACACCAATCTCTTGATCATTCCGAGCATTTTCTAAAGCACTTCCCATTTCTTGAACGGTTAGTGGTCGAAATGCATTGTGAATCCGAGGGCGATTGATCGTAATTTTTGCGATCCCCCCCATTTTGTGAAATAAAATGTCGGTATATTCTCCAGCAACTTGCCAATTTGTTTGTGTTTCAGCAGCAGTCTTCATAATGCCTCCATAATGTATTCAGCACACTTTTTTGGGTTTTCTAAATGGACGGCATGCCCACTGCTCGGGATCCACGCCACGGGAAATTGCTCCTGCAATCTCTTTCCAATTAAGCGATATTTTATATCATTTTCTCCAAATAAAAACATTAGGGGGCATAAAAAACGCTCCAACTCTGGCCATAAATTAGGAAGACGAGCTGGGCTGAACTTTCGGAGCACCTTCGCAAGCATTAGTGGATCATGACGTCTTCTTTCTCGATTAATATGAAGGCCTGTAAATAGAGACTGTGCATACCACTGATCTAAAAATCGATCCATTCCCTCATCTTCTAAAAGTCGAGCCCATTTTTCATCTTGTTTAAGCCGCTTTTTTCCTTCTTCTCCAGGATTTGCTGACAGTAGAATTAGGTTCTTTACTCGATGTGGATATTTTTTTGCATAGTGCATCGCAAGGCGTCCTCCCATCGAATATCCCACGAGAGTGACACCATTTCCAATTTCATCTTCAAAATCATTAAGATTTAAGGAACGTCCTTTGTGCCCAGGCAGTGTCAGGCAACGGTAGGGTGCGTTTAGATGCTCAGTGATACCTTCCCAGTCCTCCTTTACTCCTAAGAAACCATGGAGAAAGGTTAACATGAAGCAGCCGGGGTTAACCGAGAAGGAATTTCCTGTAGGTTTGAAAGGAGATCCTTGTGGATCGCAAGGTTTTGTCCCTGAAGCGTATTAACTTCGATAATAAGAGGGCCAGGTTCGCTTAAGAGCCCAGCTAGGTCATCTGCTGTCTGAGGGTTTTCATAGGGGAGATCAAACAGTAGAGCAGCATGTTTTAAAAGATGGTTTTGAGGAGTGGTAAACAACTCCTTTTCTTCCCCAATCGGAAGAAAATTAAAAATATCTCCGCCGTTGTTATTTACGACAATGAGTTTTATTGGGAGATCCTTGAGTTGGGCAAGCGAGTTAAGGTCGTGCAGGAAAGCAAGGTCTCCCACAAATGCAATCACAGGCTTTCCGGTTCCACGAGCAACTCCAGCAACCGTAGCAATATTTCCATCGATTCCGGAGAGTCCTCGGTTTCCAAAAATGGGTCCGACAGGTCCTTCTGGTACAAAAAAAGCATCGCCATTTCTGACGTTCATACTATTAGAAAAGAAGAGAGCTGCTCTTGAGGGAATATTATCTTTGAGAGAGTGAAAAAGAAGGGGTTCAGAAAAATCATTATGTTCGACGAAATAGCTTTTGATTCCTTTTTTTGTAAGTTGATTAAGTTCTTTCCATTTCTCAAACCACTTCGAAGGGGAACGTCCGGAAAAATATGGAGGGAAGTTATCGAGAAAATGGTTAAGATCAGAAGAGACTCTGTGGGTCACTGAGTGGATGGGATCCTTTCGTCCGCTATGGGGAGAGACGTGGCAGTGAATTTTTGGTTTTTTCGATGCGATCCAATCGGTTAACTTGCTGGAAACAAAACGATCCCCAAGTTGCAAAATTGCCTCTGGAGCATAATCTTCGTGGGCACCAATGGCTTTTAGGAGCAAATCGTAATGAGGAATCACACCATATCCACCTCCGGAGCTGCGAACAGATGAGAAAATATCAGGAAAAATAGGCCATTGCAACGCGCGAGACAAACTATAAATTTGTTCTGCCTCTTCAAAATGGGTGCTTCCACTGACGATAATCAACCCTTTTTCATACTCAGAAAGTTCATCGGCAATACGCTCTAAAGTGGCTTCATCAAGCACTGTTTTTCCCATGGAGAGAGTTGTTTCAGCTGAATGGACAGAGCGACTTGAAAGATGCAATGAAACAGGAGTGGAGTCTTCAAGGTCAAGGAAGGGTTTACGGAACATACAGTTGAGATGAACGGGTCCCTGGGGGCCACTTAGAGCGTGGCTCATTGCTTGAGCAATCGTTGTTCCAACATAACTTTGAGGGATTTTGCTGTCAGGACAGGGAAGGTCTCCTTGCCATTTAACAAAGTTTGAAAAAATTTTCACTTGGTCGGTTGTTTGGTTAGCTCCACAGTCACGGAGCTCTGGAGGACGATCAGCGGACAAAACTATGAGGGGGACATGGTCATGATGGGCCTCCATAATAGCAGGAAGGAGGTTTCCAACAGCCGTTCCAGATGTTACAATCAAAGCGACAGGTTGTCTGCTCCCTTTGGCATAGCCAAGAGCGTGATAAGCCATTCCTCTCTCATCATAGTGAACAAAGGTTTCAGAAAGAGGGTGGCTATCTGCAGCAATAGTTAAGGATGTTGATCGGGCACCAGGGCTGATGCAAAAAGATCGGATCCCATGGTGAATGAGCTCTTTGATAATGAGGCGAGTCCAGAGTTCATTAAGAGTTCCTGTATCCGTTCTCATAGAATCCCTATGTATTGAGATATTTTATGCTCAAGTTCATCCCACTCCCTTGAAGGAGTCGATCCATTAACCAGTCCGGTTCCAGCAAAAAGGCGGATGGCGTTTTCTTCGACGAGTGCTGAGCGAATCGCAACGAGGTGATGCGATTGGTTAGGTGAGATATAGCCGATGGGAGCGGCATACCACCCCCGATCAAAGGCCTCTCTCTTTCCAATTTCTGTGAAGGCTATTTCTTTAGGAAATCCACCGACCGCTGGAGTGGGGTGCAATGCGTTTATTAGTGATTCATCTGAAAAACCCTCTTTTAAAGCACCCTCAATGTGGTGGTGGAGGTGTTGAACATTAGGTGTTTGCAACACTTTGCAGCTATCAATCTGCAAAGATTGACAAAGAGGTGATAGAGTAGAAACAATTGTGTCTCGTACGACTTGCAATTCATGTCTTTCTTTAGGACAATTCAATAGAGCATCTTCTAACTTAGCATTCTCTTCAGGACTCTTGCCTCGGGCACGGGTTCCTGCAATTGCAGCACTTTCGATTCGATTATCCATTCTGCGGTAGAGGGTTTCAGGAGAATTTCCAATAAACGTTTGATCTTTTGAAAATTGGAAGGCAAAACGATTCTTTCCTTGAAGCATCTTCAAAATCGAGTATGCAGAAGGTTTTTCTGCAGTCTCGATTTTTGTACATCTTGCAAGGACAACCTTTAAAGAGTCTCCTTGACGGATTCCCTTTAAAATTTCACTGACCTCTCGTTCCCATACAGGATAGGAAGGGGAGTCAAAACGGGGTCCGAGCTTGAGAGAGTTAAGCAGTGGAGCTTCAGGTTCTATAGAAAAGTTGAGGGTTTCAGCGACGCGATTGATACAAAGATAGGTTCCCGTGTCTCGTTTTTCTATTTGAATTAAGGGGAGAAAGTAAGCACACTCTGGAAATTCCTTCCAAGTTTTTCTTGTCCGTTTCATAAAGTCTCTCCCACCGAAAAATCGAGGTGCAGATCCACCATTGAAGTGGGGAATATGATTGATTTTCACCGCGCTTCCAACCCCTGCGACAATCCCATCATGAGGGGTTTCAAAATAGACTTTTGGATAGAGAGTTTGCGCTTCAAGCCATGCGAAAAGATCATTGACCGGAAAGGGGATTTCAAGGCGCATATGAGGGATGGTTTTTCCATTCAGAGTAAATGGCTCTGGGCGAAAGGGGGTGTTTAATAAAGATTTAAGAATTTCAGAAGAAGGGGTTACAAGTCGTTGCCGCACGGAAGTTTTTCTCCAACGTATAGGGTTGCAATTCCAAAAGTTAAGGGATAGGCTTTAACACGATAGAATCCTGCCTTTTTGATTTTGTCACAAAAGGCTTCTCCGTAAGGAAAGGATTCGACGGTATTGTTCAGGTAGCGGTAGGCTTTGCGATTTCTGGAAATCCATCCAGCAAGGTTAGGGAGTACATGACGCAAATAAAAGAGATGAAGTCCTCGAATAACTCGATTCCTAGGGAGTGAAAACTCCAAGATCATCACGCGGCCACAAGGGGTTAGAACGCGGAAACATTCCTCTAAGCATTTATCGACATCTGTGACGTTGCGAATGCCGAAGGACATTGTGACACACTCAACCGTCTCATCTAATAGGTTGATTGCTGTAGCGTCCCCTTCCATCAATGTGATCTGATGTGCATAGGGTTTGTCAATAATCTTTCGCTGCCCTCTTCGAATCATCTCTAAAGACATGTCAAGCCCTAGTGCAGAGTTAACCTGCTTAGCCTTTTTAACAATAGTGATCAGCTGATCGCCTGTACCCGTTGCTAAATCAAGAAGGCGGACATCATCTCCTTTAGGTAAGTGGTGGATTAACTGTCGACGCCAATACTTATCGATTCCAAACGAAAGTAGATGATTAACCAAATCATATTTCGGTGAGATTTGATCGAACATCTTCCAAACTTCTTCTCTAGATTCTTCAGCTACTTGATTCACAAAAACTCCATTTAAGAACCCAACACTATCAATCTGCTTTGAAAAAAACAAGGTAAAACCGACGTGATTATTATCTCTGCTGATGCGGTGAGTATTATGTGTGTTTGAGCAGATGTTTATAGGGCATTAAAAGAAAGGCAATGGCTTTTTAAATGGGTCACAAAACCTATTCGTAGGTTACTCTTTTTAAGGGTGTCAGAGTTATAAAATAAAACAGTTTGTATCAAGGAAAACTTTGTGATTTTAGAGTCCATTTATATCGTGTTTTCTGTTATAATTTGCTTGCACTTTTGAACTGGTTTTTCTATAGTGTGAAAAAGTAACTGGTGTAGCGGTGAATGAAAAAACGGATACCTAGAAATTATGATGGAGCTACGCCGACAGGAAGACAGATCAAGGAATTACTTCCGGAGATTTTGTCCGATCTTTCTGCGAAGTTAAATGATAAGCCAGACCAAATACTAGGCGCGTGGCCTGAGATTGTGGGAAAGAGAATTAGTAAAATGTCCCGCGCAGTTGGCTTTGAGGATGGAGTTCTCAAGGTGCAAGTGAAAAACTCTACTCTTAATAGTTTGCTCGTTGAGCACGAAAAACCTCGCCTAGTGGCGGCGTTTCAAAAGAGATTTCCGAAAGTCACTTTTCGGGACATCTTTTTTAGGATAGGATAAAAACGAATAGGAAATTATGACAATGACAAAAGATAAAGATCCTCGCCAGCAGGACTACACTGCTAGCTCGATCACGGTCCTTGAAGGTCTTCAAGCGGTTAGAGAGCGACCTGGGATGTATATTGGTGATACGGCTACAAATGGTCTGCATCAACTGGTCTACGAGGTAGTGGACAACTGTATTGATGAAGCCATGGCTGGTTATTGCTCTCTTATTCAAGTCACTGTGCATGAGGATAATTCTGTTACTGTCGAGGACAATGGTCGAGGGATTCCCGTTGGGAAACATGAGAAAGAATCGAAGAAACAGGGTAGAGAGGTTTCTGCTGTTGAAGTAGTCATGACCATTCTTCACGCAGGGGGTAAATTTGACAAGAGTACCTATAAAGTTTCTGGTGGGTTGCACGGTGTAGGTGTCAGTTGTGTTAATGCTCTATCAAAACTTCTGCAAGTAGAGGTTTATAAGGACGGAAAATTACATAATATTGAGTTTTCTCGAGGAAAGGTTACTCAGCCTCTGAAAGCAGAGGGGGAGACTGATAAAAGAGGAACAAAAGTTCACTTTGTCCCCGATGAAAAGATTTTTTCTGTGACAGAATATGATCATGGAATTCTTCTCAATCGCCTTCGCGAACTTGCTTTTCTTAATCGTGGTATTCAGATTCTTTTCCGTGATGAAAGAGATGAAGCCCTGGAAGAGGTGGTTTTCAAATACGAGGGAGGAATTTCATCGTTTGTGAAATATCTCAATGAGAATAAAACAGTTCTCTTTGAAAAACCGATCTACATCACTGGTGGCAAAGAACTTCACGATGGGCCTATTGAATTTGAAATTGCGATGCAATGGAATGGAACCTACTCTGAGTCTATCTACTCCTATGTGAACAACATTGCGACAAAGTACGGAGGAACGCACGTCTCAGGTTTTTCTTCGGCACTTACCCGCTCCCTTAACACATATATCAAGAACAATAATCTCCTCAAAAATTCAAAAGTTTCTGTGACTGGGGAAGATATGCGAGAAGGGCTCACAACTGTCCTCTCGATAAAGATTGCAAATCCTCAGTTTGAAGGGCAGACCAAACAAAAGCTTGGAAATAGTGAAGTAGCTTCTGTTGTCCAACAATTTGTTGGAGAAGAGTTTACTGCATTCCTTAATGAGAATCCTCCTATAGCCCGAACGATTGTTGACAAAGCCATTTTAGCTGCACAAGCGCGCGAAGCGGCTAAGAAAGCGAGAGAATTGACGCTTAGAAAAACGGCACTCGATAGCGGTCGTCTGCCTGGTAAGTTGAGCGACTGTCAAGAGAGTGACCCGACTAAATGTGAAATTTATATTGTTGAAGGAGACTCTGCTGGTGGTTCTGCGAAACTGGGACGAGATCGTCGTTTTCAAGCGATTTTGCCGATTCGTGGTAAGATCCTAAACGTTGAAAAAGCGCGGCTTCAAAAGGTTTTGCAAAACACTGAAGTGGGGACGATGGTTTCTGCTTTTGGATGTGGAATCGGAAAGGACAACTTCAACATCGAAAAGCTTCGTTACCACCGAATTATTGTGATGACGGATGCCGATGTTGATGGTTCCCATATTAGAACACTGCTATTGACCTTCTTTTACCGTCATATGCCGGCGCTTATTGAAAATAACTACGTATACATTGCACAGCCACCTCTCTATCGAGTCAGCCGAAAGAAAAAGGGCCAATATATCCATTCTGAACGAGAAATGGATGAGTACCTCCTTAATCTGGGGATTAGTGATGTTACATTCAGACTTGCTTCCCATAATGAATGTTTGGAGCACGATGAGGTTAAAACTCTCCTTTATGGAATTCTAGAAGTAGAGCAGCTCATCTCGTCAATCGAACGGAAAGGGATTCCTTTCCGCGAATTCTTGGGAGCTCAGAACGAAGAAGGGGTGCTTCCTCGTTTTCATGTGATCATGAACGGTGAGCATACTTTTGTTTATTCGAACGATGAATTTTCAGAGCTGAAGAAGCAGAATGAAGAGAATCAGCGTGTAGAGCATGAAGCGACTCTTGCATCAATTCCCGAGGAGGAGCAAACCGATGAGATGAAGGAATTCACTCCAAGATCGCTCTCTTTTGTTGAGCTTTATGAGGATGGAAAGCTCAAAGTTCTACGCGAAAAACTTTCTAACTATAGCTTTTCTCTTGATCAGTATGTAAAGGCTGAGGGAAAGCTATTGGATATTATTGAGGAAGGGGGGCTAGAAACCCCGATTTACACCCTGAAAGAACTCATCGAATTCCTCCGTAAAAACGGAAGGAAAGGGATCGAGATTCAACGGTATAAGGGTCTGGGTGAGATGAATGCAGATCAGCTCTGGGAGACGACAATGGAACCCGCTAACCGGACTCTTGTTCAGGTCACGATGCCTGATGCTGTTGCTGCAGACCACATGTTTACGATGCTCATGGGAGATGAAGTCGCACCACGCCGTGCATTTATTGAATCACACGCCCTTTCGGTTAAAAACTTAGATATTTAATAGGAGAAATCATGTCCTACCTTGAAGGAGAAACTGTTGTACCACGGAGTGTGGAAGAGGAGATGAAGGAGAGTTATCTCCGTTACTCCATGTCGGTTATTATTGCCCGCGCTCTTCCAGATGTTCGCGACGGTCTTAAACCCTCACAGCGTCGAATCCTTTTTGCGATGCGGCAGCTCAATTTGAGCCCAGGGGCTAAGCATCGAAAATGTGCGAAAATTTGTGGTGACACCTCTGGGGATTACCATCCTCATGGTGAACAAGTCATTTATCCCACCCTTGTCCGAATGGCACAAGATTGGGTGATGCGTTACACAATGGTGCAGGGGCAAGGAAACTTCGGCTCTATCGACGGCGATCCTCCTGCTGCAATGAGATACACAGAAGCGCGTCTTACAAAACCTTCAATGGCTCTTATGGAGGATCTCGATAAGGAAACAGTTGAGTATGCTCCAAACTACGATGAAACCAAAAAAGAACCAACAGTTTTTCCTGCGAAATTCCCTAACCTCCTTTGTAATGGATCCTCTGGAATTGCGGTTGGGATGGCAACGAATATTCCTCCCCACAATTTGAAAGAGCTCTGCAGAGCAACTGAGATGCTGATCGACAATCCAAAAGTTTCGATCGATGAGATTATGGAAGTGATGCCTGCTCCTGATTTTCCAACAGGTGGAATGATTTGTGGCTACCGAGGGATTAAAGAAGCTTTCCATACTGGTCGCGGTAAGCTTATGCTTCGAGGAACTCTTCATGTTGAAGATATCAAAAACTCAGATAAGCAACGTATTGTAATTGACGAAGTTCCATACAATATGAACAAGTCCCGTCTTGTCGAGAGAATTGCTGATCTTGTGAATGATAAGCAAATCACTGGGGTTTCTGATATCCGAGATGAGTCCGACAAAGATGGAATGCGAGTGGTGATTGAACTGAAGAAGGGAGAAATTCCTGACGTTATTATCAATCAACTCTACAAATTTACCGATATGCAGGTGACCTTTGGCTGCAATATGCTTGCCCTTGACAAAGGCCTTCCTCGTATCATGAATATCAAGCAGATGATTGCTGCTTGGGTCGATCACCGTATTGAAGTTGTCCGTGCAAGAACGCGTTTTGAACTCAACAAAGCTGAAGCACGCGCACACATTTTAGAAGGTTACCTTAAAGCCCTAGATCACCTCGATGAAGTTGTTAAGTTGATTCGAGGAAGTCAAAATAGGGATGAGGCTAAGGTTAAACTAATAGAGAAATATGAGTTCTCCGACCGCCAAGTCAACGCTGTTCTTGACCTCAAACTCTATCAATTAACCGGAATGGAGAAAGAAAAGATTGAAGGGGAGTACGCCGATCTTCAAGCAAAGATTGCCCATTACCGCGCAGTTCTTGCGAGTGAAACTCTTGTAAGAGGAATCATCAAGGACGAACTTCAAGAAGTGCAAGCTTTTGATAAGACAGAAAGAAAGACACAGATTGTTCCTGCTGAGGGAGAGTTTCAGATGGAAGATCTGATTGCTGACGAGCCAGTGATCCTGACTATCTCTAATGATGATTACATCAAGAGAATGCCGATTGGAACCTTTAAAGAGCAGAGAAGGGGTGGGCAAGGCGTGATTGGTTTTGACCATAAGAAAGAGACCGACACAATTAAAGACATTTATGTTGCCTCAACCCATGACACTATTATGTTCTTTACAAACTTTGGCCGTGTTTATTGGGTCAAAGTATGGCAAATTCCTGAGTCAGGTAGACGTTCAAAAGGAAAGCCACTTGTTAACCTTCTTGAAGGGCTAAGCGAAGGGGAGCAAATTGCAGCGCAGCTCCGAGTCCGTCGTTTCGACGAAGAAGGGGCTTCGATCCTTTTAGCTACCAAGCAGGGAGTGGTGAAGAAAACTCTTCTAGAGTCCTTCAGCTCACCTCGCCGAAAAGGGGTCTATGCGATTAATATCGATGATGGTGATGAAGTGATTGCTGCTCATATCGTTCGTCTTGAAGAACAAGTGATGCTCTTTACTCATGAAGGAATGGCAGTCCGTTTTGACCAAGACCAGGTGCGCACAATGGGAAGAGTGGCTCGAGGAGTTCGTGGTGTCAAACTTAAAAGTAGCAGCGACCGTGTGGTTTCTTGTGAAGTGGTGCGTGGCAATGAGACTGTCCTTGTTGTTTGCGAAAACGGTTTTGGAAAGAGATCTAGCGTTGAACAGTTTAGACACACTAAGCGAGGAGGCGTAGGAGTCCGATCGATTATTACCAGTAAACGTAATGGACAAGTGGTTGGAGCCCTTTCCGTTGGTGATAAGGACAGTGTTGTCTTAATGGCGAGCTCTGGACATACCCTTCGCCTTAGTATGCAAGATATTCGAGTAATGGGACGCTCTACTCAAGGAGTGAAAGTCGTTAATCTGAAAAATAGCGATACTTTAATTGCTATGCAAAAGATCGAACACCTCGAAGAAGAAGAAAAAGAGAGTGAAGAAACGAAATAAAGGTCTTTTCGTCACCTTTGAAGGTGGAGAAGGGGCAGGGAAAACCACCCTGATCAATCGTGTTTACGATGTGCTTACAGCAAAAGGACACTCCGTGGTTCGGACGCTGGAGCCAGGTGGAACCTCTTTGGGAAAAGAAGTCCGAGACCTTCTGCTTCATCAAAAGAAAAGTCCTATCTGTAGGCAAAGTGAATTATTCCTCTATCTAGCTGATCGTGCTCAGCATGTTCAGGAGCTCATTTTGCCCGCTCTTGAAGAAGGGAAAATTGTTCTCTGTGACCGATTTAATGATTCCACGCTGGCTTATCAAGGCGTGGCTCGTTCTTTGAATGTGGATCTTCTTCGCGGGCTCTGTTTAGCTGCAACGGATGGGCTAGTTCCTAACCTGACCTTGTATCTAGATCTTGACCCTAAAGTTGGACTTTCTCGCGCTAAGCAAAAAAACACCTATGATCGCCTGGAAGAGGAAAACCTTAGCTTTCACACAAAAGTGCGTGAAGCCTTTCTTTCCCTTGCTAAGGATGAACCCAATAGGTTCCACGTCATCGACGCTTCAAAAGATGTTGATTCTGTTTATACTGCCGCTATGGGAGAGATTAACGATTTGCTATGTTTAAAATAGAAGAGCTTCCAGGAAATTCAAAAGTAAAAAAACACCTAAGTAAACTGCTTGAGAAGACCCCTCATGCTCTCCTTTTTGAAGGGCCTAAGGGAGTGGGAAAAGGGGAGTTTGCACAAGGGTTTGCTCGGGAACTTCTTAAGACAACCAAGAAAGATCCTCCTGACCTTCGTCACCTTTATCCAGAGGGAAAAGCGCATCTCCATCCAATGCATTCTATTCGCCAGTTTATTGATGAAACAGCTCTGCCTCCTTTTGAAGCCGACCGAAAAGTATTTATCATCTACGAAGCCGATCGTATGCTTCCATCAAGTAGTAATGCCCTTCTAAAGACACTAGAAGAGCCTCTTGGTCCGGTTACCATTATTCTCGTTTCTTCACGCCCTGATTTTCTTCTTCCCACGATCACCTCAAGGTGTTTTCGTGTTCCCTTTTCTCTTCTATCAGAAGAAGAAATCATTGCAGCCTTGATTCCTGAAAAAAAGCCTGCTGAAGCGCGAAGAATAGCGCTTCTTTCTCATGGAAATCTTGATAAGGCGCGGACCCTTGCCTCAAAAGAAAAGGATTTGCTTCCCGAGCAGATGTTTCATGTGGGATTCCGTCTCCTCCGCAATGACCTCCCTACTGCAAAAGAGCTCCCCGAAGGTGCTAATGCGGAAGAAGCCCTTTCCTACCTCTTCTACTTCTATCGAGACCTTCATCTTCTCCAAAGCGGGGCGAGCCCTTCTCTTCTTTTCTATCAGGATAAGGCAGAGGTACTCTCTCGTATCACTGTTCCTCTACCCTCTCTAGAAATCATTCAGAATCGGATTGAGAAGGCCCTTCTTGCCACTGAGCTGAATATTCCTCTCTCTCATGCTCTGCCTAAGCTCATTTTCATTGATTAATTCACCGCCCCCGGTGTAAAACATTTAGGATTCAGTTATATATATTTTTTAAATGGCAAAAAAGTCTTGGAGGGCTCATGTCAGCAATCAGTGAAGTTGATTCGGAACGTATGAATCTAGAAATTTTTGAGGCTTTTGAAGATGATGAGAAACGTCTTATTGATAAAGCTTTTCAAGCTTTCACATCAGCAGTCACTTTACTCTTAAATCGTATTCTACCTCGAAATCCAGTGAATGGAAACAGAGAATTCAGGATCTATTCCTTAAATCAAGAAATTATCAAGGGAAACAAAATATTTGCTAATGTAAAAAGTGCAAATGGAGGGGAAGTTAATCATCCAGAAACAGAACTGTGTCAGAAGATTTTATCTGAGGTAACAGCTCATTCAAAGCGTAATTTTGAATATGAAGTCATTGTTTTAAACACTGATATCGTTAACGCCTATTGTGCTCCTGGGGGTAAAATCGGAATCACAAAAGGTTTTTTAGAAAAGACTGAACACTATGTGAAGGAAAAAATAGGGAAAGATCTGATGGGGTGTGTTGATCCTGAAACGGGAAAGACGATCAGTTATGAGGGTGTTACTAAAGAAGATGTGATCGCTGCACTTATTGGTCATGAAATGATTCATGCTGATGCACGGCACGGCATGGCAAGGTTAGAATTGTCTCTGACTGGATTAGGTAGTTTTCTGACTGTAGGTATTTTGTCTCACAGTGTGGGTCTATTTATTCCAATTGCGTGTTTGTGTTATTTTGTGGTTATACTAAGCCCTTTTTTTAAGCTTGCACAGATTAGAAATCAAGAACTGGAAGCTGACAAGCTTGGAATGATTAATGCTAGAAAAGCAGGATATAATCCTATTGGAGCGCTTCTTCTCCAAGAAGTTCTCAAAGGCGACAAACATAGAGAAAGAGGAATATTATTGGATTTACTTCAGACTCACCCTCCCTGCGAGGAAAGACAAAGGTTGCTGTTTCAAGAGATCAATGCAGGTGCACTTAGAGTCTAAGAGAAGGAAAGCCGACGACAGCTTCATAACAGAGTAGTAGGTGATCAACGCCGTTCATGGCTTTGTGTGGTTCCGCTTCAGTAGGGAGGCCAAGAGCCTCAGCAATTTTGTCTTTAGAGATGCCCGTATCCCAGGGATTTGGACTTTTGCTAGTGAGGCACTTCATCCAATACATCGAGGCCAAATCGAGCCAATGGTAGGGCCAATTGAGCTTTTCTTGGACGTCTGCATCGATAAGCTGCGTGAAAAAAGCGCGGTCAAATGAAGGGTTTTGGCAGATAAATACAGCGCAGCCTCTTTGGATACCGCAGCGTTTGAAGGAAAGCTTCACTTCTTCAGCAGCCTCTTGAAGCGTCATTCCATCCTTTAGGTCTTCCCACGTAAAGCCATTAACTTTGAGACTTGCAGGATCACTTTTTTCCCACTCTTCAAAGGGAATATGGATGAGGGTTTCGAAAGCTTCAAGGGTCTCTCCACTTTCCACATCAACAATTTTGTAAGCAAGCTCGCAGATATGGTGTTTACGGACATTAAGACCATTGGTTTCTGAGTCTAAAAAGATACCAAGCACATCAGTCTCCCAATCGCAAACGGGCGATTATACAGTTGCAAAAATAAAATTCACACATTAATTGGAAGGAAAAAACTTGTAAATAGGTAAATCTGGATAGTAGTTACGCAAATGAGAAAATGGCTTGAGAAGCTTCCATCTCATCTTCTCCCAAGAAGGCTCTGATCGCTTCATAATTATTGTAGGAGGCAAGCTTTGAGATATCCTCCGTTTCTTCATTGAATTTTCGTAGTACTTTGACTCGATCTCTGAAAGCTTTAATAGCTTGCTCCTCATCTTCACCGAAAAAGGATTCAAAATATTCTAGACCGAGTTCTTCTTGCCACGTGCGGATAATTTCATCGACTTTTTCATCGGTGAGTGATGCGATAAGAAGCCTACTACTATCTGTAAGTTGAAAGTTTGATAACTCAAGATCTTTCCACAGGTACTGGCTCCACATAGACAAATCAATTCCAACTACTTGGTAACCTTCAACCGTAAGGGGGAGAGGACCAAGCTGCTTAGGAAGATGACCTCTTGGAAAACAGTTAGCATTATCAATCATTTTGATATCTCTAAAGTGTTTTCCATCTGGAGTCATTTTCACCATCCAATTGTCTAGCTTGCGGTCAAGATTTCCTAATAAAAAATCCAAAATGACAAATCGCTGATATTTATCAAGATCTGAAATATTAACATCAGCAGCTCCTGGAAGCTCCACTTCTTCTGCTTCTTGGTATCCGTGAAGGAAATGCTGAAATGATCCTCTGTGACCGTCTGCGGAAACAATCTCGGTTTTAGGAGTTGACTGAGTGCCGATGACTCTATCTAGCAAATGGGTGGCTCTTTCGGAGATCATGGCCCCTTTGTGACGTGACTCAGGGAGGGGTAGGTACCCTTCCTGATTTCGAACTGATGCCATGTATGATAAGGCGCCTTTCACCTGCTTATCCCATGAAAATTCAGCATCTATTGATTTAAATACGCCAAGTTTTCTACCTGTTAAATCAACGTAGATATAGGATCCATAGGACCCCTTATTTGCTATTGGTTGGAAATATTTCTTTCCTTCAGAAATCTCTATCTCCGTTTGACTCTGAATCTGGACAGATGTTCCCTTTAGGGCTTTTTGCTGCTCTATAATAAGAGGGTGTTCATTTGTATAAAACAGTTCCATTCCATCTGGCGTTAAAAGATTGCGCCCATCAACTAGGGGACTATCATGCATAAGGTTTAATCCGGATTCATCAAGGTACCGATCGGGGAGCATTCGAAGGAGAATAGAAGTATTGCCAGCCCAATCAAAACCAAGGACACGGGTGAGCTGTTGTTGCCCATCAATTTCCCCTTCTGCTGAACGAGCTACTTGAGTTGTTTGATGACACCCATGAATATTTGCGATGAAGAGCTCTTTAAAGAGAGGGTCAGTCAGAATGTCATGGGGATTCAGGGTAGGAATATCTCTTCCTAGGTTTCTCCAACTTTGCAGGGCTGCTGAAATAGAAGTTGCAAGAGAAGTTTGGTCGACACTATTTGTACAATGGTCAATAACGGGGATTTTTAAAATTTTCATCACAAGATCGCGGTAGAAGAATTCCTCTTCTGGTTTGAGCGTGCTAGGATTTCTGAGGTGGTCTTTGGCTGCCTGCAGCAATTGCCTATCTTTTTCGCCGATGGAGGGGTTTGCGATCGCATCATCGATCAGAGGAAAGAGTCGTCTGTAGCCCTCGCGATTGATTTCAGTCTGTTTCCAAGATCTTCCATCTAACTCAGGGGTAAATCCCTGGTTAAAATAGAGGGGTTTGATCATGACAGTATGCTCTTTCCCATTTTTGTCAGTGAGTGTAATAGGTCCCTCTGAAAGGGCATCAAAAATCGCTTTTTCTCTAAGGACAGAAGCTCTTTCATCAGATCCATGAAATAGGTTTGAAAGCATTAGATTATTCAACATAAACGTAAGTTCATATCCATTTTCGGTTTCAATCAGTCCCTTTTGGGTTTCAGGATTTTTTGCGAGTTCATTTTGAAAGATAAAATTCAGTTGCTCCATAGCTTTGGACTTAGTATCTCCGCATCCCGTGTAAGCAATCGATTCGCCTGTGGTATAATCATCGATGCGGCGCATCATGGAGATTCCTTTTGCAGATCGGTCATTGCTTGAGACGACCGTATTTTGGAGGACTTCTCTTTGTCCTCGTTCATTCGTAAATGAATAATCTGATTCGCCATTGTGATGCCAACGCGTAATTGAATAGGTTTTAGATAAATCTCTAGAAGAGAGTGATTCAATATTGGGTTTTACGACAAAGTCCCTAACATCCTTTACACTAAAATTGACCCCAGCTTTTGTGATAGAGTTCCTTAAGAGAGAAAGGTCATATGCTTTGAGTCCTTTTCGAGCAGATCCTCTAAGCGTTAAATTTTTCCTAAGGTTTTTGTAGGCTGCAGCTATAATATACTTTGTTCTAGACCAGATTCCGGTCATTCTTTCCATGAGACCGTTTTCGAAACCGGAATAGCGTTCTGTCGTTGTGATTTCCCCATTTTCCCATAGCCTTTTATTTTCGCTAATCCGCTCTCTAGCAATATGGTAGAGCATATCATCTCTGCTATCAAAGTGCTGGGAGGAATGACTGACTCTTTCGCCATCGAGGAATTTCACTTCCGTGCTCGAATGTCCCTGATCAACGTAATACGCTGATCCTGTGCGACCTGCTGTAAGTGTCCGATCATATGAGAGATGAGAGCTAGTTCTTAAAGCCTCTATCATTATATCACTTCCCTAAGTTAGCGGTATAATTATATCACAAATATAAATTATTTAAATGTTGTAAAATAAATATTATATATTATTATTTTAATAAAAATAAATTTAATTAATTATATTTAATAAATTCAAATTATTTATTTAGGATTTTAGGTTTGAGCAGAGAAGAGACTCAATCGTCGTCGTAAGCTTTCCCTCGGATTTTCTTTTTCCATTTCATCCAACCAGGAAGGCGGTACATGGAAAGGAGGGCGAGGATAATTATTGTTGAGGAGACGGCTAGGATATACATTTTATTTGCGACGGCAAGCCCAATCGACGCAGTGGCCCACACCGTTGCTGCCGTCGTGAGGCCTCGGATACGCCCTTTATCACGAAGAATCACACCAGCTCCCAAGAAACCGATACCACTGACAATTTGAGCGGCAATCCGCGAGGGGTCAGCTGCTCCAGTCATTGTATTGGAGAAGCTAGGGCCAGTGACATTCATAGAAATAAACCCAAATAGGCAAGACCCTAAGGCGACGGCGGCATGGGTCCGGATTCCGGCAAGTCCTACATGACGCTCTCTTTCGAGCCCGATTACAGCTCCTAGGAATGCAGCCAGCAAAATGTGCCCAGCAAGTATTAATTCTTCATGATATTCAATCATAATTTTTATTTACCCACTTCCTAGTGAATTGTAAATGAAAAAATTATCTTTTTTTGGAACAGGTTTTCTGGTATTCTTTTGGAGTTATGGTTGTTCCTCAAAGAAAGTTTAGAGAAATCGTCTTCCAGATGGTTTATAGTCGTGATCTCAATAATGAGGCTGATGCGAAAGTTCTTTCTTCCATGCTTGACCAATTTGTGGTTACACGGAAGGTGCTCCATCATGCTTTTGCAAAGGTGGAAAAGATTTTCGGAATCATGGATGAGATCGATACCTTGATTTCTAAATTTTCAAAAGATTATGATTTCAAAAGGATCTCCCGTGTCGAGCGCAACATTTTACGCCTCGGTGTTTTTGAATTAAAATATGAAGGAGAGGTCCCTCCCAAAGTGGCTATTGCTGAGGCGATTCGACTCAGTCGAAAGTTTGGAACCCCTGAGGGAGGAGCGTTTGTCAACGCTGTATTAGATGCAATCTTTCAATCAGAGGACTCCCCGTGTCTATCGAAACCCGTATTGAACTCAACAAGCCCCTAAAGGGACTCTCAACATTTGGAATCGGGGGAAATGCTCGTTATTTTATCTCTGTCCAGACGATAGCTGAGATGCAGGAGCTCAGGCTGTTTCTTAACCGCGAAAGCATGCCTTATTGGGTTGTCGGGAAGGGTTCTAATTCCCTTTTTAGTGATCGAGGATTTGATGGGATGATCATCCTTAACAAAATTGATTTTTTTGAATTCGATGAAGGGGCTCTTCATGTGGGAGCCGGGTATTCATTTTCCCTTCTAGGAGCGCAAATGGCTCGAAAAAAATGGAGCGGCCTGGAGTTTGCTTCAGGAATCCCTGGGTCTGTTGGGGGAGCTATCTATATGAACGCTGGCGCCAATGGGAAGGAAACCTGCGACACCCTCACCCATGTGGGAGTGATTGATAAGAGTGGGGAGCTTGTGGAGATGGCAGACCTTGCATTTTCGTATCGCACTTCTCCTTTTCAAAATAGTGAGGACATCATCGTCTCAGGACGATTTCAACTTATAAAGTATGAACAGGCCCGAAAGGATCAACTCGAGATTGTCGAATATCGAATGCGGACGCAACCTTATGGCGAAAAAAGTGCAGGGTGTATCTTTCGTAATCCTGATGCTATAGGGGCTGGTGCTCTGATTGAAGAATGCGGTTTGAAAGGAAAGCGTATAGGGGGAGCTGAAGTTTCGACTCTTCATGGAAATTTTATCATCAATCGGGGAGAAGCTAAGACTTCAGATGTTCTAGAGCTCGCCAAATATATCAAAGAAACGATAAGGGAAAAAACAGGGCATGAGCTTGAAATGGAAATACGCCCCATTCCTTACAATATTGGAGAGTGCTGATGTATCGCGCTGATCTTCATTGTCATTCCACTTGTAGTGATGGAACGTGCAGTCCTAGTGAGTTACTTGTATTAGCAAAAGAGAAAGGGCTAGATGGTCTTGCTATTACAGACCACGATACGCTTGATGCCTATACGGAAAAGCTCTTTGCCGAATCAAAATCGCTTGGAGTCAAGCTTTTCATAGGGGTGGAATTTTCAACACGCCATAAGGGTTATCCTGTGCACCTCCTCGGATACGGAGTGAATAAAACCCCTGAAATCCTTGATTTTTGTGAAAAACATCAAGAAAGGCGTCTCTATCGCAATCGTGCTATTTTAGAGAAGCTGAAGCGACTCTCGATTATTGTTGATGAGGAAGAACTCGGCAACCCAAAAGATCGGACAGTGGGACGTCCCCATATTGCACAACTCTTACTCGAAAAAGGAATCGTTTCCTCAATTCAAGAAGCATTCGACCGGTTCATTGGGGAAGGGAAGCCCTGCTTTGAACCCGGTGAGAGCGTCACACCCGAAGAAACCATTCAGACCATTCAAAATGCCGGAGGAAAAGCCTTTATTGCCCACCCTCACTTGGTAAGAAAGGGGGCCGTCTTAAACGCTTTGCTTTCGATGCCTTTTGATGGAATTGAATGCTATTATGGGCGTTTTCATAATCACGAAAAACGCTGGCTCACTGTAGCTGAGAAGAATGGGCTTCTTGTGAGTGGTGGTTCAGATTTTCACGGAACAGTAAAGCCTCATATTGAGCTTGGTTGTTCCTGGGCTGGAGAAGACGATGTCTTGAAACTTTTTGGAGAGACATGACCCGGTATCATGAGCTTACTGACTTTTTATTTTCTTTAAATCGCTCAAAAGAACTCAAAACGGATCTATCCGCGCCCCTTGACCTAGCGGAAAAATTGGGTCATCCGGAAAGAGGGTTTCCATCAGTTCATATTGCGGGAACCAACGGAAAGGGGACCGTTGCTTTGAAGCTATCTGTCGTCCTCCAGGAAAATGGTTATCGAGTGGGGCTCTTTACCTCTCCTCACCTCCATACTTACCGTGAGCGGATTCAGATTAATGGCGTTATGATTTCAGAAGAAGATGTCGTTTTAGGCCTCGAAAAAATTCTTCCTCTTGCCAAGGACCCTAAGTTTTTTGAGATTACCACGCTACTTGCTTTTCATTACTTTGCGCGAGAAGAGGTGGATATCGCCATTATCGAAGCGGGGCTTGGTGGGAGACTTGATGCAACAAATATTATCGATCCAATCCTCTCAATCATCACATCAATTGATATCGACCATGCCTCAATTTTAGGGGGAACCCTTGATGCAATCGCTAAGGAAAAAGGGGGGATTATTAAAAACAACACCCCTGTCGTGTTAGGGGAGTCAGCTTCTAGAAAGCCTATTTTTGATATTGCTGAAGAGAAGAATGCGCCTGTGATTCTCTCTAGAGAAGGGAGCATGAATATTGCTCGAAAAGCGCTCAAACATCTTCCTTTTAATACCGAAATCACCGATAGCCTGATGCAGCGTCCTCCCTGTCGCTTTGAAAAGAGGGGGGATATGCTTCTAGATGTGGCACATAACCCTGCGGCATTTACCCGCCTTTTCGAGAAGATCAAAAAAGAGTATCGAGGAAAGAAGATTCATGTCTTGCTGGGAATGGCGAAAGATAAGGATGTTGAAGGGGCTCTCGAAGTCATAGAAAAGTATGCTGACCACATTGCCCTGCTGCCTTCAGATCACCCCAGGCTTCTTCCTCAAGAAAGCTTTAGGGTAGGGACGCCTATGACCCTTGAAGAGGCTCTTGCTTATGCAAAAAAAGAAAAGGCTCTGCCGGTCGTAACCGGATCATTTTATATTATGCCACGGGCGGAGCTTCTGCAAACATAAGCTCAATTTCCTTCTGAGAGGGGGAGTATCCATCTTTGCGCACCATCTGCATCCCCGCGGTGACCATCTCGCGAATATATTTAGCAGAATGATCAACGGGACCTAGATCCTGTTGCACATCTTGTGGAAGTTGGCGAAACTTTACAATTCCTTCAGGATGGCCCTGATGAAGAAGTTGTGCGACTTGCAAAATTTCAATAGAAAGCTCGGCGGCGTCCCAATCAGGGGTGACAACCGCTCCAATAACTTCAGATTCTGGTAACATTTCCTCGTCCTCAACAAAGTTGACTTGGGAATGGTGTACCATATCATCTATTTTTGAAAAAGGAGTTTGACCTGAAAGTTCTGCAAGTTTCACCGAGGCCATTCGCAGAAAATTTGAATTATCTGCTGAAAGGGAATTGTTGCTCCAAACATCGGCCATCATTTCTTTAAGAGTTTGTGTGCGATGGGCAAGTTCTTCAGGAGACGTATACTCCCCACTACTTAAAGCTGTTGCTTCTTCGTAGATTGCATCAACCATATGATTCACATTCAAAGTGTGAACCCGACCACAGAGACTTTGAAATTTGTGCTGCGTCTCTTCGGGAAGCTTTGAAACATCAACGTTATTGACTCGCTGGATGATATTAAAAAGATCTCTCCGATTGTAAGTTTCTTGGCTATGGATTACATCATATAGCTCTTCAACAACACCTGACTGACGTTCTTGAAAAAAGATTGGAGAGGCATCGACAACTTTGTTTAATTCCATACTTTCCCTTGTGGATTTTAGGAGTGTTTATTAACAGTTTGTTAATATCCCACCTACCCTTATTATACTAAATGTCTAATTCCCAGGCAATTCATAATCATTTCTTACTCATATAGAAATCGATTGAATTGTGCAAAGTTTAAAATATTTACTATATTATTTTTTGAATGAGGAGCAAGGAAGGTGCCTTAGAGCGGTTGATCGAGCGATGATGAGAAATCTGAAACTTTTTCGGAGAAAAGTTTGCAACCAAAGTAAGGAGAGCAGATTCTTCCCTAGCCCCCTCAGTGTGACCGGGATAGAGCATGCAGCTGATGAGACCTCCTGGCTTGAGGAGCACTATACCGGTTTCGATGCTTTTAATAGTTGTTTGTACATTGGTTGTAAGGGATTTATCTCCTCCAGGGAGATATCCAAGATTGTAGACAATAAGATCAATAGGGTCCTTGACGGGAGAAAACGTAGAGTGACACTCTAAATGATAAGAAATATTTTTACTTTCTCCAACCCGAGACTTTGTTGAATTCAGCGCCTTTTTTTGGATATCAAACACATATAAGTGAGCAAGATTAAAACGCGAGAGCACTTCGGTATCGTATCCATTGCCACATGTTGCATCGATTGCAAAGTTCCCAGGTCTTAAATGGCTTTTCCAAATTTGATGTGCAAGTTTAAGAAACATTGATTCGATTTTCCAGAAACCTTATGGTAACCATCATGATAACAGAAACAAGCGTTTTAATCATAGGTGGAGGGATAGCAGGACTAGTTGCTGCCTTAGAGCTTGGAGATCGAGGAATCGATGTGGTGGTGATTTCTTCAGGTGAAGGACTGACCTCCGCCAACTCCTACCGAGCACAAGGGGGAATAGGGTATCAGGCTCCAGATGAGCCTGAGGGGCTGTTTAAGACTGACATCATGAATGCTGGAGTAGGTCTTTGCAATGAACAAGCAGTGGATCAACTCGTTCAACTCGGACCTAAAGCGATAGAGGAAACGCTCAAGGGGATTCCCTTTGAAAAAGAAGCAAGTGGTGAATGGAAGTTTACCCAAGAAGGGGCCCACTCGGTTCCTAGGATCTTATTCCATGGAGATCAAACGGGGAAAGTTATCATGGAGGGAGTCTATCAAAAAGTCTCGAATCACCCCCATGTAACTCTTCTGCATAATCAGAGTGCTATCGATTTAATTACCCTTTCGCATCATTCAAAAAGAGCAACTGACATCTATCAACCTCCGACATGTGTTGGCGCTTACATTCTGAGCCATCAAACGGAAGAAGTTTATGCGCTGTTTGCAGAGGAAACAATCCTTGCAACAGGAGGGGTAGGAGAGTGTTTTCTTCATACAACCAATGGCAAGGAAGCGCGAGGAGATGGCGTTGCAATGGCCTATCGTGCGGGTGTCCGGATTATGAATATGGAGTATGTCCAATTTCACCCCACAGCCCTATATACCGTTGGAGAACCGCGCTTCCTTCTGTCAGAAGCTTTGAGAGGAGAAGGAGGGCAAATCTTATCTCATGAAGGAGATGTTTTAGTTGACCCACTTTCCCCGCGAGATGTTGCAGCACGAGCCATTTTTGAAGAGATGCTTAGAGCCAATCATTCCCACGTATGGCTTGATATGCATTTTAAAGGAAAAGAAACTTTGCAGAATCGATTTCCGACAATCTACCAGCACTGCAGAGATCGAGGGTGGGAGATGGACAAACACCCCCTTCCCATTGTTCCCGCTGCCCACTATAGCTGCGGTGGGGTAGCAGTAGATCTTGAGGGGCGGACAACCATGCAGGGCTTGAGAGCGATTGGCGAAGTAGCCTGCAGTGGTTTGCATGGAGCCAATCGTCTTGCATCAACAGCGCTCCTAGAAGGAATTGTTTGGGCAAGAACCTGCAGTCGATCAATCCACATAAAAAAGATCAATTTTCCTGAAATTGAACCCTGGAAAATGGGGACCGAAAAAATCGATAAAGCTTTGATCCAACAAGACTGGATGACCATCAAACAAACCATGTGGAACTATGTGGGGCTTTTGAGAAGTTCTCAGCGTCTGAAAAGAGCAAACAAAATGCTAAACGAACTTAAGTGGGAAATTAATTCGTTTTATGAGGGGGCCTCATTAACTCCAGAACTCCTTGCTCTTCGAAATGGATGCGAAACCGCTCTCCTTATTACTCAAGGAGCGCTTCAAAGTCCACGTTCTCGAGGATGTCACTATGTTGTTGATGAGAAATTAGCTTTCATATAGAATGTCGGAAATTAAAATTCCAAATGGGGTATTAGCTCAGTTGGTTAGAGCGCCACGTTGACATCGTGGAGGTCAGCTGTTCGAGTCAGCTATATCCCAACCATTTTATTTTGAAAGATTGTCGTAATTTCCAGATTTGCCAAACGGCCACAGCAGTCCTTGGGGCTGCCTTGTCGGATCTAATTCCCCAAGGGTATCTCTTAAAGGGAGGCGTAGCTGGCTCTATATTTTACTATGATATTGTTATGGGAGAAACCCTCTCGGAGGTGATGCTTCCACATCTAGAGAATCGGATGAGGGAGATCGCATCAAAAGATCACGCCATTAAGATTCATGAGATGGTTCCTTCGAATGCACTCGAGTTTTTTCGCCATAATCGCCGCTACTAT
>Ga0180434_10001733_pt1 | contig 30621 bp, 20 predicted proteins | sample SS_ome_7_FD_132453 | JGI IMG/M metagenome (GOLD analysis project Ga0180434, IMG submission 132453) | Hypersaline lake sediment archaeal communities from the Salton Sea, California, USA - SS_1_D_2 metaG | ecosystem: Environmental > Aquatic > Non-marine Saline and Alkaline > Hypersaline >... | reverse complement strand
TCTTGTTCACAAACGGTATTCCCGAGACACGACGAATCGAGACGTTCGCTATCTCAACATCATCTCCTTCGTGATATGTCAGAAGGGTAATCAGGTGGCCTTGCTTCCCCAACACCTCTGCAAGCAATCTCACAGCGATGGGGGTTCCACGGAGTTGATAAAAGGGTTGAGGGGCCAGCAAGAGGATCTTCATACATTTCCAGCCGGATGGAGTTTCTCTATTTCTCGAGCACCTTGGTTGCCTTCAGAATGACAGGCGACCCGAAAAGACGCGTCAACCCGGTCTGTCGGAAAACAACCTCCGATGATTTCGAAAAAACGCCGGATCGAAGCAACCGGTGTACAACCATGGGCAGAAAGAACTGCGGCTTCAAGACAACCTTCTCAAAACGATTCCTATTCAGAATCTCTACAAGCTCTCCGCGCCGAAAGAGTCGAAAGGGCCGCGTATTCCTTTCCAACGCCTTCTTCGTGTCAAACAAGAGACCGTAAAGGAAATTGAAGCTCCGGGAATCGGGATAGTCAAAGACGATCATGTCCCGCGAAACACGGCACATTTCCGTGATCAGCTTTGCCCAGCGCTCCACGTGCGGCAGCAACCTGAAAGCGATCACCACGTCAAAGGAGTCATTCTCGAACGGCAAATCCAACATATCACACGTCAGATACTCAAACCCCCCTGACGGCAAGGCGTTGTCCAACTTCTTTCGACAAACATCCGCGCTGCCCGTAACGACAACCCGGTAACCATGCTCCACCAGAGGAGCCGCCAACTGGGCATGCCCGCCACCGACATCCAAAACGGTGGTATTCGAATAGCCCTTCAGCAGGTCCAGAGTAATTTCGGACTGGGTTTCCAGAAAGTACTTCCCTGCACTTCCAGTGAATCTTCTCGCATATTCTTCTGAAGAGGTCTCAATGTCGGCTGATTCGGAGAATCTCGAAATCGAGGTTTCCGCTGGCAAGGTTTCCAAGTTGTTCATCCTCTGCTCTTCTCGTCCGATTCTTCCACCAGACGTAACGGATGATAACTTCGGACCACGCTTTCGAGTTCGTCGGATCTTTCTTTATCGTTCCATCCGAGCTCCCTCGCCATGATATGGGCCACCGCCTCCAACCTCGCCCTTGAGGGGCACCCTGCGTTTCCGAACCCCGTGCGCCTGAAGACCACATCCGACAACCGGATAGCCATTTCGTCCTGAATAGCATGCCGTATCTCACCAGACAGCAAAGGGGGCTCTCTGCTCACCCAGGAAGCAAGATCCTCATCCTCAACGATATGGTTTTGGATCCTATCGGCGTATCTTCCGTATTTTGATCTCAGGTAGCCTTGCAGGTCAGGACCAACCGTATCGCTCGACCGCTCTACCCTACCCTCTGTATGTGCACCTCCGTACCCGCCCTTTCGGGAAGGCTCGCAGTCGATCCGCCTCTTGCTGCTTCTTCCCTTTGGAGCCTCTATCGTCTTCAAGACCCGTTTGGCAACATGCGGGGCCGTAGTATATTTTACGCTTTGAACCGAAACCAGGCCCTTGGGCCCACCCTCCCTCTCATGTCGGATCACCTTACAGTGCTTCGCAGGCTGCACGTCACCTGGATTCCCTACCTTCTTTGTTTCCGCCGGCAATAAACCGGCATGGAAATACGTAACGTCCTCAAAGGTGAGTTCAGCCGGCGGACAGATGAGATTTACCTCACGGATGAAGTCCTCAATGTCCTCACGTTCTACCCGAAACCTGTCCGGGTCCTCATCATACGCCTTATAGGCAGTCCCAATCATCGTGTGACCACGCCAGGGGATGAAGAAGAAGAAACGATTCTTTCCCCCCAGGGCATCCTCCTTGTCGTATCCAGAGCCGGGCCCCTCCAATCCAATCGCATATTGCTTGCAGAGGCCTTTCTTGACAATGATATTGAGCCCGCTGGCAAAGAACGACTCTTCTCCATTCCAGCCCCCAGATAGCTCCAAGGTCTTGTCCAGCCAGGGACCGGTCGTATTCACTACGTTTCTCGTGCGAATTTCAAACTCTTCCCCCGTAAGCGAATCGGCGGCAAGAGCGCCCGCAACGCGATCTTTCTTCACCTTCAAGTTCTTGAAGCTAACGTAGTTGGCAATGCACGCCCCGTACTCAAATGCATCATTCACACAGGTGATCGTCAACCGCTCCGTATCCTGCACGAGCGCGTCATACCACAGAGCAGCCCCGTTGATATTCCTGTCCATCTTCAGACCGAACATTCGGTCGTATTCTTCTTCGGAAACAATCCTGCCTCTTCCACGTTTGTACCCGTCTTCAAAGATGTACTTACGATCCATACTGATCAGATCATTGAGATGCAGGGCGACGCGCATCGGCAGCTTCCCCCGCAGGCCATATCCGTAGGTCGGAATGATACAGCCCAGCGGGGCGGTAAGCTCCGGAGCCATCCGCATAAATGCCTTCTGTGATTCAACGGAAGCCCGCATACGCCTGAAATCCAAATCTTGCAGATAGCGAAGGCCCCCGTGCAGGATCTTCAGGCTATTGGCGGATGTGGCATGAGAAAAATCATTTCTCTCAATCAACGCCGTTTCGAGGCCGCTGACAGCCGCTTCGCGCGCAACAGCCGCGCCATATATTCCGCCACCGACAACCAAGACATCAAAATGCCGGTCCGCAAGCTGGTTCAGGTCTCGTTTCATATGTCTCTGATGTTCCCGCCAGGGGTCTGACTCGCACTCCTCGGAATTTTTCTCAGCAGAAGCCGCATTTGACTTCTCGTGAAGCCGCAGACTCCCATCGGTTCACCGTATGGCCTCAACTCGATCTTCCTGTTTGCTACTATTTCCTTCAGATGCTTCGATGGCTCTGACTTGTCCAAATGCTCCGATACGGAGAAACCAAAGCTACCCGCCCTTTTCTGCCCTGAACGAAAAGGCAAAGGATCACTTCCCGGCAGATTCCGGATGTTTCTTTCCTCTGCCCGTTTCAATTGCGAAGGATAGGGGAGGAAGGAAGGACGATTTGCACTGTCTCCCAAGAAAAAATCATTCTCTTGTGCCGTACGCAATGCTTTGTCAAGGATTGCCCCTCTCCGGCCTGCCCATTTTCCGAATCCCCAGGGAATGATCGGTATGCCTCCGGCATCCCGCACCTTCTTGATGAGTCCTTCAACCGGGAGCCCCTCAGGGAATGAACAGGTGCTCCCCAGACACAAGACTTCCAGCCCCTCTTCCGTCACAACCTGGCGCCCCGCAATCACAAACAATTCTCCATTGTCGCCGGATCGACCTTGAAGGGAACAGGGATCGTCGGTGTGGTAGAATCTCCAGTTCCCTGTTTCTCTTTCGCGAGGCAGTCTCTTTTCGTCCGCAACCTCGGGCAGACGATGAAACCAATTCTCTCTTGGCGTTTCTGCCAAGAGGAGAACAGCGGAGAAATCATTTCCGAGACCTGATCTATCCGCCTCATTCTCAAAGTTCCGGTATGCAGAATTGAAGAAGGCCTCCAGGTTGAAGCACTCATATATGTGAACGTGGGCATCGACGAGAATCATACGTTTGCAGTGTTTCAAGAATCGAAATGTAGTTCATGAATGCGGACGAGGTGACCTCCGTACGGACCCTCCAGAATCGCTTCCTCCCGGACTGCGTTCGGATACAGACGCTCGATCTCCTTCCGATACGCATCCGATACACCCTCGACAAAGACGATCAAATCAGGGCGAATCTCTCTTAGATTCTCAAGGTTCATCGTACGTCGATTCCCCCCTTTCCCTCCAAGGAACAAGTCCGAGTAGAGGGTCTTGCATTTCGTGTCGACACAAAGCTGAGGGGCCCACTGGCCAATCATAACCACATCCTCACCCAGCGGACGGATTCTCTCAGCAAAACGTCGAAGCTCAAATTTCGGATCCCGCATCCATGCCGAGACCGGCATCAGATGTGTCGCGACGATTACGACCGCCACAGATATACAAATCCCTTCATGTCGACGCTCCACTCCCCGAACGATATCCACCCTCCTGCAGTACCCATACATAAGGATCGGCACCCCCACGAGACCGCACCCAATCGCCAGCCACAAGACACGCCCTGTGAAAAACGCAAGAACCGCCGGCAGGAGGGAAAAGGCGGAAAGAAGGGCCCACGTGGAGAAGAGAATCAACCAACTCATCGAAAACAGGATGACGGCTCTCACGACCCATCTCCCCCGCCCGCGCAACGCCGCCTCCAGGATCTCCGGCAGTGACAGCAACCCCCTCGCCCCCAACACGGCGATGGGAACCAGGAACACTACGTGATACCGCAACGGCCGGTAAACAAAGAAAGAGTGGCTCATGACCCCGATCAAAAGCCAAAGGGAAAGCAGAATGTCTGCATTTCGATACGACTTCCCAACCGTCACTCTCGTCAAAACGGCACCGATGTAGAGCAGGGCCAGACATGCCAGAACGGGTATCTTCTTGAAGAAGATCGGTGTAGCCCAGGCCGACAGGGCCGTAAGCGGCCCCCTCAGATCCCGACCCACCAGAGTCGCGCCCAGGAACCAATCCGTATGATACTCTATGAAATAAGCCACACCGAGGGTCGCGCTGAACAGGATCATCAGCACCGAGGGTCTCAGTAAGCTCTTGAGCAACGCACCTTGCCTCGCAGTCAACGCGTAGTAAACAACAACGGTCAGAACAAAGGTAATCCCCGTCGGCTTGCAGAAGTAGGCTGCCCCACAGAAGAGGATCACCAGGGGGAAGAAGGCGGAATTCCCCCTTGCCTTCTTCATGAAGTAGAGGGTACAGACCATGAAGAAGAGGGACTTCACCTCGAACAAGGCCGTCCGGCCATGAAAGAAGAAGATATGATTGGTCGCCAGCAGGATGACACAAAGGGCCGCATGTCTGCTTCCGTATGTGGCACGGGAGAAACTGTACAGGACAAGGAGCACACCAAGGGCAAACAGTGTGCTCAGGATCCTTGCATTTGCGAGAGAAACCCCGAAGAGTCTAAAAACGATGAAATTTGGGAAGACGGTTACGGGACTTCCGCGCAACCAGCCGGGGTATTCGTCGTCGTCCGTCCATTTCGCCCTTCCATACAGAACCATATTCCTTGCATCGAGAGTCTTGAATCCTTCATCAATAAAAATCCCGATGTCTTCGGTCAGAAAGGCGGGGCTGTCCACATCAGCGTTCACAAGATGCATGATTGTGAAGAGGCCCAACACGATCAGCAGCAGGAATCTCTGTCCCTTCTTGCTGCTCAGAACACGAGCGAAGGATTCTTTCTTTTCTTGACGATTCGACATTCTCGGTTTCCCGTCGGAGTCCGTCTCGTAACTACCAGTCGCTATCCCCGAGGGTGAACCTCCATGGGCCGGGAGGGAGGTCGTACGAAATCAGACTGATCTCCGAAGGCCATTTGACGAACCCGTACTTCCAAAGCCGAAGACCAGTGCCACGGAAACGAAGCCATTTGAATCCCTTCTTCCCATAAGAATCTGCCAGCGCACGCATACACGCCTTTTCGTCCGAAAGGGAGAAGAAATCGTACACGAAAACCGAATCCTCCTCAGGACTGACAACGGCGTAGCCGACCACCACTCCGGCGATTTCGAACTCGTGAAGGGTATACGAGCGTATCGGGTTGTTCTCATATCTCCAGTTCAGATGCTCCGGGGACCGACCTACCCCTAAAGAATGGTGCAGTTGATCAAACCGCTGTTCGTACCGCAACACGGTTCGAAGGTTGACCTCTTTCCCGCCGGCAAGGAAGAAGAATGAATAGGTTCGCAACAAGCCCCAGAGACCGCACATGAGGAGATCCCGGGGCCCATTCCGTGGAAGCCAGGGCGAGCCTACGGAACAGACCCAGTTTTCTATCGAAGCGAAACGCTCCCAGCCGAGTTCTATGGTAATCCTCTCAGACCGTTTGTTCGGAAATGCGATCAAAGGATAGCCGATCCTCTTCATTACACTCCCCTGAAATCTCGGAAACATTTTCTTGCCCCTTGCTTCAGGGGCGATGAACAGATCAACCGATTCCATGACCACAAGCGGTGGCTTCTTTGCTGTCACCAGGACGTGGGGCATATAGCCAAGGGTTCCCTGGATTTCGTTCGCTGGGTCCTCCATGACGAAGATTCGTCCCCGCCCGGCGGGGTTCTCGAAATATTTCCTTCGCAGGTACTCCTCCGTCACCCTCTTGTACGCATTTCTGGCAAAAAACGCGGCAATTCTAGCGACTTCCGACTCTCCCACCTCGCGGATTGTGTACGCATCGCCCGTCATGACATCTTTCTCAACTCATGCCTCGAGGATTTCCTCTATCTCATAGTCTTTCATTTCTCTGGCGTGACTGAAGACAATCAGTTCTCCCACAAGACCAATGGAAAGGCATTGCACGCCAAAAACCATCAGCAGGATGCCCAGCAGGAGGAGTGGGCGGTTCGCCAGTACGGCGTTACCGAAAAGTCTTAGCACGGTCAGGTATGCCGTGACCAGAAGGCCGGGCAAGAACAGGGAAAAACCTATCAGGCCGAAGAACCTGAGGGGTTTTCTGGTGAATTTCACGAGGAAGAACAAGGTGATCAAATCCAGGATTCGTCTCAAATAGATCCCGGGCTCTACGATCCGAACCTGCAAGTCCTCCTGTCTCTGCGAGACCCGCACTTCCGCGGTCTTGATTCCTCTCAATACGGCGAAAATAGGGAGAAACCTATGGAGATCTCCGTACAGGACCAGTCTAGACACGATTTCCTTGTTCACCAAACGCATGCCCGACGTGATGTCCTTGAACGGTGCGCCCGTCAGTCTTCCGACCAGAAAGTGGTACACGGCCGATTGGATTCGATTCACGAAAGGGTCTCTTCGCGGGTAACGTCGGGTGATGACGAGATCGTTCCCGGCTTCATAAGCTGCAAAGACCTTTCCCAGATCTTCCGGCTCTACCTGGATGTAGGAGGCCAGGGTCAGAATCACGTTTCCCCGGGCATGCCTGAACCCTTCTCTGAGTGCTGCAGACTCACCCAACCTTCTCGAAAGTCGGATGACTTTCACCCGATCATCCACCGCCACGAGCTCCGACACGTCTCGAAACGCGATTTCGAAGTCACCAACAAGTACAAAAATAAACTCGAAATCTTTCCCCAACCGAACCAACTCGTCTCTGTACAGCTTATAGAGGACCTTCAAGTCGTCGTGACGTTCCGTGATGGGTACGACGACGCTTACATGAGAGATTTCCCGATGATGGGATTCCCCGGTCTTCGCTTCCCATAGACCCTCTTGACTCTTCACGCCCGTTTCTCCCCTCTTATGAGCCTTCTACCATTTCCGCGGGAATGCCTTCAGGGGAATAGGCCCCGAGACAGACTCTCCCCAGATGAGGCTTCGAACCTCATCCAGGCTTTTGCGCACCTCAACGCCTGTGTCAGAAGCAAAACTTTCGGGCGTTTCAAGCTGCAGGACAGCTCTCTCCAATTGGCAAAACCGGACCTCAAAAGCCTTCATACGCTCGTAATGTGTCTTGAGGTTGCTTTCTCGAATTTCCTCGGCCAGCCTCTTCAATTGCCTCTTGCTATCCGCCCGATTTCGAAGGGTGACATCGAAAACACCCACCGGACTCCTGGAGGGCGATCGTCCCAGATGATGAGACCAGAAGTATCTCCACCGGCCCAACTCATCCGGCCTGAAATGAACCTCCCAAACATAGTGACCCAGATATTCCCCCATGATTCTGTGTTCCTTCTCCGTAGGAGAAACAAACGTCCACTCCACTTCTTGCCTTTCCGGAGGCCCTCCTACGACCCAGGTGTCCCGCAGCCTCGTTTCGAAGACCTCTCCCAGAGAGACGGGATGAACACCTGCGAACACCCTGAACTCAATCCACTCCCAGTCCTCTTTCCACGGCAAGGACACTTTCTTCCAAGGTGAACTCCGTTCATCATCCCCGCCACGCACCTCCAGGGTCGGAGGTTCGAAACCAGGCTTGCTGACAAAGCTCCCCATGAACGTATCACCGGAACCCTCATTGTGTATCCGGGGGAGGTAGTATGTTCGTCCGTATTCCAGGTTGACTTTCTTCAACAAATTCTGCGTTTCCTTGTCACTCTCCCATTCCAGGAACAGGCGAGGCCTGTATTCTATGTTCTTACTGTCACCATAATTCGCCGAATACACGGCGACCCCGCTGTTTGCCCGATCCTCCAGATAGTCAGCAAGTTTCAATAGAAACAGCAGCGGCTCCTTGTTTCGGATCCGGTCCGCAATGTAGGCAGACAGTTGCACCGACGATATTTCGAACTTCTTGTCACCTGCCCGGTACTTTCCACATCCAAGAGGCTGAACGGGCGTGTCGGCATTTGGATGATCGTCTGAGGCAAACCCGACACCCGGCAACCCCCATTCTTTCTCGTTGTACGCAATTTCATCCCACCAGACTTCCCCCTGTTTTGGCGGACTTACGTTGTCTTCCCTGACGCCCCCCCTCCCCGGATTCCAATCCTTGTTCACGCTGTAAAGATAGAACTCCAACGCAGAAAGCGATTCGTCTTCTACCGTCAATTCCAGCCTGGCATGAACGATCCTGGCGCCCGGGGGCAACACAATATCATCGTAACGATACAATACACGAAAGAGTTCATGCTCCCCAAGATAGGGATAGGGAGGTTCCACCCATGCAACCGCGTGAGATGCCCAGGGGATCTCTATGAGCTTCTCCAAGACAAACATGTAGTAGAGTCGAACCTTCGAGATTCCACGTCTCCCCACCCTGACATGCGCCTGGCTCGGCTGGTTCCACCCATTCTTGAAGCGCCCGTCAAGGAAACCCCGCAGGTCGTTGTCTTCCATTCCCCGATAATCATCATTATTTACGATTTCCAATGTGTGCCGCAATGGATTCTCGCTCATTCCATTGTCCCCATAGGCGGAAAATCGAAATACCCCAGAGACACCTGTCTGTCCTGTATCCCTCCATTCCTCCAGAGAAAGAGCATCTCCCTCGTCCAACAACTTCCCCACATTGGCGAGAGCGAAGGCCCCAAAGAGAATACAGACAATGATGAAAAGAAGGCGGATTTTCATCATTCCAATACGCATCCTTCAGCGCTACTCTCCTCTAAATCATCTCTTCCTGTCCTCATGTTGATATAGAACTCACCAAGCAATCCCCAAGAAAGGACACTTCCAAAAAGGAAGAACAGCAGGAGACTCGCCCCGCTCAGGACGATCGTGTGATATCCTCTTGCTGCAAGCACCGTCGATACCGCGCCCAATCCGAGAGCGGAGAAGAGGGACAGAATAATGGGCAGAGAAAAGAACCGCATGGGCCGGTAGTGGAAATGAATCAGCATCTTGACCGTGACAATGTCGAGCAACACTTTCCATATCCTCGAGATACCATATTTCGTCTTTCCGTGCTGCCTGGGCCTGTGGTTCACAACCGTTTCACAGATTCTGGCCCCAACCATCGTGCACATGGGTGATATGAAGCGATGCATGTCCGAGTACAATCTTATCGATCGTATGACGGAGGACCTGTACGCTCTGAGAGAACACCCATTGTCATGAATCCGTACACCCGTTATAACCCCGATCAACCAGTTGGCTGCCACAGACGGAATGATTCTCGTCACCGTCTTGTCTTTTCTATCCTTGCGCCAACCGCAAACCACATCGTATCCTTCCTCCAACATGGACAGCATTCTCGGAATATCCCTTGGGTCATTCTGGAGATCACCGTCCAGGGACACGATCATCTCCCCCCTCGCGTAATCGAACCCGGCCTGCATGGCCACGGTCTGTCCAAAATTCCGGGCAAGCCGGAGGATACGGGTGGTCACCATCTCTCCACCTCGATCCTTCTTCCGGTCACAGATGTCTCTCAGGCGCCTCATCGTCCCATCCGAACTACCGTCATCTACAAAGATCACCTCGTACGGCTCTCCCATGGGATCCAAGGCATCACGAATCTGCCCGTAAAGGATCCCCACGTTATCCTCTTCGTTGTAGACAGGCACCACAACCGAAAGGGCACATCCCCTCTGTCCTGCTTCGGTAATGTGGCCCTCGATCATGGGTTCGCCCCGTCTCCGGTTGCCGACGATCCGAAGGACCGCAGGACAGTGCATGAATGGCGTTTTTTTGTGTCAACTATGTTGCCGAATTTCATAACACAACAATGCCTGAAGAATGCGCCAGGGACTTTGTCCATACATCGACTCTTTTCTCCCATCCTTTGAGCGGCTCACCCCATGCAAAGGCAACACCAAGGAAAAGGCGCCCGGGACGGCAGGCCCCTCTCCCTAATTTGCTGATCGGGCCAACAACTTGTCGTATGCCTCGGCGGCCCTGCTCCCCAGTTTTTCTTCTATCTGCTTTCTTGTGGCCCTCCGGGCTTCTTCGGCATTCTCACGCCCCATGAGGTCGGAATACCAGGTCTCGGGCAAGTTCGCCGAATACACCTCGATCGTCCTCGTTTCCTTTTCCGCCTCGTCCCAGTTCGAGCCCCAATACACCCTCGTGCCGGCTGCATTGATCGCTGCGAAGGCCTCGGCCCAGTAGTCCTTTGCTGTGGCCTCCGCCCAGGGGCAGTGGGTGTGCGCGACACGCCACACACGCGGGTTCTCCTTCAACTCCAGCATGAACAGAGCCTGGTGTTGCCAAGAAAAGGGTTTCCGGGGAGCCCCACCATACCACGACACCAGGACCCAGCCCGGCGTACCTATGGAGAGGCCGGAGATGTGCAACCCTGCCCCACCTTTTAACATTTCATCCCAGGTGGTTTTGTGAGTGTAGCTGATGAGCTTTACCGTCTGGCCCGTATCCAGGTATGTCATCTCGATCCAGTCGTTCTTCCCGTTCTGGTATACCATCGCCTCCCGTCCCTCTGCCGTGATGGCCAGATCTGCGTGCGTCGTCGTGGGAGAAAGCTTGATGGATACCTTCCCGGCCTGGAAGTCTTCCAGATTGTACGCTACGTGGCCCATTGTACCGACGCAGAAAAAATTTCCAAACATCCCCATGGAAACGTGATCACTCCCAGGCGGGTCCTGACGTGAACCCAGAATCGTGTTCTCTCGGAGGTCATACCAGACCCACGCCAGCGTCTTCCAACCACGACTCCGTCCTCCATCCGCACGAAAGGCCCAGTAGCGGCTGTCAAAAGACGGTCTCCCTTCGTATCGATTCCGCAAGTAGTATACGTCTTCTCCAAAATCCTTCTTAAAATCGCGTACCATCTCGATCTTCTTGTTGGAGATGTCGTACTTGAACAATGCCCCCTTCTGACTGAAATAGAAAACGTTCGGGTCGTATCTGTCCCAGCGTGGCTCGAGTTCACCTATCACCAGCTTCTTGTCCCGAGCCTGTTTGTAGATATCAACAATCATCTCGAAGGTATCCAGGTCGTAGACGAACCAGCGTCCACTGTCTTTCGGCGATTTGAACACAGCCCTGCTGCCGTCACAGTTCTCAGGGTCGACCCGCGCATACTCGTTCAAGATCATTCCCAGGGTTTTCCCCCAAGCGGTGAGCTTGTCCTGTTTCCTATCGCTAATCCTCACAATCTCCGTATGAAACGTCGGGTCCCTGAACGGCTTGCCCTTGGCCGGCTTCGGAATCTCCGGTATCGGATAGACCGTGAAGTCGTCAATCACATACTCGAAGGGCCTCTGCGTGCCGTGCTTCTCCTGCTGGGCCGCAATCCCCTCGCCGGCCGTAAACGCCAGAGAAGCCACACTGAATGCGATAAGAATCCCCACCCAAACCGTGGTCGTCGATTTTCTCTTCGCCCACATCACTTGCTTCTCACCTCCTGCCCCAGTCTCGATCATGGGTGGTTAACTTGTATTCCTCTTCCGTCATGCCATTATGAGCCGCTTACAAGGTGTTGGTAGACGGCTTCCTGTTTCTCTACCATTCGTCCCCAGTCATATGTCTTTGCCAAATCCCGGGCTTCTTTCTCTATCTCCCCACGCATTTTCGCGTCGTTCAGTAATTCGATGACACTCTCGGAAAAGCTTTTCGGATCGTCTGCGACCATTATGTTTCGCCTGTTAGCTATATTCAGGCCCTCACACCCAACCGACGTGGAGACGATGGCTTTTCCCATGGCCATCGTATCAAGGATCTTGATCCTCGTTCCACTTCCGATTCGGATAGGCACGACAACGACCGAAGCTTGCCCCACATAGGGCCTTATGTCATCCACAAACCCCGTCACCTTGATGAGCCGATCCCGCTCGGCAGCGGCCACGATCTCCTCTGGCGGGCCCGTCCCGACGAATGTCATCTCGATGGAAGGGTCGCGCGTCCGTAGAAGTGGGTAGATTTCGTTCCAGAAGTACATGACCGCGTCCTTGTTGGTATGTACATCCATGTGACCCAACCAAACAATCGACTTCTCTTTGACACTTTCGCCGTTTGGGCTGAAGAAGCTCGTGTCGGTGCCATTGGGAACGACGAAAAGATCCTTCCGGGCGCCCATCTTCCGGAGTACCTGTTTGTCCTCCTCGGATACCACCACACAGCAGTCAAATCGATTCATGGCCGACAGCTCGAAGCGACGCAGTTTCAGAAGTTGGATCCCAAGGTAGCATTTCCTTGCCGGGTTCGCTTCCGTCTGGAACCACCGCTTCAGTCTCAGTGATTCCACGTTGTGGTTTGCAAGGAGCTTTGGGAGATCTTCGAATTCGTTCGTGTATACGCTCAGAGGAAGCAGATCCACGTGAACCAGATCAAACCGTTTCCCCTGCAATAACTCTCTGATCTTTTGTCGCATGGGCCCTACGTTGTATTTTTCCGCCACCAGCGGCGCGGGTGAAAGCAGATTGCGACAAACGGCTCCAACCAGGTTCACCCTTGACATGTCCATGGGTATCCTGAATTGAAACACATCCTCACAGAACCCTCGCAAGTGTTCCACATTTTCTTTCTTCTCTTCAACATCCAGCTGTGTGAACGTGACGAGTGTCACATTATGTCTTTGCGCCGCCCCCTTCACCATATGGTATGTCCTGAGGCTATGGCCGCTGATGAGCGGGTACGGGCTTCTTGTGGACAAGAACAGGATTCTCATGTCTGCCCCTGGTTCACTTGATGATCGAATCTTCTTCCCTTGTTCGGCATTCCGGCCTCCGTGCTCCGTCTAGTGCTCGTTCCGCGTCAGCCGAATATGATCGAGTTGAAGCGGCCGACCCTCCCGCAAGTCGCGAAGGATGAGACCAATCTGTGCGAACAGCACAAACCATAACGCCGGCAAGCGGGATGTGGCCCAGACCGAGAGCTTTCTGCAAAACACGTTTGTGGGGACCGAATAGAGACGAACTCTGAAACAAAAGCAGAGAGGACACAAGGCAAAAGACACAGACAATGACGCCAACTCGAAAAGCCAAGGTTCGAAACCGGATGGACTCGTCAGCCAAGATCTTCTTCGTTCTGATGGAATCGGACGTGGGCCTTCGTACAAGAAGGCATCACCGGACTGCCCCCGCTTGCGTCCACCGGGAGAGGTCCGCCGGGAGGACGACTACCAGCTCAGATCCTCGAACCAACCCGCAGGCAGGTCGATCTGGTAGGTGTCATAGGCGGATCCGTCGTTGATGGAATCCCCCCACCCGGATCCGAACCATACCTTCGTTCCTCGCCGGTTGATCTTAGCGTAAGGACTGTCCGAGTACCGTTTCCTTTCCGTGCGTGTGTGTGCCAGTCTCCACACCCGGGCATGGTTCTCGTTGTCCGCATCCTGGATTCTTGTAAGTTCAACCATATACACCGAATGGTCACCCCACTCGTCCGGCTCATCCGGGTAGAACGGGTATTCGAGAGAGGCTACGATCCACCCGGGCGTTTCGTAGCAGTGCCCCGAGATATGCTGCCCCATTCCCCCTCGCGGAGCCAGCCAGAACACCTCCTTGGTTTCCAGATCGATCATCCTGTACCAATAACCAAGGTTCTGATAGCCTGTGTACCAGTACAACTGCACATCCACGAGGACTTCCCTGCCCTCGTCGTCGTAAGCAAAATCAAAATGACTCTGGCCACCCGGCAGGTTGACGTAACCTGAGAAATCTCGATTGTACAGATGGAGACCGTCCCCTCCGACGGCATACCTCCCGGATGGGCTCATGGATATGGAGTCCCATCCCGCCTCAGGCCAATCCGGGTGCGCCTCGTCGATCACACCCACGATCCCGTCCGTCTGCATGTCGTACACCACGGCATGGCTCCACCAATACTCCGGCTCATGACTCGGGTCGCGTTCCCTGAGCAGAAACGCCCAGTAACGCATGTCGTCCGATGGTGTTCCCTCTTCCCGCATGCCGATACCCGTGATCTCGTGGCCGGCCACGACCTGATCCTTTGAGAAGTCGTGCACCTCGGCAATCGCTTCGGTGTCAACGTTCCATCGAAAGAGTATCGGCCCCTTGTGGCAATAGAGAAACTCACTTCTTTCCGTATCCCATCGGCAATCCGGATCGCTACTCTCCAGGATCGAGGTAGGCACATGTTTCTCGAAGTCGAAGGTCACCGCGTCGACGATATGCCATCCTGGAGAACTGTGACTCTGAATCAGCAACATGGTGCCGTCTGCATTCTCGATGTCGTGTTTCGGGTACCCCGGCTGAGCGTAGTCGAACGCACCTCCATGAAAGTCGACCTTCGCATCGGTTATCTTCCTGATCTGTGTGTGGAATACCGGCTCCTCAAAGGAAACACCCTTTTCCGGCAAGGGCATGCTCGGGATGGGATAGAACTGAAAATCATCGATCACGTAAGGGAATCCTCCATCCCCGCACCGGACCGCCCCATGGGCAAAGCCCTTCCCCCCTTGATCGTCCGTGACGGTCAAGGTTACCCGAAACGTTCCGTCGGACACATAGGTGTGGCTTGTGGTCTCCCCCGTTGCCGACTGTCCATCCCCGAAATCCCACTCGTACGATACAACGCTGCCGTCACTGTCCGACCCGGAACCTTGAAAGGCGACATGGAGCGGGGCGGCTCCCTCGGTCGGTTCTGCGGTGAGACCTGCTTCCGGCAGTATGTTCCCGGCACCGCCACTTGCGGATACGGTGATCAAAATCCGCCCCCTGCCCCGTTTCCCACCGTCGTCAACAGCCTCTACCTCGACCGTGTAGCTCCCGTCAGAGGAAAAGGTGTGCGCCGGATTCTGTTGCCCGGAAGTAGCTCCGTCCCCGAAGGCCCACGCGTACGACACACCCGTCCCCGACCCACCCTCGCAACTGGCCTCGAAAAGGACCCTTAACGGCGCCTCACCCGACGACTTGTCCGCGCTCACAAGTACCCTCAGCGCGTCTACCGCCGTCGACACTCCCGTTGGCACACGCGGGGGCGTCATGTCCCCCACACCGCTACCTCCAATCAGAATATCCGTCGATTGACAGGTTTTCCCCCCATCGTTGTCCTTCACTGTCAGCGTGGCGATGTATCGGCCAGGGGCCTGATACAGGTGACTCACATTTTGCCCCGTGCTCGAAGAGCCGTCCCCAAAACACCAGAAGTAGTACTGAATGCTTCCGTCACTGTCCGAGGCGTTTGCAGAGAAACTGACGCGCTGCGGAGCAGCCCCAGAACTCGGATCCGCGGAGAGGCTCCCGATCGAAGGAAGGCTGTTCGAGCCGCCGGAAACCAGAACGGACACCGATGCCGAGCACTGGTTCCCGTCGTTGTCCACGGCGGTCAGGGTGACAATGTATTCTCCCGGAGTCCGGAAGGTCCGAACGGAATCGGCACTGTCGGACCGTGAAGGCGTATACCCGTCCCCATAACTCCATATGTACTCCACCACTTCGCCGTCGCTGTCTGTCGCGGACCCGGAGAAGCGCACGGTTAACGGAACAGCCCCGCTCGTTTGCTCCGCAGTCAACGCAACATCCGGAAACGTACCCGTTGTCGGACCGCCTTCGTCGCCCGACACTTCGATGATCTTCGTGGCCGTGGCCTGTCCTCCCAGATCGTCCGCCACCGTCAAGGCTGCCTCATAGGTCCCTGCATACCCGTATGTGTGATTCACGACCCTCTCCGAGGCGGACGACCCATCTCCGAACGCCCATGCATAGGAAACGATGGACCCGTCCGGGTCTGTCCCTGACCCCTCGAAACGGACCGTCAGTGGGGCCTCTCCACTGCTCTTGTCTACCTGGATGGCAGCGGTCGGTCTCTCGTTGGGTATTTCGCCCGCCTTCACGGTCTGGAACGCACCGCCACCGACGATCTCGAAAAACAACGTGTTCTGTCTCGATGCGGAGGCCGTCAGTACCTTCTGACCGGCTTTGTACACGTCGTACACCCCTGGTTCGATGCCGCTGATGAGGTGCTTGCAGGTCCCTGCGTAGTCCGCGGTGTAGGATACGCTGTTTCCGGGGTCCCCGCTCTCTGAGAACAGCACGACCCACTGATTGTTCGCGTCCTTGATCAAGGCCCCGGATGTTCCCTCCGCTTCGATCAACACGGTTTCGCTCAACGACGCCTTTGTCATATTCGAGGTGGGGTGCAGAACATGCAGGAAGTTCGAGAGGCTTTCATCCTCCACTGTCTCGACCCGCAGCGCCCACCTTCCGTAGTCGTCAACGCCTTTTGCCATGGAGTCGTTGTAGTGCATGTTACCGAAGTGATAGGGATGGGAAACCCAATTCCCCGTGTCCGACTCTCTGAACATCCATGCGTAGTACTGTTTTACCTCAGAGCCCGAAGGATGGCTCGGGATGTATATACCATCGTCTCCATACTGATGATTGTACTTGAAGTATCTGTGACCACGGATGCACCCGGTGAGTTTGTCCGCTGTCTTTCCGTCACACATGAAACACTCTTCATCGTTGATCGTCACGATGGGCTTCGCGGGGAACGCAGCCGTCGAATTCACGGGAATGTCGATCTTCGGCCCCTGGAATTCCGTGCCGGTCGTGTCGTTGATGAACTGAGACGTGGTCGCGGTCCCCACCCCTCCCATCTTGTAGACTCTTGAGCTCTTCGGCAGCAGGGTCTTCATGAAGAGTTGGGCGCGATCCGTCTTCACCCGGAAGCTATGGGTATTCCCGGACTCGGAGAGCCCCCCCCCATCCCCTCCGTAGATCTGTGTCTCGGTTCCGTCCAACACCGGCTCCCCCGCGGTGTGCAGAAGAAAGACCTTTCGGAATGAGGGGTTCGTGGAAACAATCCTGTCGAATACGACAAAATATTCATCATCCTTTCCGTCACCCTTCAGATACACGAAATCCCTCTGCACCAATGAGACCTTCGGCGTCACCTCCCCTCTTCCGAAATCGTTCACGTATTCCACGCCGTCCACAATGGAATTGTACCCTTTCGTTGCGTCTGCCGATGTGTACGTATACGATCGTTCGTCTTCATACCGGACCAGACCTCCCCATTCACGCAAGGGCGATTCCATATCTCCCCACAGAGATGTCGAATCAAGGTGACTTCTCTGGCCACCGTCTCGAAAAACCTGATCGTTTTCGTAAAAGGCATTTCGTGTATAGATTCGTTCGTCCGGATCCATGATCAACAGGGAATTCGTCGAATGGGTTCTTTCGTAATAATAGAAGTGGTGCGGGAACCCGACGCTCCCCCCCAACGGGTCGGGCTTCGTGTCTCCAACAAAGGAGTCGGGTCTCGTCCCTTCGTACCAGTAGAAATACCCCCCCGAATTCGGCAGCGCGAGAGGCCCGTCCTTGAAGATCGAGAATGCCAGGGAATCGAAATGTTGATGCCCGAAATAGTAGTACGGAAAGGCCCTGAAAGAAGCATGGGTCGCATCACCCGACGAATCCCAGTCACCCTTCATGTACACCTGGCCAACCCCACCACGAGCGTAGGGTCCGTAACCCGCTATGGCTCCCTTTGCCTCATCCCAGCCAAACGCCTTGCTCTCAGGCATTCCTGATTCCTGTGGCAAAGCACCGGGTGTAACACGGTCATTGAAGATCAAATCCCAGGTAGAGTTCTGCTTTGGCGCCTGAAACCGTTCGTTGATCAGCCACGTGATCACTCCCGCCCGCTCTGTGTCACCCCTCTCGTTTGCTGCGTTGGCGACGATTCGGAGAGCATGCATCAGATTGTAATCGTTCTTGCTGACGTTCCACAGCCAGGAACCGCAGTCCTCCCACTTCGTGACGGTGGCCACGATGTTGCTCGTGGCGTTCGAGGGCAGGGGGCCTGGTTGCGTACCGTAGAGCAGCCAGATCGGGTAGTCGTACATGTACGGATACTTCTCAAACGTATCGGCCATGGTCAGGTTCGTCGCGGTGAGCAGAGCGTAGTAGTGCTGTCCCAGCTTGTAGCCGGGGCCGTACGCGTACTGACCGTAGCCGTAACCGGCTGAATGGCCTCCGCCTCCACTGGACGCATGACTTACGGCCTCGCCCTCCTCCAAGAACGTATGTACAAGCTCCAGGTAGGTATTTGCGAGCGTATCGTTGATTCCATCTCCCCAAAAGGCCAGACCGGGATAGAAACAATACGGCGCTTCGGGGAATCGGTAGCCCCTGGGTTTATCGAGCATCCTGGGCGTGTCCCCGCATTTCTCCCTGAACCAGTTCACGACAGCCTGTTTTTGCTGACTGCTCAATCGGTCGTTTACCCAGTCGTAGGCAATGGCAATGTAGGATATCTCGCCGAGACTGTTGGCCGCGATCCGGTCCATCATGATGGCTACGGCTTTGTCACCGTAAGCAGAGGTTGTATGGGCGTAGTTCGTCGCAGGGATTTCCCCAAGAACATAGATGAAAGCGTACCGAAGCAAACCGGTCTCGTACTTGAAGTCCCCACCGAACTTCGACGCCTGACCTGACGTATTGTCCCAGTTTTCCTCGCACCACCGTCTCAGATAGTCGTACGTGTCGGTATGGGTCGTGGCCGCTCTCTCACGCAGTTCGGCCAGGTTGTCAGGAGTCACGAAGAGCCTCGGATGTCCCTGGGTCACCGCAAACGTTCTCGCCTCTGCAAGTAGCGGCACCATACAGATCAACCATACGAGGGCGACCACGACTCCTTCGATTCTAGCTCTTCTTGACATTGTGTGTGCCTCCTGGTGCAAAGAGCCGATTACAGGCTACTTGTTCCCCATGGGGGGTTTCGGTGCAATCCATATGACTTGGGTTCCTTCCCCACTTTGTGCCCCTGTTCTAGGGGCCCTTCGTCTCCCTGCAATCGGAATACCAGGCCTTTCGATCCCGCACACGGTTGTCACGAACCCATATCCTCGACTTCCCGTCAAAGAGTGAGCACAACAAAATCAACTAGTTAGCATGTCAAGAAGACGTCTCGAAACAGGTTCCCAACGTCGGTGGCCAAGGGGACAAAGGGGCGAGGGATCCGCCCTCATGCCAGATATTCCCCTTCCCTGTCACGAAAATGTAATCCTGGCAAGAATCGTTTCGTGTGGGAAAAGCAGACGATGGGCTGAACCATCCGTTCGGAACCTACGGGTTTTCCAAGGTAACGGTACTTCATTAAGGAGAGGTTACGCACTCTTGGGCGATGACGGTCAGGGTTGCAGGTGAACAAGAGAGCCTGGTGGTCGGCGCAATCGGCTGCTTCACCCTCCGGATTCATCCACGGGTGCCAGCAGCGGCGAAGGCACAGGCCCCGTGGCTCCGTCCTCGGCTTCCTTGTACGCCTTCTTCCATTTCGTGTATTCCTGGTCCACCAATCCCCACATCACCCAGTAGATGCCGCCTAACTGGAGGTATGTCCAGCGGTCCCCGAAGAGATTGACGACGATGCTCCCGACCGTAGCACACAGGAAGCCGAACCCGCATGCCTTCAGGAAGGGTTCGCTCCCCTCTCGGTAGACTCGCCACCCGCTCCTGATCGCCAGGATATAGAGCCAGAGATATAACATGAGCCCGAAGATCCCCTGCTCCGCAAGGGTCTTGAGGTAGACGCTGTGGGTGTCCTTCCCGTGCAACCTTTGAAAGGTGTTGTATCCCGTCCCTGAAAAGGGGCTTTGTGCAAAGGACTTCAGGGCCTTCTCCCAGATCTGCTTTCTGCCGGCGGTTTCCACCACACCTCCGCCGACCACCATCGCATCCTCTCTGGTCCCCTCCTCGACGAAGGAACCATCTATACGCTCTTTCACTGAAAGAGGAACAAAACTCCTCCATGTGAAAAGAAAGATCAACAACATCACCAGCAACACCCGATTCCTGACCACACCAATGAACAAGAGTCCAACCAGGAACCCAATATAGGATCCACGCGAAAAAGAGTAGACAAGGGCGTACAGGTTGCAGCAGATCAGGACGGCATAGACGATGCGTCTCTTCATGTGTTTATCAAGAAGAAACATTCCGGCCAGGAAGAGTGTGTATATCGTATGAAACGACCCAAACTCGTTCGGTCCGAGAAACCCGATCCCACCGACGCGGCTCCTGACCTGATAGTGCGTGTGTTGCACCCATTTGAAGGACTGTTGGAAACGGAAATCCATAACGAGAAAGGCCAGGGCCAGAGCGATGAGAAGAAGCGTCTCCCATCTCTTGTCCTCGAACCGGTAGTACGTGAGCAGGTACAGGACCGGCATGATCATGTAGTTCTTCCAGTGTGCGAAGCGCTCTATGAATTCCGCTCCCGTAACGAACGTTCCGAAAAGCAGACTGAACAGGGAGTAGATGACGAGAAGCAGGATCGGCACGGTCAAAGGCGCTCGACCTCTCTCTTCCGCGTCCGTATCGCTCCCTCTGAACACGGCCCCCAGGATCATGCAGATCAGCAGGATATCCACCACATCCGTAGCAAGGGGCAATTCCGATTTGATCGTCTTCTCCAGGGCGCCGTACAAGGGGAACAGAAAGCACAAATATACGATGCCTGCCTCTGTACGCACAAACATGGCATAGAGCGCCACGACAAAGAACAGTCCATAGATGACATATGGAACGTATTGAGATAGCCCCAGACCCAGCATACTATTCCCCGACTTCGTTCATGTTCATGGCATACCATCGCAACATCTCTCTCAGCATGCCGCCTGTCATCTCCCACACCGGCCCCTTTGCACCGATCCTCTTCAACCTCATCGCATTGCCGTCCCTTCCGCCATTCACCCCGTGGACCACTGTCGCCACACTCTCAAACCCTATCTCCTCACAGTAGGATCGCAGCGGGTCGGTGAAATCCTGTTCCCTCCCATTCGGGAAGGCAAAATGTCTCACCTTGCAGCCCAAGTTCTCTTCGATCAACTCTTTCGAAAGGAGAATCTCCTGCTTCGCACTCTCGTGTTCCATCCGACTCAAGATGGGGTGGGTGTGACTATGCGCCCCAAAGGTGATCCCACCCCTCCACATCTCTTCAACCTCGGCCCAATTCAACATCATTCTGTCCCCCGACCCATCCTCCTCATCCCCCCGCACTTCCAGCATGTCGAATAATTCCGTCAGGGCGTCTCTGCGGCAACCGTCATCCATCTCCTTCAACGCCGCCGCAATCCGTATACTTGCCGTCCTCTTCTCGTCCATGTTTCTCAGGTGAAGACTCTTGTCACCGAAAATCTTCTTCCACGCCAATCCCGTCTTCTTCGTATGAAGCAAAGCCCACTCGATCCGGTCCGGCCAGGTTCTCTCCAGTGAGCCGATGAGCTTTGTGGTCAGGTAGACCGTCGCGGGAACCCCATACTTCCTCAAAATGGGAAACCCCAATGTGTAGTTATCCAAATACCCGTCATCGAAGGTGATCACCACCGTCGGTCTGTCAAAGGCCTTCCCGGCTGCTATCCTTCTCACAGCTTCATCGAGGTCGAGGACCGCACAGTTCTTCTTCAAGAACCGGATCTCCTTCTCAAAGTCCCGCACGTGGTGATGGACAACCGGCCCTTTGTCGAGGCACTTCGTCTCGTCATCCACAATACGGTGATACAGAAGGACCATGCATGGGTGTTCATTCCTCACCGTCTGCATGCTTCTCAGGGCGATATTACAGAATTTCGAATAGTAGAGAAAGAAGAACACAGATCGCCTGAGCCGGCTCTTGCCTCTCCTCTTCTCATCTCTCTTCAAAGCATCCATCTTCATCCCAACCTGTGGCCCTCTCCTTCAGGATGCGCCCTACCTCGCACTTCCGCCATATACCTTGCCGGCTTGCGCGATCGGGAAGCCTACCTTCATCATCTCGGTCCAACCACCATGGATCACCTTTGTTCTCTTGTATCCCTTCCGAATCAGCTCGAGCGCCACACGGGCGCTGTTCGTCTCTCCCTTTCACTTGCAGTATACGAGGATCATCTGCTGCTTGGGAAAGGGCAGTCTCATCCTTTGGATTCGTTCCAGGTCCTTTCGACCATCGTAAGGAAGATTGATCGAGCCCAGGACGTGGCTCTTCTTGTAGTTGTGTGCGGCCATGGTGTCGATCATCACAGCTTTTCCGGACTTGTAGATGGAATACGCCACACTCGCACTCACTCTGGGCACCTTGGCCATCATCTCTGTGCCTCCATCTGCTCCGGCCTCCCTGCTCGAAACAACCGAAAAGCACGCGCAGATCCACAACCAACAGACGACAACAACCGAATTCCTTACTCTCTTCATCTCTCACCCCCTGTTTCCATGGAGAGAATCACCCTATTCTGCCTTGCTTTCTTGAACGGCGGAAGGTCATCGTCCTGCCTTGTTTCTCCCGTACTCTCCCAACAGGCCGCCCAGATTCGAAGCGGCTGCCGACAGGAGCCGTCGGACCTCTCCATCCAGCAGCACCACCGCGATGAGATAAACGACGCTGCCCACGCTAACCTTCGCGGCCAAGTTACTCCAAGGATCGCCGAGATCGATCAAACGAATCGTCCCCAACATGAATACGGCCGCACCCACATATCGGACGATGCGTCCGAACTCGATTCGGAACCGAAATTCGCGAAAAGCGAGGTGGGTAACCACCAGGAGATGAACGCAGTACGTGATCAACGTTGCAATGGCCGCCCCCTTGATCCCCAGGGGAGGTATCAGCCACATATTCAGAAGCACATTCAACACGCAGGCGAACAACACCGCCGCCCCCATGATGTGCGTCTTCTTCATGATAAACAGGCCGGAATTCAAAACAAACTGCAGGGCGTATACACTCTGTCCCAGAACGACATACGGTACAATCGTCACGGCTTCAGCGTACTTCTCCGAAGCCAACAGTACGACGAAGTCCTGACGTATTCCGATGAACCCGAGTGCCATCGGCCATATCGCCAGGTTGAGGTACCGAAAGACTTGCCGGAAAAAGTCCTTGGTTCTTTCCACCCCCTCCTTCTCCAATAGGTTCATGTAGATCGGAGTGATCGCATAGGCCACGGGAACGAAGAGCATCTGCGTCATGTAGGTTGTCAGATTGTACCCGGCCGTGTAGATCCCCAGAAGCCCTGACCCGAGGAACATCTGGATCAGGTACCGGTCGGCATAGTTCAAGAAGTTATGACCGATTTCAGCCCAGACGACGGGAAACCCAAACCTCACGGACTTCGCAAAAACCGAGCCCGAAAACCCGGTCCATCCTATCATGCCGTCCCTGGCAACGATGAAGATCAGCACGAGGAAGGTACCGACACCTGCGACGATTTGCCCCAGGAAATATCCGGAAAGCCCTCCTGCAAGGATGAGAACGATCGCAATGCTCGTGACGATGCCCGCGTATCTTCGCAAAATGCCGACTACGTTGAAGAGTCTGCTTCTTTGCTGCGCTCTGAGGAAGTGCAAGAGAATATCGTTCATCGACCCAATGAGTACCAGAACGGCCGCGAGAGAGAGGACATCGACGAAATCGGCGGCCACAAAACGATCCCCAAGAAATCGCGTAACGAAAAGGAAACCTCCTGAGACGGCAACAGCAAGGAGCAGTGCACCCCAGAAGACACTCGTGAAATAGCCCCTTCCCCCGTCTTCCGATTGATACTCCGGATAGAACCGAACGATGGAACTCGTGAGCCCCATTTTGGAGAAGGCCACAACGAAGAACAAGGTGGTATTGATCAGGCCCAGTTGGCCATACTCACTGACCGTGAAGATCCTCGTGAAGATCGGAAAGGACAGGAAACCGGCGGCCATTCCGAGAAGGTTGCCCGTGAAGTAATGCCCCCCCTGTCTGAAGAAACTCTGGATTCCCGACAATTTCTACCCCTGCGGTCCCGGCGAACAAGTTCTATCGAATTCCTGTATGACCCGATCCACCTGTTCCGGCATGAGATCTTGATGGACCGGAAGCCCCAGAAGCCTCGTCTTGAGAAAGGTCGCATCCGGGTATTGACGCCAAGGCACAGCCTCATGAAACAGATCCCACCAAGGGTAAGTCGTGACGCCCCTTTGTTTCAGGGCCTCATACGTGGCCCTTCTTTTCTCTCCCGTCTCCACGAAAATCGGAAACAGAAGCGGACAAACCCCTTCCGGCAGATCTCTTTTAACCGGCATAGTGGGCCGGGTTCTCCTGAAATGATCCAAATAGTGGTCGAAATTCCTCCTTCTGACCTCCTTTACCCTCGACAGATCCGTGCACTTGATCATCTTGAGGGTCATCTTCGACACCCCCCAATTCATCAAGGCCCCTTCAAAGACGAAACCATCCGGTCGGATGAGGTAGTGGGCTCCAGGCCTGAACACCTTGCGGAATCCAGCAACGGCGCGCTTGCACCCCAGAGTCGCGGCATAGGCTGCGTCTCTTGCCGTGCATCCCATCTTCCCCCACAGGCCCTTCACATCTCCTCGACTTCTCTCGTGCAGCAAGTCATTCAGGTAGAAGGCCGTGCAGGTCAAATGGGGAGATCTGCGACTCTCTTGGGAGGGGAGTCCCCCTTGATTGAAAACAACAAGCCCTCCGTTCGGTACCGGCAGGCTTTTCAACAAGCTGAATATAGACACTTCCCCGAAGGCCCCCAACGGCGTCCCCGCGGACGCGGACAAGAGAGCATGCGCGCAGTCCTCGACACAGAGAACCCCGTGTTGTCGGCACGCCTCGAGGATGTCCTCCATCCGCTGAGGGAAACCCAAAAAATGCGTCACCAAAGCCGCCCGAGCGCCGCCCTTCGCCTTTTCGGAGAAATCGGCCACGTCCACCTGCAGGTCGCGCGTTACATTGTAGAAAATGGGTTCCCCGCCGGCAAACAATACTGCGTCCAGTTCCACACCACAGTTGTACGCGGGCAGCAGCACCCGCTCGCCTGGTTGCAGGCCACATCCTCTCAGGGCTTCCACCAGGGCGTACCGTCCACTAAAGCAGAATTGATGGCTCGCCTCGCCAAAAGGGAACACCTCCGTCGGCCACCGTCCGGCCCGGGCAATCTTCCTGAGGCTGGGTGCTGGTTTCCCACTTATATGCAAGGCAAGCTCCCCGTAAGGTCCGTTACGCCTCCCATTCTGCCGACCCCACAAGACGTTTTGCAGACTCCTTTGTGCGTCTGAGGAATGCGTTCTCGTTCACGGCAGGTCGAACTTTCCTGATCAAGACGTCCAAGGTTCGACCCTTTAGGCTTCTGCCGAAGATGGTGATTCCTTTTCTTTCGCGTCTCTTGGGTGTCCAATCCTTCTTGTAAGGCTCGTCTCCCTGCACATAATCGATCAAGCTGACCCGGTCCACGTCAATGGCGTACTTCACCATCTCCGCGGTAAGAACTTTTCCCGGGGAGTACTTCCTATATGCCAGATCATAGACGGTCTTCAGTATATAGCTGGTCCCATTGCTGCTGATCCAGAACTGAGCGGCAATCGATTTGTCTCCTGCAAACAGAAAACCCAGCCGCAACCAACCTTGTCTCGCCGCCACTTCCGCGAAGTCACGATGAAAGTGAGGACCGACCGTTTCCGTCTTTTGCCAGCTTTTCGCATAGACGTCGTAATAAACGGACATATACTCATGCACCAGGTGAGAATCCTTTACAACCTTGAATTCCACGGCAAATTCTTTCTGAAGTCGTCTCAGACAGTACGACACGTCTCTTCTGATCTTCTTCGGCAACCCTTGGATGAACTCATCTCCCGAACAATCGATATCGTCCACGTACCAGTCCCCGTATGCAACATGTCCGACGAACTGCAACCTTCTCTCTTTGACCGCCTCAGGAATCACCGCAAAACAGTCCCTCTCCTCCGGAACCGCTGCCAGGTCCATCACATCCCAACTGCCCCCACATTCCGCCATCCATCCAAGGACGGCACCCACATGTGCTTTTCGACGCTCGAAATCATTCTCCCGAAAAAGGAAGTTGCGAAAAGGAGAGTACACATTCCCGATCAATTCAAACTTCTGTATAGAAAGCTTGAACATCTTCTGTCGTCTTTTCAAGAACGGCGCAATGCAGACGAGAATCCCCTTCTCGTAGAGTAACACAACCCACAGTTCTTCGTCCTGCAGGAAGTTCTCGATCCAGGTCGAGAACCAGTCGAATCCCAAAAAGGGAAAGGAATCAGCCTGTTTGGACGCCATTTCGTTCCACTCCGTGCGATGCGCTCTCATGGCCTCCAAATCTCTTATGACTTCAAGAGAATAGTCTTCTTTTTCCTTAGCGTCTTCTTCCCTGGTCATCCTCTGCTACCCCACCTTTGCTTTTCAGCACACAGAGCTCGCATCATGATCTACCCAACCGTCCTGCCAGCCTTCGCCTCGCAGCACGTAACCTCTCCGATTTCTCCACCCTTTCCAGCACGTCTGTGATGAGGAATGCGAGAATCGTCCCCCGCAAATTCCTGTTGAAGACTGTCAGGCCCTTTCTGAGACGGACCACACCATCAGACATCCATTCCTTCTTGTAGGACTCGTCTCCTCGCACCTGGTCAAGCCCGTTTACCCCGTCCACATCAATGAATTGACGGATCAGTTCCGCTCGCAGGAGGTGCCCCGGACCGTATTTGTTGTAACCTGTATCGTGGAGTGCTTCCATGAAATAGGCTGTTCCGTCGGCTACGATGCGTATTTGAGCTGCGATCGGTTCCCCATCAAGGAGCAAGAACCCGCACCTCAGCCAACCCTTCCTTGCTGCCATCCTTCTTATTTCATACAAGAATTCCCGGTTCCTTTCCGGATTCTTCCAGCTTTTTTCCCGGACCCTCTCGTAGTATTCCATGTGTCGAGTGAACTCCGTCTCGCTCGTTCCGATCTCCGTCTCTACCTCGCCCATCTCGCTGAGTCTCTTCTGTCTCCTCTTAAGTTCGTTTCTCACTTTGGAGGGCAGTCTTTTCCAGTACCCATCACTCGAATAATTGATGTTCTCAAGCACCAGGTTACTGAAGCACCCATAGGACCTGCTCTTGAATTCTTCATTCACTCCCTTTTCCAGGAGTTCGAACGTACTCCATTCCTCCGGAATGTCCTCGAGTTCCATCACATCCCACTCACGGTAGTCTTGCTTCAGAAACAACAGCAGTCGATGAAGCCAGTCGCTCCTCCTCTCAGAATCCTGATCAGCAAATAACAATGTTCGCACCGGTGAGTGCGCATTGCCCATGAGTTGGATCTTCCTGGCCTTGAGTGTACCCTTGTAGCGCTCCCGGCCGACAACAAACGGTGCGATCAAGACAGGCTCGCCTTCTTCCTGTACCACTAGGACCAGCAGGCCGTTGTCTCCCAGGCAATGCTCAACCCAGATTCGGAACCAGTCGTGACACAGAAAGGGCGCGTGGGATCGTTCTCTGTCCACCAGTCGATCCCATTCCGGCCGCAGTTCGTCGAACGAAACCACATCTTTCACTACGCGCACCGAATAGGTGGCATCCATCTTGTGGTCCATCATCCCTTGAATCAAGAATTGAAGTCGGTGAGTTTGCGACGATTTCGAATCACCCGCAGAACATCATCAGACAAGAGCAACTCCACGGGTGTATCGTGCCCGAGGAACAACAGAGGGCTCGAAGTGAATGCATAACTTCCTGAGTTGAAGAACGCGATCAGGTCTCCCTCTCTCGGCTTTTCAACGGAAACGGCCTTCCCCATCAGATCGAGGGGCGTGCAGAGCGGCCCCACGAGGTTGCATTTCTCCCTTTCTCCGCCCGGGTTCGAAAGGTTCTTCAAAACATAGTTCTTTCTGATCACGCTTCCAAGATTCCCCGAGGCGGCCAAGTGATGGTTCATTCCTCCGTCCAAGACATAGAACATCTCCCCCCTGGATGCTTTTTCGCGCACCACGCGTGTGACGTACAGTCCCCCTTCCGCCACCAGGTAGCGTCCGAGTTCGATGATAACCCTGGGCCTTCGTCCACTCGCACCGCTGTACTCACGAAGGGCGTCCTTGAGAGACGCAGCTATCGGGTGAAGATCCAACTCTCCGCTTTCGCCGTAGTACGCAACCCCGAAACCACCACCAAGGTTGATCCAATCCCAATCGATATCATGTTTTCCCCGCAGGTTCGCGGCCAACCTGAGCGTGTACGCCATATTCCTGGAAATTGCCTCCCCGCTCATGCACTGCGTCCCGCCATATACGTGTATCCCCCGAAGCTGCATCAGCCCGGCATGTTGTTTCACATACGCGACTGCGTCGTCGATGTCTTCTTCATCTATGCCGAATTGTGTCGGGGCTCCTCCCATCTTGATCGCGAACTCCTTGATGAACAAAGTCGGATTCACGCGAAGAACAACGTTCGCTCGCAGCTTACTCCCGGCAGCCATCGACCGAATCGCCTCCAGTTCTCTTGTCGACTCAGCGCTGATTATGCCGACCCCCTCCTTCAACGCCCTTTCCAATTCCGTCTTGTTCTTTCCGGGTCCGGCAAAGCTCATCCCACTGCTTTCGTAGCCGGCCAGCAGGGCTTGTTCCATCTCGCCCACAGACGAGATATCCAAGCCGTCTATGGCCGGCCTGAGGGATCGAAGCAGTTCAAGATTCGAATTCGCCTTCACTGCATAATAAAGCTCTATTTCAGCCCCGAAGGCACTCCTTACCCTCCTGATCCGATCGTCCACGGTTCCCATGTCGTACAGGTAGAACGGTGTTCCGTATGTTTCGGCTATTTGGTCGAAACAGACTCGCCCAATGTAGGACTTTCCGTCATCGATTCGGAGATTCATGGTTCTCGCCTTCCAGGCCCAACCACTTCTTCTTGAGGTAGGAACGATCCACCTTCCCGTTGGCCGTCTTCCTGAACTCCTTCTCAAGGTGCATTTCATGTGGCACCATATATGCGGGCAACCGTCTGGCGGCTTCCTGTTTCATTCTCTTCTCGTCGCCCTCACCGTTACTCGGCTCTACCACCGCAACGATGCCCTGGTCCCCATTCTCCAACTCTCGGCCGAACACGACCGCATCCCGCACCCCGGGAATCTCCAGCAGAATCTCCTCAACCTCGGTAGGGCTCACCCGATATCCCGAAGTCTTGATCATCTCATCCCTTCTCGAGACAAAGTAGAAGTACCCTTCCTCATCCATCCGAACAAGGTCTCCGGAATAGACAACGACCTCGTTTAGATGGTCCTGTCCTTTCATCATCGGATTGCCCCGGAACACCTTTTCTGTCTGTTCCTTATCATTCCAGTATCCCCGGGTGATCAGCGCACCCCTGTGCACCAACTCGCCCGCATCGCCCGGCCCGCAGACTTCCCCCCGATCATTCACCGCAAAGATTTCCACGTTCGGAATCGCCTTTCCGATCGAGTCGGGCCGTCGATCCAGTTCTTCCGGTGGAAGGTAAGTGGATCGGAACGCCTCGGTCAATCCGTACATCAGGTAGATCTTCGTCTTCGGGAAAAACCTCTGCATCTTCTCCACAATCGATCGTGGGACTTTGCCTCCGGAATTCGTGACGTACCGAAGATGATCGAAGCGACCCTCTCCTTCCCCCGCATACCGCTGGTCGAAAACCTTGACCCATATCGGGTTCATGCCCGCGAATCCCGTTATCCTCTCCCTCTCAAGGACATTCAACAAGTCCCGTGCCAGAAAGAAGCGGTGCAGAACCAACCCTGCCCCAGTCATCACCGAGCTCGTGGCCTGATTGAGCCCATAATCAAAATTGAAGGGCAGGACACTCAAGAGAACATCTTCGTTCGTAATCTCGAGGTAACTACTGACGATCTTGGCCCCCTCCACAAGCGTACGGTGCGGAACCACCACGCCTTTCGGCCAACCCGTCGAACCCGATGTATAGATCAAGCAAGCTATATCCTCTCCTGTACCCTCCACATGGGAGCGCCCGGAGACCTGCTCCTGCAACTCGGGCCAGAACAATCCTGCCTCCCCCTCTCCCCGTTCGTCCATGTACAAGACCGTCTCAGGTATCTGCAGATCGTTCTTTGCATGGTGCTTCTTCGTCGTGACCAGCAGCTTGATGTCACAGTCTTTCAGGATGTATTCGATCTGCTTCTTCTTGAGTACGGGATTGATGAAAACGAAAATGCTACCTGCCATACTCGAGCCAAACATGGCGATCAACTGCTCGATCGACTTCTCCAACAGAATACCGACCCTGTCCCCCTTCTTGACCCCCCGCTCGGCCAGGATCGCCTTCATCCTCCAGGACGCTTCATCAAGCTTCTGAAAGCTGATGGTTCGCTCCTTGTGCTTCACCGCCGTCTTCTCCGGGAACCTCTCAAGGCTCCCCTCCAGCAGGTGCCAGAGCATATAAGGCTTCACCCACATTCTTCTCCCCTTTTCCTCAAAATGAGAGCCGCGAACTCCTTCACCGACTCGAAGTTCTCGATGGTCAGGTCCTCCACGTCCAG
>Ga0180434_10001732_pt1 | contig 30628 bp, 25 predicted proteins | sample SS_ome_7_FD_132453 | JGI IMG/M metagenome (GOLD analysis project Ga0180434, IMG submission 132453) | Hypersaline lake sediment archaeal communities from the Salton Sea, California, USA - SS_1_D_2 metaG | ecosystem: Environmental > Aquatic > Non-marine Saline and Alkaline > Hypersaline >... | reverse complement strand
TGTGGATGTCGTTCTTGGTGATAGCGGTGTTCAGCGACTCCATGACAGCGTTGCCGAGCTGCTCGTCGTTGGGGTTGCTGTCGAACTTCATGGCCATCTCTTTGGAGACCATACGCTCCAGCGCATCCAGTGCCGCCGCGTTGCCGACGATGGGTGCAAGCCGCTCGTCGATCGGCTCTTGCTCCGCCACCGTCTGCATCCACTTCTTCAGCACGTTCTCCCATAGGTCCGAGTTGAGGCTCGCCGCCGTAATACCTTTCACACGATCTCCGGGGATCCAGTCGACTTGCTGGTCGCCACCAGCTCCCGAGGTCAACATCGGCACGAAGCCCGCCGAGAACGTGAAGTCCGCAGGGTTGCCGGGGTGACTGGAGCCGCTCAGCGCCGACGAGTAGTGTAAGTCGACGAGCCAGTGCTGGGCATGCACGGTGAACTGGGCACCGGATGTCGATCGTTGCCAACCTGTGCCAACGACAACGCCCTCGAATATCAGCAATGGTTCCTCGGGCCAGATGTTCCAGGCACCGCCTTGCTCCGCCAGCGGCTCCGCCCAGAAGAACAGCTCGAACTTACTCCGCACCTTCAGCTTCTCGAACGTCTTGTGTACCTGCGCCGGTTGCAGATCCTTCACGTTGCGGCCAACGGCCAGCATGCACGTACAAGTCGGAATGGCGTTCATCTCGTAAGTCATCGTGACCTGCGCGCACTCGTACTCGTCGCCGTCAATGACGCACTTGGTGTGGAGTCGTGCTACTGCGTATGCCGCATCACCTGGCATCTAAATCGCCCACTTTGCTTCGAGTTCTGCTTTCACTGCGGCAGTCCGTTCATGTAGTAGATCAACGCCATCAGCATGCCGCCGTACTGGTAGGCGAACCCGTCGCTGTCGTACCACAGGTTCCTGAACGTGAGCCACGGTTCGTTGGGCGACGTCAGGAAGTTCTGGATGTTACCAACACCCATGATGTCCGCCATCCCTCGCAGCACGTCGCTGATGTCATTGCGAGGCTTGGCTCGTGAGTAGATCATCCACGACGTACCAGAGTCAGCCTCGTGGAACCGGAACGTCAGGCCCGTGCCCGTCAACGGGATCAGCGAGCTTAGTCCGTCCGTGATTGTGTACGGCACCAGCTCTGACGTCGCGGGCGGGGTTTGTCGGGTTACACGGACGTACTGACCATCGACGACCTCCAATGCCCATTGAATCGTCGTACGCCCGACACCATCGTCGGCAAGATGCTCGCCGGTCATGTAGGTCTTCACCGGCCACGTTCCCGGGATCTGATCTACTTGCTGTCCATATACCTGGTCGAACAGATCGTCGTCGACGGGCGGCCAGTACGTGATGCGACTGTCCAGGGCCAGGATGTAGTCTTCCAACTCGGTCGTGTGCAACAGCGGCATGATCTGTCGCAGCCGATGGTTGAGGAACAGTCGATCGGGGTTCGATCCGAACAGTGTTTGCATGCCTCGATCCAACCACGACGGCAACCGACGCTTCACGAATGTCGGCGGGACATACTCCTCACCAGGGAAGTCCCACGGATACTCGTCGCTACCGTCTCGGTTGAGCAGGAGGTTACGTGCGTGATTGATCATTTCTTCGCAGGGAAACTATGGAACTTGAAACTGAACTGACCGAGCAGGGTTTCTGCGTCGGCAACATCAACACTGGATCCTGTCAGGAAGCTCTGGAACTCGACGCCGCCCAGCGACACCACCCGAGGCTTACCCGTGACAGAAATCTTCTCCTTGTCGTAGATGTCCAGGATCGACTTGACGCCGTTGCCTCCAGCGCCGAAGTCATCTACACACGGAGCACCGAAGGCAACACCGGACACATGGAGCTCGCTGATGCGATCACCGAATATGTAGACGAAGATTTGGTCGTTGATCGTATGGAGGAACTGGAAGTTACCGTTCTGGATCACGCCACACTGGGTGACGATGGCAGGCCCGAGGTTCTGCACGCCCTTGATGAAGACGCGAAGCGAACCCGCAGGCTTGTTAGGCCATGGTCCGACGAGCTGCTTCACAGCACCTCTCGTATGTCCGAAGAATACAGGCATTATGCTATCTGACCTGGTACCAAGTTACCCATCAACGTGGTGTTCACGTCGTTGTGATCCACGTCACCCATTCCAACGTCGCCAGCGATCGCCAGTGCCTCGGGATTGAGGATACGGACAGTACCGGAGAGTGCGAGTTTCCTTTTGCTCTCCTTCTCCGCGTCGGCTGCGGCTCGCGACACGCTACGGAACTGCTCGATACGCTCCTCCAACCCGGATATGGTTGCGCCGCCGCGACCAATACCTCGCAACGGCTCCTGCATTTCCAGGAGCTGCCGCACGCTACGTGCCTGATCGTCGTCGAGGTCACCCGCCTCCAGTTTCTCCCGCAATGCGGTGATGGCTTGTTGCTGCACGTCGCCGCCAGCCTCGCGGAGCTGGGCAGCCGTCATCTTCTTACCGTCGACGGTGAAACCGGTACCGGCTGCAATGTCCACGAGGCGGCGACGGGCTGCAAGTGCTTGCTTGATCGGGACCGCACGTCCGGTCTCGTCTATCATCTCTTGGATCTGTCGGCCTGCGGCTGTCAGCTTGCCCTCGTCATCCATGAACGCCGTAGTGTCGCCGCCCATCTGCTTCAGGAGTCCCGCAGTTACGGCTCTGGCCTGTTGCTCGCGGATATGTTGGTCCCGCTGTGCTGCGGTCATCTGCTGCGCTCGCTCTGGCATGAACGCTTCGCCGACCTTGAACTCTGCTGTTTCCTTGAGCACGCCGATGGCAGCCGCACTGAGTGCCTGTGCCTTGGAACCCGGCTTGCCGGGCATGATGCCCGTACCTTTGATGTCGGATACATCTTGCCACGCCTTACGCAGTCGGCTGTGGGCACCTCTGGCCATCTTCACGTACTCTTCCGCCCCCTCGGGCACGTCGCCAGCGACAAGCTGCGCGGCCGTCACGGGTGTTCCGTACTTCTCGCTGACCTCTGCCGCCCATCGTTCAAGGTCAGCTTGCTCACGTTGTACGTTGCGTAGCGAGTCTACGCCTTCCACGCCGAGCTGCTGCATGTCCTCGACGTTCGACTCGATCGTATCGGCCATGTCGCGGGCATTGGTCAGGAAGGACGAGATGGCGTCGGAGGTATCCTTCTGTTGTTTGGTCCACGCCTCCCGCTTCTTCTCGGTGTCCAGGCCGCCACGGGTCAGTGCATCGAGGTCTTCCAGTGCCGTTACGGACTCTTCGCCAAGCAAATTGACACCCTCGACTTCGCCAGCTCCGATCTTCACGCCGGTGGCAACGCCGACTTGTTCCATGGCCTTGGTCGCTGTCATACCCTCACGGGCTTGTCGGAGTGAGTCGACCATGCGACGTAGGTCTGCCACGCGGCGACGCTCGTCCTCGGTTGTTGCCTCGGCTTCACGAGCATTGAAGTACGCCTCGGTGAAGTCGGCTTGCGTTGCGTCCTCGCCAATACGTGTGCGAGCCAACTCCTCCAAGACCGTCTCGGCCTGGGCACCGCCAGTCTGAATGGCTTCTACAACGCGAGCTGCCAGACCTCGCTGGGCCATGCCGCGACCGGTGAGCATGCCAACCTGGGTATCGACCCTGGCATCCACCTGTCGCTGGAAGGCTTCGTCGTCAGCAGCTTCTTGCTGGACGTTGATGTAGTCCTCGGCACGCTGACGCCAGTCGTCGCCGAGGTCGGACTGCTGTCGCTGCCGGTAGGCTTCCAGTGACTCGCCAGCCGCAGTAGCCGCCCGGCGATCGAGCATCTCTTGCCGCACCTGGGCCTCAGTGTAACGCTCTGCGTCGTCGAACGCCCGCTGGGCTGCCATCAAGCCACCAATCGGACCATCTTCGAGACGTGCAAGCTCTTCTTCCGGGATACCGCCGCCGACACGGGCGATGATCTCTCCGAACGTCGTATCCGGGCCAGCTCGCTGGATCTCGCCGATGAGTCGCTGGATCGGACCAGCTCGACCCATACGGGAGAACGCCGTGCGCATGCGGCCTTCTGTTTCTGCCTCGGCCATCTCCGCTGCCTGGGCTTGCAGCGTGAGCGGGTTCTGCATCTGCCACAGCCCGACGATGCTCTTGTAGCCCTGGAGGTTTCTGTCTGTACGGATCCGCTGGCCCATGCCAGCCAGCATGGCCACGCCCATCTCGCGCGAGCCTTGGCGAAGCCCCGTCTCTGGATCCTCGGGACCAAGCTGGTCGAGTGCTGCCTGCACGTCAGCATCGTCACCACCGGCGGCTCGGACCTCGGCCTCCAGTGCATCCTGCGCTGCACGGGCCATTGCGTCGTTGCGGGCCTGGGCGTCACGCACGGTCGCAGCGTCCATGTTGAAGAACGCCTCGGTCATCCGCTCGGCCATACCCATCTGGAGTCTGCCGATCTCACCTCGATCGATCACGCCTCGCTGATCCAACAGGTCCGTCATCTCCTGTGACGTGAACTGCGTAAACAGCGAGTTGGCAAACGTGTTCCGCATACGCCAGTCGAGGTCGACCTCTCGCTGCATGTTGCGGCCTGCCTGTTGCAGACTGAAGTTACGGGTCTCCCGCTGGTTCATGTATTGGTCGCCGAGCACGGCACGAGCGGTCGACTCGTTGGCACCACTCTCTCGCATGAGCCGCACCCACTCGGCGTTGTTCATCGCCATGCTGCGGACCTCGCCGTTGGCATCGACCCATGTCGTTGCGTTGGGGTCAGCCATCAGCGCTTGGGCCATACGGCCTGCCTCGGTATCCGGGTCGATCATGCCTTCGTTGAGCATCCGCACGGTCGCTGCCAGCATGTTCGTTGTCTGCGATCCGGCGGACTGGACCTGGAGCTGTTGGTTCAACAGCGTGCTCTCCTCGGCAGTCAGGCCGCCGAACGTCGGGATGTCGAGCCGCTGTGTCTGGCGAGCTGCCGTGCCGAACGCGGCGCTGGCTTGCGTAGCCTGGACGGCCAGTGATCGGTCGAGTCCCATAGCGTCCGCCATGTTAGCTGCCTGGGCTTGCAGGCCGAGCATACCCTGGACACCGAGACCGCTCCGGCGTGCGAGTGCTTGGGTCGTACGGACCATGGTCTCCATAGCGCCTGGTGACATTGACGCCAGGCCGCCCTGCGTCAACGCCTCCAGGCCATTGATGAGTTCCCGCATCGGTGCGTTCGGTCGTCCCATGTCTCCGAAGATGTCTCGCATTGCGGAGACTGCACCAGACAGGTTCTTCAGCCTCGAACTGATCCGTTGTGCCGCCCCAGCGGACAGCAACTCTTCAGTTCCAGCCCCAAAGTCCTCTAACGCACGCATGTCGAGGTTACCGGCGTCGGCGGCTGCACGGATCCGTCCGATCGTACTGTCGGGCGTCCCTACACGCTCGCCGGTCACCGGGTCTCTCGACCCGAAGATTTCCGACGCCGCCGCTTCCATGTTCTCGACGGTGACGTCACGGCCTTCCGCACGTAGCCTGTTCTCTGCCACACGACGCATCGTACCTTCCGTGAAACCCATCGACGCGATCTGACGCAGGCGGTCTTCCTGGTTCATCGACCCGAAGGTCGGACCCGCCATGCCTCGGGCGGTCAGCTCCTCGAACATGCGCCCGGTCTGGCCCGCAGTAAGACCACGCATCCTCGATCGATCGGCACCCTCGCCGAACAGTTGCTCGAACACCTCTGTCGCGATCTCCCCGGAAGCACGGCCACGTACGCCAAGACCGCCGGTGACAGGGTCACGGTACTGCCGCAGTCCTCGGTGCATGCTCTGGGCCATCATCGTGGCGGAGCCCTGCGGACCCATGAGCTGTTCGACCGTCTCCGCTCCGAGGAACATCGACAGGTACGGCATGGCTCCCTGCAACTGGTTGGCCATCTGGAACGATTGCCGCTGCTGTTGGATGGTCGGTGCCTTGCCAGTCATCAGACGTTGGACGCCTTGGATCGTCTGCTGCATGCTCTGGAGGTCACGCCCAGACGCCAGGCTCATCGCCTGCTGCTGTTGCTGGTGGTACTGCTGGCCGAGGAACTGATCGTAGAGGTTCTGGGTGGGGAGGAACTGCGACGGCACCATGCCCTGCTGCTTCATAAATCCTTGCGCGAGCATCGGCAGGAACATCTGCATTGCCGCGCCGCTCAGACCCTGACCGCCGAGACCTGGGATGTTGAACGGTTGGAACATCTGCGGCTCGGGAGCGCGGCCAAACATCGGAGCAGCGGTGACCGCTGCATCAAATGGCGTCGCGTACTGCGGCATCACTCTTCCTCTACTAGGTTATCGAGCTTGTCGAGCTGTTCGAGCATCTTCTCCAGCATCGCCTCGTACTCCGGGTCGCCGGGGTAGCCGTACGATTCGCGGAACTCTTCGATCGCCTCGTCGGCGGTCCCGAGTTTCTGGTTCTCGTACTTCTCTCGATCCCACGGGAACCGGGCAATGAGTAGTTGCTGCATCAACAGTTTGGCATTGTCGCGTGATGCCCCGAAGCTGTCGTCGTCGAGACTCGCGTTTGCAAACGTCGTGATCCAGTGTCGGTGCTGGGCCTCGACTGCTGCGATCGCGTTCTCGGCATCGAGTTCTTCGAGTATCCATCTGAGTTTCTTCCAATGCCATCTGTCTCTGGGATCAAACCGCTCAAAGTCGAAGCAGCGGCGAGTGGCCGCACGCGCCATCATTGAGAAGATCCGATCCCCTTCCAAAAATCCGGCTCGGATGTCATCGCCTCCAGTGCTTCCACGAGCCTTTGAAAACTCCTGTGATGCTGTGTCATCACTCGCCGTAGTGATTCGTTTGGCACAGCCTCATCGTTGAACCAGTCGCGCATGTTGACGAGCCTGGTCTGGAGTACCGCTCCAGTCTCGGGCTCATCATACGGTATATCGAAGATCGGCGGAATCTCAGCTATCACCTCGCCGTTGTCTCCGACGAGTCTTTCGACGCTCATGTAGAGCCGATACTCCTGCAACCGCATGAAGTAATCGGTCTCGCCGGTGAACTCGCCATTACGCATATCGATACCGAGCTGCTGGAACAGCAGATCGGTCTCCTTGGACAGCAGGCTTCGGAACCCGAATGTGACCTTGCCGTCCATGATTGTGACCTCCTTCGTGAACCGAGTTCCGCCGAGGATTGCAGCAACGAAAACCTCCTTGTCCCGCTGGCTCGGTTCGACCTCGAACGGTTGCTCTAAGTCCCATAAACACCGGGGGCATCGCGTCAGCGGGGCTGCCCCGCCAGCCGACATCGCAGGCTCAGGCGAGGGCTCAGGTGACGGTGCTGGTGACGGCTCGGGTGACGGCTCGGGTGACGGCTCGGGTGACGGCTCAGCCGCCTCCTTTTCCGCCATGACCCGCTCGGGGCTCGGGACACCCTCTGTCACGAATCCGGCCAGCCCCTCGGCCCGCACGTCACTCCCCTCTGGCGGGCGGAGTGACTGTGGCATACTGGCTGGGTCTGGGACCGCTGGAGTCTCGTAAACGACCTGTGGCATGGCGGGAGGCTGTGGAATCGACACTTCTGGGCTCTGTACGCCCTGTGCGGCGGGGTTTGTGGCTCGCATGGCGTCTGCTGCCATCTCGGCCCGGGCAGCCGCACGCTGGGCTTCCTGGACGCTCGGGTCCACGTCCTCGGGAACCTCGCCGATCTTCTCCGCGATCGCCTGCTCCTGCTCGGCCTGTCGGGTAACCTCGGCCTTGTAGTCGGCGAGGTGCTGGGCCAGCTCCTGCCGCTTCTCCTCCGGCAGATCGTCGAGATTGACCGTCCTGCCGATCTTGGTCTTGTCGCCCGGCTTGAAACCCATGTCAGGGGCCTCGTCCGACGCGAGATCCTTCTGGATCCTCGCGATCTGCTGGCCGAGGTCGCCCGGGATCGGGTCACCTTCCTGCCAGCCGAGCTTGGCCAGCTCCTTCTTGACGTAGTCGGACATAAACACGGAGCCCGTTTGCATGGGTAGGTTGCCGCCGCCGGTCGGCGCTGGCTGCTTGGGTAGTTGTATCGCCTCTGCCGGTGGCGGAGTCTGTACCGACTGGCGACGGAATGATGGTTGTTTTGCCATGGGGTTAGTCCTTACTTGATTACGGTGTAGCCTTCCTCTAACGGTGTCGAGCCATCGGGCTTCGCGTATTTGGGTTCTTTGTATTCACCGTTGAGGCTAGGCGACTTGCCACGATCCTTGTCTCGGCCTTGTGCGGGGTCGAACATCTCGAAGTCCTGCTGGAAAAACTTGTCGGACTGCTGGAAGTTCTCCTTACCAGGCCATGGGTACGTTTCTGGGTCCGGTCGACTCTCGACCGGCCTCTCTATCCATTTGACGCTGGAGCCACCGCCGATACGGGCGAGCTGCTGCCAGCGGTCTTCCCACATCTTGAAGTTTTCAGTACCGTACTGCTCGATACTTCGCAGGCTGAACTCGGCGTTGCGGATAACGTCGTCGTTGCCTGGCTTGTCGGTCGCGTAGAATAGTTGTTCGAGGATACGCTGGTAATTGTTCTCGTATATCGTCGGGTACTCGTCGGTGACGATCGTCTGAAGCTCCTCAATAAAGTCGCGGAACTTGGACACGGCATCTGGCGGCAGGCAGCTCACCTGTGGGTTGCATGCGGACGTCGCAATGTGACCGCCAGCCGCAACGAAGGAAGCACCGGTGATGATGGACTGGGCAGCAGTCATCGCACCGTCGTTGAACAACTGCCCCGGCAAGAGCGTGCCTTGCTGCGAGAAGATGCTCGTCGCCTCGACCTCGCCTTCGCGGCCCCAGTTCATTGTGAGGAGCCCGGTCAGGTAGTGATCGATCGACGCCGCGTGTGTAACGATCGATGCAGCTCCACGGTCGGCGTCGAGTACGATCGGACCAGGGGCGATGTCGCCGCCGCCAGTCCGAAGGTAAATCTTCGGAGCCCACGCTACGACCTCGGCGTTCTCGGCACGCAGCATGACGCCACCCGACTCGACGTCTTCACCCGTCTTATCGAAGTTGTACTGTGATTTACCACGGCCCTCCAGCAGCAACCCGCCGCTCCCGCTGTTACCAGCCAGGACGTGGAGGTTCCTCTCGGCCTTCAGCCGCAGATCCTTCTCGGTGACGGTCAGGTCCATCGAGTTCTTCGCGCGGATAACGACGTCGTCGCCGCCCCAGATACCCGCCGTACGTCCGGGTTTCAAGAACACGTCACCGGGAGCTGAGATGGTGACAGACCCAGCCGTCATACGGATCTCGCCGCCGAAGCCATCGTATAGCACCACGCCACCGTCTTCCAGGAAGTCGATGCCCGCAGTGTTCTGGAAGTAGTCGGACTCGGTATAACGGTCGTCGATCGTGACCTTCTTTGGTTCGGGTGCCGACAGCCATGTCTCGGTCGCGAGCTTGCTGAACTCGGGAGGCGTGAAGAACTTGCCCTCCATGTGTTCGAGCTCGGATTGCTCTGGGTGATCGTAGTCCTTCTCGTGCCACCACGTCCCGTGGAAGTTGGCGTAGTTGAAGAAGTAGGCGTGCATGTCGTGCAGCCCCGCAGCACGGATCAACTCCGGTGGGTCGTCCTCGATCTTCAGCTCGCCCTTGATCTCGTGATCGGGGCCGCTGCCGAACTGGCCACACGCCTTGTAGTTCTTATCCGTGCTGTCGCCCTCTTCCTTGATCTGCTCGGGCACGTACTTGCGAGCTGGCGTGATGATGCCGAGCCGCTTCGAGATCGAGATACCCTTGGCGCTGGACAGCATGAGCCGCCCGTCCATCAGGATCGTCTCGTCGAACAGGCACGGGTACTGCGGCTGCGTTGCACCCGGCTTGAAGTCGGCATACGGCGGCGGACTAACCGGCTTGGTGCAGAGCACCCGGCGACCGCCCTGGCCGTAGTAGCCCTGGAAGTGCATCACGCGGTGCCACGGTCGCTGATAGTCGTCCTTCGGCTCCCACGGGCCATACCAGGGCACGGCATTGTCGAGCTGCCACTCCTCGGGCGAATGCTCGCGGCGAGCGTCCTCGTGCGAGAAGAAGCCCATCTGCTCCCACGGGAACGGAGTGTAGCCGACCCAGTCATTGTATTCGTTCTGATCGTCGAGGGCCTCTCGCTCGCTGCCCGCCGTGAACATACGGAGGTTGTAGGCGGCAATGCGGAGAAGCTGGTCGTGGAAGAATGCTGTGACGCTCGTAGCCTCGTCGAGGCCGAGCATCGCCATGAACGGGTCCATCCAGATCCGCATGCCAGTCTCGGCAATCCAGCCCTGCTCACCGACCGCACAGGAGTCGAACGGTGCCAGGCCGGTCCAGTTGATGACGTGGCCGTTGCCAGGCATCCGTAGCGGGTGCATGTGGCCTTCGTCGACGCGGTTGCGGGTGGCATGGATGATCTGCTCCGCCATGCCCTTCTTACCCTCGGTGTCCTGATGGTGCATGATCGCGAGGATCGCACCGTGGCTCTTACCGGGGTGGACAGCACAGATGACCCGGGTGCCCGGTTGCAGCGTCACCACGGAGCGGGCGCCAAACGCGTTGGCCGAGCCAAGGGAGCCCACGGTGCAGGCGATCGGCTTTCCGCCTTTCTCGAACTGCACGCGGTAGCAGTTACCGATCGACGTGACGTCCGTGATGAGCCCACAAAGGATGTCCGGGGTGCGGAAGAAGGCTTGCCCGGAGAGGCCCGCTTGCATGGCGGCGTCGGAGACGGGGCGGGCCTGAGTGATACCGCCTGACTGAGTGAAGGCAGCCTCGTTGGTCTGCTTCTTCAACTGGCGTATCGATTGCCCAGAGTTAGATACAGCGGTCTTTCCGCTGGTCGCACTACCCGTGCCCATAACCCACCTCGCGGTGAAAAAACGGCTTCAGGAGAAGCCCAGTAGCCCTCCCGGCGAAATCGCCGGGAGAGCCACCAAAACCCTGGTCTAGGACCAGCCTATACGCGGATCATCGATTAGGTGTATTCCAGATCGATGAACATGAACTGGAGCTGCTCGTTGACCACGATGTCGTTCGCGTTCACGGAGACCGCGACGGTGGTCAGAACCGCCCACTTCATCTTGTACTTGACGCCTCCGCCCTTACAAGCGCCCTTCGCATTGAACGTCAGGGGCTTGGGAGCACAGAGATCGTTGTACTTGTTGATCATAGTCTGGGAGCCTTTGCCCGGCCCCACGATGCGAGCGATCGTACAAGTCCCTTGAGCCCGACCACCAACGTAGTACACGTACTGCTTGCTGTGGTTGAGCTCGTAGAGCATCGTGATCTGCTGCGTAAACGAGAACTGCACGTTCTGGAACAGCAGACCGTCAACGGGCTGTCCGTCGATCAACATCTTCAGCTTATCGGCCCGGAAACCATCACGGTATTCCTGCGGTGCCTTAAACACACTTGGCATGTTTCACCTCCAGTGTGAACGAGTTTGGTTGTTAAGTCACTAGGATCGGCTGGGACGGTCTTACACGACCAAGTACAGCTCGATGTTGTTCAACGGGAACGGGACAACAAGGTCGACTACGATGATGACGCGGTCGGCCAACAGTGGGTGGACCTGCGGGTAACCCTCGCGGATTGTCCCGTCGATCAACTGGGATCCGAGCTCGTCGGTGAACCCGTTGGTCTTCAGGAAGTCGATGACGTCCTCGGTCCTCTCCTCCAGGATACCGAGCATGCTCGGCGTGACGTTCGTACGACCGATGTACGGACGAAGCTGGCGGAGGAACGTGTAGGAGATCGAATCGACGTTCCGTCGAACCATTTCCTCCCAACGCTTGACATCGGTGGTATCGGTCGTCAGAGCGTGCCGCGTGAACGGCGTACCGTCACGGTCTTCGGTCACGATCCAGACACCACTGTCGTCCAGGTCGTCGAGCTGGCTGTCGCTGAAGAACTGGTACGACCGACTGTAGTCGTCCCAACCGGCGACTTCCACGTTCGTCAGACCCTGGTGGGGGACCACGCCCGAGGCGAGTCCGGCCAGAGCGGCGTTGAGGAAGTAACCTGACTGCGTGTCGCCGCCGACACCGACCAAGTCGGGCCAGGTTGCAACAACGCGGCGGTCGGCGAACGACTGGGCCTGGTCTGCCAGGTCCGCGACGATCTCGTCCTTCTCCAGGTTGTGCCAGATTTCGATCTTCTGCGGCACGGTGACCGACTCGCTGTGGCCTTCGAGCAACAAGAGCGAGTCTTCCGAGAGAACTCGGTCGACCACGAACTCGCTGTAGCTCTGGGTACCGAACGCGTCGATCGTGTAGAGATACCGAACGATGTCGCCGGGGCGGACGTTGTACGTGATGAACGCGGAGTTGCCCTCGGGCACCGTCAGCAGCGTGTACTGCGTATTGGTGGCGTTCGGGTCGTCCTCCAACGTAGCCAGCACGACTTCGCCGTCCGTCGACGTCGGGTGCAGTAGTTGGGTGTCCTCGTCGCTCTGCCCGACGATCATCTTGCTCATCGTGGCTTGGAGGTTGACGAACATACCCTTCCAGTTCCCCGCCTCTGGCGAGGATTCGCTGGCGACGTGCGCCTGGAACAGGTCGTGGACGCTACGCATGTACGTCAGCGGAACGAAGTTGTAGAGGTCGTCGCGACCGTCCACGCGCTCGATGACGTTCTGCCAGTCGTCCAGATCCGTGGGATCCAGCACGGCGGTGTACTTGACGAAGGTGCCGTTGGAGTTCTGGAGCGCCTTGAACACGCCCCACTTCAACGGGTTGTCCTCGTCGAGCGGCCCGGGGATGTCGTCGATGTCGGCGACGTCGTTGATCGACCCGACCTCGTCGGTCTTGTCGAACAACCACTCCCGGTAGTGAATGAACAGCGTGCCGCTCCAGACGTCCAGCGGTTGCTCGACGCCGTTGTCGGTCCACTCGGCGTTGTATGCCGTGATCCCGTTCTTGATGATGATCTGGGTAGACTCTTGCTCCCAGTTCACCAGCGGCGGGTCGCTGAGCCGGTTCTCCGGCACCTCGATGTCGTCCTTGATGAACAGCCGCAGATCGAGATCGGTGGCGTCCAGGATTTCATCGGGAATGTTGTGCTGGAGGATCAGCGTACGGATCGGGCCGTTGGCTGCGGTCAGCACGGTGACGTAGAACTTGTCACCCTTGCGGAGGCCGCCAGGCTCATCACCGGGGTACGAGACCGAGGAACCGCTGGAGAGCGATTCATCCGGGCAGTCACGGAACGAGATCGTGACACCGTAGGAACCGATCGGGAATGCGGTGTCCTTGCCAGTGACCTCGGTCGGACCCGAGAAGTCGAGACCCTTGGTAGTCGTGACGGTAATCTCCGGGAGATCCGCCCACGCACCGCCCTTCGTGACCTCGACGATGTAGGTGTCGTTGTCAGGCCCGGTGTAGTCGCCGCCCGCTTCGCAGCAGACTGCTTGGAACTCCTGGGTGACACTGACGACCCACCGCTGGCCGACGATGAGCTGGTTCTCGGCGACCTCGGCAGCCGAGGCTTCGGACGAGCAGCTCGAATGAGCCGTGTCGTCGAAGGTGACCTCCAGACCACGGGTACCGATCGCAGTCGGCGTTCCGAAGTCCTCGGGGGCAACCTCTGCCTGGTTGTCGGTGCCGCTGGCACTGGTGACACGGAGGCGAGCTGCCTGGCAACCGGCGATACCGGACTGGATGACGTCGATGGTGTACGTCTCGGAGATGTAACCATCGGGCCGACCGTCGTAACCGGAGCAGTCGGCAGTGGCCTCGACGCAGTTGACCGGACCCTGAGTCTGCGAGATCGAGCACGCAGCCGTGGTGGTCTCCTGGTTGTTGTCGCCTTCGCGGCAGTCGCCGATCTCCGAGTCGACCTCGTCGCTGGCGAAGCCAGTAACCGTCGTCCAGAGCTCGATGATGTCGCAATCGCCGGTCACGTCTGCGACGCCCCGGATCCAAGCGACATCGCCGACCTTCACGTCACGGTCGTACAGCAAGCCGCTGCGCGGGTACTGCGTACCGTTGGCCTTGAAGGAGACCGTGTCGGAACGGATCCAGTTCTTGCGACCCGCAACCGGCGTGGTCGTGCCACGTCCGCCGCTGTTGTCGCCGATCAGATCCTCGAAATACATGAGCAACGCGTCGTCCATGAAGACGCGTGTGTAGTCGTAGTCGATGAGGGAGCCGGGTTCACGACCGGGCCACGGGTAGTTCGTGTCCTCATCCTTGTTGTAGTCACCGACGTTGATCAAGGGCTTCTCGTCCTCGTCGTCGTAGCGGTGCAGTTGGGCGTTCGGCCCAGAGATGTGTGCTCGGAGCGGTTCTGCGATCTCGGATGGCAGAAGAGTGAACTCCTGAAACACAAGCACTTGCGGCGTTACGATATTCGCCATTGGTTGTTACCTCCGTCCTGGCGGTGTGTTCGCTTGTTATGTTGCAGTCACCAATTCAGCATTTCGTTCACGTCAAATACAATACGCTTCAGTCGCGGAGCATCAGGCTGGAGACTCCAGCTCTCCTCGGCGACGTAGGCGAAACTCACCGGGACGACGTAGTTCTCGGTGGATTCCTTCAGCGCCTGCAACGCACCAATCTTCACAGGAACAAATCTGTGAAGTCCCAACTCGTCTACAATGAGTGGGCTAAGGTAAGTTAGTACCTTCGCGGTCTCGTACGCAAGATTTTGCGTTTCGGCACCCTCACCTCCGAGGGCAAACACAACGTGGGAGCCAGTCCACAGACCCGAGTAGGACTCCGCACCGGAGCGATAGTCAGCGCCTGCGTAATCGCCTATCCCCACTCGCCGCCAGGACCAATCGCCCTCCTTGAGAACGATCGCTGGCCGCATCTCCGTTAGTTCTGGCCGCCATCGAGCCAAGCTCTCGATGTAAAGCCCAGTGTCTGTACCAGGGGTCCAGGCACCATTCTCTTCCAGGTAGTCGCGGAGGACAGCATCTTCGACGTGGTCAGGGTCAGCATAGTGCTGCATTAGGATCTGGCGCAGCGTGCCCGTCACCATGCGAGGAGTTTGCCCAATCGAACAAATTGAACTCAACCTCGGAACTCGGACTTCGGGGGTCGTCCCTGGCGGGAAGCGATCCTCAACTCCCGAATTCGGGTTGCTTGAATTTGGACATTGGGTCGGTGTCGGGTTGTTGACTGAACCCTGGCTCATTGCCTGCCTCCGTGAGGCCCCATGCTGCTTCGAGCAGCGATTCGTCTGGGCTATACTCGTGCATGTCCAAGGTATCCATCATGGCCGCCTTGACCTTCTTGCCCTGCGCCTCGTCGGGCTTGGGCTTCGCGATGATCGCCTGGGCCTCGCGCTTGGGGGAGACCGGTAATTGAGAATCATCAACGTGTGGCATGGTATAACCCTTCTGCCAATAGGATAGAGAGTTCCCCCATTCGACACAAGTGGGATTTGCTCAGACGCTCCAGAAGGACGACGAGGAGCTTATCTGGGACGATTCCGACGAGATTTCCGACGAGACGGACGACACCTCGGAGCAGATCGACGACTGGCACTCCGGCGTCGGCGTGATTTCGATCGTATCAGGCCCGTAGCAGCCTGTTTTCTCGAAAACAAGCACGTAATCCACGCACTGGCAGAGCAGCATGGCGAAGGCCCACCGCCCGTTGGCCGTGGTCGAGCTCGTAGCCACCGCCCGTTCGGGGGAGCGGATGCCAGCATCGTAATCCTCCTTGGTGAACGCCAGGATGGTGGCACCGACGATGCCACAGCCCTCCGCGTCGGTGTACTGGAGGTAATCGGGCTCGCAGTAGTCGTGGTCGACGCGGACGTCACCGTTGCCGGTGGTCGGGAGGTCCGAGGTGTTGAACTCCGCGTCCTCGCCGCCGATCTCGATCTTGTAGACGTAGTCGGTGTAGGGAGCCAGCCGCATGCCGACCTGGACGACCAGCGGGACACCTCGCCATTCGGCCATGTGGTAGACCTCGTGGAGGTACCATCGCTGGTCGCTCTTGGCGTCGATCCACACGTCCTCCTTGTTGACCTGGGGGAAGCCACGGATGCGACCCTTCAGATCCGTGGGTCGACTTGGCCCCGGCGGCTCGGTGGCCTTTCGCAGCTCCACGATCACCTCGGGCGACATGTCGAGTCGCAACGGTACGGGTGGATGCCAACCGGACTGGAACCCGGTGCCACCGCACTCGGGACAGTTGCTGTCGGTGATCTCTCCGGTGAGCGGGTCGAGGCAGCGGGTGCATGACTCGCCGAACCGCCGCCGCTTCAACAGGTAACCCTCGCGGGAGACGAGGTCATGCCGCAGCCCTTCCTTGCGAACGATCTCGCGGGCGAACACCCAGTCCTTCTCGTTGAGCTCGCCGTAGGTCGAGACGGGCATCGAGACGTAGAGGCCCTTGCTCGTCGTCAGCTTCACGCGGTAGTGCGTGATGAGCCGCTTGCCGTAGTTGCCTTCGCGCTGCTCATCGTCGAGTGCGAAGTAACCGTTGATGACAGGCGTACCGACGTCTTGCCAGTCCGTTGCGTTCGGCAAGCCAGTATTACCGACCTGGAGCTGGAAGATATGTGGCTCTGGGTCGAGGAAGTCCCGGTGCATCTCCCACCAGATGCGAGACGTGCCGACGATCATGTGGTCCACCGCCAAGCGGCGGAACGGATAGAATTCAGTCCCTGGCATCTAACAGCACCTCCCTACGTGTTTGCTCATCGAGCTCGTCGACGCCCCAGCGCCGGATGTCTTCCATGGTCCGTTCGTTGACCAGCACGCTGTTCTGGTGCGGTATGTCCCGACCGTATGCAGCAGCAAACATCAAAGTCGCTGCCATGGAGCGACCCGCTCGGCGACCCGTCAGCCGGATCGTGTTGTCTTGCAAGTCGCCGAGCAACTGACGCTGGAACTCGAAGAACGGATCCGGTGCCGTCGAGAATGGGATACTAATCGGCGTTGTTGTCTGGCTGATCATCGACATGGTATTGCATTATAGGGGTTGAGCGGCCCAGCACAAACAGCGGTTGTACGCTGGCCTGGCGAGACCAGCCCGAGGCGGGTGGCCCGAAGGAGTCTACATACTTGATAAACTCCCAGTGGGGGTGGTTCTCAGTGATTATCGGGATGCTGATCACTCTCGTCCACCTGTACGGTCTGGTTGTCGTCGAACTCGGTAGACTGCATCTCGTAGGCACCGGCCTCGAAGATGTCGCCGTTTCGGTTTGGCTCGCCTGGCGAGGGCTGTAGGTTGAACGCCAATGTGAATGGTTCACCGGGCACCGGGTTCCTGGCCCGCATGGCTATGCTGGTGCGGTGAACACCGTCATCGTCGACAAACTCTTGCACGTCCGTGATCTCCATGTCTTCAAAGCGGACATCGGTGCCTGCCCTTGCGAAGTCGCCACGGACACGGGCCAGGACCGCAGGATCGATCTCTTGGACATCGTCGATCATCACCTGGTTTGCACGCACGCCTCGGATGCGGTCGGCCTGGCCGTGTTGGAACGCGGCCCGGTCGGCAGGCTGAGTCACCCGGGAGATGTCGAAGAAGTCGCGCTGCCGCTCTGGCCACTCCCACAATGGCACCACATTGACGTAGTTGCTACAGTTGAGCGTATAGACAACCGTGACGAGGAACGGCTCGTCGTGGATCTGGACGACATCATTGATGGCAGGCCGGTCGCCTTCCCAGTAGGTCCAGATGCCTCGGGCTTCAGCACAGTCAACGAGCCCAGCAACTGTGCAGAACGGGATGCTAATAGCCCCTGCCGTAATAGGTGCCCCTGGCGAACGCATAACTGGATCCGATCCCTCCCCAGCACTGTTCAAGGTTGATGGATGACTTCTGCCTCTTGACGAAGTTCACCCAGTTGGCCCATCTGCGCTCAGCGGCTCGGGCGTAGTTTGGCTCCTTGTCCTGGTCGTTCACTTGAACACCCGCAGCCGAATATGTCAAGTTGTTGGCTCGGAAATTCTCCTCGACCATCCAGAACAGGTTGGCCGCGATCGCCTCCAGCCAGTGGTATCTCCAGGGGAAGTTCTGGGTTGTCATCCGGGGTGACAGCGGCGGCGGGATCTCGTTCCAGTAGTCGATCGGACGGGAGATGGCCAAGGCGATCTCCGCGTCGTCGAACTTGATGTTGTCCAGGAGCAGACTCTCCGCTGGGGAACTGTCCCGGAGGTGGAGTCGGATCTCTTGGATTGTCGGTGGTCCGCCCCGCATGTGGCGCTCGGACCCGAACTGCCCACGGTTCAGGATGACGTAGAATACGTTCGTGAAGATGATCACGCCACGCCTGTCCACCGCTGCTGCCTCCGCGAAGTAGACACCCGGCACACCGGTAGCGTTCGGTGGCAGTGTGATCTTAATCTTGCCCGTCGCCGCGTCCACGACGGTGGCCTCGTACTCTGTCTGCGGCGGCTCCGGGAAGCAACCGAGCGACAGGTTCTCGCGGATGCGGAAGCAGATGCACGGGATCTCCTCGGCCTCGCTGGACTCGCTGCTCTCGCTGACGCTGTCGCTGGACATCGAGATGCTGCTGGGCTCGCTCGACGAGGAGAAGCTCGACCCGCTCGACAGGCCGCAGCACTCTTCGAGGTTGACGTTGTGACCCATGAGGTCAACCATCTGCCAGTTGATCACCAGCTCCTGGCCGCAGTTGCCCTGGACGGATCGCATCCGGGACAACACCAGCTCGCTGTAGTACCGCGAGATGTCTGGGGCTACCTGGTTCTGCTCGTCGCACGGGACTTGAGAGACGCCTTCCTGGACTGCGTCCGTGGCGTCACAACAGGTTTGGATCGGTGTGCCTATGACTGCCATGGCGTCGCCTCCTAAAGAAACAAGCGGCGGCCACGAGGGGCCGCCGCTTGTGGCCTATCGAATAGGTGTAGCTCTTTGTGGTCTGGCCTACGCTGCCGAGAAGTCGGACGAGCCCGACGAGTACCAGCAGGGGTCAACCAGTCCCAACACACCGCCTTGGAGTGCAAGCTGCCGCGTTCGATCCTGGATAGAATCGTACAGATGCACGGCGGGCGTGCTGATGATCTGCAAAGAGCCGTTTTCGTCAAGTGACCTTTCCAGCGCTTGGAACTTCCGCTGCGAGAACTTACCACCCATGCCCAAGGCAGTGATGATATTCCCCGGGACGGTGACAACTTCGTCGGCTGCGAGTCGCATCCCACGAGCGCCGAGCATCCCGAAGACTCGTTCTGTGCCGCTGACGTTCTTCAGCGTAGTGTAAAGGCACACGGTATTGGCATCTTGCATTGCCGTTTCCTCCTTATATGAGTCCAGCCAAGTGGCTGCACAAGGTCATTGGTTACTGCCCTGCTTCCTGCATTGCGGCAGCAGCACCGACTTGCAGACTCAGGACGGCGTTGGCGACTTCGGGGTCAAAGGCGACTTCGGACGCGGCCTTGTAGATCATCTCGTCGGTGACTCCGCCGGGATCGAAACCCGATTCGGCGAGCGTGCCGTTGAGATGCTGATGGGCCGAGGCCAAGACGCTGCCTTGAGCCGACGCTGACTTCTCCATCTCCTGGTCGTAACCTTCACGGAGCTGGGCGGCCATGGTAAGCATCTCCATGGCTTCCTGGTCCGTCTTGGGTCGAAACCCATAGTCGTTGGCCAGTTTGGTGAAGAAGACGGGAGTATACACCTTCTGGTGTACCATCGCGTACGCCGTGTCCGGGTCTTGCACCTGGGGTGCTTGATTTTGATCGGACATGTTTCTTTCTCTCTCGAAAGTGATCGAAGCGAGATGCTGACCTCGGGCGAACCCGAGGTCAGCTACGGTATTCCCTCACCTGACTTACGCGAAGTCGGCTCTGGCGAGACCACCGGAGTGACCGATGCTGCCGCCAGCGGTTTGGTAAGCGAAGAACTCCAGCATGTAAGCCTCTCTCCGAATATACATCGTGGTATCTTCCAGAAGGTAAGATTTCCCGATGAACTTCGGGTCGGCGAACATGAAAATCGTGTCGTCGGGGACGAGGTCGCGCTTGATCGTGATGATCCAGCGAGCACCCATGAAGTTCGATTCGGCCCAGCCGTTACGGATGATGTCTTCGGAGAAGTCACCGCCCATTTCGTCTCGTCCGAACTTCATTACTTCCTTGATCGTCACGTTGTTGATCAGGACCGTGTGGACCTCCAGGTGACTGGGGCCGCGCGGCATGATCTTGAACGCGTCGAGCAAGGTTTCACGGGTGATCCCGCCCTCGATGGTTTCCCATTGAACGACGTTGCCGTTGTAGGGCACGGGCGTGTCGGCACCGATCATCACGGCGTTGACCGCTGCGATGAACTTGCTGTCCTCTTCTGCGAGCATGTCTTTGATCGCGTTGTCGGACAGGACTTGCCGAATATCCATGACCCACGTCCTCAACTCGTCCACGTCCTTCGTGAATCGCGGCGTCACGATTCTGTCGAACATGACCCGGTAACGCGGGCCACGGATGTAGACGTTCGTCGGCAACGTGGCGAACGGGATGCTGATTGCCGCAGGCGAGTCGGGCTCTTTGTCGACCACTTTGACGGGCTTGTCCGTGTCGACCTGTCTGTCCAATTCGTCGTTGGAAATCTGAAGAGGGGGAAGGATGCGACGATAGAAACCGTCTTCACGCATCTTTGTGCGAGTGAAGTCATTGACGGCATCGATCGCCTGCTTCTCCATCCCCGGGGTGTCCAACTGCTCGAACAGCGTTTCGTTGAGCAACTGGGTTTCGGTTTGGGTTGGCATCTGAGACCTCCTTAGATTGAATGTCTTTTGCCTTCGCGAGTTGTCTTAACTCACTTGATGAAGAAGCTGTTACGGTGCCACTTCGGCGGGCAACCATTCCGGCCAGAAGGCCAGAACCGGCACGCCGTGGGCGTTCACAAACCGACCGCGTGACACCACGCCGCAGATCGGATTGACGTACTGGACAGCGTTCTGGTTGGTGAGGACACCACCAGTTGCCAACGTGGTATTGTTGGCAGTCGCTGTGAGCAGTTCGTTCGCCTGATAGGTTTGATTGTCGTCGAACTCGGTCGACTCGATTTCGTAGGCACCGTTTGCGACCAAACCACTCATCACGCCGGTTGGCGCGATCGCTTGGTGCATGAAGTTGCCTGCCGGAGTCGTCCCAGGGTTCGAGACGTCGTAGTCCTCACTCCCGTTGAGAGTGAAGATGCCCATCTGAGTACCAGCAACGCCCATCTCGAATTCGTTCTGGTTGTTCACATGGACAACACGACCTCGGGGCACCTCAAAGGTTACGTTCTCCGACAGCTTGGCAGCGAAGTCCAGGGCAGCCGGTTCAAACCAACCTTTGGCGATGTCGAGACCATGCTCGAACATGAGAGAGGGAGCAGTCATTGCTTGACCTCCGTGTTTTTGGGAAATTCACTGGGATACCCGCCCCAACACTTGGGAACCTAGTGAGTTACTAATCTTGGGGTGGGGTCAATCCCAAAGCTGAAAACAAACGCTGGTCCGACTGTTTCACCATCGTCGTGCGGACGCCCACATTCGGATTGGTGAGGCTGTCGTAGCCCTGGCCGTTACCGTTGGCGCCCGCCGTCTTGACGGCTCCGTCAACAGGTGTGCCAAGTGTCTGCTCGGCGGCGTTCCGATGGACCGCGACCTTGCAGAAGATTTCCAATGCTGCGACGGGATCCGCAAGGATCTCGGCGAGCTTCTGGCGTTGCTCCGGGGTATCTTCGATGCGTTCCCCGGAGACTGCCGCGTCGACCGCCTTCGGAATGAGGGCAGCGACTTTCTCACGCGTGTCTTCGAGAGCCTGCTGATCGGCAGCAGCCTTTTCGAGAGCGGCGTGAGAAACACCGATGTGTTCGATCACCTTTTCGGGAATCGTCATCGGGGTAGCAGAATCACTCATGTCAATCCTCCGTGACAGTCTGGTTGCCCAGAACAGTCTGGTGGTTACACGTTAGGGGTCAGCCCATGATCTCCTGGAGATAACCTTTCATTATGTCCCGGATCGCACGAGCACGAGTTCCGTCGTTCGCTTGCTTGAACTGGTACTTACCAGCTTGCTTGAAGCGTTGGATGGCCGATGCCAACTTCTGTCCTTCGGTGGGCGTGGACTTGTCCGACGCCGCGACTTCCATGCCGCCACCTTCGGGCGGAGGCATCATAGGCTCGCCGCCGCCTTCGGGAGGCATTCCGCCACCACCGGCCTCGGCAAGTGCTTCGAGCGGAATACCCAGCTCGTCGAGCGCGGCTGCCAGTTCGGCTACCGCCTCTTCTTCGGTGGGCTCGCCGCCGGGCATGCCTTCCATGCCCATGCCGCCTTCCATGCCACCACCTTCGCCGCCTGGGCCGAGTAAGTCGCCGAGGGACGGGCCGCCTTCTTCGGCACCACCCATCATCTCCGGCGGCATCTCACCTCCCATGTCCTCGGGCATCGGCTCAGCAGCTTCGCCTGCGCCAGACGACGCGTCGCTAGGGTTTCCGTGGTCTTCACCACCCTCCTCATCGGGCGGGACCGCGCTTTGCTTCTCCAGGAACGCCGAGTAGTACGAGCCGAACAGGTCGGCATCGAGCTGGGCGTCTTGGATCGTCGCAGCGATCGTGTCGGTCACGCTCTGGGCGGCAGCTTCCTTGGAGATGCCAAGAGCGGCGGCCAACTCGTAGCCCGCCTGCATCTCCTCGACCTGTGGCTGTCCACCCACGGCTGCCGATGCCTTCTGAAACGCCTCGGCATCGATACCGGCGGGCGGTTCTTGGGCTGCGGCGTCCTTCTCCTTCTTCTTCTCCGACTTGGTGGCACCGCCGCCGCCGGGCTGAACGTGTTCGCCCTCGGCACTGCCGCCTGCTGGAGTCATAGGAGCACTGGTCTCAGGACGAGACTTTGGGTCGCTGCTCTCCGCACCCTTTTCAAGTTGTTCGCCGTACCCGTTTGCCAGGTCCGCGAGCAGCTCGTTGGCGAGTGTGGTGGAGCGGCTGTGTGCTTCCTTGAAAGAAAGAGAGCCGTACTTTTCCGGGTTGTTGTCCGTCCGAGCAGGCATGGACGATCCAGGATCGTCCTTCTCGCCCTTGTAGTCGTCTTCGACTGACGGATCTTCGCCCGTGGCCGACTGCTGAGTACCAATGTTGAGCTGGACGCTGTCCTGCTCGTCTTGGTTCGGTGTGGCCTCCGACGTGTTGTCGACTGCCGGTTCCTTCTGATCAGCTTTGACGTCGGAGGTGTTCTCGCTCGAACGCGCGCCTTCGGTGGCAGTCTGAGCGGAGTTATCGACGTTGGTGGTCGGATGGGTCGAAGCCCCTTGGTAACCACCGGGATCAGGAGGAGTCGGCGTCTCACCCGCCTTGACCTGGCCTTCCGCAGCCGCCGTCTTTTCTTCTTTGATCTCGTCCGCAAGATTGCGGAGAGCACCGAATAGGGAACCCTTTTGGGTTTCACCAGAAGCGGTCTTTAACATGGCTAGTCAACTCCTTTGACGCTCGGGCGTCTTACCACGATGCTGGACGTTAATGTCCTACTTCGCGTAATTTTGCAGCAAGACCATACCCTGTGTCAACTGTAATTCATCGTCCGACTCTGGAATTGACCCCAGAAATGCGAGCTTGTAGAGGGCATACTCCTCCGCCAGCTTCCCGGCTGGGCCGGAATCGAGGGCCGTTTTCTCCATATTGGCCGCTCGATCGATGGCGGGCACCTCTTGCCGCAACGCCGCCTGGGTCACGCGGCGACGTACATGCGCTTCCTTGATAGAAAGCGCTTGAGCCTGTTTTTCCGCCCAGAGTCGGAGATCCGACGAAGCAACAGGACCAGGGATATAAGGGCAGTTCCCCACCCGTTCGGGTAGGTCGCCGCTTGTCAGCATACGAGAGTAGATCCCCGGCAACTCTCGGCTCACGATCTCCGCCGTACCGGCTGCCGCATCCTTCTCCTGCCCGGTGACGAGCTCGATGAAGGTGGTCAGTGGCAACGCGATCCTGGCGTCGGCCATCGCCCGGAGGGTGTGTGCGAACTTTTCGCGACCCCACTGGGGCAATGAGTCGGTTTGCTGGACGCTCGGAGCGAACGCCCCCGCAAAATCGTTGTGCGGGAACAGCCGCCCCGCGACCAAATCGGCCTCCATGTCCGCGAGCTGGTAAGCCACCTTGAGCATCCGCTGCACATGCGACGGCTGGGTCTTGTCGACCAGCAGTTCGTAGGGCAGGGACACTCCCATGACCTCGGCCAGCTCAGCTCCGCTAACCGTCGTCGCACCAGCAGCCTTCATCATGCCGGAAACGTAGGCAATCCGATCGGCTGGACGGAAGACGTGGGAGATGTCGAAGAAATCGGGATCGGGGTTGTCGGCATGCAAGTGATGAATACCGCCGTCGATCTCGACCAGCGATCCGATATTGTTGCACAGGCCGCCTGCCTTGCACATGCCGCCGTCCTCGGCGGATTTACAATAGTCGTCTCGCTTCGGTGCTTTGTTGCCGCAGTAGGAACAGACGTCGTGGGAGACGCGGCAGGCCATCGACACGGGGATCTCTTTCCCCGAGGCCAGCTTCTGCATCTCCTTGTCGGCGAAGATCCCGCCGTTCCTCTTGGCGGCTGCCTCGGACCCGTTGAGCGCGACGATGAGCTCGATACGCTTCATGGGGTCGTGCCAGGCCGACAGCTTGACGTGGCCGTAGCACTTGCGAGGATCCTTGTTCTTGTGGTCCCGGAAGAAGTGAGCGTGCTTGACGAACGTCGGATGGTAGCGTTCGCAGATCAAGCGACGGAAGCCATCGCCGTTTCGGTTTGCACCGTAGTCCTCGGTGGCTCCGATGGCCAACAGGTGGATTGGCGTCTCGTCGGGATGCAGCTCACCCGCCAGCTTGGCGAACTCGTGTGCGAACCGCGCACCCGCACGCTTCTCGAATCGGGCTTTGTCCACACCCAGGAGCCCGCGACTGGAGACCTTGACCATCTCAGCGATGGGCTCGCTGAAGTCGTACGCGCCTGGGGTGATGACTTTGATTAGACTCATAGTATTTCTCGCTTATGGGCCTCCAGCTCTCGCTGCATCGATCTTGGCACCCAACTGGGACATACCAAGAGCACCGAACAATGCTGGCAATCCTTGACCACCGATACGACGCTTCGCCGTCACTGGCTGACGTGCTCTCTTCAAATCGTAGCCGGGTACGCCCTGCACGCGGCCCATGTAGGTAAGGCGTTTCCAGGGTCGCCAGAATTCTCGACCCACCGTGCCTTGCAGGACTTCTTTCGTCGGCGACTTACCCTTGCCTCGCATCGGCTTTGGTATACGCGACTTGACCTTGCTGTGCGGTAACTCCTTCCTGCCGAGGTCAGCACCCGGATCCTTCCGCGACGCCAGCTCCTTGACTGCGTTCCAACGTCGCAGGGCAGGATCGACAGCAGCACCAAGGCCAGCACCGCCGATTGCACCCGCTGTCGTGAAGACACCGGCGTCAGGGCCGTACATGTCCTGCATGCTGCCTTGGGCGTACTCCTCGGCACCCTCGCCGAACTCGCGGGCTCCCAGGAAACGCTTGAGACGAGCGGGTTGGTTGCCACCCCATGTTGTAATGCCCGGCGTGATGGCTGGCTGCCCGCCTCGGGTTGTTTGCTTGCCTTGTTGGCCTGCTCCGAGTTGCTGCGCCCGCTGTCTGTTTGCGGAACGTGCCTCTGCCTCGGCAGCTTGATAATCCGCCTCGGCCTTCTCGTCTGCAAGCCGGTTGGCTTCCGCCTCGGCAGCCGCGCCGCCGTGGCGAGCGTATTCTGCACCTCGGTACGCAGCCGTACCGCCACCACCAGCAGCGGCTCCGAGTAACGCACCTCGCAACAACTTGCCCCAAGGATCCTTTTTGCGTCGCTTCGAGAACAAGCTGCTCGCTACACCACCCACACCGCCGACGCCAGCACCGATCAGCGCGTTGCGGAGCGACTCCCAGCCGACGTTGCCCCAATAGTTCTGGGCATCTCCGGTGAGGTCGGGCTTTCGCTTCAGGTTCGCCAGCAAGGCGTCCTTCTGCTTCATAAGGTTCTGGACAAACGTGTCGACGTTCTCTTTCCAGCCTGCCTCTTTCGTGACGCCGCCTGTCTGCTGCGCAATCGAAAGACGCAACGACAGGATCGCCGCCGCGTGATCCGCATTCTCTACGTTAGGCAAGAACTGAGACATCACCCATTCCTACTGTCGTTGGTGGTCGGTCGATCTTCTGCTGCTTCTCTTCCATGTCGAGCAACTGCTGCACCTCGAACGCGTCCAACGTGCCCTGCTCCAGCCGCTTTCGCATGAGCGACTGCATGATGGCTCGCTTGTTCGCAGCTCGGGGAGCTGTCTGTACGATCTCGTTGAAAGCATCCGTGGCTTCCGTTGGGTCATACCCGGAGATGACCGGATCATTGATCATCATGTCTTGCAGCATCGCCGACGTCTGAATGTTGCGGAGGCGCTGCTCGTGCTCCGGGTCGGTTAGTTCCGACAGTTGTTTCTGGACTGCCCCTGGTTTAGGTTTGGCAGCACTGGGTGCTGCTCCACCAAACAAACTCTTCAGTGCCGACGCCCCGACCAGCGACGGGAACAACATGCCCGCCTCCTTCTCAGAATCCTGCAAGTATCCCTCCAGGACTGACCGGGGTCGTTCGACGAAAGGGCGGAGGAGAGCCTCCGAACTCTCCGCTGCTTCCTTCGCCTGCTGCTCGTAATTCCGCTTGGCTTCCTTGTAGAAGTCGATCTCGTCGAGCAACTGCGAGATCAGTGCGTAGCACTCGTTGTCGGTGGTCTGGTCGACGACGGCGGCGACCTTGTGCATGGACATCTTCGCCAGCCCTGGTGTCACCTTGACGACCTCGTCGACGATCTGCCGTCCCTTGTCGCCGTGCAACAGGAAGGCCGTCTCGCTGACCACAGGGATCGGCGAGCCACCAGGCTGTCGGAAGTAGTTCGTCAGGTCCATGAACGTGCTGGCCATCTTGTCGAAGGCCGAGGACATCCGGCGACGCAGCTCGTCACTCTCCCGCCGCAGCTTCTCGGCGTTGGCGTAGGCCCGCTTCATCCGCTCCTTGGGATCGGTCGGGTACGGCTCGGGAGCCTCGGTGACCTCGCCGATCGTCCAGTCGAGCTTCCGCTGGCGGATGGCTCGCTTCTCTCGACGTTCGAGGAGGCCCGTGGGCGGGATAGCGTACTGCGTCGAGACGATCGTGCTCTGCTCGATAGCCGCCGCTGTCTTGACGTTCTCTGGGTAGAGAAGATCCAGCACCTTGCTGGCGTCCGCCAAGGGGAAGTCGGCTGACTTGGTGAGAGCATCCTCGCCCGACTGTCGCTGCCGCGTGGTGCGACCAGTATTGTAGGCGTGGACCATCAAGTTGATGTTGCCCGGCGGAATGCCGTCCTCGCTGGCCGCCTTAGCGATGGCCTTGCTCGGATCCATTCCGTCGTTGACAAGCACGGCGGTCTTCTCGATCGCCTTGATGAGCTTGTTCTCTGCGGCTTTACTGATCTTCTTCATTCAATGCCTCCTGCGTCCTCCTCAAGGCCGGGGGGTGGCGGGAAAGATAGGTCCACGAGACGGTCGGCATCAGGCACCGGCGTGCCAGTTGCCACGGCCATCGTCTCCTCGAACGAGAGTTCGATGGCCGTCTTCTTGTATGCCTGTGCCGGGTTGTGCTCGATCGGGATCTGACCCCGTTGCGGGTCGCGACCGCCGATGTTGAACGGCATGTTGGTCATCATCGCCGAGATGTGTTCCAGGATCTGATCCTGGGCCTTCCCGGCGCTGTCCGTGGTCCGTTCCACCTCCACGAACTTCGTGAAGATATGCAACAGCTCAGTTTGCGTGTTGAATGTGACGGGGATCGTCTTGGCCGCGATCGCCGCTTTCATCTTGAGCGTGCCGATCGCGTCGTCCTGATAAGAGGAATTGACCGTGTCTGGCGTGCTGCACCAGATCGGATTGATACACTTGCCTGCCATCGCTTCCAGAACGTGCGGGCCGTAGAAGTAGCCGTACAGCTTCCAGAGCACGTCGTAGTCGCGCTCGTAGAGACCTCGCTGCACTCCCGGGCCGATGACCTGATGGGTGATGTAGTTCCTGTGGTTGAGCTTCGTGCGGACGTTGAAGAAGACCGCCTCGTAGGCTTCCACGATCTCCGGCGAGAGTCCTGCCGCGAACCCAATCTCCCAGTCGTCGGCACGGGCCAGGATGTGAGCCTCAAGGTGCCATCGAGTCGGCAATTTATTTTGCAGCCACGCGTGATGAGCCCAGAACAGATCCGGCATCTGCCTGGAGAGCGTGACCTGATCCATCTCGGTCTCACACGCGTCATACCGCTGCTTGAACTTGGCGGCCCGCTTGATCCAGCGATAGCCGACAGGGCCATCCATGCGTCGCGTGGACCGAGGCTGGCTGCCATTGGCTATACCTTGGGCGCGGAGCCATCGCCAGTGGGCGGGACGAAACGGGTTTTCGCGTAGGCAGTCGACTAACATTAGCTAAGCGGGATCATGCACTGGAACAGAACCTGAAACACCATCGTTTCCGCCGGTGGGTCCACGTTCATTACGAGGTAGAGTATTCTCCGACGATTCGTCGGGCCGTTGTCGAGATTCTCGAACGGCGAGTAGACGTTGATGTAGTCGTTGTCTCGCTGCCCGGCGTTGAAGGTCTTGCGACCGAAGACGCTATAGACGCGAGGATCTTCAGTGTAGGCCACGCCACCGAGCGACGAGCCGGACACGCCGGATGATACGGAGGACTCCGACGCCTCGCGATTGATACGGGGATCCTTCATCTGAAGGTCGAAGTTCCCTGCCGCGTTTGTGCCGCCGATCTGGTGTACGCACCAGCCATGGATCACGCCGCGCTGTGGGAACGGCAACTCGATGATGTTTTCCTGGCCGCCTTGGACCTGGACGTTCTTGGCGACCACGTATGGAACCATGCTCATGGATCAGTCTCCTTAGACGCTCGCCGCCGCACCCAGGTCGAGGTCGACGCTGTCTTCCTCGGGGTAAGGCTCGATGGTCTTCTGTTTCAAGAAGAGGATCACGTCTCCCATCATCTCGAAGGCGTTGCGGAGACTGTCCTCCAATTCGGGCATGTCCTGCTTTCCGTAGCGGTCGGCGAAGGTGTCGCCGTGCCAGTAGAACATGAACAGGATTCGACCGAGGCGGTCCATGCCCTTGACGAGGTCAGGCACGTACCGGTCGATCATTGTATCGTCACGGACTGCCTTCAACATCGAGCCAATCATGGCCGTGTCGAAGATTTCCTGCTGGCCGCTGGCCATGGCCTTCTGGATCGTGTCCATGTCCATCGGCTCGCCGGTGGCGTCCGGGCGGACGTCGTAGACGGCCCGGTTGTTTCCCTCGCCTCGCAGCCCTTCGACAGGCAGCATGTACTCGCCTGGACCCTGTGTCGCGCCGTCGTAGCCCATCATGTTGGCTCCGCCAATGGTCTCGGGACCAGGGAAGCCTGGAGCTGCGGCAGCACCGGGGGTCAGGTACGGATCGCCTTCGTACGGGCTCGCCAGCTTGATGTGGAACTTGTACGGCTTGCCCCGCTTGTCGACGGCCTCTTTAATGATCTGCCGTGCCACGCCCTCGCGGAGCCCCTTGTTGACGACGAGATCGATGAGGGCTTCGTTGAACGTGTACGGGTTGCCGTCGATTTCGACCGCGTCCTTGGTGCGGGCACGGACATCGGTTTCGGAGAGCTGGGTCATAATCGCCAGCTCGGCGTCGATGATGTTACCCGGGCGGATCGGTGAGGGCTCGCTTCGGGAGTCGGCACCGCACTCGTAGGCGACGGGTGCGTCGGTGTCCTTCTCCTTGCGACGGTTCATGTCCTCGGCGGATGGCTCGACCTTCAGGAGCTTGTAGCCCTTCGGGATCCAGACGTCGCCCCGGGACGATCGGAGGTCGGTGCCTTCCTTGCCGTCGAGGTGGACTCGCTGGCCGTCACGCCACGAGTCGTAGTCGTCCAGCGCACCGTAGTCCTTCTGGTAGTGATCGCGGCCAGTCGGGTGTAGGACACTATCGGAGAGGCCGTACTCGCAGTGGTCGGAAAAGTCGACGTCATAGGACGTCTCTCCGTACGCGTCACCAAGAGTCTTCTTGGCCCGGAACGGCAATGTGGCATTGCCACGGGGACCAATCAGCATCATACGGCCACCCCGATAGCTGTCACTTGTCGGGAGCGAGTCAGGGTCGGGCAGCCCATCATACCAGTTATCGTAATCCTCGCCCTCGATCTTCGCCGAGCACCAGACTCGGCTTGGATGAATGTTCAGCCAGTTACGATCACCCTCGTCGACGCGGACGACGGTGCAGAACAATTTGCGGCACGCCGGACCATGCGGATGGAAGGCGACGTAGCACCGCTCGAACTTGCCTGGCTTGACGAGCACCTCGTAGAGGCCCGTGCATTGCGGGTTCCACAATCGTTGCTCGGTCTGCACGTTGTACGGCGTCGAGACAGCGTCGCCTTCACGGTTGTCTTCGATCAACAACCCATCTTGCAAGAGCTGCTCGGCCTTCTCCTCGGTCAGACCGTGTGGCTGGTCTGACTTCTGCGTGGCCTCGTAGGTGACGATCTTCAACTGCCCGGTCTTGATCGGGTGTTCATTCGGATCTGGCAGTATCGAGCCGCCAATGATCGGCTGTTGTCGTTGGGCTGGCTTGTCGTAGAGGACGCTTGCCGACTTGGCGCGTTGGATACCCTCGTGGATGAAGTCGAGGCTGCCGTGGTGTTCGACGACGGCCTGTGCGATTCGCGGGTGGCGCTGGCATGTGTCGACGAGCCAGGAT
>Ga0180434_10001731_pt1 | contig 30644 bp, 24 predicted proteins | sample SS_ome_7_FD_132453 | JGI IMG/M metagenome (GOLD analysis project Ga0180434, IMG submission 132453) | Hypersaline lake sediment archaeal communities from the Salton Sea, California, USA - SS_1_D_2 metaG | ecosystem: Environmental > Aquatic > Non-marine Saline and Alkaline > Hypersaline >... | reverse complement strand
TGGTTGACATCAGACTGTATTCCTGGAGAAGAGGTGAACCGGTCGGCCTCCACATCTCATGGGAGCGCCCCCAGGGACGCCCTTCTTCTATAATGCCCGCGAAAGCGGGGATCCAGAAGCTCCCGAAGCTACTGGATTCCCGCCTGCGCGGGCATGACAAATAGCGGGTGGCATTCCATCAATCGACACCCTCGAAGGCAGGGATCCATTGGCGCAACGAGTGCGAACTTAGGAATCGATAAGGAGGAACCTGGGATGCAGGAAACACGCGGACTCTATATTTTGTTGGTCAGCCTTTCGTTCCTTCTCCACCTGGTTTCGCCGGCCAACGCAGACGCCGCTCCGGGCAACGTAATCGACCAGTCGAACTGGGAGGAGGCAGAAGGGCTCCTCCCCACCCCCCACCTGCAGTGGGTCAAGGACGGGAAGATGCGCCTCAAACTGGGGGAATTGACATACGACCCCTCCAAGTACTTTTCTCAAGACTCGCTCGACCTCATGGACGGCAACGTCGGCAAGTACAGCATCGACGAGAAGGGCTGGATCACCGAGACGGTCACGGGCAAGCCCGCGAAGCACGTTCTCGGGTTCCCCTTCCCCAAGATCGACATGGAGGATCCGAAGGCTGGCGAGAAGGTCATGCACAACAAGGTCTACACCTGGTATCTCACGGGATCCGTGCGAATTACCTACGAGCTTCTCTGGATCGGCTCGAACCTCGAGCGGTCCATCAGCAACATGTCGCTACTGACACCCCTCCAGGGCTGGCCGGGCGTTGAGAGACTGAAGAACCGCGAGAACTTCGAGAAACTCGGTTTAACCATCGTCACGGAGCCTGTGGACCTGAAAGGCGCCTCCAGCATGACCTGGCGTCACATGCATCCCGGCAAAGAGGACAGCACCTTTGCCTACGTGCCCATGACCCGGCGCGTGCGCCAGATGAGCCCGGCCAACCGCTCCAATGCCGTCGCCGGTTCGGACCTGTGCATCGACGACGGCAACGGCTATGACGGTAAGGTCCAGGCCTTCGAGTGGAAGCTCCTGAGAAAGCAGGCGGCCCTCGTTCCCTACATCGCCGAAAGCCCCATGCCCCTGGAACGCACGAGAAGAGGCGAATGGTCCAGCACGAAGCAACAGAAGGTCCTGACTTCCGGGTACGAAGACAAGGAATGGCAGGGAGCGCCCTGGGCGGTCATGAACTATATCTGGATCAAGCGCCCGGTCTATGTGGTCGAGGCAAGAGCAAAGGACCCCTACTACAACTACGGGCTCCAGCACCTCTGGGTCGACACGGAGACCTATGCCGCCTTCTACAAGATCATCCATGACCGGGCCGGTGGTTATTGGAAGGCCTCCTTTGCCGCATTTGCCGGATACAGGAGCCCCGGGGATGAAATGAAGCTGCACGCGCTCTCGCACGGCGTGATGATCGATGACCGAACGGGCCACGCTACGGGCACCGAACTGATCAGCCCGAGTCACATCGTCTACGTTGGGGTCGAATTCGATATGAGGGATTACTCGCTGGCAGGATTCCAGAAGTGGTGTCAATAGGCCACCCCCCCAGGACAAAAGGATGAGAGCCACAGAAGGATTTACCTATATTTATTAGTGGCTTATCTTTTCCCTTGACAAGGGTGGCCGATAATGGCTATGAGATTACTATAGGATTTAAGCGGGCGCCTAATTAATTGCATTTCTGAGAGAAAGGAATTCGTCTTGACTGCACGAGATGGCATCTTGAATGCCGCGGAGACCTTGTTCGGAGAGCTCGGGTTCGACGCCGCCACGACGCGTGAAATTACGAGGTTGTCTGGGGTCAACAAGGCCCTCATGTACTATTACTTCGATAACAAGAATGCCCTGTTAGACAGTGTCCTGGATCGCTACTTCGACAAGCTGAACGAGATCCTTCTCCAGGCCATGGAACGAGAAAGCGACCTGCGCGGTCGGCTCAAGAGGGTTATCGATGTGTATGTGGATTTCCTTCAACACAACGTCAATTTCAGTCGTATCGTGCAACGAGAATCGGGCGCCGGCAGGCATATGGACAAGATCTTCGATCGTCTCTCACCCCTTTTTCAGGCGGGCATGGTAACGACCCAAGAGGCTTACCCTGCAGCACGCCGAGGAGAAATTTCTTCCGAGCAATTGCTCATAAGTTTCTACGGGATGATCGTGAGCTATTTCAACTTCGGCCCCCTCCTGGGGCGATTGATGAACACGGATCTGTTTTCAATCGAGAACGTTGAAACGCGCAAGAAGCATCTCCATCGGATGCTCGATGTCGTCCTGGATGAACTTGAAAGACAAGAACAGCCGGAACAGGAATAATCCAAGACCCTCGTCAGACCCGAAGAGGGGGAAAAGGAATCGGCCATGAGGGAGGTGACTCCACTATTGGCGGAAAGGATGAACAAAATAGTCAACCGTGTGGTGCAAGCGAGGCTCGAGGGCGACGGTCGGCCCTTCATCGTTGGCCACCTCATAACCCAGAAGTGCATGTGCAATTGCAGAAGTTGCTTGTGGAAGCACAATGACTACGAAGATGTGCCCTTCGAAGACATCAGGAAGTTCTACGCTCAGGCCGCAGAGGAGGGGTTCCTGGCCACTGCCTTTTCGGGTGGTGAACCATTCCTGAGGAAAGATCTCGGCGAGATCGTTAAATTCGTCAAAGAGGAAGCGGACATGGGCATCCTGGTCTTCACCACCGGCTGGTTTCTCGAAGAAAGGATGGATGAGGTTCTTCCCTACATTGACATGCTGGTGTTGAGTCTCGATTCGGCACGGCCGGAGATTCACGACGATATCAGGGGGCGGCCGGGCCTGTTCGATCGTCTGATGAAAGGGGTGGACCGGCTGAACGAGAAGTACCCGGACGTGTCCAAGCAATTCAACGTCTGTGTCCAGAAGGGCATTGCCGAGGAGATCGATGATCTGATCGCCCTTGCAGAAGACAAGGGCCTCCAGATGTCCTTCGACGTCATAAGCGAGTACCGCCACGGTGAGGGCGACACGCATTTCGTCGAGACCAGTATGGGCCTTCCGCTGCAGGAATTGCGCGGTGTGTGTGCTTACCTGCTGGAGAAGAAGCGGCAGGGCGCTCCGATCCTGAACTCCGAGCTGTATTTCAAGTACTTCGTGGACGGAAAGCCGGGCTACAAGTGTCACCTGCCAAAACTCGCCATCTGCATGCTTGATGGCCGAGGATACGTGGAAGACTGCCTCAATCTCGACAATCCGATCGCCAACATCCGGGAGATGAATCTGAAGGATATCATGGAACTGCCGCGTTTCAAGCAGTTGCGGGTGGACGCCGAAGCTTGTTGCTCGTGCAACTCCCCGAACATGGTGGACCTGTCCCATCTGTGGGAGAATCCTCAGCTCGTCTTCGAACAAGGCGGCATAGCTCTGGGCTAGTCGGCAGACAAAGACAAGCGTGTGACTATGTTCGAATCTGCTTTCCGACGGGCACTCCTGCCCTTCCTGAGTCTTCTGGACCGTTCCGCCACGGCCCCGAACGAGCAACCATCCCGGGATGAAGAACGGACCCGCTTCCCGGAGTTCCCATGGGATCTGCGCACGATCATCATGGTCCTTCCTGAGGATGCTCCGTTCCGCTTTCTCAACTTGAACACGGTTTTGGGGCTGACCGGGGTGCCCTTTGACCAGGTCGAGAATTTGCGCGGGTCCGATCCAAAGGATGCCTTCGACCTCCAGTTCTGTCTGGATGGGTCGAACGGTTGTGCAGCGTACAAGCGATACCACTCGATCGGTTCGGAGCTGGAGTATCGGCCGGATGACCTGTTTCTGAAACTCGGCGAGCGGCTCCTTCTCCAGGGGCAGTGGCCGCAATACAGCCTCCGATACACCCAGCCCGAGATCGACCTCGAACTTTCCCTTGAGCTGTATTCCTGGTCCGGTTTTCACTGGTGGGCTTGTGCCCCGGGTATCTACTTCCATTACACCACCTTTTGCGATTGTCGACTCGAATGGCGCTGGAAGGGCGATACGGGCCAACTGGAAGGGCCTGCACTTCACGATCACGGCTGGGGTAAGAACATGCTGCCCCTACGCACGCCGTTGAGGGTGTTTCGATACGAGGTGATGCGCTTTCCCAAAGGCGCTTTTGCCATTTCGCTCTGGACCGAAGGGCCTGGCAACCTGGAACTCAAGAATGTAGGCCTGATTCGATACGACAAACAGCCGGTGATCTTCATGAAGCAGTATGAATGCCGTGTCCTGGAATGGGACGTGTTCAACAACTATGCAGGTCGGTCGTGCCGGGTCCCTCGGCGGTGGATTGGGACCCAGAAGGGAGCCCGGGGAGAGTTTCAATATGAAGCCCTTCGGAAGACAGAGCCCAGGGCTGTGCTCGGCGAAGGCTTTCTGTATGGGTTTGATTATCAAGGCCAATGGACCGGCTGCCCCGGTGAGAAGATCCGGGGGCAGGGCTACGTGGAACAACTAGGCCGGTTTTCTCGTTGAAACATCCAAGAATATAGCCCTATCTGTGGACGGCCATTTTGAGGGTCTGGTTCGACTGGTCGTAGTAGGAAACGTAGATCGTTCCGGTATCCGAGACCTCGATGGACGTGTAGAGGCCTGTGTTGCCTTCCGTCTCCACCGTTACCGTTTCCCAGCCCGTCTGGGTCCGCTGTGCGACCCGGAGGTCTCCACCGCCCTGGCAGTCGTCGTCCGTGCTCCGGCCGCAGTAGTAGTAGCTTATGACCGGCTGCCCGTCCGGGCCATAGGCGAGGGAACAGTACTTTCCCACCTGGTTGTGGGACTCTACGGTCTCCCGAACCCAGATGCCGCTCATGTAGCTGGCGTATCGCAGATCCTCGAAGCCCTCGTCGTAGTAAGCGATGCCAAAGCCTCCACCGGGCGTGTTGCGGGCCGAAAGGCTCCCCTCCGCACATTCCGCAAAGGTGTCCACGGTGTGGATGTCCCAACCGAAGTCACCGCGGTGGGCGAACTTCACGGATTGACGGTCATCGTCCATGTTCCCGCAGTACGCGATGCCGGGTTGATCGTCCTCATCGAACAGGAGATCCGTGTAGTAGCCGCCTCCGTCGAGGTCCACCGTCTCGGCCACCCAGGCTCCCCCCGTGGAATAGGCATACTTCAGGTCCCTCAGGTGGAAATCATTGTAGTCGATACCGGTGCCGAGATCCTGATAGCTGATACCCGCAAGGCCGAACCGGTCGAAGGCTACCGAGGGCCAAAGGCCTACCACCCCTTCTTCATCCGCAACGTCGATCGCCCAGTCCGCGCCGGTCCAACTCGCCATGAGCAGATCGGACTGGAAGGGCCAGTAGTACAGGGGCGTCCGTTCTCCACCCACATAAGCAAGCACCGGGCTTCCGGTGGGGCCCATGGTCAGGCCGCAGCCCGTCATAGTGTCGGTCTCGTGGACCGTTTCAATCTCCCACGTCCAGCCGTCGTAGGCGGCGTAGCGAATCCAGTACACCGTGCCTGAGACCACGAAGTACGCGATGCTGGGCTGCCCCTGCCCGTTGAAGCGAAGCTCGTTCAGTTTGCCCACGTTTCCGTTGTCGTCCACCACCTGGATGTCCCAGTCCCCGGCGATGTCCCCGCCAGGGATGACATAGCCACCGCCCCCGCTTGGATTGCCTTCGCCCGCCTGGTCTGTGATGCCTCCCGTCCCGCACGCGGACAACAGCATGCCAACGAGAAGCAAAGAGGCGTAACGAACCTTCAAGGAATTTTGCGTCGACATGGCTGTTCCCTATTCTTCCTCAAGGGCTTCGATTTCCGAATCGTCGAAGGCAACCACCTCCATCCGGCCGGCCGCCGCCCGGAAATCCGGATGCACGTATCGGGTCGTGGACGATTTGAGGGCCTGCCGATCCGCGATCTCGGACAGGGACTGCCTTGCCTGCTGGAAGTTTCCGTATCCTTCGTTCAAGACCACGAGATTCGCCCTCGCGTCATCCATGCCGGGATCGAGGTCCAGGGCCTTCTGGAAGAACGTGTAGGCCTCCTGATCTTCCCCCTTTGAGAGGCGAATGAGGCCGAGAAGGTTCTGGCTCTCGGGGTCCTGTGGATTCTTCTCCAGGATGCGGTGCAGCACGAGAGAGGCCAGGTCCACCTGGCCCTGGTCTGCGTAGGCGACCGCCAGGGACTCGAGAAGAGCGGGGTTCCCCGGGTCTGCACAGAGGGCCTCCAGCAACGCCTTCGGGGACTGTGCCGCACCCCCTTCTCCGGAGCGGAGCAGGACAGAGCCCCTCCGGATCGTGGGAGGCAGCGAGCCGTCGTTCAACACCGCGTAACAGGCAGTCACCTCGGGACAGAAGATCCCCAGGTGATAGGCCTTCTCGAGGGCCGCCTTCCTGTACTGCAGCGCTTTCTCCCGGTAAGGCCGCACCTTATCGTCCAGCAGTTGCCTGTACTGCTGTTTTTGCGACATGTCGAGCCCCTTCGGCTCGGGCGCCTCGAGGAAGAACCGGGAAATCTCGTCGTTCGCCTCGGCAGCCATCATGAGGGAGGCGATCGTCCATCGGGGGCTCCCGTACTGGGCCACCTCCAACCCGGCCCCCTCCACGGTCTGATGGGCTTTCAGCTTCTTCTGGATCAGGGCGTTCTCGATCTTGTTCCCCTTGATGACGATCTTCTTGAAAGCGGCCATTTCCTGCTTGGCTCGATAGAACCGGACCTGTGCCGCATAGGCCCTCTCTTCGGGTGTTACGGAAGCCGGCGCGGAAGCAGCCTTCTTGGCATACCGCTCGTCCAGCTTTTTGAAAACCTCCATCGCCTCGGTGCGCCTGCCGTTTTGGTACAACGTATCTCCGTACAGGAACACCCACTTCAGTTCCTCCGGCTCCCGGCTCATGAGGGCTCGGGAGCGGGAAAGGGTCTGGGATGCGTCTTTGAGTCCTTCGTACTGATGTAGAAGCCCCTTCTCCACGTCCAATTTCTGTGCAGACGGAACCAGGGGCTGGGCCTTCTTGTAGTTATTCACAGCGGCCACGTGATCTCCCATCCACCCCTGAAGCTTGGCGGCCCGCATGAGGTAATCCGCCCGCTCGCTTCCGCCGACCCCTTCTGCCGCCTTTTCCGAATAGGCAGCCGCATTCGGGAAATCCCCTGCCTCGAGGTAAAAATGGGCCATGGTGGAAAGCACGTCCTGCCTGCGCTTTGCGTCCTGCGTCTTGGCCAGGATCTGCCTTCCTCTCTCGAGCACCTTGGGGATCTCTTCCGCTTCCTTGGCTACTACAAAGAGGTTGAACAAGGCCAGTTCCTGGAGCCCGCTGTCCTGGGCTTCCTCCCCCAGGGCGAGCAGGGCCTCGTCCGAACCCTCGGCACCGTCCTTGACCTTGACCGTGAGTTCCTCCAGATGCCTGTGCTCCGCGGCCACGAGGATGTTGCCCACTTCCCCCCGGAACTTCGGGTCGGTGATACGCTGGTTCGCCAGCATGGACCTCGCGTCCTGAATCAGGCCGTCCAGGTCGTCCAGGCTCTTGTGGATGTCCAGGACGAGATGCCCGGCCGCCGATGCCTCCTTGGACCCCGGGTACTCCTGGATGAACCCCTTGAATCCCTCGAGCGCTGCCTTGTAATCCCCCTGCTCGTAGGAGACCCACGCAACGTTGAACGCAACCTCGGGCGCCTCTTCCGAGCCCGGATAGGCGGCAATGTACTGGCTGCCGACCTGGCGCAATCCCTGCCGGGCCTCGAGTTTCTGGAGATCGTCCAGATCCTCCTGCTCCTTCAGGGCCTTGTAGAACGACGCGACCGAGCCGTACAGGCAATCCTGGGTTGACTTCTGGGGCGCCGGAGGCATGCTCTGGGCAACCTTCTTTGCTTCGGGCTTCGGAGACGACTCGGCAGCACCCTCCTTCTTCTTGTCCGGGGAGGCCTCGGCCACCTGCTCCGCTTCCTTCTCCCCCGACCCCTGGGCCACCATCTCCTCTTCCGAGCCATCGGGTTCTTCGGCTGCTTCCTCTTCTTCCACCTCCGGGGGTTCCGGGGCAGCAAGCTTTTCATAGGCGAGGGCTGCCTGGAAATAGCGCCCTCCCTCGTAAAGGGCCTCTGCCTGGTTCTCCAGGATGTCGCGCGCCTGTCTGCCCTGCTGGAAGAAGTCCAGGTAATAGGCATACGCGTCCGCTGCCTGACAGAACTTCACCTTGTCCTGCTTCTCCGCGGCCAGCAGGTGGAGCCGGGTGGCCATGTCTCGGGCATAGACCTCGAATTCCTTGTTCAGTCGCTTCTTTTCCGCCGGGTCGGCCCGCCAGGAGTATTCCACCTGTTCCAGGACCCCGATCAGGGCTTGAACGCTCTTCTCCGGGTCCTGCATGTCCTTCGCCCTCTGGGCGCAGGCAAAGAGCTTCTCTGCATAGCCGACGTTCTTCTGCGCATTCCGGGAAAGAGAAATCATGGTGCGGTACACGTCGGCCCCGGCTGCCCAGTTCTCTTTCAGGAAGTATCGATGTCCCAGCTTACCGAGGACGGCGAGATAGATGGACTTCGTGTCGCTCAGTTCCGCGAAATACTCCAGGGCCTCCTCAGGGGGCTTCACCTCGGTGTAGCAGTAGGCCAGGTCCATCAGCGCCTCACGGCGCAGGTTGATCCGTTTGTAGGCGTCGATTTCCGTTTTCAGCTCGTCGTAGCGAGGGTCTCTGACCAGCGCCTCGAGCAAGGCCAGGGCCTCCGGAAACCTGCTGCGGTTGATGTGACACCAGGCCATCTTGTACCGTGCCATCCCGTGCACGTGGCTTTCGGGTGCGGCGAGAATCGTCAGGTAGGATTCCTCCGCCTTGTCGAGGTTCATGGAGTCGAACTGGTAGTCACCGATCAGCAGGTAGGTCTCCAGCCTGTAAGGGCTCTGCGGAAACCGTTCCACCAGGTCGGTGTAGGCGTTCATCATCTTGTCGAACTGGCCCATTTCCCGGTACTCGTGGGCCATGAAGAAGATCACCTTGTCCTGGTAGGCGTACTCTGAAAATTCGTCCAGGATCTTGTTGTACAGGTCGATCGCCTTGGTCTTGAGCAGATTCGCCTCCAGGACCACGACCGCCTTGGACTCGGTCGGATTCTGGACCCGCTTCAAATGGTAGAGAATCCGTGATTTCTCGATGTAAAGGTCTGCCAGCCGAAGGTAGAGATCCGGCAGGTACGGGCGGTGCATCGACTGCTGGATCAAGTCGCGCGTGCCTCCAATCGCATTTTCCACGCTTTCCAGGTCCCGGGAAAGCTGCTGGAGAAGCCGTTCCCGGTCGGCTTCCTCGTCTGCCAGGGCGAAGGGCCTCACACTCGCCCACGCAATCACCAGGACAAGAACCAGCTTCCAATGTCTTCGAACCATATCACCCACGGCACACCTCGTACCTTTCGTCATTTTCCACCTGGCCTGCTATTGCCGGCGCTTATTCCAACGGGTCGTTTCTTGCCACCTTGCCCTGCTTTGCCTTTCCGCCCTGCTTCGCGGCCCTCTCGTCCTTCGCTTCTGCCTGCTTGGCGACCTCTTCCTTCTCTGCCTGTGCCTTCCAGGCCGCCCTCTCCTGCCTTGCCTTCTCCTGCTCTACGGCCTTTTCCTTCTTTTCCTGTTCCTTCCTCGCCGCCTTCTCCTGCTTCGCTCTTTCCTTCTCGACTGCTTCTTGCTGTCTTATCTGTTCCTGCTCCGCTCGTTCCTTCTCTGCGGCCTCGTCCCTCGCTGCCTGTTCCTGCTTTGCTTCTTCCCTCTCTTGTCTTGCTCTTTCCTTCTCCGCGGCCTTTTCCTTCTTTGCCTTCTCCTGCTGCGCCGCCTTGTCCTGCTTCGTCTTTTCCTTCTCTGCGGCTCTCGCCCGCTTCTCTTCTTCCTTCTCCGCGGCCTTCTGTTCCTTGGCCCAATCCTTCATCGCCATCCGGTCTCTCTCCGGCACCTCACCCCCCAACCACTTCTCCGGCATATCGCAGTAGTCCTCGATGAGGAAGGTGTAATCATCCAGCTCATCGCTCCAGAACTCGCCCTCGAATTCGAAGTACGTGCTCCTCGAGAACTGCGGGACCACGACATCTTTCGCCTTTCCCTCATCCTCGAGGCTCGCGCTGTAATACATCTCCTTGACCTTCTTGTACTGGTGCATGCCCGATTCGTAGGCCAGAAGATTTGCCTGCTCCTGGTAGTCGAACAGGATTCGTTTCAGGCGTTCCACCTCCCGGTTCCAAACCTTTTCGCGGCGTCGCTCCACCTGTGCCGTCTTCAGTTCGTACATGGGCCGGACATATTCGAGGAAGCCTTCGGATAGCATGAGTTCTCCGAGCGTGGCGTTCTCGTCGGCCAACTCCTCGAGGTAGGCATCGACCCGCTGCACCGGTGGCAGGCCTGTCAGGATTCTGTTCGCCTGCGGGTTCTCGGTGAGGTTCTCCCGTTGCCGGATGCAGTGCAGGACGTCTCCGTATCGATCCTGGAATGCGCCGAGTGCTCCCTGGGCCGCCGTATAGTGGCAGTACTGCATGTAGATGAGCGTCTGGAGCAGGTACTGCTCCGGCTTGAACAGGCGCTGGAAGGAGGGGGCCGTAAAGGCCACGAGCAATCCCATGGACTTCTTGTAGTCCCTCTCCCGGAACTTGGCCCAGGCTTCCTCAAGGATCACGTCCGCCAGGGTGTGCTCGGGCGCCTCGATTTCACGATAGAGCCGATAGGCATCCATGAACTCGCCCTGTTCATACATCACGCGTGCCAACGCCTTCTTCGCGTCGTTCCTCACGGGCGTTTCCACGCCGGGTTCCCCGGCCACGGCCTCCAACAACCCGCGGCATTCTCCCACCTTGTCCTCTTTCAGGGCCCAGAGGGCCTCGAGGATCATGGCGCGGTAGAAATACTCGTCCTTCCCTTCAATTTTCGCCACGTGGTTGGATGCCCATCTCGGGTAGCCGTTCCGAAAGTCCATCAAGGCCTGGTAGTAATGGACGAAGTTGTTCAATTCCGGCGGAAGCGTGCCGAACTCCTTCTCGTAGAGAAGCTCCTCCACGATCGTCCGCTCGTCATAGACCTCCTCGTGGGTGATCTTCCTCAGGCCCTCGAGCGCCTGGAGCGTAACGGCCCGGTCCATGGAGGACCGAACGATGTCCGCATAGTACTCGGTGGCAAGCTGTTTCAGGCCCAGCTCCATCGCACAGGCGGCGGTGCTCAGCTGAGCCAGGGCAACCCCGTCTTCGTGGGTATCTCGCTCTGCCATGAACGCCCAGAAGCCTTCCATGGCCGTGTCGTATCTCTGCTCCGACATTTCCACGAGAGCGGGGTAGAGCTCTTCCGCGGCTTCCGGAAAGGGGATCGAGTCCCCCTTTTTCGACCAGGGCCATCCGCTCGCCTCTTCCAGGCAAAGGAAAAGGACAAGCAACGTGAGAAGAAAGACAATCCTCTGAATTTGAATCTGGCTCGTCTGCTTCAAGGTCTCCACCCTCTCAAGGCGCCTTCTCTGAGGCTCGGTTCATGCCCTGCAACGTCTCACTCATCCGAGTACGAGAACCTGGGCATCTTGAAATTATAGCTCAGGCCCAAAGCAAAATAGGCTACGTTGTCGACGCCGTCGACGAAATTCATATAGTCCCTCATGTCCAGCCGGACCGAGAGCTTCTGGTTGATGAAACAGCGAAGCCCGAGACCGAAATTCCCGGAGAAGTAGTACTTGCCTTCCTCGGAGTAGGAATCCGCTCCCGTGAGCTCATACTCCTTGTACCGTGCTATGCCGGGCCCGGCGGTCAAGTAGACCTCCATCTGGACAACGCTCCGGTTCAGCCAGCTCATCTTGCCGTAGAGGGGCACGAAGACGATGTTGCTGTTGGCCATAAACTGGACTTCACGGAAGGACTCGGGCGTGGCGTCGAAGCTGTTCTGGAGGTCCTCCTTCAGGCCCGTGTCGATGTTGCTGGAGTAGAGGAACTGGATCGCCTCCCACCCAAAATGGTGCGAAAAGTGATAGGTGTATCCCGCACCGAAGGTGACGCCCTTGTACAGAGCGTCCATGGGCAGGACCCCGACGGGAAAGTACAGCTCGTGCTTCAGCAGGTAGCCCTTTTTCTGGACGGCGTACACCTTGCCGCCTTCTCCGTACCCGGTTTCCTGCGCTGCCGCCAGGGGCGCAAGGACCAGGCTACCCAGGACCATCCAGAACCCGACCTTCAACCAGCTCTTGCTCTTCATCTGCTCCTCTCCCTCGAACTCGTGAATCAGAAACCCATGCTCTCGAACAGGAACGGAAAGGTCACGAGCACTTCCTCCCCGCCCTTCGGCCGCGGAAAGTTCCACGTCACGACCTGTGCCTGTAGACAAGTATGTAAATCGGAAGAATGGCCTATGTTCGTGAATTTCACTTTTGCGTATCGGACCGTACCGTCGAGTTGAATCAGCCACTCCATCAGGATCTTGCCGGAGATGCCGGGATTGTGGAGCAGTTCCCGCTCATAGCAGTCCCGGACCTCGTCGAGATGGGCGTTGACCGCCTTGAGTACGGCCTCCCGGCTCATGCCTCCCCGGATGGAGATCTTCGCCTTGGGCGGCTCGTGTACGACGGCCCTGACCTCTCCGGATCCCTTGGAAGCCATCGCCCCGAGCGTACCGTCGCCGTTCTTGATCAGCTGCGCGGCCCCCACGGTTTCGATCACATCGCTCGTAGGCACCTGGATCTCCGAGGTCGCGAGCTTCCCGGCAACACCGGCCAGGTTGAAGGTGGTCGTGTCCGAGGGCACGGCGACATCGTCCAGGTTGGTTACGGCCGCCAGGAGGATCGCGCTGTTGCCCTTTGCATCCAGCACGCCCGCATCAGGGCTGCCCAGGGCTGCCAGCAGGCCGGTCTGGGCCACATCCACCTGCTTCTTCCCGCCGCCACCGCCCGCCTTCCCCTTTGTCGGGACAGGGCTTCGCTTGGCGGACTTCGGAATGCGGTGCTTCGAAGCGACCTTGGGCCTCGGTTTTGGCTTGGGGGCCTTCTTCTTCGCCACCGGTTTCGGCTTCTTGAGCTTCTTGGGTGGGGGCGGCGGCTTCAGCGCCTTGAGCGCATCCGGATCAATCCGGGCAAACTGGTCTGTCCGGTTGTATCCTTCGAGGGTCGTGTCCGGCACGGCCAGGCCGATCACCATGATCAGCAGGAGGTGGGAAAGCAGGGACATGGAGACCAGCTTGAACTGGCCCGAGCTGATATTCGGCCGAAGGGGCTGGACCATCGGCTTCGGACGGGGGGGCACGTACCGTACCAGGTACCGACCGGAATTCACCCGGAGCACGGCCCATGTGTCTGCAGGCATGGGAAGCCAGGACGCCTTGCCCTTCAGCCCGAATCGTCCCCGCTTGCCGCCCCGAAGGTCCCAGATGTCCTGCGACCCCTCTTCCGAATACAGCCTTCCCTTGACCGTGTTGTCCCTGAGGTGGAGCTCTGCCAGCCCTCCGTTCTTGAGCCGCACCAGCTTGAAGTCGGGGGGAACCCCTCCCTGTCGCTTCCAGAGACTCCGGGACCACCCCTTTCGAATCGTATAAGCGTCTCCTCTTTCCAGATAGCCGATATCCTGGACATCGCTCCCGCGGAACCGCACGACCTCCAGCGCCCTGTGATCCCCTCGAGGCGCCTTCGACGGCTCGGCTCGATTCGGAAAAACCTCCTTGATCAGGGAGAAATAGGTGATGTCCTGTCCGTACTCGTCCTCGTCGTCCTCGTCCTCGAAATCCCAAGCTTCCTCTTCACCCTCTTCATCGGCTTGTGCATCATCCATCGCTACAGCCGTATTCGCACCTTCGAGGCATTCTCCCGAAAATGCGGGTTCGCTAGCGTGCGCATCCGGTTCGAAGACAATCTCCTCTTCCGCAGGAGGCGGATCCTCCTCGGCTTCAAGGGAGAGTTCGTCCGGAGGGGGTGCCTCGACAGGGGCCTCATCCGGTTCGGCCGCCTGCTCGCTCTCCTTCTCCTTGGCCAGGACATCCCGGGCCATCTCGTCCCAGAATCTCGTCCTTTCCTCCTGACTCATCCCTGCCACGAGTTCGTCCGGTTCGGCTGCCAAAGGCGATTGCCCGGACGTCTGTTCCTCCATGTTCGCCTGCAGCGGGACCCTCTCCTGCAGCTCTTCCGGCCCGCAAACCGAGTCGGAAACGGAAGCCTCCTCGCTCACCGGGTCGACTTCTTCTTCGGAGGGCTCCGCCGCCGCCAAGGGCAGAAGGGCTTCCTCTTCTTCCTCCAGCCCGAACCCAATCCACTCGTCGATTTCTTCCATCCCGGGAATTTCATCGTCCGGGCGGCCAGGCTCTTCCACCGAATCGACCTCTTCGGAAAGCCCCCAGAAACTCTTGGCATAGTGTGGATCCATTCCGAGCAAAGACGCGGCTTCGCCCTTCTGACCCGCCTCGAGCGGAGGCTCCTCCTCGGGTCCCTCTTCCGTCTCCACCTGCGCTTCTTCCGCGTCGAGGGCAAGGTCGGGCAGCGGCTCTTCTTCCTCGTCGGAAGGGGCGTCTATCGTTTCGGCCGGCGCATGAGCCTCGACAGGCTCGTTCGGCGGGGCCTCCGCCTCCACCTCGCCCGGCTCCACTTCGGCCGCTTCTGCGCGCTCATCTTGTGTCTCCCCTTTCCAGATGCTCCTCGCGTAGTCGAGGCTTATCCCCTCCACTTCGTCCACCGCCTCCCACGCCGCCTCCGGTTCGGGCTCTTCCTCCTCGCCGGGTTCCTCGGACGAACTCAGCTCTTGCTCTTCTTGCTCATCCTCTTCCTCGACCCTATGGGGCTCCTCCTGCACAATGTCCTCATCCGGCGAGAGAAGGGTTTCCCCTGTCGGCTCGTTCGACTCTTGGTCGGTTTCGGTCAACTCCTGTTCGGGCTCACTCAACCCCTGTTGGGGCTCAGGCGCCCCCTCTTCCGGTTCGGCCATCTCCTGTTCCGGCTCGGCCGAGTCCTCTTCCGTCTCGGTGGAGGACTGCAAGAAGCCCTGCCCCTCCAGGAGCTTGGCCTGGAGACGGTATTCCCCCAGGGAAAGCGAATCCAGGGGCTGTACCTTCCGAGGGTCCTCGTGCCCCAGCTTCCCATTTCCGTCCGCCGGACTCCGGAGCCAGGCATACAGCGCCCCTCGGGATACGTAGACGTCCCAGAATCCCTCCTCTTCCGGGCAATCGGGAAGGGGAAGGTCCGTATCGGGCGCCCCCCCTACGGTGAGCCTGTCCTGCCCGAAACACTGATAGCCAAGGAACTTCCCCCGGAAGAAAACAAAGACCTGTATCGTTTCGCCCTGGTAGTCTGAAGCCACGAACGCCTCCGCGTGATCATTACAAACGTTACCCGCCACGGCATGCCTTCCTGAATGAATGTCTCCGGGTTCACGGCGGTGGCTCGAGAGGAGCCAGGAGCTCTTGCCGATAGTCTCTGCGAATCTTCAACATGGTCTGAATCTCGCTGTCCTTACGTTCGAAGAGATACAGAGCGCCTGACTTCAAGGACTGGCCCATGATGAGTCTCTCGTCGAACTCCATGTGGCGAGCTCTCTTCAGGGAGGGCTTTGCCCCTTCCCCGGCCTCCTGGGCCTTCCCCGTCTGGGCGAAGGCAAGGAGCCCCAGCAGAAGCCCCAGGACCATCGATTTCATTCGGGTTGCGGAAACACCAAACATCTTCTCCCCCTGATCGCATCCCCTGCGGGACCGGCTCGGTTGACTGTGATTCGCCCCTAATTTTTCAACACGGCAAAACGAAAATTCGGATACCCGGCCATGGCCGCCGTCTTCATTACCTTGTAGATCGTGTCGAACTTGTGCTTCTTATCCGCCTGGAAGATCACGACCGGCTCGGACGCATCCCGGTCGACCTCCCGGTACTTTTCAAGGCTCTTCAGGTCCGTGAGCTGCTTGTAGAGCAGGGTGATCTTGTCCGGGTCGTCCTTGACGTCCACGAACTCGCCGTTCTTGTACCGACACACCGACAAGTCCTCCACCATCAGCTCGTTCTCGGTGAGCGTGATATTGATGGCCCACTTGAAAGGCTTCTCCGAAGTCGACTTGGGCAGTTCCATGTCCTTGGCGAGTCGAAGGTTCTGGTCCTGCGACGAGAACGAGAACAGGAGGAAGATCAGAATAATGGTCATCACGTCCATCAAAGAGGTAATGTTCAGGGTCGCGGCTCCGTTCTTCTGCTGCATCGCCACCCTGCGCCACGCTTTCGCCATCTTCAACTCCCTCTCGCAAAGGTATATTCCCTTTCACCTTTGCCCTTTGACCTTTCACCTTGTCTTACAGCATTCCGGTAATCACCACGTTCGGGAACATGTCATACCGCACGGTTGTTCCCTCCTGGACTTGCTCCGCCCAGCGGCCCGCATCCATCGCCCCGATCACGTCCTGATACTCGATGGAGGCGTCGGGAACGAGCAGGATGGTTTCGCTCTTCGGGTAGCGCTGCTTGCAGGCCAGCAGGTGGTCGGTGAAGTCCTGGAGCCCCTTGCCTTCCCCACCCCGGGGAATCTCGGCGCGCAGCTTGTCCAGTTCGGGCCGGGCCAGGGTGTCGCTCGACGCCGTGACCGTGAACGCCTCCGGCTTCATCCGGACCATCATCGTTACGGCCACCTCCGACTTGGCCAGATCGGTCTTCTCTTTCTGCAGGGCCGGTACCGAGGCGTTGATCACGCTGATGTGGAAGAAGGCCGCGCTCATCAGCAGAAACGGGATCAACACCACGAAGAGGTTCATGATCGGAACGAGGTTGACGTCCTCGGTCTCGGGATACCCGTTCCCAATTCGTTGTCTGTCACCCAATGCCATCAGGCTCTCCTCCCGCCTTCAATCGATTTCATCCGCAGTCGGACCTCCTTCTTCTCGATGTCGCGGTGAAGAGCGGAGATCTTGTTGAACAGGGTGAACGCCTTCTCCTCGAGCCCCTCGATCATCTGGATCGATTTGTTCTGGAGGAAGGCATGCGAAAGCAGACAAGGGATCGCCACGATCAGTCCGAAGGCGGTGGTCAACATGGCGATGGAGATACCCCGCGCCAGGATCTCCTGCTTGGTCGCCGGATCGGCCATGCTCACGCCTTCGAAGGCCTGAATCAGACCGAAGATGGTTCCCAGCAATCCGAGGAGGGTGGCCACATTACCGAGGGTGGCCAGGTAACCGATGCGCTTGCGTATCGTCGGGGCGGTCCGCAGCATCTCCTCTTCCATGGCCCTCTCGATCTCTTTGTCGCTGCGGTGCACCTTGAGCAGACCGGCGCGCAGCACGCGGCTCAACGGGTTGTTCTCCGCCCGGGCGCACTCCTCGAGGGCACCGGCAAAGTCCTGCTCGTCCAGGGCATGCATCAGCCCCTTCACAAAGCCTTCTTCGTCGAGTCGGTAGCGCAGCCAGAGCGTGTAGACCCGTTCAATGATGAGAGCGAGCGCCCCGATCGAGACCATCAGGATCGGGAGCATGAAGACGCCGCCTTTCGCCAGTAGATCCATTGCCGTTCCTCCTTGGGGTTTTGTCCTTCTCCGTGATTCTCAAGAAACCTTTGCCTTGCTTTACGGTGCACGGGGCGTCAGGACCACCCGGAAGTGATAGGGTACGGCCGTATCCCAGTCGTTCCGGTTGAAATCACTGACTTTGAATATGTAGAGCCCCGAATTCTCCTCGCCCACCCAGAAGTCCTCGTCGTCGCCGGTCACGATGTGAATGACGTTGTCCTCCGCCTCCGTCGAGTCTCCGGCGCTCGCAAAGACCCGCGTGGAGTCCGGCTCGTACATGAACCAGATGAACTCGACCGGCGAGGGCGCGTCGTTCCAGATCTCCACGAGCACATTCATCTCGCCCTGGATGTCGATCCCGTACCAGTCCCGGTCTCCCTCGAACTCGATCCAGCCCTGGACCGGCTGGCCACTGGTGATCGGTACGTACTCGCTGCGGTCCTCGTTCGGCTCGAGGCTTCCCGGCGGCAGGGGCACGGAATTCACCTCGATCTGATAGGGCACGTCCAGGTCCGTGTCGTTGTTGTACAGATCCTGGACAACGATGTAATAGGTGTCCGTGTCGAACAGGAACATCTGGGCCTGGATGTCGGTGGGCCCGTCCTGGCCGTCACGGTCCTCCTCGCTCCGGGTCAGGATCATGTTCAAGCCGTTCAGGTCCGGCCTGTAAATACTCATCGACAGGTCCACCTCGGAGGCCGCATCGTTCGTCAGGGAGAAATGATAGACCCCCGGGGTCGCCACAAAGACCTGGAACCAGTCCTGGTCTGCATTCGACCCGACGTATCCGATGGCCGGCGTCCCGAGCACGAGCTGGGTCGCGTTGTTCCGGTTCTGCTGTTCCGTTTCGAAGTTCCCGTTCGGCTCGTTCGGGTCCGGGTCCGGCTCGTAACTCGCCCGTACGGAGTAGGAATTCGCCAGGTCCGCCCCATCGTCGCCTTCATCCCTGAAGCGGAGAAAATGGGTGCCCGCTGGCAGCGCCAGGCGCAGAGAGTAGTCCGTAGGGTCGATCCCCGCCTCCACTACGAATTCCCCCTCCACGGACTGGCCGTCGGATTCGAGCAGCGTGCAGAGCAGGTCGATGGGCATCCCGCCCGAACTCGTCTGGATGGAAAGATTGAGAAGGCCCTCGTTGGCCATGGTCACGCGGTACCAGTCTTCGTCCCCCTGGTAGGCGATGTAGCCGGTGGCGGTCGTGTCCAGCGGCAGGGAGGTGGCGTTCGATCTGTTCTGGTCCGTCGTTTCAAAGTTCCCGTTCGGCTCATTTGCGTCCGGGTCCTGCACGCACTGCACCGAGAGATCGTAGAGGAGGCTTGCATCCGCGTCATCGTCCAGGGAGTCCCTTACAGAGAAGTAATAGTGGCCGGACTGTGTGAGACGGACGTTCCGCCCCAGGATCGTCGGGCCGTTCTGACCGTCCGGGTCACTCAACGACACGATCGCCGTGGTGCCTGAAGACTCGTACAGGGTCAGGATCAGGTCCGGACTTCCCGGAAGCATGGCAAGGGAGTAGGCGAGGATGTCCGCGCCGGGCGCCATCTCGACCCGGAACCAGTCCACATCGGACAGGGCCTGGATCGCGTCCTGGGCCACTCCGCCGCATTCCACGGGGGTCGCAGACTCCGGGCTGTTGTTGCCGTCTCCCGCGCCGGCAGAAAGGGTGGTGCGCAGGAAATACGGGTTCACCGGATCGGAATCGTCTCCCTGGTGGTCCCGGATCACGGCGTAGCAGTGGGGCAGCTCCGCAACGGTCAGCTCCAGGGTGACCTGCGTGAGGCCGTCGCCCCCGTTCGGATCGTACCGACCTCCCAGGATCGTGACTCCGTCATCCTCGTACACGGTGATGGAGAGGTCCACGTCGCTCTGCAGGGTCTGGTTGCTCAACTCGAACCGCACGGTGTCCACATTCAGCGGGATCTCCAGGCGATACCAGTCCGAATCGCCCACGTACTCGATGAAGCCCTGTTGGGTGCTCCCCGAAGACAGGGGCCGGGCGCCTTCGGCGTCCGTGTCCCCCTGTGGCTCGTTGTCGACGGTGTACCCCGAATCCTTGATGCCGCCTGTCCCGCAGCCCTGGCCAACCAATGCGACGACCAGGATCATGAAGGCGAAGATTCCGGGATGCTTGAATGTCGAACGTGACATGGCTGTCTCCTTCCGGTGGTGCTCAGCGAGCCGGGGTTCGTGTCCGGCCCACCCGTTTCGAGCCTAGTCAAACAAGTCGAAGTCGTCCGGAGAGAGCCGGATCTCTTCGGGAATGTTGTTTGCGGGAATCGGGATCTCCGCCATCCGGTAGATCGGGTAGTCCTCCGGATCGTCCCACGGGACCTGCGCGAAGTAGATGCGAAGCGTGTTGGTTCCCACGAGCTGGTCCGGCGTCTCCATGACGGGCCGGAACTGGACGTTGCTCACCTGGAAGTCGTAGCAGCGCCTGCTCGCGTCGTCCACGCCGCGCTCCACGATGCTGTATTCATACGCCCAGCGTTCGTGCACGACCGGGTCGTCCGCCTCGGTGTTCGTGTGCCGCTGCACCTCGTCCCCGTTTCGGACCCCGTCGAAGTCCAGGTCGTCGAGCCGGTCGTCGCCCAGAGGGTTCAGACCCTCCCTGAATTCCACGCCGTCCGGGATTCCGTCCCGGTCGGAATCATAGATGTCCCTCGCCGTACCCAGCCAGAGCTCTTCGCAGCTGTTGAGGCCGTCGCTGTCCTCATCCGTGATGGGCGGGATGCACCCGCAGTCCGCGGTCAGGGGGTCGAACTGAAGCCGCATTTCGAGCAGGTCACTGCACGCATCCCCGTCGCTGTCCCAGAGGATACGGGAAGTGCCCTGGATGAGCTCCTCTTCATCCGGGATGCCGTCCCGGTCGCTGTCTTCGAGGATTCGGTCAACGCCGGCGCGCACATTCGCATTGGACACGATGACATTGACCAGGGTGTAAATTCTCTGAATCGAGGTGTAGTCGATGTTCAGGAAGTTGATCTCTTCGCCGTTCGCAAAATTGGTGAACGTGCCCTGGCCGAGAGTGGCCATGTTCTGCAGCAACTGTCGCGCTTCTTCGGCCACGTCAAAGGGCGTGTCCGGGCTGTTCAGGAAGGCGGTGTGGAAGCGGATCTCCCCCACATCCAGGTCCCCGAGCATCATGAGCCGCTGAACATCGTTGTAGATGTCTTCGTAACGGTTCGTGTCCGGCGGGTAAGGGAGCCCGTCGCTCAGGAAGATCGTGACGTAGCGGGACCGAACGCGTTCCCCGAGGTCAGAGCCGAGGATGTCGCCGCTCAGCAGGTTGGTGGCCTGCCCGATGGCCCCCCGGTAGTTGGTGACCCCGTCCGCCTCGCGGAGCTGCATCACCGCATCGTCGAGTTCGGCAGGGTCCTTGGTGAACCCGTCGGTGAGCCCGATGCTCGACCCGCTGAAGCGGATGATCCCGAACTCGACCCCGGGGTTGCCGTTGTACTCGTTGATGACCTCCTGCACCGCCAGGGCCCTTTGCGCCTCCGGGTCGGTGAAGGCCATGCTTCCCGAGGTGTCGATGATGAACAGGATCTTCACCGGGAAGACGATCTCCTGGGGGTCCTCGGTACAGAAGACCCCCAGGATCTCGGTGGTGATATTCGGTTCGTAGCGGCCCAGATCCACATCGGTACAAGCAACCGCCACTGACAGACACAACACTGCAAAGATCGTTTTCTTGCCCAAGGCCCTTCTCCCCTTGCTCGCACTTGGAACGGATCCGCCGTTCATCCTGTCTCGATCCCGCTGCGGCATTCGCCGCCTTTGGAGAGCCGGATCATACTCTCCCTAGGGCCTACGGTTCCCGGGCGTATGGCATCTGCGTCCTACCTGCGACGCACTCTCGATTTCAAGACGAGAACCCAGGAGAAGACCAGCAGAAGTGGAAAAGCGAACGCAGCGGCGCCACCCTGGTTGCCCGGCACAGCGGCGCACATGCCGCCGCCTCCTTCATCCGCGGCCGCGGCAGCCCGCGCGGGAGCGGCCGCATCCTGATCATAGTCACAAGCATCCCCAATGCCGTCCTCGTCTTCGTCCCACTGATCCGGATTCGGCACGTAGGGGCAGTTGTCAGCGCTGTCGGGCACGTGGTCCTGGTCACTGTCGTTGTCGCAGGCATCGCCGTAACGGTCCAGGTCATCGTCTCCCTGGTCCGGGTTCGGAACCAGCGGGCAGTTGTCCGCCAGGTCGAGGATGCCGTCGTTGTCATCGTCCGGATCACAGGCATCCCCCAACCCGTCTCCGTCGTTGTCGTACTGGGGAGGATCCGGCACGCTGGGGCAGACGTCCTGGGCGTCCATGATCATGTCGTCATCGTCATCCTGGTCGCAGGCATTCCCCAGCCCGTCCAGGTCGGTGTCCTCCTGATCCTGGTTTGCAAGGCCCAGGCAGTTGTCACAGGCATCGCCTGCACCGTCACCGTCCGAGTCCATCTGGTCCGGGTTGTAGTCGTAAGGGCAGTTGTCCCGCACATCCCCGGGACCGTCCTGGTCATAGTCATCCTCGACATAGATGACGTCGTCCATGTCCTGAAAGAGCAGGACAGGGCCGGCCCCTCCACATCCGCACCCGCCGCCGGGCACGGGGGGTGCCCCGCAACCGCCGCAGGGACATTCATCCGGCAGACCGTCCCCGTCGCAGTCGTCGTAGAGCTCACCGTGGGCAAGGGTGGCGAATGAGAGAACCAGAGCACAGCAGAAAAACGGTATCGCGACCCATCTCTCCCATCTCGAGAAAAAGGAACGTTGCGTCTTCATGATGTCTCCTCCCCTTTTAGGATTCAGAAACAGGTGTGGGCAGGTTTAGGGCGCACGCAAGAAATGTTCCAGAAAAAGGGAGTTGGAGGAAGGGGCGAGTGAGTCAGGCAGGTTTTGCTAATGAATACCGGAAGTTGAATCGTCTTTCAGGGTGCTTGGGCTCCGGGGTACAAGAGGATGCGGTCCCTGAAATCGAACGAAAAGGGGGCGGCAATTTCTCGATCGTACTTGGAAGTGCCGATTTTTGTAACCGGCAGGCTACGAAAAAAGTGCAGACCCTTCAGAAAGGACGGGTCCCGAACAGATCCTCGTGGACCACGAGCGCCGCAACAAAGGCCAGCACAGCAAAGATCACGAAGGGCATTCTCAGGTCTTTGGCCGCGAGCCCGATCTTTCCCTGCACGATCGCGGCAAAGGGGAAGACGCCTGTCCGGCCCTGGAAGGCTGCATAAGCCTCGCCCTTCTCCCGAACCTTGCGCTGGTCTTGATGGTAGGACCCGAAGAAGCCCACGACGAATATGGACCCGAAGAAAAATACGTCCCCCAGGGATCCATTGGCGATCATGTGGGCGATGGCAAAGGAGGCAAGGGCCATGTTCATCGGGTGCCGGGTGATCCGGAGGACGCCTTCCGGTTCCATCTTTCCGCCGATCATCATGGCTGGGCTTCGATCCCGCATGGACAGGACGAGGAGGAGAAAGGCGAGCAGCATGAGCAGGTAGACGATCGGGTAGAGCCAATGGGACGTCGTCCAGAGGACGGGCCCGGCCTTTCGGTTGTGCGCAAAGAGCGATACGGCAACGCCAAAGGTAACCAGGGAAACGATGGAGTAAGCGACCTGGAACCCTTTCGGCCCGAGTTTTTCCACGAGACGTGCCCGAAACGGGTCATGGGACATTCCAATATGCGTGACCGCGAAAAGAACGCTCATCAGGATCAGCATCGCAAGTGCCATCTTCTTATCTCCTTTAGAGGGTATCTACAGGGAGAAGAAAAACCATCCCATTCGTGTCATAATGGAGCCCCAAAGGCAAGCCCATGGTGCCATGAAGACGCCTGAGGCGACATCACGCCGAAGCTCACAGGAGCGTCTCTGGAAGGTTGAGCTGTCCTTGGTCCGCGGCTTCAGCCGCGGTCTCCTGCGAAGGAGGATGGAAACCCGCGGGTCGCCTGAACTCCTTGATTGGATGGTGGTCTTCTGCTCATGGATTCAAAGAATCCACCCCTGAAGGCAATCATATGCGGCTATGAGAGAGGCGGTACGTCTCTGATCGCAGAACTCCTGCGCCAGCATCCGGAGCTGGACGGCGGCTTCGAGGGGGGCTTCCTCCTGGGAAAGAGGCCGAGGGACTTTCTGTCTATTTCGCCCTACCGATCGAACGTGAAGCTCGGATGGGGCATCACCGAAGAAGAGCTTCAGCACGCCTGTGATACGGATTCATGGCAGGAAGTCTACCGCCGCCTTCGTGAGAAGGCCGGTGAAGTCCGCGACAAGAGAGTCTGGCTCTTCGACAAGACCCCGAAGTACATGGAGGTCCTCCCCAAGGTACTGCGGAAGGTACCGAACATCCCCTGTGTCGTGGTGGTCAGGGACCCGAGGGCGGTCTTGTGGTCCTGGGCCAAGCGGAGCGGCATGGATACGGAAATATGGTTCGGGGAGGAGCTCAGGGCCTCGTGCAAGAGGTACGTTCGCTACGGAAGGGGCTGGCAGGCGGCGATCAAGGCCGGCCTGGCTTCCAGGATGCTCCTCATACGGTACGAGGCCTTCTGCGCGGATCCCGCACAATGGGCAGAGAGGTTGTTCGGTTTTCTCGGGCTGGAATTCCAGGATTCCTTTATGCATTTTGATCCACGGTTTCCTAACGTCTATGGAAACCGGCCTGCTCAGGAATACATATATGAATACAAGGGGCACTTCCCCGAAAAGCTCTGCGGAAAGATCCTGTCCCGCACGAAGAGACTCAGGGATTGGCACTGGTAGGGGGATTCGATCGGTTGCCGGACGAGGAAAACAGGTCCTTCGCCTTCCAGGTCCCGAGGATCAGGAACATGAAGAGGGTCCGGAGCCTGGCTGATCTCTCTAACAGGCCGATCGACGCGTTCGACATGTTGGGGGTGTCACGACAGGGGTGCCGGTCGAGCATCCGGACGTAGTCGTCATCCAATCCGCTGACACGGGCGCCTTCCCTGATGAGGGTCAGATAGCGGCAGGAAGGGCTCTTCTCCCGGGACACGTACCGGGCCGAGTACACCCGCGCACGAACCCTTCGCCCGTCGTATGCCGATACGTCGAGCTCTAGATGCCGATAGGCCACGCCTCCCCACTCGTATCGGTCGAGACGTGCGAACTGCTCCTCGGTCAGCTTGTGCAGGACTCCGTGAACACAGGCCCCGGGATCCTGTTCCACATTCGCAAAGGCCGGCTCGATCCATGGAAAGCCCCGGGTGTTGAACGCAAGCCGGTAGTCTTCGAGTCGACCCGCCACGGACTCCAGGGGCGTGATCTTTCTTCGTTCGGAAAGCACCCTGGGGTTCATGTTCCCCCCATAGGCGAAGTTCCAGATGCCGTTCGGTTCGTTCACAGGCGCCCCTTCCATGATCTTGCAGAGCTTGAAGGATACGGCTCGCCGGGGTGGATCGTCAAGGCTTGCCCATCAGGGCCATCCTGGCTGTTAGCGATTAGCTGTCGGCTATTGGCCCACCCAACAACCCCCTGACGAGCAACTCTACTGCGGCAGGGGATGGCGGGGAGCTAAGAGCCACTTTCGGGCGGGGGCGCGGAAGCGGGCGCGGGGATCCCGGGTCTGATCCCTGACCCCTCTCTGTGCTTCACTGGACAAGGGCTGCAGGGAATTCTATCTTGGAGAGACCATCATCCGGGAAGAGGAACATGAAAAACATCCCTGACGAATCCACCTGCAGACAGCTCATGGACCGCTATTCCATGCTGCCGAACATCGTGGAGCACAGCTACCGGGTCTGCCAGGTGGCTTCCTTCCTCGGGAAGGCCCTCTCCGGCGTGGAAAAAGGTCTTGATCCGGCGCTGATCGTGGCCTCCGCGCTCCTCCACGACATCACCAAGACCCGGAGCCTGAAGACCAAGGAGCAGCATGCCGGCACGGGAGGGAGGCTGCTCGAGGACCTGGGATACCCGCAGGTCGCAGAGGTGGTCCGGGGCCACGTACGGCTCCCGGACGGAGATACGCTCACCCCCCCCCGGGAGATCCACATCATCAACTACGCGGACAAGAGGGTGCGGCACGATACCGTGGTGTCCCTGGAGGAGAGATTCATCGATTTGCTGGAACGCTATGGGGTGACCCCGGAGCGAAGGGTTCGGATCGAGCAGATGAGGGAGGCCACCCAGGAGCTGGAGGAGAACCTCTTTCGTCGAATCGACTTTGCACCGGACGATCTGCAGGCCTTCAACGCCCTCTCCCCCTTTGACCTGGGGACCCGCCCGCCGCAACTGTCTAGGGGCTCCGCGTATCACTCTGAGGAGACCGCCTGAAGCAGAGTGGGGGTCAGGGACCAGGGGTCGGGGATTAGGCCCCGCCTCCCCCCAGCCAGTACGAGAGGCGAGAGGAGGAAGGACGCCCGTTCCCTGTTGGGGCGCCTAGGACTTTCTTCTCAGTTTCCGCCAGATGCCACGGATGAGTTCGCCCACGATTCCGGTCGTTTTCGGCAGGGCCTTCCAGCGGGCCCGGATGCTCTCCGAGTACAGGAGCACGAGCAGTGCCTCCATCGCCTCCTTGACCCGGGCGGAAACAGGGTAGTGAAAGAACTCTTTGGAGTACATGCCCTTGAACTCCGTCATGGACTTTATGCGGCAGAAGCTGCGAAGCCCCAGCTCTCCATGGCAGTAGCCCACGCCCGAGGTCTTTGCCCCTCCAAAGGGAAGGGAAGGCAATGCATAGGTGACCAGGCAGTCGTTTATGTTGACGGATCCGGTCTCCATGCGGCCTGCATACATGCGCGCCTCTTCCATGTCCTCGCTGAAGACCGATCCGGACAGGCCGTACGGGGTGCTGTTGGCCATCCGGATCGCCTCCTCCTGGGTGTCAAAGGCGACAATCGGAAGAATGGGACCAAAGGTCTCCTCCCTCCATATCTTCATCTCCGGCTCGATCCCCGTGAGCACGGTCGGCGAGAAGAACAGGCCTCCTGCGTTCTCGACCCTTCTGCCACCCATCTGAACCTGCGCTCCCCTGGCAACGGCATCCTCGATTTGATCCTCCAGGATCTTCACCTGGGACTCCATGGTCATGGACCCTACCTGTCCGGTCAGGGTCCCGGACTGGATCTGTTCCGCAATGGTGAGGACCTTGCTCAGGAAGGCGGCATAGATCGGCCTCTGGACGAAACAGAATTCCACGCCCGCGCAGGTCTGGCCCGAATTGAAGAAGGACCCCCATACAGCCGCATGGGCCGCACGTTCCAGGTCTGCGTTGCGGCTGACGATCATGGCGTCTTTTCCGCCCAACTCCATCACAGCGGGCACGAGATTCCGGGCAGCCGCCTGGTTGACCTCCATCCCCACCTCGGTCGAGCCGGTGAAGAAGAGCATGTCCACGTCCGGGTTCTCGATCAGGGCCCTTCCGGTGACCGAGCCGCTGCCGGTGACGACCTGCAAGGCCTGATCCGGCAGGCCCGCCGCCTTGAAGATCTCCTCCAGGACCTTCCCGGAGGCGGTGGTCTGGGACGAAGGCTTCAGCACGACCGTGTTGCCCGCCGCAAGCGCTGAGATCACCGGACCGGAGGCAAGGGTAAACGGGTAATTCCACGGGGCGATGATCCCCACGACGCCCCTCGGCTCGAACGTGTAGTACGCCCTCCTCCCCGGGAGGACCATCGAACCGCCCACCTTGACGGGGCGGAGAAACCTCTCGCCCTTCTTCGCGTAGTAGTGCAGCAGGTCGCAGGTCGGAAAGATCTCGGCCAGGAGTGCATCGAGCCGTGTCTTGCCGGTCTCCGAGCAGACGATCCGGGCATACCGTTCGGCGTTTTCCGCCAGATACCCGGCCGCCTGGCGAAAAATCTTCGCACGGGTTGAGAAGGGGGTCTCGGACCAGGCCGGAAAGGCGCGTCGGGCCTGGTCGATGACCCCGGCCACCTCTTGCCGGCCCATCAGGGGATGCTCGCCGAGCTTCTCTCCGGTGGCAGGGTTTATGATCGAAAACCCGTCCTCTTTGACTTCCATCCTTCTCTGTTCGGGCTGCTTTTCTTTGAGTTCAGGTGCTTCCATATCACGGATTCCTTTCCGGAATAACCACAAGGGAACCTGCTCGAAAAGTCGAGTACCAACTTCCTCTTGGATGCCCCCTGAAACCCCGAAGTTTTCGGGACCCGAGATCCGATTCATCCAAAGGGGGCGGGGTCTATCGAAATCGTCCCTGAATTCGGATATGATAGGCGAAGCTAAGGCTATGCCCCCGTTTCTGCCGATTGTAGGAATAACCGTTCCATCCCGGGACGGGGTTTGAGGAAGTATCATGGGACTTCTTTCTAAGCTGCTCGGGAGACCTCTGGCGATCAAGAAGGCGATGGAGAAGACCTACATCCCTCAGCTGATGGAGGTGATGGACATCTCCCTGCCCCAGGCGCAGGTGACCTTTGTCAGGCTGCTCGAACAGGCGCGGCATGAGTCAAGCGACCTGGGAACCTCAAGACTCCCCGAAGATTACGGAAATATCCTGCTTTCCATGGAAAAGGAGGACGAGAAGACGCGAGCCATGCTGGCGAGCAGGAGAAACGAGGGGGTGAAGAACGAGGATGTTCTCTGGTGGTGGAACATGCATGATCTCGAACGAAGGATGATGTTGAAGGTGGATGAGCAGCGCAGAACCACCCAGTATCTTCGCTACAGGCAGGCCGGGCTGAGCAAGGACGAGGCAGGCGAGAAAGTCAGGACGTACTATCCGACCTACGGAGATCCGGATGACTTGCCCGAAGCCTGTCCGGAGGACAACCACCTCCCTGCCGAACTCAAGCGCAGGATCGACCGCTACATCCAGAAGAGGCTGGAGATCGATGGGGATGGCTTGAAGGAGGAGATGGAAGCCTCCTCGACATTCAACGCCCTCGTGAGAAAAGAGATCAAGAACGGCAGGCTCTGAGTCAGGCCTTCGGAAACAACCCCTCCACGGACAAGTACCTCTCCCCGGTGTCATAGCAGAACGTCAGCACCGTGCTTCCCTCCGGAACCTCCGGCAACTTCTTGGCGACCGCCGCCAGGGACGCGCCGGACGAGATGCCCACAAAGATTCCCTCCTCTTTGGCCGAACGGACGGCATACTCGAAGGCCTCTTCCTTGGTCACCTGAATCGTTCCGTCCATGGCATCCATGTGCAGGTTCTCCGGGATGAAGCCCGCCCCGATCCCCTGAATCGGATGGAGGCCCGGCTTCCCTCCACTGATCACGGGTGAAAGCGCGGGTTCTACGGCATAGGCCTTCAAGGAGGGCCACTTCTCTTTGAGCCCTTCCGCGCATCCCGTGAGGTGGCCTCCGGTCCCTACACCGGTGATCAGGTAGTCGATTCCTTCGGGGAAGTCTCGAAGGATCTCCTGGGCGGTGAAATTCTTGTGCACATCGACGTTCGCCTGGTTCTCGAACTGCTGCGGCATCCACGCGTTCTCGATTTCAGCCACCAGTTCGTTCGCCTTCGCAATGGCGCCCTTCATTCCCTTCTCTCTCGGGGTCAGCTCGAACTGCGCCCCGTAGGAAGCCAGCAACATTCTTCTCTCCACGGTCATCGATTCGGGCATCACGAGGATGAGCCGGTACCCCTTGACCGCCGCCACGAGGGCCAGTCCGATCCCGGTGTTCCCTGAGGTGGGCTCCACGATGACGCTGCCTTTCTTGAGGATACCCCTCTCTTCCGCGTCCTCGATCATGGACAGGCCGATCCGGTCCTTGATGCTCCCTCCCGGGTTGGCCCTCTCGAGTTTCATCCACACGTCCGCCCGCCGATCAAAGAGGTTGTTGATTCTCACATGGGGGGTGTTTCCGATCGTTTGAAGGATGTTCTCTACTCGCATCACTTCTCCCAACACCTCAGGTTTGACACGATTTGCCTGGCAATAAACCGGTTCATTACTTGAAAGATGCCGGTTTCAGGACATGGGATCCAGAAATTCCGAAAGAACCAGCGGGAAAGGCGGGGCCCTGACGCACCCTCTGGATCCAGCCTGGCTGAGCCTGCGACTCAGCCTTGAGGGGGATTCTTCTGTTCCGGTGGGGTGGCCGCCTCGAGTCCCCGGGACATCTCGGAGAGCACGCCGAAGAGGCTCAGCTTCGTGAACAGGCGGTATCTCAGGAAGCCGGCCGCATATCCGAGCCCATAGGCGAGGCCGTTGATGACTTTTGCACCGAACGTTTCCAGACCGGACATCTGGACGAGAGGAATGGGATCCCCCTTGAATACCTGGTCGCTCATGACTTCCTCCTTTGACAGGGCCTTTCCTGCCTGCCTCGCAAAACCTACGTAACCGATGTCGGCAAGATGCTCTCTGTAGAGCACCGGGGCAATGTCGAAAAGCGGGATGATCTTTGAAAAGCCGAGCACCGGCCCCTTGAGGAGCAACTCCCTTCTGCCCACCGCGACCCCGGCCTTCTTCCAGTCCAGAAAGACCTCGTGCATGATATCGCCGTCGATGGTGGCATAGACGGTCCCTGCCGTCACGCCGTTATCGATCGACACCTGTGCCGGCGACTTGCTGAAATCCATCAGGACCTTCTTCTCCGGCTCCCCCCGAAAAGTGAACAGGGCGCTCATCCGGTAGTGGGACATGACGATCCTGACGATCTCCTCCAGGCCTTCGAGCCGCTTGAAGAAGGACGCAAGGACTTCCGTAGTTGCTGGCGTGGCCGAACCGGTCATTTGTGTTTCTCCCTCCTCTTGATCACGATGTCGCGCAGGCTGTCGCACACCGGCTGTTCGTCGCAGGTATCGCAGTTGAGGTCCTGGCATTCCACCTCACCGTCCACACCGAGGGCGAGCTTCTTGTGGCGCCCGGCAAGGATGTTCACTTCCGTGGAAATCTGCGACAAGGCGTTCACATCGTCGGAACTCGACGTGACAAAAACCACCTCCGCCCCTTCGATCACTTCAAAATCATGGGTGTAGGCAGCGATCAGGGCCGAGCCCACGGTCTTGAGCGTCAACCCCGCGGCCCTCCCCGCCTTGCTGATGCGCACCCACAGCCTTCCGGGAACGGACCGCTCCATGTACCCTGAGAGCTGGTGCATCAGGTACTGGGTGTTGTCGGTCTCGAACGGGTCCGGCGTCGCTTCGGGCTTCACGCCCAGCATCACCACCTGGGCAAAGGGGTGACGGCCCCCGTCATCCATTCGGTCGAGATCCGGCCCCACGATCGATATCCGCCCGGCCTGGATCAACCCGGGCTGATGGCTGAGCAGAACGAGCACCTGGGACGCAGTCGAAGGGTGACCCAGTTCCACGGCCACATCCTCGC
>Ga0180434_10001729_pt1 | contig 30665 bp, 31 predicted proteins | sample SS_ome_7_FD_132453 | JGI IMG/M metagenome (GOLD analysis project Ga0180434, IMG submission 132453) | Hypersaline lake sediment archaeal communities from the Salton Sea, California, USA - SS_1_D_2 metaG | ecosystem: Environmental > Aquatic > Non-marine Saline and Alkaline > Hypersaline >... | reverse complement strand
TCACCACCGACGTCGGCGGCCTCGGCGAAGCGGTGATCGACGGGCAGACCGGGCTGTCCTGCCCGCCGCGCGACGTCCCGGCGCTGGCCTCGGCGGTGAGCGCGGCGCTGGCCGATCCGGCCGGCGCTCAGCGGCGCGCCCTGGCCGCCCGGGACCGCCTGACCGCGGACTTCGACTGGCACACCGTCGCCGCCGAGACCGCTGCGGTGTACCTGGCGGCCAAACGCCGCGACCGCGAGCCGCATTCACGCCGGCCCGTCACCGAGCACGCCCTCCCCGACCGCTGAGTCCTCCCCCGCCCGGGGTCGCTGCGACGCGGCGGCGGGCGGGCCTATCGCGAGGCCTTCTTGCGCTCGATATCGGCCAGGTGGGCCGCCAGTTCGGCGCGCTGCGCCGCCGAGGTCTCCCAGGCCAGCTTCCGATTCTTGACCACCTTGGCGGGCGAACCGACGGCGATCGAGTAGTCCGGGATATCGCCTTTGACCACCGCGTGCGCGCCCAGCACGCAGCCACGGCCGATGGTGGTGCCGCGCAGGATGGTCACCTTGGTGGCGATCCAGGTGTCCGGGCCGATGCGCACCGGGGTCTTGACGATGCCCTGGTCCTTGATCGGCAACTCGATGTTGTCCATGCGGTGGTCGAAGTCGCAGATGTAGCACCAGTCCGCCATCAGCGCCGAGTCGCCGAACTCGATGTCGAGGTAGCAGTTGATGACGTTGTCGCGGCCGAACACCACCTTGTCCCCCAGCCGCAGGGATCCCTCGTGGGCTCTGATGGTGTTCTTGTCGCCGATGTGCACCCAGCGGCCGATCTCCAGCTGAGCCAGTTCCGGGGTGGCATGGATCTCGACGTCCTTGCCGAGGAACACCATGCCGCGGGTGATGACGTGCGGGTTCGTCAGCTTGAACTTCAGCAGCCGCCAGTAGCGCACCAGGTACCACGGCGTGACGGCCCGGTTGGCGATCACCCACTTCAGCGAGGCGAGGGTCAGGAAGCGCGCCTGCCGCGGATCCCGCAGCCGTGAACCCCGCCAGCGGCGGTGGACCGGCGCGCCCCACATGCTCGTCATGTCCGATGAGCCTAGTCTCGCCTTGATGAGAACGACACCGGCGCTGCGGCGCTCGCTGGCCCTGGCGGCGGCGGTGTGGCTGGCCGGCTGCGGCAGCACCGATTCCTGGGTGGAGTCCACGCCGGCGCGCGGATGGCCGGCCCAGTACGCCGACGCCGCCAACACCAGCTACACCGCCGTCGAGGGCACCGCGGATCTCACACTGAGCTGGACCCGTTCGGTCAAGGGCGAGCTGGGGGCGGCGGCGGCGCTGGGCGCCGACGGCTATCTGGCCGTGAACGGGCAGACCGCCGAGGGCTGCTCGCTGATGGTCTGGGAGAACGACAACAACGGCCGCCAGCGCTGGTGCACCCGGATGGTGCTGGGCGGCGGTTTCACCGGGCCGTTGTTCGACGGGTTCGACAACCTCTACCTCGGCCAACCCGGCCTGATGGTGTCCTACCCGCCCACCCAGTGGGTTCGCTGGCGCACCAACGTCATCGGAATGCCCACCACCGCACGGTTCCTCGAGGGCGGGCGGCTGCTGGTGATCACTCACCTGGGCCAGGTCCTGGTCTTCGACTCCCACCGGGGGTCGGTGGTCGGCGCCCCGCTGGACCTCGTCGACGGGATCGACCCGACTGATGCCACCCGAGGTCTGGAGGACTGCGCCCGTTCGCTGCCCGGCTGCCCGGTGCCCGCCGCCCCGGCGTACTCCGCGGCGAGCAGGACCGTGGTGGTCGGGGTATGGCAGCCGGGCGCGCCCGCCCCGGTGTTGACCGCGCTGCGCTACCAGCCCGGCCAGACCCCGTTGCTGGCCCGGGAGTGGACCAGCAACGCCGTCGCCGCGGGCATCCTGGGAAGTCCGGTTCTCTCCGGCGACGGCCGGACCGTCTACGTCAACGGCCGCGACCGCCGGCTCTGGGCTCTCGACACCGCCGACGGATCCGCGAAATGGTCGCTGCCGCTGGGTTTTCAGCCGCAGACGCCGCCGTCGCTCTCTCCGGACGGCCTGATCGTGGCCGGCGGCGGCCCCGACACCCGGCTGGTGGGGCTGCGCGATGCGGGTGATCGCGCCGAAACACTGTGGCGCCGTGACGACGTGACCCCGCTGTCCACCGCCAGCCTGGCCGGCTCCCCGGTCGGCTCCCCGGTCGGCTCCCCAGTCGGCTATGCCGTGGTCGACGCCGCACCCGGTCTTGAGTTGCTGGCCTTCGACCCGGTCCAGGACGGTCGAACGATCAACAGCTACCCGCTGCCGCAGGCCGAGGGATTCCCGGTGGGTGTTTCAGTGGGTTTCGACCGCCGGGTGGTGGTGGCCACCAGTGGCGGGCAGGTCTACAGCTTCGGGCCGGCCTGAGTCCGGCGCTCAGAGCTGCAGCGGCGGAATGGCGTCGCGCGGCACCGAGACGGAGACGGCGTCGGCGTAGGACGGCAGCATCTCGGCTCGTCCGAAGAAGAAGATCACCGCGTCGTCGGTGATCGCGAAGTTCTGGTAGTTCGCCGGGTCGCGTCCGTCGCCCGGCAGCACCGAAAGCCCGGTGCGCGTTTCCAGATCGCGGCTCACGATCGGGAAAATCGCATCCAGCGGTGCCGCGTCCGGCGAGAACATCGTCTCGAAGGTGACCGGGCGGGCACGCCCGAGATCGTAGGTGAAGGACTTATACCAGGTGCTCGGGTGGGCGCTGCCGACGGCCTGGAACAGCGTCAGGACCAGGCTGCGGGTCTGCGCCGACGCGAATGATTCGCCGGTGACGTCCATCTCGTACGGCAGGTTCGGCGAACCGGGCGTCTGGGCGAGGTTGAGGAACCCGGCCTTGGTCTGCCCGAGATAGTCGATGACCGCCTGGCTGTCGGGATAGCCCAGGGGGAAGGTGACGTCCATGGTGTAGGACGGCTGGCTGTCACGAACCTGGCAGACACCGCCGTTCTGCACGACTCCGCCCAGCGCCAGGCAGCCGACGGGATTACCCACGGCCACCGGTGCGCCCCAGAGCGATCCGGCCACGACGAGGGCACACAGAGCGAGTGACCGCATCCCGACAGCCTACCGGCGGGCAGGTGAGGCACCGCCGGGACGGCAGACGAACGCCGTCGCTCGGGCGGCCGCGCCACGGCCGATCCTGGTGATCACCACCGCCATGTGCTCGGCGCCCGCGGGCCGCAGCCTGCGGCGCAGCGCGTCGGGGTCGACGTCGACTCCCCGCACCAGGATCTCCAGCGAACCGCAGCCGTGTGCCCCGAGCGCGGCGCGCAGTGTCTTCTCCCGCATCGGGACCTGCTCGAGAATCTCGAATCCGCGTACCCCGGGCGGAAGCCGGTCCCCGGTGAGGTAGGCGATCTCGGGGTCGAGTTGCCACAGCCCGTGCCGGGCGCCGTAGTGCCGGACCAGGCCGGCCCGCACCACCGCCCCGTCGGGGTCGACGATCCACCGCCCCGGCGCACCGGCCGGGCAGTCCGCCGGGTCGGCGTCGGTGACCGTCTCGGCGGTGCCCCCGTCGCGATCCAGGACAGTGGCCCGGCGCCGCACGGCAGGGGCCGACAGCGCCTGCGGCCACAGACACGCCTCGCGGACCGACCCACCGGCGGAGACCACCTCGATCTCCCCGTCGAAACCCAGTCGTCGAACCGCCTCGAAGTCGATTCCCGGCGCGCATTTGACGACCGCGGCGCGGTCGCGGTAGATCGCCAGGATCCGGTCCAGCGGCGGCCGGTAGTCGGTCGGGTCGAACCGGCGTCGCCCCTGGGAACGACGGGCCGGGTCCAGCAGAACCACCACCTCCCGGCCCGCCGGCCCCCCGGTGATCGGAGCCAGGGCGTCGGCGCGGCACAACCCGATCCCGGGACCCAGGTTGTGTCTCGCCATGGCCAGCCGGACCTCGTCGAGGTCGCTGCCCAGCAGGCCGGCCGCGGTCTGCCGCAGGGCCGCCAGTTCGGTGCCGATCGAGCAGGTGGCGTCGTGGACGAACGCTCCGGCCAGCCTGCCCGCCCGGTGGCGGGCGACCGCCGCGGCGGTGGCCTGCTGCAGAGCCTCGTCGGTGAACAGCCAGTGCGAGACGTCGACGCCGGCGAACTTGGCGGCGGCACGGCGCCGCAGCAGGGTGGTCTCAACCAGCACCGCGGCCCGGTCGCCGTAACGGGACCGGGCGGTGGCGACCTCGGCGAGCAGGGTGGCCTCGGTGAGCGCCAGACGGCCCACCTCGGCCAGCGCCGCCGTACCCGCGTCGCTGGTCAGGTATGCGACGTCGGCACGGGTGAATCTCAGGACGGCTTTACCCCGGTGATCATCACGTTGTAGTACCAACCCTTCGGCACGACCCGGCGCCACACGGTGTCGTCGACCCAGCTCAGCGTGGTCCAACTGGTGAAGGCGAACTTCGCCCAGCCCCAGCCCAGCCGGCCCGGCGGCACCGCCGCCTCGAAGGTCCGCAACGGCCAGCCCAGCATCGCCGCGGTGAACTCGGTGGTCGCGCTGGAAACATCGACGGCGCCCGCGCTGCGGGCCATCTGCTCCAGCTGCGAGGGGTCGAAGGTGTGCAGGTCCACCACCGCCTCCAGCGCCGCGGCCCGGGAGGACTCGTCGAGTTCGGCCTGGGGGCGCCGCCAGCTCTGCAGACCGGGCAGCCGGGTCGCCGTGGTGGCCAGCCGCCAGGTCAGCGTCGACAGCCGGCGGGCGTAACCGTTGCCGACGGTGGTCGGCTCGCCGGCGAAGACGAACCGGCCCCCGGGGCGCAGCACCCTGATCACCTCGCGCAGCGACTTCTCCACGTCGGGGATGTGGTGCAGCACGGCGTGGCCGACGACCAGGTCGAAGGTGTCGTCGTCGTAGGGGATTCCCTCGGCGTCGGCGACCCGGCCGTCGACGTCCAGTCCCAAGGAGTCGCCGTTGCGCACCGCGACCTTGACCATCCCGGGTGAGAGGTCGGTGACCGAACCGCGCCGGGCCACCCCGGCCTGGATCAGGTTGAGCAGGAAGAACCCGCTGCCGCAGCCCAGTTCGAGCGCGTTGTCGTAGGGCAGCTTGCGCAGTTCCCCGGCCGGCACGGTGGCGTCGAAGAGGTCGCGGGCGTAGTCCACACAGCGCTTGTCATAGGAGATCGACCACTTGTCGTCGTAGCTCTCGGCTTCCCAGTCGTGGTAGAGCACCTGGGCAAGCTTGGTGTCGGTCATCGCCGCCTGAACCTGCTCGGCGGTCGCGTGCGGGTTGGGCGCCGGGCCGTCCGTCGTCGTCATGAAGGGCAGCCTAACCGCCCGGCCCGGCCCCGTCGGGGCCGGCGTTGATCAGCGCCTTGATCCCGGCAACCGCTTCCGGCGGGGCTGATACGTAGCGGCCGGCCCAGGCGACCGCCGTGTCGTAGACGTGGTCGGGGGCCACCATCTCGTCGACGAGTCCCAGGCTCAGCGCCTCTCTGGCGCCGACGAACCGGCCGCTGAAGGCCATCTCCTTGGCCCGCCACGAACCCACCGCCTCGGAGAGCCGCCGGCACCCGCCGCCGCCGGGGATCCGGCCCGCCAGAATCTCGGTGGCGCCGAGTTTGGCGTTGTCCCCGCAGACCCGCCAGTCCGCGGCCAGGGCGAGGGTGAGTCCGGCGCCCAGCGCGTACCCGGTCACCGCCGCGACGGTCGGCTTCGGGATCGCGGCCACCGCGTCGATGGCAGCCCGCCGGGCCCGGTCGGCGGCCGCGGCCTCCGCACTGTTCAAAGTGAGCAACTCGGGCATGTCGTCGCCTGCGGAGAAGATCTCGTGGCCGCCGAAGAGGATCACCGCGTGCAGGTCGTCCCGGAGGGCGATCTCGGCGGCGGCGGCGGCCAGTTCGCGGTAGGTCTGCCGGGTCAGTGCGTTGGAGGGTTCCCGGTCCAGCACGATGGTCCCGATCCCGGGTTGGCTCTCATGTGTGTGGATGCTGACGAATTCGCGCATCAAGGCCCCCCGAGCGCCCGCAACGCCCTGCTGCGCGCCGTGTTGTAGCGCTCGCTGTCGAAGAACTCGATCTCCCAGTTGTCCTGCAGAACAGTCATTTTCGGCTGCACTTTGTCGATCCGGCGTTCCAGGGCGAGCACTTCGGTCACGGTGTGTCCGGACAGCGAGTCAAGTTGGCTCCAGGTCGGGGGCAGCAGCAGCGTCCGCCCCCGCTCGAAATCCTCGATGGCCGCCTCCGGGCTCGCCCACCCCGCCCGGTCGGACTCGGTGTTCTCCCCGTCGGCGAGCTGCCCCTCCGGCAGCGCCCCGACGAAGAAATAGGTGTCATAGCGGCGTGTTCGCTCTTCCTCCGGGGTCACCCAGTTCGACCAGGGCCGCAGCAGATCTGCTCGCAGCACCAGACCGGCGTCGCGCAGAAAGTCACCGAACGACAGGCTCCGGTCGGCCAGGGCGGCCCTGGCATGGTGGTGCACCGACGCGTCGGCGACGATCGTGTCGGGGTCGTCGGCGGGCCCGGCGAACAGCACCCCGGACTCCTCGAACGTCTCCCGAGCCGCCGCGCACAGCAGCGCTTCGGCCAGTTCGGTCCCGATACCGAAACGCCGAGCCCACCAATCCGGGTCGGGTCCGTACCAGGCCCGCCGCGGCGCCGCCGACAGGCCCGCGGTCAGGTCGCGTTCGTCGACGCCGCCGCCCGGGAACACGGTCATACCCGCGGCGAATTCCATTGCGGCGTGCCGGCGCATCAGGAACACCTCGATCGGCCCCCGGGAAGGCGGAGACGCAGCGGGCACCCCGGATGCCACGTCGCGGACCAGTACGACGGTGGCGGCCGGCCGCACCGGCAGGGGCGGGGGCGTGCCGGTCATCGGCCTCTCCGGTGGGCGGCGCGGCTGCGGGCCCGCCGTGCGAAGTAGCGGCCGTCGACGTTGTCCACCACGATCGACAACCCGAACGCCGCCGAGAGGTTCTCCGCAGTCAGTGTGTCGGGCAGCAGCCCGGCCGCAACAGCGCGGCCTTCGGCCAGGATCAGGCAATGGCTGAATCCCGGCGGGATCTCCTCGACGTGGTGGGTCACCAGAACCAGCGCCGGCGAGTCGGGGTCAGCGGCCAGGTCGGCCAGCCGGGTGACAAGCTCCTCCCGGCCACCCAGATCCAGTCCCGCGGCGGGCTCGTCGAGCAGCAGCAGTTCGGGGTCGGTCATCAGCGAGCGGGCGATCAGCACCCGCTTTCGCTCGCCCTCGGAGAGGGTGCCGAATCGGCGGTCGGCCAGATGCTCGGCGCCGACGCTCTCCAAAGTGTCCACCGCACGCCGGTAATCGACCTCCTCATAGCTTTCGCGCCAGCGTCCCAGCACCGCGTACCCGGCCGAGACCACCAGGTCGCGCACTGTTTCGCCGTCCGGGATGCGGGCGGTGAGCGCCGCACTGCTCAATCCGATGCGCTGGCGAAGCTCGCCCATGTCGACACGGCCCAGTCGCTCGCCGAGCACGGTCGCCGTCCCCGACGACGGGTGTTCCAGGGCTGCGGCCATCCGCAGCAGGGATGTCTTCCCGGCCCCGTTGGGGCCGACGACCACCCAGCGTTCGTCGAGTTCGACCTGCCAGCTGATCGGGCCGACCAGCACCCGGCCGTCCCGGCGCAGGGTGACGTCACGGAAGTCGATCAAGAGGTCGGGGTCGGCGGGAACCGGCACCCGTCCATCGTGCCGCATCTGACTCACGGCTACTCCGGCGGGATCTCCACCCGGCGCAGCACGCCGTCGACCGCGTCGGCGGCCTCGATCTCGGCACGGGTCACCCCGAGGATGAACAGCACGGTGTCGAGGTAGGGATGGCTCAGCGAGGCGTCGGCCACCTCACGCAATGCCGGCTTGGCGTTGAAGGCCACCCCGAGGCCTGCCGCGTTGAGCATGTCGATGTCGTTGGCGCCGTCGCCCACCGCGACGGTCTGCTCCATCGGCACGCCGGCCGCCTGGGCGAAATCCCTGAGGGCCTTGGCCTTTCCGGCCCGGTCGATGATCTCTCCGACCAGCCGGCCGGTGAGCTTCCCGTCGATCACCTCGAGATCGTTGGCGGCGACGAAATCCAGCATCAGATCGTGGGCCAGCGGTTCGATGACCCGGCGGAATCCGCCGGAGACCACCCCGCAGTGAAAGCCCAGACGGCGCAAGGTCCGGATGGTGGTCCGGGCGCCGGGGGTCAGTTCCACCTCGGCGGCGACCTCGTCGAGCACCGCGGCGGGCAGACCGGTCAGGGTGGCCACCCGCTGCTGAAGAGATTCGGCGAAGTCGATCTCACCGCGCATCGCCGCCTCGGTGATCGCCGCGACCGCCTCGCCGGCGCCGACCCGATCGGCCAGCATCTCGATGACTTCACCCTGGATGAGCGTGGAGTCGACGTCGAAGACGATCAGCCGCTTGGCCCTCCGCTCCAGGCTGTAGTCCTCGACGGCGATATCGACCCCCTGCTGGGCGCCGACGCGCACCAGGTTGGCCCGCAACCGCCCGCCGACCCCGGTGGGCGCCGAGACCCGAAGTTCCAGGCCTGTCACCGGGTAGTCCGAGACACCCCGGATCACGTCGATGTTGACTCCCATCGTCGCCAGTTCCCGGGCGACCGCCCCGAAGGCGGCCGCGGTGACCGGGCGGCCGAGCACGACGATGGTGTGCGTCGAGGGCTCGGCGATCACCGGCGCCTCGCACCGTTCGATGCTGACCTCCAGGCCCATCCCCTCGACGGCGACGGTGACCCCGGTGCGCAGGGCCTCTCCGGCAGCTACATCTACCGGGCCGCAGACGAGCACCCCGAGAGTGAGCCGGCCCCGGATCACCACCTGCTCGACGTTGAGCAACTCGACCTGATGGGCGGCGAGCACCTCGAACAGCGCCGAGGTGACGCCGGGCTGGTCAGCTCCGGTGACGGTGATCAGCACCGAAACTTTGTCCACGTTCACGGCGGCGTCCACGTTCACGGCGGCGTCCACGACGTCGCCGAAGCGGGCAAGCGTCTAGGAGCCGGCCGTCAGATGCCGACCTTGGCCTCGACCGCGTCATGCGAACGGCCTACGTGGGCCTCCTGACGCATCCGATCGACCATGTGCGGGTAGTGCAGCTCGAAGGCCGGGCGCTCCGAGCGGATGGTGGGCAGCTCGGTGAAGTTGTGCCGCGGCGGCGGGCAGGAGGTCGCCCACTCCAGGGAGTTGCCGTGGCCCCACGGGTCGTCCACCGTGACGACCTCGCCGTAGCGCCAGCTCTTCACGACGTTCCAGAAGAACGGGATGATCGAGGCACCCAGGATGAACGCGCCGATCGTGGAGATGATGTTGAGCACGGTGAACCCGTCGCTGGGCAGGTAGTCGGCGTAGCGCCGCGGCATGCCCTCGTCACCCAGCCAGTGCTGCACCAGGAACGTGAGGTTGAAGCCGATCACGGTCATCCAGAAGTGCAGCTTGCCCAACCGCTCGTCCATCAGCCGGCCGGTCATCTTGGGGAACCAGAAGTACACCCCGGCGTAGGTGGCGAACACGATGGTGCCGAAGAGCACGTAGTGGAAGTGCGCCACCACGAAGTAGGAGTCGGACACGTGGAAGTCCAGCGGCGGGGAGGCCAGCAGGACGCCGGACAGGCCGCCCAGCAGGAAGGTGATCAAGAAGCCGAAGGCGAAGAGCATCGGTGACTCGAAGGTCAGCTGCCCTTTCCACATCGTGCCCAGCCAGTTGAAGAACTTGATCCCGGTGGGCACCGCGATCAGGAAGGTCATGAACGAGAAGAACGGGAGCAGCACCGCCCCGGTGACGTACATATGGTGCGCCCACACCGCCATCGACAGCGCCGCGATGGCCATCGTGGCATACACCAGCGTGGAGTAGCCGAAGATCGGCTTGCGGGAGAACACCGGGATGATCTCGGAGATGATGCCGAAGAACGGCAGAGCGATGACGTACACCTCGGGATGACCGAAATACCAGAAGAGGTGCTGGAAGAGGATGATTCCGCCATTGGCGGGGTCGTAGACGTTGGCGCCCAGGCGGCGGTCGGCGGCCAGACCGAACAGCGCGGCGGTCAGCAGCGGGAAGATCAGCAGCACCAGGATCGAGGTGACGAAGATCGTCCAGGTGAAAATCGGCATCCGGAACATCGTCATCCCGGGACAGCGCATGCACACCACGGTGGTGATCATGTTGACCCCGCCCAGGATGGTGCCGAGGCCGCCGACGGCCAGACCCAGGATCCACAGGTCGGCACCAATCCCGGGGCTGTGCACGGCGTCGGAGAGCGGGACGTAGACGGTCCAGCCGAAGTCGGCGGCGCCGCCCGGGGTGATGAAACCACTGAGCGCGATGAGCGCACCGAACACGAACAGCCAGAACGACAGCGCGTTCAGTCGGGGGAAGGCCACGTCCGGCGCGCCGATCTGCAGCGGCAGCACCAGGTTGGCGAAGCCGAACACCACCGGCGTCGCATAGAACAGCAGCATCGCCGTGCCGTGCATGGTGAACAGCTGGTTGTACTGCTCATTGGAGAGGAACTGGAGACCCGGAACAGCCAGCTCGCCGCGGATGAACAGCGCCATCAGGCCGCCGAGCGCGAAGAAGATGAAGCAGGCGACCACGTACATGATGCCGATCAGCTTGTGATCGGTGGTGGTGATCATCTTGTAGATCAGGTTGCCCTTGGGCCCGACACGGTCCGGGTACGGGCGGGTGGCCTCTACATCAGGTGAGGGCACAACGGCAGTCACGGGTCCTCCAACCACTCGGGCATCCCAGGATCTCTCTGCGGAATCCTATCCCTAATGTAACCGCACCGCAGCGGGGGTCCTACAGATTGTCGTATTCGCGTCGGGACCGGTCCGAACAGCCCACTCCCCCGCAGGTCAGCCGGTCACGGCCGCCCGGTGCTACCGTCGCGGCGTGGTGTGTCGGGCGCTGATCTGCCGGTCGGCGGCGGGGCTCGCCGCCGTGCTGGTCGCCGGCGGGTGCGCCGGGGCCCCGAAAACCCCGGCCAACCAGCAGAGCGGCGACCAGGTCAGCAGCGTGATCACCAGCACCACCACCATCGGCTCCGCGGGGGTGCTGGGCAACCAGCGCCGCCCGGACGAATCGTGCGCCCCCGAGCCGGCCCCGCTCGACCCGCTCCCGCCCGGCCCGGTGCGGCACGGGACCGGCCCGGAGACCACCGAGACCGCCGTCGTGGCAGACCCGCTGCGCATCGTGGCACTGGCCGGCACCGACCTCGACGCCCTGTGCGCGCTGGGACTGCAGGACCGCATCGTGGCCGCCGCCATCCCCGACGGCGCCCCCGGCCAGCCGTCCTATCTGGGCACGGTGGTCCACGACCTCCCGGCGGTGGGCACCCGAAGCGCACCCGATCTGGCCGGCGTCGCGGCGGCCCAGCCCGATCTCATCCTCGGCGCTCAGTCCCTGACCCCGGACTACACCGCGCTGGCGGCGATCGCCCCGACGGTGTTCGCCTCGGCGCCGCCCGGGCGATGGCAGGACAATCTGCTGCTGGTCGGCGCGGCGACCGGCCGCGCCGAGGCGGCCCGGGAACTGGTCGACGCCTTCGCCGCGCAAGCCCGGGAGGCGGGGAAGGCCAACGACGCCGAGCACTTCCAGGCCTCGGTGGTGCAACTGACCGACTCGACCCTGCGGGTGTACGGCGCGGAGAACTTCCCGGCCAGCGTGCTGGCCGCGGTGGGGGTGGACCGCCCGCCGGCCCAACGGTTCACCGATGAGCCCTATCTGGAGATCGACCTGGGCGACTCCGCCGACTTCTCCGCCGCCGAGGGCGACATCATCTACCTGTCCTTCGCCTCGCCGGAGGCCAAGGATCGGGCCCCGCAACTGCTCGGGAGCACCGCCTGGCGAAAGCTCTCCGCCAACCGGGACAACCGGGTTTTCGTGGTCAACAACGAGGTCTGGCAGACCGGTCAGGGACTGGTCGCCGCGCGCGGGATCGTCGACGATCTGCAGTGGCTCAACGCCCCGATCAACTGAGACCCCTCCCTCCGCCGGCCGCCGCGCGCCGCGTCGTACCGTGGTCGCCATGAGCCCCGCGAACACCGTCGCCGCCTACGCCGCCACCGATCCCACCGGCCCGCTGACCAAGACCACCATCGAACGCCGTGACGTGGGCCCGCACGATGTGCGATTCGACATCCACTTCGCCGGGATCTGCCACTCCGACATCCACACCGTGCGCGCGGAGTGGGGTCAGCCGAGCTACCCGGTCGTTCCCGGCCACGAAATCGCCGGCATCGTCACCGAAATCGGTTCTGATGTAACGAGATTCAAGGTAGGTGACCACGTCGGTGTGGGGTGTTTCGTCGACTCCTGCCGCGAGTGCAAGAACTGCCGGGCGGGGCTGGAACAGTACTGCACCGGCGGCGGGATGACCGGGACCTACAACGCGGTCGGCCGTGACGGAAAGCCCACCTACGGCGGCTACAGCGGCAGCATCGTCGTCGACGAGAACTACGTGCTGCGCATACCGGAGGCGCTGGGCCTGGACGCCGCAGCGCCGCTGCTGTGCGCGGGCATCACCACGTATTCGCCTTTGCGGCACTGGAAGGTGGGTCCGGGGACGCGCCTGGGCGTGGTGGGCCTGGGCGGCCTGGGCCACATGGCGGTCAAGCTCGGGGCGGCGATGGGCGCGGAGGTCACGGTGCTCTCACAGTCGCTGAAGAAGATGGAGGACGGTCTGCGCCTGGGCGCCTCGCATTACTACGCGACGGCCGACCGGGCCACGTTCAGGGAATTGCGCAATTCTTTCGACGTCATCCTCAACACCGTCTCGGCGGATCTCGACCTCGGCCGGTTCCTGGGCATGCTGGACCTCGACGGGGTGTTCGTCGAACTCGGCCTTCCGGAGAACCCTCTGGTGGTGCCGTCCTTCGCGCTGCTGGGGATGCGGCGCAGCATCACCGGTTCGGCCATCGGCGGAATCCCCGAGACCCAGGAGATGCTGGACTACTGCGCCGAGCACCACGTCGCACCCGAGATCGAGGTCATCGAGCCGGACTACATTAATGAGGCCTACGAGCGGGTGATCGCCAGCGACGTCCGCTACCGGTTTGTGATCGACACTGAGTCGCTACGCGAAGCGTAGGGACGAAGTGGAGAATCCGACCCCAGACACTGAGTCGCTACGCGAAGCGTAGGGACGAAGTGGAGCGCTTCACTCCTCGCCGAACGCCTCCAGCGGCCAGCCCGCGGCGGCCAGCCTTGCCGCGACCCGACGGATGTTCTCCGGCCCGCCGTCGTGGTGGGCGACACCTTCGATGAACCGCTCGATCTCGTCGCGGTCGATCCTGTGCCCGGACTCCGCGCGGGATTCCTCCTCGGCGATCTCGCGCACGACCTCGGCCAGTTGCTCGTCGGTCAGCGGGGTGTTTCGCAGCAGCGACAGCAGAGGCACCCGGTCCGGCCCCGGCACACCATCGGGATAGCCGGCCCGAAGCCACTCGAGGACCTTGTGCGAGAGGCTCTTGGCGGTCACGCCGATCAGTGTCTCTGTCGCCGTCGGGCTACGCCAGCCCGGACCCCAGGGTTCGCACCTGGTTCACCCCGCGTTCACTGAGCAGGGCCTCTAGAAGTCCCAGTCCTCGTCCTCGGTGACCACGGCCTTGCCGATGACGTAGCTCGAGCCCGACCCGGAGAAGAAGTCGTGGTTCTCGTCGGCGTTGGGACTCAGCGCCGAGAGGATGGCAGGGTTGACGTCGGTCTCGTCGCGGGGGAACAGCGCCTCGTAGCCGAGATTCATCAGCGCCTTGTTGGCGTTGTAGCGCAGGAACTTCTTGACGTCCTCGGTCAGGTTCACCTGGTCATAGAGATCCTGGGTGTACTCCACCTCGTTGTCGTAGAGCTCGAAGAGCAGCTCGTAGGTGTAGTCCTTGAGTTCGGCGCGCCGGACCTCATCCTGCTCGGCCAGGCCGCGCTGGAACTTGTAGCCGATGTAGTAGCCGTGCACGGCCTCGTCGCGGATGATCAGCCGGATCATGTCGGCGGTGTTGGTCAGCTTTGCCCGGCTCGACCAGTACATCGGCAGGTAGAAGCCGGAATAGAACAGGAAACTCTCCAGCAGCGTGGAGGCTACCTTGCGCTTGAGTGGGTCGTCACCGCGGTAGTAGTCCATCACGATATGGGCCTTGCGCTGCAGATTCGGGTTCTCCTCCGACCAGCGGAACGCATCGTCGATATCGGCTGTGGAGCACAGCGTGGAGAAGATCGAGCTGTAGCTCTTTGCGTGCACCGACTCCATGAACGCGATGTTGGTCAGCACCGCCTGCTCATGCGGGGTGACGGCATCGGGGATCAGGCTGACCGCGCCGACCGTGCCCTGGATGGTGTCCAGCAGGGTGAGCCCGGTGAACGCCCTCATGGTGAGCTGCTTCTCGGAGTCGCTGAGGGTGTTCCACGACGGGATGTCGTTGGACACCGGAACCTTCTCGGGCAACCAGAAGTTGCCGGTCAACCGGTCCCAGACCTCGGCGTCCTTCTCGTCGGTAACCCGGTTCCAGTTGATCGCCGACGCCCGGTCGATCAGCTTGATTCCTTCGCTCACCGCGAACCCCATTTCGACACAGGAAGGCCGGGTCTCCGGCCGCGTCCCGAACACTACCCCTGGGGTCGGACAAGCCGGTGAAACACAACGTGTTGTGTCTCGGCGTGTCGGAACTCCCGGCCGCGGAGAAGGCCGCGGTCCGGCCGCGCGGCGCTCGGCCCCGGCATCGACGGTGGGCTAGCATCTAACGGTACCGACCAGCGACCCAAGCGAGCCGAAGACTGTGACCCAGCGATACGACGTGGTGATTGCCGGTGGCGGGCCGTCGGGTTCGGCCGCCGCCTGGCAGGCCGCACAGACCGGGGCCAACGTGCTCGTCCTCGACAAGGCGGCGTTCCCGCGGGACAAGCCCTGCGGCGACGGCCTCACGGCCCGTGCGGTGAGCTACCTGCAGAAGATCGGCCTGGCCGACGAGGTGGCGCAGTTCCACCGGGTCAACCGGGTGACGGTCTTCAGCCCGTCGCGCTGGGAGTTGTCCTTCCCGAAGCGGCCCGGGATGCCCGACCACGGTCACACCGTGAGCCGCACCGTCCTGGACACCATGCTGATCGAGCACGCCGGAAAGGCCGGCGCGGTGGTCCGCCAGGGCGCCGAGGTCAGCGAGCCCATCCTCGACGAGCGGGGCCGGGTTACCGGCGTTGCCCTCAAAGGCGGGGAGAAGGTGTACGGCGACGCCGTCATCGCCGCCGACGGCGCCTACTCCCCCATCAAGCGGGCACTCAAACTCGACTCGCAGTACAACGGCTATTCGGCGATCGCCATCCGGTCCGAGATGGACGCCGACGTCACCGACTCCGACAGCCTGGACATCTACCTCAAGTTGCAGTTCCAGGGCGACCAACTGCCCGGCTACGGCTGGGTGTTCCCGATGGGCGGGGGCCGACTGAACATCGGCCTTGGCTACGTCAACAGCTACAAGAACTGGCAGTCCATCAACGCCACGCAGTTCCTCGGCGAGTTCCTGCGCACGCTGCCGCCGGAGTGGAAGCTGCCGTCCATCGAGGAGTTGAAGAAGAACAAGAGCGTGCGGGCCTGGCGGCTGCCGATGGGCTTCACCGCGTGGCCCCCGTGGCGTCCCGGCGTCCTGTTCGCCGGTGATTCTCTCGGGGCGGGCAAGCCGGCGTCCGGTGCCGGGATCTCCAAGGCTCTGGAGTCCGGCTTGGCCGCGGGCGAGTGCGCACTGGCCGCGCTTGAGAACGGCGGGCCGGACGACTTCACCAACTACGCCCAGCGTATGGAGGCCGCTTGGGGCACCGAGTACCGGCGTGGCCGCTACTTCCACAAACTGCTGGGCTACCCGGCGGTGGCGGGAGCGGGTATCAAGCTGATCGACAATGCCCGGTTCCGGGATGCGCTGCTGCGCTCGCTGTACAAGAAGGCGCAGGGACCGCTGCACAAGGTGCTCTGAGCGCCCCGGGATTGCCCGACGCCCCGCCGGGGCGGATATTTCGGCAGCGTCCGTGTCGGCACCCGCGGCCATACTGGGTCCCGTGCCGAAGATCACCGCCGTTGCAGGCGACATCACCGAGCAGCGGGTCGACGCGATTGTCAACGCCGCCAACGCCGCCATGCGCGGTGGCGGTGGCGTGGACGGCGCGATCCACCGGGTGGGTGGCCCGGCGATCCTTCGCGACTGCGTGCACAGGTTCCCCGACGGACTGGCCACCGGAGACGCCGGCTGGACGACCGCAGGCGATCTGCCTGCCCGGTGGGTCATTCACACGGTCGGCCCGAACTACAACGCGGGCCAAAGGGACCGCTCGTTGCTGGAGTCCTGCTACCGCCGGGCGTTGGACGTCGCTGACGAAATCGGCGCCCGCACGGTCGCCTTCCCGCTGATCAGTTCCGGCATCTTCGGCTGGCCGAGCTGGGACGCGATCGAGGCCGCGGTCGAAACCATCGCCGGCGCCGAGACGCGAGTCGAGGAGGTTCGACTGGTCACCCTCGACTCCGAGATGCACCGGGACGTGCTCGCGGCGTTGGCGGAATGGACTCCGCTGCGCATTCTGCAGGGAGTCAGGTTCCTGCACCAGCACGGTTACCACCGGTTGCGTGTTCTTCCGGGACTGAGTCCATCGGGAATGTCGTGGCGTATCGCTATCACCAACGCCGACAACCTGAATCACGACTGGGATGACCCACGTGTCATCGACCGCGGTTCGGCTCTGCGCTACACGACCGGCCAACGCGCCGCATTCGCCGGCGGTGAGGTCACGGTGGCATCCACACCCGAGGCGGTCGGCGAACTCATCCTGAACGCGCTGCCCGAGACGACCGCGAACGAGGACGATCCCGACTACGTGTCCTGGTTCGCAGAGCTCGTGGATCTGTGCGAGCTGTCCAAGTCCTTACCCGTCGCCTACGCCGACTTGTTCGACGCGAGCGGGGGATGGAAGCTGGGTAGCGGCGCCAGGTATCCACTCCCGCCGGATCCGCCGAGCGTCACGCCGCGAAGGCCGGAGTGAAAGCACCATGGCCACCTGGGCTAGACGGCCGGATGGGAGCCATCGGCGCCCTCAGCGGTCGCGTTGTGCGGGTGGCGACGGCGGTAGGCCCACTCGAGAACGAACGAGAGAACGATCATCACCACCATCGAGACCGCGCTGGCGGGTGCCGACCTGGTCAAGTCGACGATCAGCAACGTGAAGAGCGCCATGTTGATCACCACCGCGGAGACCAGCACCCAGAGCTTGGCGCCGGTCTTGGCGCGAATGCGGATGTGACCCAGAGTGATCGCCGCGTAGACGAGAAGGAAGCCCAGGGACGCCATCTGGCCGACGACCGACAGCGGGAAGGCGACCACGAGCAGCGACACGATGCCCGCCGAGAACAGCAGCGCCACCGACACACGGTTGAGAACGATTCGCCCGAGGAACGCCGAGACCTCGCGCTCTTTGGCGAGGTGACCGGCGACGTTGGAGGCGGCGAAGATCGTGGCGTTCACCGCCGCGGCAGTGGCGAGCAGAGCCGAGACGCCGATGACGACGAAGCCCGTCGACCCGGCGACGACCCGGCCGGCATCGGCCAGAACATGCCCGGAGTCGCGCTGAATCGTCTGGAGCGGGACGAGCATCACGACGAGCGAGCTGACCAGCAGATAGACCAGTGTGACCGCGCTGAGGGCGATGAACAGCGCTTGAGGCAGCTCGCGGCCGGGCTTGGCCATCGCCCCCGAGGCGTTGGTGACCACACCGAACCCCTGGAAGTTCACGTACAGCAGGCCGGCGGCGACCGCGACGCCGAGGACTGTCCCGTCGGTCCCGAACATCATGCTGGGCTGCGCCTTGAGGGATCCGCCGATGACGAAGCCGATCAGGGTCAGTACCACGAGACCGATGGCGATTGACTCCGCTCGCCCGACGATCCGCGCGCCCAGCAGGTTCACCAGAGCGAAGACGATCACGACGCCGACCCCGATTGCGCGCTTGCCCCACACCGGCACCGATCCGCCCAGCAGAGCGCCCATGTACTCGGTGAAGCTGACCGCGTACAGCGCCGCGGCGATCAGGTAGGCCAGGTATTGGAAGACGTTGATTCCGCCCGCCGCGAGCGTGTGCCCGTAGCCCTTGAGCGTGAAGTTGGCGGGTCCACCTGCCGACGGGAAGGCCGCACCGAGCTTGGCGTAGGAGTAGACCGAGAACGCCGCGGCGATGGCCCCGACCAGGAAGGCGAGCGGCAGCCAGGTCCCCGAACGCCCGCTGGCGATGCCCAGCATCGAGTAGAGACCGGCTCCGATCATCCCCCCGATGCCGAGGGCCACCGCACTGGCGAGTCCGACGTTCGCGGTCTGCGGGTTCGCCGCTTCACCCTTCGGGCACATGGCTGGTCACACTAGCCGACTCGGCAGGCCCGCCGGCCGGGACGACACCCGAGAACCCCTACAGCATGCAGGACACGCAGCCCTCGACCTCGGTGCCCTCCAGCGCCATCTGCCGAAGGCGGATGTAGTACAGCGTCTTGATGCCCTTGCGCCAGGCGTAGATCTGGGCCTTGTTGACATCGCGCGTGGTGGCGGTGTCCTTGAAGAACAACGTCAGGCTCAGCCCCTGGTCCACGTGCTGGGTGGCCGCGGCGTAGGTGTCGATGATCTTCTCGTAGCCGATCTCGTAGGCGTCCTGGTAGTACTCCAGATTCTCGTTGGTCATATACGGCGCCGGATAGTAGACCCGGCCGATCTTGCCCTCCTTGCGGATCTCGACCTTGGAGGCGATCGGATGGATCGAGGACGTCGAGTGGTTGATGTAGGAGATCGACCCGGTCGGCGGCACGGCCTGCAGGTTCTGGTTGTAGATGCCGTTGCGCTGCACCGACTCCTTCAGGCGTAGCCAGTCGTCCTGGTTGGGGATGCGGATTCCGGCATCTTCGAACAGCTTTCGGACCTTCTCGGTCTTGGGCTCCCACACCTGCTCGGTGTACTTGTCGAAGAACTCGCCGCTTGCGTACTTGGACTTCTCGAAGCCGGCGAACGTGCTCCCCCGCTCGATGGCGATCCTGTTCGACGCCCGCAGCGCGTGGTAGAGCACGGTGTAGAAGTAGATGTTGGTGAAGTCCACTCCCTCGTCTGAACCGTAGAAGATGTGCTCGCGGGCGAGGTAGCCGTGCAGGTTCATCTGGCCCAGACCGATGGCGTGGGCCTCGCCGTTGCCCTTCTCGATGGAGGGCACCGAGGTGATGTGGGTCTGGTCGCTGACCGCGGTCAGCGCCCGGATGGCCACCTCGATGGTCTGGGCGAAGTCCGGGGAGTCCATCGCTTTGGCGATGTTCAGCGAGCCGAGGTTGCACGAGATGTCCTTACCCACATGGGAATAGGACAGGTCATCGTTGAACGTCGAGGGCGTGGAGACCTGCAGGATCTCCGAGCAGAGGTTGGAGTGGGTGATCTTGCCGTCGATGGGGTTGGCCCGATTGACGGTGTCCTCGAACATGACGTAGGGGTAGCCCGACTCGAACTGCAACTCGGCCACGGTCTGGAAGAACTCGCGCGCCTTGATCTTGTGCTTGCGGATCCGCGCGTCGTCGACCATCTCGTAGTACTTCTCGGTGACCGAGATGTCGGCGAAGGGCTTGCCGTAGACCCGCTCGACGTCGTAGGGCGAGAACAGATACATGTCCTCGTTCTTCTTGGCCAGCTCGAAGGTGATGTCGGGGATGACCACGCCGAGGGACAGCGTCTTGATCCGGATCTTCTCGTCGGCGTTCTCCCGCTTGGTGTCCAGGAAGCGGTAGATGTCGGGGTGGTGGGCGTGCAGGTACACCGCGCCGGCACCCTGACGCGCGCCGAGCTGGTTGGCGTAGGAGAACGAGTCCTCCAGCAGCTTCATGATCGGGATGACCCCGGAGCTCTGGTTCTCGATGTTCTTGATCGGGGCGCCGTGCTCGCGGATGTTGCTCAGCAGCAACGCCACCCCGCCGCCGCGCTTGGACAGCTGCAGCGCGGAGTTGATCGAGCGACCGATCGACTCCATGTTGTCCTCGATGCGCAGCAGGAAGCAGCTCACCGGCTCGCCGCGCTGTTTCTTGCCCGAATTGAGGAATGTCGGGGTGGCCGGCTGGAACCGGCCGTCGATGATCTCGTCGACCAGGTGCTCGGCCAGCGTGGTGTCACCGGCGGCCAGGGTCAGGGCCACCATCACCACCCGGTCCTCGAACCGCTCCAGGTAACGCTTCCCGTCGAAAGTCTTCAGCGTGTAGGACGTGTAGTACTTGAACGCGCCCAGGAAGGTCGGGAACCGAAACTTCTTGGCATACGCCCGGTCCAGCAGCGACTTGACGAAGTTGCGGGAGTACTGGTCGAGCACCTCACGCTCGTAGTAGTTCTCCCGGATCAGGTAGTCGAGTTTCTCGTCCTGGTTGTGGAAGAACACGGTGTTCTGGTTGACGTGCTCCAAGAAGTACTGCCGGGCGGCGAGCACGTCCTTGTCGAACTGGATCTCCCCGTTCGGGCCGTACAGATTGAGCATCGCGTTGAGCGCGTGGTAATCGGTCTCCCCCGGCAGCGCGTGCGCGGCGTTGGACGTGGTTACCGGCTCTGCAGCAGTGACGGTTGGTGCCACCTGTCATCCCTCTCTTGAAGACTGGGGTCCGCCCAGAAGTCAGCCAGACCGGCTCGGACGGCGTCGACGTCCTCAGCGGTTCCCATGAGTTCGAATCGGTACAGATACGGCACCCCGCACTTGGCGGACACGACGTTGCCCGCGTAGCAGAACTCGGCACCGAAGTTGGTGTTGCCGGCCGCGATCACCCCGCGGATCAGGGACCGGTTGTGCTCGTTGTTGAGAAACGCGATGACCTGCTTGGGCACATAGCCGCCGGCCTCGGGATCGGGCCCGTTGGCTCGGCCGCCGCCGTAGGTCGGCAGGATCAGCACATAGGGTTCGTCGACTTCGATGCGGCCCTTGAGCGGGATGCGGACGGCCGGCAATCCGAGCTTCTGCACGAAGCGGTGAGTGTTCTCCGAGACGCTGGAGAAGTACACCAGCCGGACCGGATCCATCGCCATCCCCCTTCGGCCCGGGCCGCTAGGCGCTGACGGCGGCGGAGGCCGTGCCGGATGCGCCTGTCAGCGACTTGATCCGGTCGGGCCGGAACCCCGACCAGTGCTCACCACCGGCGACCACCACGGGAGCCTGCAGGTAACCGAGGGCCATCACGTAGTCGCGCGCCTCGGGAACCTCGGTGATGTCGACAACCTCGTAGGACAACCCCTGCTTGTCGAGGGCCTTGTAGGTGGCGTTGCACTGCACGCAGGCGGGCTTGGTGTAGACGGTGATGGTCATCTGCAGAACGGCTCCTCAGCGGGATTGGGGCGGGAAAACCGGCCGGCCGGTCTCCCGGTCTGTCGGCCTCCCAAACACTACACCTAGTGGGTGGGGCGCAGAAGGACTACAACATATTCCGAATAACAATTATGAAATTCCCTGGTCGTAAGCCTGTCGGTGGTGCCGGCTTCGGCGTGTCGCCGCCCGCGGCGCGCCGTCAGGGCAGGTCTACCACCGGCTACCGACACGCGGCCGCAGCGCGCGGGTGAACAGCACGTTGACCCGGGTCATCACCCGGCTGTAGGGCCACCAGGCGAACCGCTTGAACGCATACAGTGCGCGGATGTCCGGTGAGGTGTAGATCAGGAAGCGGTTGCGGGCGATCCCGGCCAGGATCTGCGCGGCGACCTTCTCCGGCGCGACCGCGTGGCCGCTGAACAGTCGCACCCAGCGCCGCACCGCGGGATGCTCGCGGTCCACCCCGGCGATCTCCACCGACTGCACCATCGGGGTGTTGACCGCTCCCGGCACCACCACCGACACCCCGATGTCGTGGCGGGCCAGGTCGAAGCGCAGCACCTCCGAGAGTCCCCGCAGGCCGTACTTGCTGGCGCTGTAGGCGGCATGCCAGGGCAGCGCCAACAGCCCTGCCGCCGAGGACACATTGACCAGGTGACCGCCGTTTCCGGCAGCCACCATCGGCGGGATGAAGGTCTCGATGACGTGGATCGGCCCCATCAGGTTGACGTCGATCATGGCCCGCCACTGCCGGTGGGTCAGCTGGTCCACGGTCCCCCAGGCCGACACCCCCGCGATGTTCATAACCAGGTCCATCGCCGGGTGGCGGGCATGGATGTCGGCGGCGAACCGCGCCACCGCGTCGTAGTCGGCGATATCGAGCGCCCGGTACTCGGCGACCTCCGCCCCGGCCCGGCGGGCGTCGTCGACGGTGGCGGCCAGCCCCTCGGCATTGACGTCGGTGAGGAAGAGCACCGCACCGTCCCGGGCCAATCGCAACGCCGTCGCCCGGCCGATACCGCTGGCCGCTCCGGTGACCAGCGCCCGCTTGCCCGCATAGCCCTCGCCCGCCATCAGCCTCCCGCCTGCCCGCCCCACAGGGCGTGGAGCCACAGTTTCTCCAGAACGTCCACCGCCCGGTCGAGGTCGCGTTCCGACCCGAGGAACAGCGACTCCCCCGACAGCGTCAACGCGGTCGCCGCGGACAACGTGCGCACCAGGGCGGGAACGTCGGCACTGATCGGGTCGGCCGTTCCCCGGGCGATCTCGGCCTCCACGATCGGCACGATCTGGTCGATCACCGCGTCGTTGAACCCGTCGAGGATCTCGCGGATCTCCGCGTCGGTGCCGCGGGCGGTGTTGCAGGCCGACATGATCGGGTCATTGTGCGCGTAGACCGCCGCCGCGCTCCCGACCATCCGCGTGGCGAACTGCGCCGGGGTCTCGTCGTCGCCGCGCGGGGCGAAGTCGTGGGTCAGCTCATCGAGTTCGTCGGCGACCTCGCCGAGGATGTGGGCCAGCACGGCGTACTTGGAGTCGAAGTAGAAATAGAACCCCGAACGGGCCACCCCCGCCCGATCGGAGATCGTGCTCACCGACAACTCGGCGAACGGCTTCTCCTCGAGCAGCTCGCGCACCGCCGACACGATGGCGTGGCGCTGCTTGTCGCCCCGACGGCGCGGGGCCGGCCCCGACGGCGGCGCGGAGTGGTGCGCGGTCACCCGACCACCATGCACCACGCCGGGTCCCGATGAAACTTGACGCGCGTCAAATCCGGGCGCGAGGATGTTTCCACCGCGATCCCCGAGGAGCGCCGATGGCCAGTGTCAGCACCCCGCGCTATCTGATGGACCGGGCACGCCGCCGGCTGACTCCCACGCTGAACACCCTTCCGGGAATGGGCGCGATCGACGACCGGCTGCGCCGGCAACAGTGGCCGGAGTTCGTCTTCGCCGAGCCTCCCGCCGGCAGCGGACTGAAGCCGGTCCTGGGCAACGCCGGCCTGCCCGTGCTCGGCCACCTCATCGAGGTGTTCCGTGGCGGTCCGGAATACGTGCTGCAGATGTACCGCAGGTACGGCCCGGTCTACTTCAGCAAGACACCCGCACTCCACGCCGTGTCCGCGCTGGGGCCGGAGGCGACGCAGGAGGTGTTCGCCAACCGCAACAAGGACTTCTCCACGGTGGCCTGGCAGGACGTGATCGGACCGTTCTTCGACCGCGGACTGCTGTTGATGGACTTCAACGAGCACCACTACCACCGCCGGATCATGCAGGAGGCCTTCACCCGGACCCGGCTCGCCGGCTACGTCGAGGACATCGACCGAGTCGCCACGGCGGTGGTCTGCCGGGACTGGCCGGTCGACGACGCCCGGTTCCTGTTCCACCCGGCGGTCAAGGAACTGACCCTCGACATCGCCTCGGTGGTGTTCATGGGACATCGCCCCGGCAGCGACCACGACCTCGTCACCAGGATCAACCAGGCCTTCACCACCACCACCCGGTCCGGCGGGGCCATCGTCCGCACCCCGGTCCCACCGTTCAAGTGGTGGCGCGGGCTGCAGTCGCGGAAGGTTCTCGAGGAGTACTTCGCCGAACGGGTCAGGGCCCGCCGCGACGCCGAGGGCACCGACATGCTGACCGTGCTGTGCCACACCGCCGATGCCGACGGCAACCGCTTCACCGACGCCGACATCGTCAACCACATGATCTTCCTGATGATGGCCGCCCACGACACCTCGACCTCCACGCTGACCACGATGGCCTACCAGCTCGCCGCCAACCCGGACTGGCAGGAACGGTGCCGCGACGAGGCCGCCGGTATCGGCGACCGACCGCTGAACATCGACGATCTCGACGGCCTGGAGTCCTTCGACCTGGCGGTCAACGAATGCCTGCGGCTGGTCACCCCGCTGCCCTTCAACGTCCGCCGGGCGGTGCGGGACACCTCGATCCTCGGCCACTACATCCCGGCCGGCACCAACGTCAATCTCTGGCCGGGCATGAACCACCGGCTGCCGGAGCTGTGGGACGAGCCCGATCGCTTCGACCCGGAACGGTTCGCCGCACCGCGGTCCGAACACAAGCGGCACCGCTACGCCTTCGCCCCGTTCGGCGGCGGGGCGCACAAGTGCATCGGAATGGTGTTCGGCCAGTTGGAGATCAAGACGGTCATGCACCGGCTGCTGCGCCACTACCGCCTGGAACTCGCCCACCCCGGCTACCGGCCGCGCTATGACCATGCCGGCATGCCGGTGCCCATCGACGGTATGCCGATCGTGCTGCGCCCGCTGGCTTCCCGCCCCCGCTGAGCGCCGAGTCAGGCCAGCGCGAGGAACAGCTTTTCCAGCTCCTCCTCGGTCATCGGCGCGCCGCCGTCGGCGGAGACCCCGAGCGCGCACTCCCGCAGTCCCGCGGCGACGATCTTGAACCCGGCCCGGTCCAGCGCGCGGGACACCGCAGCCAGCTGAGTGACGACGTCCTTGCAGTCGCGGCCCTGCTCGATCATCGAGATGACCCCCGCGAGCTGGCCGTGTACGCGGCGCAACCGGGTCAGCACGGCGTTGATGGTGTCGTCGTCACCGACCACGGCTCTCCTCCTCCACGAAGTCGGGCCGCCAGCATAACCGGCGGCCCGACCTCTGCAGCGTCGTTACTTGCGTCCCGAGCCGACCAGTTCGGCGACGATGCTCTGGGCGTCGCAGCGCGGGCCGCGGTTGTAGGGCAGCTTGGCCAGCAGCATCCCCATCGCGCAGCTGTTGGTCGCCGCCGCGAAGACCAGACCGGCGCCGATCCCGAAGGCCAGCCACTGCAGGCCGGGCACCAGGAGGCTGGCCAGGATGCTCAGCGTGACTATGAGCCCGGCGGTGAACCTGACCTGACGCTCCAGGTCCCAGCGCTCCGAGCCGCGGTTGACCGCCATCCCGGCCGCCTCCCAGGCGTTCATCCCGCCGGCCAGGACATGCACGTTGCTCATCCCCGCCTGCCGCAGCGTCTCCTCGGCCTGCGCCGCGCGCCCCCCGGCCTGGCAGACCAGGACGACCTCGTCATCGAGATGGCTGAGAATCTCGTCGCGGTGCTCCTTGAGCAGATCCAGCGGGACGTTGTACGAGCCGGCGATGTGCGAGGTCTCGAACTCACCGGGGGTGCGGACGTCGAGGATCCGGGGCGGGTTGGCGGAGTTCAGCATCCCCTGGAGGTCGACGGCGTTCGTAACGGCAGGTGCGTTCACGGGTCGTGATTCCTTTCGGTCCAATACCTGATTCCCAGGTCCTGTTTGCGACTATAGCCTATACCCTCTGGGGTATGGCAACCCGGAATAAAAATACCCTATGGGGTATTGTAACGGGCAGTGATCTCACCGACAGGAGTAAGGAAGCAGGATGGCTACCGTTGAACTGACCGCCGGAGACTTCGAGACCACGGTGACCGAGAGTCCGATCGTGCTCGTCGACTTCTGGGCCTCTTGGTGCGGGCCCTGCCGGACGTTCGCACCGGTCTTCGAGAACTCCTCGGAGACGCATCCCGACGTGCTGCACGCCAAGGTCGACACCGAAGCCGAGCAGGCGCTCGCCGGAGCGCTGCAGATCCGGTCCATCCCCACCATCATGGCCTTCAAGGAAGGCGTACTCGTCTTCGCCCAGCCCGGCGCTCTGCCGGCTCCGGCCCTGGAAGAGTTGATCACCAAGGTCAAGGAGCTCGACATGGACGAGGTCCGCGCCACGATCGCCGCCGAGGCCGACTCGACATCGACGCAGACATAACCCCCGAGACGCAGGCATCCGCCCCCTGCGGCTTGCACGCTTGGACGACCAACCAACGAGAAGACGGCCAACCAACGAGAATGGAGTCACACCATGTGCTTTCCCGCCACCTGCCCGCGTTGCGGCAAGACCACCTGGGGCGGCTGCGGCCAGCACGTCGACCAGGTGATGCGGTCGGTTCCGCCGGCCCAGCAGTGCACCTGCGAGACCACCGTCCACCCGCGCTGAACCACAGCACCGGCGGTACCCGGTCACTCGAACGGGCGGTCCCCGGCGGCCACCGCCGCACCCAGGCCCATGAGCGTCACCGCTGAGTCGTGCAGGCGCTGCCCGGCCTCGCGAGTGGCCGCACCGGCGAGATAGCGCACCCAGGTGCCCTCGATGACCACGCCGAGTTTGAGGCAGGCCAGCGCGAGGTACCAGTCCAGCCGCTCCGGCCGGCGCCCGCCCGCACCGACATAGGACTCCAGCAGTTCATCACGCCGGGCCAGTCCGCCCAGTTCGGCCAGATGCCCGGCCGAACCCAGCGGGTTCGGGTCGGTCGGCCAGCAGACCAGCATCCATCCCAGGTCCAGAAGCGGGTCGCCGATGGTGCACATCTCCCAGTCGACGAACGCCGCGACCCGCGGTTCCCGCCGGCGCAGCATCGTGTTGTTCAGATGGATGTCGCCGTGCACGATGCCGGGCCGGTAGGTGTCCGGCCGGTTGGCGTCCAGCCAGTCGGCGAGCTCGTCGACCCCTGGCAGGGAGTCGCGCCGGTAGCCGTCCTGACTACGGTACCGCTCGACAACCGAGCGCCATTGCGGCACTTGCCGTTCCAGGAAGGACCCGGGTCGTTTCCAGTCCGCGAGCGCACTGCCGTGCCACTCGGCCTGTCCCAGCCCGGCCACGTCGGCGGCGTAGTTCAGGCCCACCTGGTGGCGCATCGCGGGGTCGTCGACGTAGGCGTGGGCGATCTCGTTGCCCGGGTTGAACCCGTCGACGTCCTCCATCAGGTAGAAGACCACCCCGAGCACGTCGAGGTCCTCGCAGGCGGCCACCAGGCGCGGGTGCGGCACCGCACCGCCGGCCAGGGTGCGCAGCACGGCGATCTCACGCTGCATGGTGCGATCGCTGTTGGGCCTTGGGTGCGGCGGGGGGCGGCGCAGCACCAGCGGCCGGCCGTCCACCCGCAACCGGACCACCACGTTCTGCGATCCGCCCGCCAGGGGTTCGACGCCGGTGACCCCGGAGCCGAGTCCCTGACCACGCACCCACGCACTGACCGCCGCGACGGCAGCCTCGTCGAGCGTCCCGGTGACCCCGGGCACCATCGGCTCGGGCACCGCGTCAGCAGATTCGCGGAAGTTGTTCGCCCAGTTCGCGTTCGATGACGCGGGTGGTCCCGAAGGCGGTCCGCGCGACGACCATCCCGGGATGTTCCTCGACCACCCGGCCGATCAGCACGGCATCGGCGCCCTCGGGCCGGGACCGCATGGCGGCCAGAACGGCCTCGCTGTGCGCGGGGTCGACGAAGGCGACCAGCTTGCCCTCGTTGGCCACCTGTAGAGGGTCCAGACCCAGGAACCCGCAGGCGGAGGCCACCGTCTCAGGCACCGGGACCAGGTGCTCGTCGAGTTCCACGCCGACCCGTGCGGCCCGGGCGATCTCCACCGTCGCAGCGACCAGCCCGCCGCGGGTCGGGTCGCGCAGGGCGTGCACCGCGGCCGGGTCGGGCACGGCGGACAGGACGGCCGCCACCAGCCTGTGCAGCGGGGCGCTGTCGGTGGTCACGGTGGTGCCGAAGTCGATGCCCTCCCGAACGCTCATGATCGCCACACCGTGTTCGCCGATGCTGCCGGAGACGATGACGTGGTCGCCGGGCCTGGCCCGCTCCGGCCCGATGTCGATGCCGTCAGGCACCACACCGACGCCGGCGGTGTTGATGAAAAGGCCGTCCGCGCCGCCTTTTCCGACCACCTTGGTATCGCCGGTGACAATCCCGACCCCGGCGTCGGCGGCGGCTTTGCCCATGCTGGTGGCCACCGCGCCGAGCACCTCGATCTCCAGGCCCTCCTCCAGGATGAAGCCCGCGGTCAGCCCCAACGGCTGAGCCCCGCTGCAGGCCAGGTCGTTGATGGTCCCGTTGACCGCCAGGTCTCCGATGTTGCCGCCGGGGAAGAACAGCGGGTTGACCACGTAGGAGTCGGTGGTCAGCGCGATCCGGCCGCCCCCGGGGTCAAGAACCGCCGAGTCGCGGGAGGGCAGCCCGGCCGAACCGAACGCCGGCAGGAAGAGGTTTTCGATGAGCTCCTCGGACAGGATTCCGCCGCCACCGTGTCCGAGGACGATTCGCTTGGTCTCGCGCAGCGGCAGCGGGCAGACCCAGTTCGTCGGGTCCGGCAGCGGTTCAGACACTCGCGGCCAGCCGGCGGAACTGGTAGTAGGCCGCGCAAGCGCCCTCACTGGAAACCATGGTTGCTCCCAGCGGGGTGCGGGGCGTGCAGGTCGTGCCGAAGGCAGGGCACTCGTTGGGTTTGAGCAGGCCCTGGAGCACCTCACCGCTGCGGCATTCGGCGGACTCCGTGACCCTCAGATCGCCCACCCCGAACTTGCGTTCGGCGTCGAACTGGGCGTAGCGGTCCGACAGCGTCCACCCGGAGGCCGGGATCTCCCCGATGCCCCGCCACTGCCGGTCGGTCACGGTGAAGACGTCGGCGAGGGCCTTCTGGGCGACGGTGTTGCCGGCGTCGGTGACCGCCCGCGGGTAGGCGTTGCGGAGTTCGGCCCGGCCCGCTTCGAGCAGTTCGACGACCTGCCGGACGCCCTCGAGCAGGTCCAGCGGCTCGAACCCGGTGACCACGATGGGGACACCGAATTCGTCGACCAGCGGACCGTACTGGGCCGTTCCCATCACCGTGCACACGTGCCCGGCCGCCAGAAAACCCTCCACCCGGTTGGTGGGCGAGGACAGGATCGCGGTCATCGCCGGGGGCACCAGGACGTGAGAGACCAGCATGGAGAAGTTGGCCAGCCCCAGTCGCTGGGCATGCAGAACCGACATGGCGTTGGCCGGGGCGGTGGTCTCGAAGCCGACGCCGAAGAAAACCACCTCCTTGTCGGGGTTCTCCGCGGCGATCCGGGTGGCGTCCAGCGGAGAGTAGACGATCCGCACGTCACCCCCGCGGGCCCGGACGCTGAACAGGTCCGCGCTGCTGCCCGGCACCCGCAGCATGTCGCCGAACGAGCAGAAGATGACGTTGTCCCGGGCGGCGATCTCCAGGGCCCGGTCAATCATCTCCAGCGGGGTGACGCAGACCGGGCAGCCCGGCCCGTGGATGAACTCGACGGCGCCCTCGAGCAGCTGGTCGATGCCGTTGCGGATGATCGAGTGGGTCTGACCCCCGCAGACCTCCATGACCGTCCACGTCCGGGTGGCGCTGCGCCGGATGCTCTCAACCAGAGACCGCGCCGCGACCGGGTCGCGGAACTCGTCGAGGTACTTCATGCCCCCAGCTCTTCCCCGCTCAGCCCGCCGAGTTCCTCCTCCAGGATGCCCAGCTCGGCGAACATCCGCAGGGTCTCGTTGGCCGATGCCTCGTCGAGCCGGGTGAGTGCGAAGCCGGCGTGGACGATCGTGTACTCACCGACGGCCATGTCGGGAAGGTAGGCCAGGCACACCGTCTTGGTGGTGCCGCCGAAATCGACGGTCGACATCCGGGTGCCCGCCTCGTCCCAGATCTCGGTCACCTTGCCGGGAATTCCGAGGCACATACGCCACTCCTTTGCTCTGCCTGCTCGCCTGCCTGACCGCCCGCCTCGCCCACGAGACTCCCGGCCCGAAGCGCCGCGGCGACCGTGGCCTGGCCCAGCGCCAGACCACTGTCGTTGCAGGAGACGACACGGTGGGTGAGGACCTCGTAGCCGCTGCCTTCCAGAGTATCCCGCAGCCCCTGCAGCAGGATCCGGTTGACGAACACGCCGCCGGTCAGGCCGATCACCGAGACGCCTGCGGCCCGGGCGGCCCGGGCGGCCGCGGCCGCAGTGGCGGCGACGACGGCCGCGTGGAACCCGGCGGCCAGATCGGCCGCGCTGGTTCCGGCGCGCAGACCCCGCACGATTCCGGCGATCACCGGTTCCGGGTCGATCACCGCGTCGCGCAGCGCGAACTCCAGGTCGGCGGGCCGGCCGCGGCGGGCGAGGTGCTCCAGTTCGATGGCGGCCTGCCCCTCATAGCTGACGCGCTGGCAGACCCCCAGCAGGCTGGCCACGGCGTCGAAGAGTCGGCCCATGCTGGTGGTGGGCACACAGCCCAGCCCCCGCGGGATCTGCTGGGCCAGCACCCGCAGGCCGTCCTCCCCCACCGCCGCCACCGGCGGCAGGTCCGCTTCCCAGCCCACACCGGCCCGGTGCAGCAGGTCCAGGGCGATGCGGGCCGGGTTGCGCACCGCACCGTCCCCGCCGGGCAGCGCGAACCCGCTGAGGTGACCGACCCTGCTGAACCGCGACGGTTCGGTGAGCAGGAGCAACTCGCCGCCCCAGATAGTGGCGTCGGTGCCGTAGCCGGTCCCGTCGTAGGTCACGGCGAGCACGGGGGTGTCCAGGCGGCCGTG
>Ga0180434_10001728_pt1 | contig 30669 bp, 21 predicted proteins | sample SS_ome_7_FD_132453 | JGI IMG/M metagenome (GOLD analysis project Ga0180434, IMG submission 132453) | Hypersaline lake sediment archaeal communities from the Salton Sea, California, USA - SS_1_D_2 metaG | ecosystem: Environmental > Aquatic > Non-marine Saline and Alkaline > Hypersaline >... | reverse complement strand
GCCCGGCCTCCGATAAGAGTCGCTTTCCAACGATCTCATCGGCATGCCGGGCCGCCTCGCTTTCATCTTCCTTGCTCCCTCCCCCTACCTGCAGTACCCTGAAAACCTGCGAAAGGCCAGTTGTTGTTTGGTCGTTGCGAAAAACCGGGGGGCGCCCCCCGATGGAGCGCCCCCTGGCCACGCAAGAGGGACACGACCCTCTTGACTCCCGTCGTCCAGCCGGGCGGCGCGGCTGGTGTTCGAACGGGACTTCGCGCGCGGCGGGCCCGCTTCCGGCGGGTACATCTCCCGACCCGCCGCGCCCATCCGCTGCCGCGCGCGGTGCATCAGGAGATACGCCGCGCGGGAAGATCTGGGGTCATCCTAACTGTCATAGTACAGGTGAAACTCGTACGGGTGCGGCCTGAGGGCCATCTCGGCCAGTTCGTTTTCCCGTTTCCACTCGACCCAGCCCGCGACGAGGTCGTCGGTGAAGACGTCGCCGGCCAGGAGGAAGGCGTGGTCCGCTTCGAGCGCCTTGATGGCCTCCTCCAGGTCGGCGGGCGTCTTGGGATAGGCGGCGAGTTCGTCGGCGGTCATCTCGTAGATGTCGCGGTCGAGCGGTTCGCCGGGGTCGATCGTGTTCCGGATGCCGTCCAGGGCGGCCATCATAATGGCCGTCCACGCCAGGTAGCCGTTCGCCGTCGGGTCCGGGCAGCGGAACTCCAGGCGCTTGGCCCCGGGATTCTCGGAATACATGGGGATGCGGACCGCCGCCGACCGGTTCCGCGCGCTCATCACCAGGTTGACCGGGGCCTCGAAGCCCGGCACGAGCCGGCGATACGAGTTCGTGGTCGGCGCGGCAAAGGCCAGGATCGCCGGCGCGTGCTTCAGGATGCCGCCGATGGCGTGCAGCGCCAGGTCCGACAGGCCCGCGTACCCGTCGCCAGCGAAGAGCGGCTTGCCGTCCTTCCACAGCGACAGGTGCGAGTGCATCCCCGAGCCGTTGTCCTCGAAGACGGGCTTCGGCATGAAGGTGACGGTTTTGCCGGCCCGACGTCCCACGTTTTTAATGATGTACTTGTACCACATGAACTGGTCGGCCATTTTGAGGAGCGGCTCGTATTTCATATCGATCTCGCTCTGGCCGGCGGTGGCCACCTCGTGGTGATGGGCCTCGACCACGATGCCCAGGCGGCGCATGGTGTAGACCATCTCGCCCCGCAGGTCGTGGTACGTGTCGGTGGGGCTGACCGGGAAGTACCCGCCCTTGAAGCCCGGCTTGTAGCCGAGGTTCGGTTCCTCGAAGCGGGCGGTGTTCCAGGCCCCCTCGACCGAGTCGATGGCGTACATGCCCGTGTGTTGATTCTGATGGTAGCGGACCTCGTCGAAGATGAAGAACTCCGGCTCCGGCCCGATGTGGCAGGTGTCGGCGATGCCGGTCGCCTTGAGGTACTCCTCGCCCTTGCGCGCCACATGGCGGGGGTCGCGCGTGTAGTCCTCCCGTGTGACCGGGTCCACGATGTTCGCGATGACCGAGACGGTGGGCTCGGCGAAGAACGGGTCGAGCACCGCCGTCGCCGGGTCGGGCACGGCGAGCATGTCCGAGGCGTGAATGCCCTGCCAGCCGCGGATGCTGGAGCCGTCGAAGCCGACGCCCTCCTCGAAGGTGGCCTCGTCCCACGTGTCGATGGGGAACGAGCAGTGCTGCCACGTACCGAGGAGGTCGGCGAACTTCAGGTCGACCATCTCGGCGCCGTGCTCGCTGGCGAAGGCGAAGAAGTCCTTGGGGGCCATGTCCGTCTCCTTTGCTTGCGTGCTGGTCTCTTGCGTGCCATCCGTATTATGGGCAAAGCGCGTGCCAATTGCCCCGTGGCAGTCGTAACCCTTTTTCGAATCGCAACTTACAACACTTTCGTTCCAAACGTACCTTTGCGCGGGAGGCTACCCTTTCGTAGGATTCGCTCCGCATTCCACAAATGCGTAGGATTTTGCGGTGCGGGTTACCCGATGGCATCGTGGCCGGCTTCCCCCGTCCGGATGCGGATGCACTGGGCGAGGTCCAGAAGGAAAATCTTGCCATCGCCGATCCGGCCCGTCCGGGCCCCCTGGATGATGGCCTCGATGGTTCGCTTCACGAAGTCCTCGTTGATGGCGATTTCCAGCCGCACCTTCTTCAACAGGTTGACCTCCACCTCCACGCCGCGGTACGACTCGTGGTAGCCTTTCTGCTGGCCGCACCCCAGGGCATTCGTCACTGAGACCTTATACACCTCTGCCTCGTAGAGCGCCTGCTTGACGTCGTTCAGACGCTCCGGCTGGATGTAGGCGATGACCAGTTTCATTGGTTCGCGTCCTTTCGCTCAGGTCGTCGTGAAGACCTGGAACCCGCTGTACGCTTCCATGCCGTGCTCGCCGATGTCCAGGCCGCGGAGTTCCTCGTCCCGGCTGACGCGCAGCCCAACGGTCTTCTTGATGGCCAGAAACACCGCCCCCATGACGGCAATGGCGAACACGCTGACCGTCACGGCGCCGACGGCCTGGACGCCCAGTTGGGTCCATCCGCCGCCGGCGAAGAGGCCGTCGCGCGCCAGCCCCAGGGCCTCCTGTCCCCAGAGGCCCACGGCCAGGGTGCCCCAGATGCCGTTCATCCCGTGCACGGGCACCGCGCCGACCGGGTCGTCCACGCCGATGCGGTCCAGCAGCCGGACACCCAGCACCACGATGACGCCGCCCACCCCACCGATGGCCAGGGCCGCCGGCGCCGACACGAACGCGCATGGCGCCGTGATCGCCACCAGGCCTGCCAGGGCGCCGTTCATCGTCATCGAGGGGTCCGGCTTGCCGTACAGCAGCCAGGCGAGGACCATCGCCGCGAGGGCGCCGGCGGCGGCCGCCAGGTTGGTGTTGGCAGCCGCCAGGGCCGCCTGGTTCAGGGTCACGGCCGTGCTTACGCCCAGCGTCGAGCCCGGGTTGAACCCGAACCAGCCGAACCATAGCAGGAAGACGCCCAGGGCCGCCATCGCAATGTTGTGCCCCGGAATGGCCTTGGCCCGGCGCTCCGTCCCGTTGGAGACGAACTTGCCGACGCGCGGGCCGAGGATGATGGTCCCGATGAAGGCGATCCAACCGCCCGTGGCATGGACGACGGTGGAGCCGGCGAAGTCGCCGAAGCCCATCCCGGCGAGCCAGCCGCCGCCCCAGATCCAATGGCCGATGATCGGGTACACCAGGGCGCTCACGACCACGGTGTACATCAGGTAGGCGTGGAACTGCATGCGTTCCGCCATGCCGCCCGCCACGATGGTGGCCGCCGCCCCGCAGAACGCCGCCTGGAACAGCCAGAAGGCCCACAGCGGGACGCCCGACGGGTTCGGCGCTTCCCGCAGCGCGAATCCTGAGAGGCCCACCAGCCCATTCCCCTCGCCGAACATCAGGGCGTAGCCCAACAGGAAGAACATGACGCTCGCCACGCAGTAATCCAGCCAGTTCTTCATGAGGATGTTACAGGTGTTCTTGGCGCGGATGAAGCCGGCCTCCACCATGCCGAAGCCCGCCTGCATGAAGAAAACCAGGAACGCCGCCACCAGCACCCAGACGGTGTCGATGGCGCGGGCAAGCGTTTCCGGTTCCGGGCCCGCCGCTTCCGCCGGTGCAGCGGCCAGCAGGACCAGCATCGCCGCCGCGATCGCGCATCGTGCCATGCCGTTCATGCGATCGTTCCTTTCCGTTTTCGCCGTCGGGGCCTCCGGCAGGGGCAATCAGAATCCCACGGTCACCGAGAGGCCCGCCCAGAAGGCGTCGCCCCGGGCCAAGGCGCTGCGCATGCCGTCGTCCAGTATCCAGACCTGGCTGGCGTACGGCGTAATCGTCACGTGGTTGCCCACCGCAAACGGCAGGGCGACAGTGACCGAGGCGTCCGCCCAGCCGGTGCCTGAGCCATAGTAAAACGCGTTGTGCTTGCGCGAGCCCCACGCGAACTGCGCAGCGAGGTCCACGGACATCGCCATCTCGGGCGAAGGTGTCCAGACATCCCCGAACGTGTGGCCGAAACCCAGCGTGATGTACGTGCCGTCGTGCTCGTCGAGATCCCGGTACACCGTCAGGGTAGGTGACGTGGGCACGTCGGCGCCGAGGGCCAGGTACGCCTCGGTCGTGTCGAAAGCGTGCGCCTGCGGGAAGGCATAATGGATCGCCCCGACGGAGGCGGTCAGCCACTCCCACGCCCCCACGGTGTAGTCCAGCGTGTAATCGATCTCGTTGGCCTGTCCGCGGAAATCGTTCACGTCCGTGGTATCGAGGTTGGTCCAGATGTTCAGCGTCAGATCGCCGGCGCCGACCTCGACGGACGGCTCGAACACGGGGTCCTCGGCCACCACGATGCCGCGCCACACGTACTTGCCGGCCCAGGTGGCGTCGAAGGCGAGGGAGAGGGGCCACTTGTCCGCAGGTCTGGCGGGTTCCGGCGCCGCCCCGGCCGCCGGGCCGTCCGCAAGTTCCAGAGTTTCCGGCAGGGCACTGCCCGGCATGTTCTGCCCCCGCGAGTCGCCGGCCGCTGCGACGACGATCCCGATCCCGACCAGCCACGCGGCTCGGAAGCCGGTTCCGTGTTTGCGGTGCACCATCCTTCACCCATTTCCTGAGGTGTTCAGTCGCCGACTTTGTGAGCCCGCAGGCCGGCCGCCGATGCGCCGTCGCTCCCGCGATTCGCTCTGGGAAGGGCAATCCGGGTGCCAAGATGGGCGGTAAATCGGGGGCGACGTGCTAAACCCTTTGTAAACAAGGGCTTAGCGTGGCCGGATTCAGGTCGAGATGGCCTACGGTGCGGTATCAGAGTAAGGAATGGGCTACAATATGGTAGGAATAGGTGGAAGAAACTACGCGGAGGGGCGGAATCGCTTCGGGTCGATCCCGTGCTTCTTCACCCGCAGGCCCATCACCCGTTCGGTGATGCCGAGGTTGCGGGCGGCCCGGGCCATGTTGCCGCGGGAGGACTTCAGGGCCTCCAGGATCATCTCGCGTTCCACGCCGTCGAGGACGGCTTCCAGGTCGCCCGGCGGGACGGTGCCGCTGGCCTCGGCCGTCTGGAGCGTGGGCGGCAGGTGGTGCCCGTGGATGACGTCGTCCTCCGAGAGCAGGACGGCCCGCTCGATGCAGTTCTCCAGTTCCCGCACGTTGCCCGGCCAGTGGTAACTGGTGAGCATGTCGATAGCGGGGGTGGAGATCCGCCGCACGTGCTTGCCGTGCGACTTGCTGTGCTTCTCCACGAAGTGGTCGGCCAGGAGCATGATGTCGGTGCGGCGTTCGCGCAGGGGCGGGATGTGAATCGGGAACACGTTCAGGCGGTAATACAGGTCCCGGCGGAAGGTGCCGTGCTCGAGCGCCTCCTCGAGGTCGCGGTTGGTGGCGGCAATGACGCGGACGTCGGTCTTGATGGGTTCGGTGCCGCCGACGCGCTCGAACTCCTTCTCCTGGAGGACCCGGAGCAGCCGGACCTGCGTGGCGGCGGAGAGGTCGCCGACCTCGTCCAGGAAGAGCGTGCCGCCGTCGGCCCGTTCGAAGCGCCCCGGCCGCTGCCGGGTGGCGCCGGTAAAGGCCCCTTCCTCGTGTCCGAAGAGTTCGCTCTCGATGATCGACTCGGGCAGGGCGGCGCAGGCGACCTTGACGAACGGCCCGTCGGCCCGCGGGCTGTTGTAGTGGATGGCGTGGGCGACGAGTTCTTTGCCCACGCCGCTCTCGCCCCGCAGCAGGACGGTCGTGTCGGTCCGGGCGACCTGGGCGATGAGGTCGTAGACGTGCTGCATGGCCTTGGAGCGCCCGATGATGTTGGCGGGGCGGAATCGCTCTTTCAGTTCTTCGCGGAGGCGGGCGCGCTCCTCGATGAGCCGCTGCCGTTCCTCCTGGGCCTGCTGCCGGAGGCGGACGGCCCGGCTGATCATGGAGGCGATGATCCGCAGCAGCCGCACGTCCTCCTCCAGCGAGACGTTGCCGGTGAAGAGCCGGTTCGCGCTCAGGGTGCCGATGGTCTCGTTCTCCAGTTTGATCGGCACGCAGAGGAACGCGACGCTGTCGCGGTCCAGTTCCTTCAGCGTGCCGGTCTTGTCGAGGAACTTGGGCTCCTCCGAGACGCGGGGGACGATGGCGGGCCGGCCCTCGGCGACGACGCGGCCCGTGACGCCCTCGCCCAGCCGATACCGGCCGCGGCGCTGGGCCCCGGGCGAGAGGCCGTAGGCGGCCTCGATGGAGATCTCGCCCGTCTCGCGGTTCAGCAGGGTGATGGTGCCGTGGAGCATGCCCATGTGGCGGTGCATGGCCTCCAGGGCGGGACCGAGCACCTCCCGCAGGTCCATGGAGCGGTCGAGGATCTCGCTCAACTCCAGCAGCAGCGTCAGTTCGGTCAGTTCCCGCCCGTTGCCGGTCACGGCGGCGGAGGGAGGAACGTCGCTCTCGGGCTCACCCATGGCCGTCTCCCTGTCAAAGGCCCCGTTCGGGCAAACCGCGTCGCAGTGCGGCCCTCGCCCATCGGGGCCCACGAGCCACACGCCTCTTATGGTAGAGGCGGGCACAGGCCGTGCCAAGGACATTTCCGACCCAAGCGAAGGCGGACATTCCATATCCTACGAAATGGTGCCAACGGGAACCGGAGCCCGAAAGCACGGCGCGACCGTGTCGTAGCGGTCGGCGAAGGAACGGCCGGCCTGCCTTCGAACGGCGGGGCCGAAGCCCTTCCCTCCTTGCCGGACGACACCGCGACGAGCGGCCTCGCCGGATGGCCAAGAACGGTTGAGGACGGGAAAAGCACTATCGCAAGCCGCCGGGGCCCGCGGCCTCCCAATCGGCGGCTCGGCCGAATCGGGGACGCATCTGCGGAGGTATGCAGCAGGCGCAGCCGAGTGCTGCCGGCGGCGGAGTCGTTGTTTCATTCCCCCATCCGGCGCGGTAACATGTCAGACGGTCGGCCCAGGTGAAGACCGTCTTCGTCGGAGCCGGCCTCCCCCCAACGGAGCCGGAAGCCGGTGGCAACACCGCCCGTCGGCCATCCGTCCCCGCAGCGGATGCAGGGACCGCTTTGCAGCAATCAACCGGGAGTCTGCCTCGTGGAACCCGGCGCTATCCCAAGCCTGATCTTCACCCTCGGCGGCCTACTGATTGCCTCGATGTTCCTGAAGTCCTGGCTCGAGCGTCTCGGGCTACCGCCGCTGGTGGCCTTCCTGGGGTTGGGTCTGCTGCTGCGCCTGGCGGACGGCGAATGGGGCCTTCTGGGCGATCTCGGCCATGGAACGTTCCAGGTGCTGGCGGATCTGGGCGTCATCTGTCTCCTGTTTCGCGTGGGCCTGGAAAGCGACCTGGCGGGCCTGGCCCGGCAGTTGCGGCGGGCATCCGTGCTCTGGCTGCTGAGCGTGGTGGCGAGCGGCGCCGCCGGCTTCGCCGTCGCTTACTACGCGCTTGGCCAGGCACTCCTGCCGGGCGTCTTCGTCGCCGTGGCCTTGACGGCCACGAGCGTCGGCGTCCCGATGGCCGTCTGGCATAGGGCCGGGAAACTCGATTCGGCAAGCGGCGAACTGCTGATCGACGTCGCCGAGATGGATGACGTGAGCGGGGTCGTTCTCATGGCCCTTCTGTTCGGGGGAGCCTCCACCCTGGTCGGCGAGGCGGCGGCGCTGGGGCCCCTGGCCTGGACGCTGGCGGAGGTTCTGGTCCGACTGGGGGGGTTCATGGCCCTTTGCTACCTGTTTTCGCGGTATCTGGAAAAGCGTGTCACGCACTTCTTCCGCCGCATGGAGCGCGGCCCGGACCCGATGATCACGGTAGCGGGGATGGCCATCGTGATCGCGGCTTTGGCGGGCCTGCTCGGGTTCTCGGTGGCCATCGGGGCGTTCTTCGCGGGGCTGGTCTTCAGCCGCGACCCGGAGGCCGTCAAGATGGAGGCCTCGTTTCAGGCCGTCCACGATCTGTTCGTCCCGTTCTTCTTCATTGGGATTGGTCTGGCCGTCGAGCCCTCGTCGTTGCCGGGGGGAGTGTTCCTGGGGCTGGTTCTGCTGGTCGCTGCGGTCGGGGGAAAGATGGCGGGCGTGGGTGGTCCTGCCTTGCTCTGGACCGGCTGGCGGCGAGCGACCCTGCTCGGCCTGAGCATGGTTCCGCGGGCGGAGATTGCCATGATCATCATGGAAAGAGGGCGGGCCATGGCACGCGAAGTCGTGCCGCCCGAACTGTTCAGCGGCATGACCCTGGTGACGCTGATCACCTGCACCGCCGTCCCGCTCGTCCTGCGTCCGCTTCTCCGGCGATGGGAAGCGGCGGAGGCGTGACACGACGGTCCCTTGCAAGGACGAAGAAGTGCTTCAGGAGGACGACGGCGGGGCAAGTCCCGGAAAACGCCGCCGCAGCGCACGCGACACCCTGCCGGTCAGGACAAGACGCTGAACGAATCGGAGCCCCTTGTGCCGCACGGCGGAGGCGACTCCCCCGTTTGCCGCCAAGAGGCTCGGCGCGGCCACGTGGACCCGCCGCGCGCCGACCCTCGGAGGAACGGGACGCCCCATGCCCGAACTGCCCGACGTGGAGGGATTTCGCCGGTACTGGTCGGCCACCGCGCTGCATCAGGCCATCGTCTCGGTGGAGGTGCGAGCCCCGGGCCTTCTGGAGGGCGTCTCGGAGGCCGCGATGAACCGACGGTTGGTCGACCGGGCGTTCGCCTCCGCCCATCGCCACGGGAAGTGGCTGTTCGTGGAGGTGACCCGGGACGGCTACCTGGCGCTGCACTTCGGCATGACGGGCGGCCTGGCTTACTTCAAGGCCCCTGCCGAGGCGCATCGGCACGCCCGGATGGTGCTGGACTTCGACACCGGCTATCGGCTGGCCTACATCGCGGCACGGAAACTGGGTCACCTGGCCCTCGCCGACGATATCGCCGCCTTCTGCAGGAAGCGGGGGCTCGGGCCGGACGCCCTCCGCATCGGCCGCGACTCGTTCGTCGAGCAACTCGGCCGCCGACGCGGACGGATCAAGACGGCCCTGATGGGGCAGGACCTGGTGGCAGGGCTCGGAAACGTCTGGGTCGACGAGGCCCTGTTCCAGTCGGGCATCCATCCGGAAACGCCGTGCCATCGCCTGCCCCGGCGGACCCTGGAAAGGCTGTACCGGGTCATGCGGCGGGTGCTGCGCGTCGGCATCCGCGAGGCCATCCAGGGGGGCGGGTTCCCGTCAGGTTACCTGCGCGGCCATCGGACCGAGGGCGAGCCGTGCCCGCGGTGCGGCATGCCTCTCCGCCGTCTCCGAATCAATCAGAGAAGCACGTACTATTGTCCGCGGTGCCAGGGAGAATCAGGGGCTAAATGAGCATGGCAAACGAACAGGGGCCTCCCCGCCGGGGGCACAACCGTGGCACGGGGCAGAACCACGCCCGCCAGGGAAAACACGCCGACGACGCTCCCCATGCCCGCACCGTCCGGGACGTGCTCGAAGTCCTGGCCGTCCGTCCGGCCCAGGGCCTGTCCCGCCGCCAGGTGCGACGGCGGCGGAAGCAGTATGGCGCCAACCGTCTCCCCCGTGCGGCCGGGCCGCGTCTCTGGCAGATCGCCGCCGACCAGTTCAAGAGCGTGGTGGTGGCCCTTCTGGGCGGGGCGGCCGCGCTGGCCTTTGCGTTCAGCCAGACGCCCGAGGGCACCGCCATCGTCGCCGTCCTGATGGTCAACGGCCTGATCGGATTCGTCGGCCAGTGGCGGGCCGTCCGCTCCATGCAGGCGTTGCGCGAGCAGGGCCAGCCCCGGGCCCGGGTCCGCCGTCACGGCCGCGAAAGCCGGGTCCGCACGACGACCCTCGTCCCGGGCGACATCGTGGTGCTGGACGCCGGCGACGCCGTCCCGGCGGACCTGCGGCTGATTGAGGCCAACCATCTCCGGGTGGACGAGTCGACCCTGACGGGCGAGTCCCACCCCGCAGCCAAGCGCACCGAGGCGGTGGAGGCCGACGCACCCCTGGCCGAACGGTCCCCCATGGCCTACTGCGGCACGACGGTCACCGAAGGGTCCGGCGAGGGCGTGGTCGTGGCCACGGGCCGGGGAACCGAGGTCGGCCGCCTGACCGAACTGGCCGAGGGGACCGAGTCCGCCCCCTCGCCGCTGCAGGAGCGGCTGAACCGGTTCGGAGGCCGCCTCGGCTGGATCGCGCTGGGGTTGGCGGGGCTGATAGCGGCCGCGGGCTACCTCTCGGGCCAGCCCCTGCTCCTGATGGTTGAAACAGCCGTCGCCCTCGGCGTGGCCGCGGTCCCGGAAGGCCTGCCCGTCGCCACCACGATTGCCCTGGCCCGGGGCATGTGGCTGCTGGCCCGGCACAATGCGCTGGCGCGGCATCTGCCGGCCGTCGAAACCCTGGGCACCACCACGGTCATCTTTACGGACAAGACGGGCACCCTGACCGAGAACCGGATGACCGTCCGCCGCATCGTCACGCGCGCCGGCGAGTACCGCCCGGAGGAAGACGATGCAGCCGCGGGCGCCGAGACGGACCCGGCCCTGCGTCGGCTCCTAGAGGTCGGCGTCCTGTGCAACAACGCCGCCGTCGAGGGAGACGAGAAATCCGTCGGCGACCCCATGGAAGTGGCGCTGCTTCGGGCGGGGTCCCGCTTCGGGCTCCACCGCCGGGGAGCCCTGGAGACGTCTCCGGAGGTCCGGGAGGTGGCGTTCGACCCCGACGTCATGATGATGGCCACCGTCCACGAGACGGACGGCGCCTTCCGCGTGGCCGTCAAGGGCGCGCCGCACGCGGTGCTGGAGGCGTGCGAGACCGTCGCCGGGACCGAGGAGTCCGCCGACGCCGAGCCGCTCGACGCCTCGCAGCGCCGCGCCTGGACGGACCATGCGAAGACCCTGGCCGGGGAAGGCCTCCGCCTGCTGGCCATGGCCGAGAAGCGGACCGCCGATCCGGACGCCCCCCCCTACGAGGGTCTCTGTCTGCTGGGCCTGGTGGGGCTGATGGACCCGCCGCGCCAAGGCGTCCGCGAGGCCGTCGCCGCCTGCCGCAAGGCCGGCATCCGGCCCATTATGGTCACGGGCGACCGGGCGGAAACCGCCGCCGTCGTGGCCGACCAGGTCCACCTGGTCGCCGACGACGACGCCGGGCACGTCATGGAGGGGCGTGAGATCGGCGAGGGGGACGACCTGTCCCCGGAGGTGCGGCGGCGGGCCCTGCGGACGTCGGTCTTCGCCCGCCTCAGTCCCGAGCAGAAGTTCCACCTGCTCGGTCTCTACCAGGAAGAAGGGGAGACGGCGGCCATGACGGGCGACGGCGTCAACGACGCCCCCGCCCTGCGGAAGGCCGACATCGGCGTGGCCATGGGTCGGCACGGGACGGATGCGGCCCGCGAGGCCGCCGATATCATCCTCAAGGACGACGCCTTCCCCACCATCGTGACGGCCGTACGCGAAGGCCGCATCATCTTCGCCAACATCCGCAAGTCCCTCATGTTCATGCTCTGTACGAACCTGGCGGAAATCCTGGCGGTGGCGGCCGCCTCCCTGGCCGGGGCCCCGCTGCCGCTGCGGCCGCTCCAGATTCTGTATCTGAACGTCCTGACGGACGTCTTCCCCGCACTGGCCCTGGGCGTCGGCAAGGGCAGCGCCGGCGTCATGGACCGGCCGCCACGGGGCCGGGGCGAATCCGTCCTGACGGGTCAGCACTGGCTTGCCATCGGCGGATGGAGCGTCCTCCTGGCCGCCTGCGTCCTGGGCGGACTGGCCTGGGCCCTGCGGGGGGCCGGCATGGAGACCGGCCTCGCCGTCACCGTCTCGTTCCTGACGCTCGGCTTCTCCAAGTTGTGGTTTGTCTTCAACCTGCGGGAGCCCGGGTCGACGCTCTGGCGGAACGATGTGGTTCGGAACCCGTGGATCTGGTCGGCCATCCTGTGGTGCGGCGTCCTGCTGGTCGGGGCGGTCTACGTGCCGGGCCTCTCGGCCGTCCTGAAGACCGGGCAGCCGGGACCGGCCGGGTGGGCCGCGGTCCTGGCGCTGAGCCTCGTGCCCCTGACGGCGGGGCAGGTCCTCCGGGCGGTGCAACGGCTCCGGTCCCGGTAGAGCGGTGGCCGGCCCGTCGGGGCAGGAGCGCCGCCTTGAAATTTTCGAGTTTGACTTTGACGGCGACGCGGCGGGCGCGCGACAATAATCATCGATGTGCCGCCGAAACGAGGGCCGGGGAAGTCCCGGCCCGGCGGCCGGCCGAGGCCGTCTTCACCGAGCCGGAGGACGCCGGCGCCTCACGAAAACGAGCCCATGGAGAACGCCCAGGTTGCCGACATCTTCGACGAGATCGCCGACCTGATCGAGTTGGCCGAAGGCAACGCGTTCCGCATCCGCTCGTACCGGTCGGCGGCGCGGACGGTGCGCGACCTCTCGGAGCGGCTGGAGGACCTGGTGGAGCGGGGGGAGGCCCTCTCGGCAATCCCGAACATCGGCAAAAGCACCGCCGAGAAGATCCACGAGATTCTCGAGACCGGCACCTGCAAGCGATTGGAGGAGATGCGCCAGGCGGTCCCGCCCGCCCTCGTCGAACTGATGCGCGTGCCGAACCTCGGTCCGCGCAAGGCCATGACGCTCCACCGGGAACTGGGCGTCGAATCGCTGGAGGATCTGCGAAAGGCCTGCGAGGCCGGCAAGGTCCGCGACCTGGAAGGGTTCGGCGCCAAAACGGAAGACAAACTGCTGCGGGGTCTCAAGACCCTGGAGGCCACCACCGGCCGATACCTGTATAAAGCGGCCGCCGACCACGTGGAATCCATCGGCCGGCACCTGGACGCCATCGACGCCGTCAGGCGGTGGGAGGTGGCGGGCAGTTTCCGCCGGCGCAAGGAGACCATCGGCGACCTCGACATCCTCGTCCAGGCCGCCGACCGCGACAAGGCCACCGACGCCATCCTGGCCCACGGCGACATCGACGAGGTCGTCAGCCGAGGCAGGGAACGCGTCACGGTGCGCCTCGCCAGCGGACTTCAAATTGATTTTCGATATTTCGATTCCTCGAACTTCGGGGCCGCCCTGATGTATTTCACCGGCTCGAAGGCCCACAACATCGGGCTTCGCAAACGGGCCGTCGACCGGGGCTGGAAACTCAACGAGTACGGCCTCACGAAGAACGGCCGCCAACTGGCCGGCAAGACTGAAGGCTCCGTCTATCACCGCCTGAACCTGCCCTGGATCCCGCCTGAATTGCGGGAGGACCGCGGCGAACTCGACGCCGCCGAACAGGACGCCCTGCCCGACCTCGTCGCGTTCGAGGACGTCCGCGGCGATCTCCACGCCCACACTACCGCCACCGACGGGGCGGACACCATCGAGGAAATGGCCCGCGCCGCCGCCGACCGCGGCTACCAGTTCTTCGCCATCACCGATCACTCCAAGCGCGTCACCATGGCGGGCGGTCTGGACGACGACGCCACCCGCCAACACGCCGACGCCATCCGCGAAGCCGATGACGGCTTCAAGAACCTGTGGCTGATGGCGGGCATCGAGGTGGATATCCTCAAGAGCGGCAAACTGGACCTGGAAGAAAAGACCCTCGCGGACCTGGACTGGGTAGTGGCCGTCATCCACTACGACCGCAACCTAGACCGGGAGGAGATGACCGAGCGGTACCTGTCGGCCATCGAGAGCGGGGTGGTCCACTGCCTGGGGCACCCCCTCGGCCGCGTGCTGGGCGAGCGCGACCCCATTCCGCTGGACCTGGACCGCGTCTTCGACGCCTGCCGCGAGCACGGCGTCCGCATCGAGATCAACGCCCAGCCCGACCGCCTGGACCTGCCCGACACCCACGTCAAGCGGGCGCGGGAGGCCGGCGTGCAGTTCACGCTCGGCACCGACGCGCACAAGATCGCCGACCTCGACTTCATGGCCTTCGGCGTCCACGTGGCCCGGCGCGGGTGGCTGGAGAAAAAGCACCTTCTCAACACCCTCACCGCCGCACAGATACGCAGAGTCCTCCAGCGGTAGTGGCTCCGGCCGGCAAGGCCGCGGAGTCGCACGCCGACGACAGGCCCGACCCCCAGGGCCGGGGACGGGCGGTGTACGATGCCGCCCCCGGCGCCGATCGGCCAGGTTGTTTCTCGATACGGATGGCCTCCACCGGACAGCCGTCGGCGGCCTCCTGCCCGGCCCCATGCAGCAAGGGTGTGGGATAGGACGAAGCGGCGGTGCCGGACCGGCCGGACCGAAGCATTCAGCGAGGCGGTTGCACGCACCGCTCCGCGTCGCTTATCATGGATGGGTGGCCGGTGCGCGCCGGCCGCTACCTGTGCACCAGCAGAACCAGGAGGCGAATCCGATGGCCGAACTGCCCGAACTGCTTCAAACCGCCGACTTCAAGTCCGAGAAGCACGTGCCCGTCATCGAGTGCCCCGACCAGGTCGCCGCCGGCCAGAGGTTCGAGGTCAAGGTCTCGGTCGGCAAGGAGGTGGACCACCCGAACACCACGGAGCACCACATCCGGTGGATCACGCTCTACTTCCTTCCGGACGGGGGCAAGTTTCCTTACCAGGTGGCCCGCGTCGAGTTCACGGTGCACGGCGAGTCGGCCGAGGAGGCCAACGAAGGACCGGTCTACACCCATCATGCCGCCGGCGTCTCGATGAAGACCGAGAAGCCGGGCACGCTGCTGGCCCTGTCGTACTGCAACATCCACGGCCTGTGGCGGTCGAGCAAAGCGCTGGCCCTGGACTGATCCTTGCCGCCCTCAAGCCGCGGTCCGGACTTCGGCGCACCCTTTCGAGGCGTGCGGCCGGCCGAAGCATGGAGGTTCCGCCTTATGCAACGCCCCAGGCGCGAGACGCTCTTCAGACTCGCCCGGCACGAGGCGCCCGGCAGCGTGTCCCTCCTCATGCCGGCGCACACCGCCGGACCCGATACGCGGGAGGACCCGATCCGTTTCCGGAACCTCCTCCGCGAGGCCGAGGAACGGTTCGTGGAAACGGGGGGGCGGCGGCCCGCCATCCGCGACCGGTTCGAGCCGCTCTACCCCCTGGTCGACGACGCCGAATTCTGGGAACATCAGGGCCGCGGCCTGGCGGTGTTCGTGGACGAGGAGCCGCACCTCTACCGCCTCCCTCTGGCGGTGGAGACGCTGGCGGCGGTGGGGCCGCGCTTCTACGTCAAGCCCCTCCTGCCTGCGCTGGCCGAGGGCGAGCGGTTTTACGTCCTGGCGCTCAGCCAGCGGTCGGTCCGCCTGTTCGAGGCCACGCCCTGGGCCATCCGGGAAATCGACCTGCCCGCCGATACGCCGCACACCATCGAGGACATCGGCCGGTACGAGGCGCCCGAGCGGAGCCTCCAGTTCCATACCGAGGTGCCGGCGGCCCACGGCGAGGACCGCGGGGCGATGTTTCACGGCCACGGCGGCACCGGTGACTTCGACCTGGAGAAAAAACGGGCCCGGGAGTTCTGCGAGGCCGTCCACCGGGGCGTGATGCGTCGCCTCAAGGGACAGACGGCCCCCCTGGTCCTGGCGGCGGCCGAGCCGCTCATCGGTATCTATCGCGAACTCAACAAGTACCCGAACCTGGCCGACGAGGTGATTCGCGGCAGCCCGGACCGCGTCAAGGCCGAGGGGCTTCGCGACCGCGCGGCCGAGACGCTCCGGCCCGTGTTCCGGCAGCGGCTCGAGCGCGACGCCGAACGCTACCACCGCGCCGCCGAGGCGGCCGAGAAGGACCGCGCCTCGGCCGATCTCGAGACCGTGACCCTGGCGGCGCTCGACGGCCGCGTGGATACCCTGTGGGTGGCTACCGACGCGCAGACGTGGGGACGCTTCGACGCGCAGGGGCGGCGCCTCGAACGTCACGACCGCCGCCAAGCCGACGACGAGGAACTGTTGAACACCGCGACCGTGCTGGCCTTGCGCAGTGGCGCCACCGTCCACGCCATGCCTCGCGAGGAGGTGCCCGAGGCCGGCCCCGTGGCTGCCACCTTCAGGTTCCCCGCGGCCGGGCCGACGTGAAACCACGCCCGCCTGCGAGGCCCATGTCCAGGGTCGGCGGGACCGGACGGTGCGCCCATGAAAGCCACCACCCTGGAGAAACTCACCGAACGCCACGACCTGCGCGACCGCACCGGCGTCTTCGCCGACCGCGACGAGGCCGGCCGCACCCTGGCCGACATGCTCCGCCAGGACGACCTGTGCGACGGCGTCGTGCTGGCCGTGCCGGCCGGCGGCATCCCCGTCGGCGCCGCCCTTGCCGACGTGTGCGGACTGCCGCTGGAGGCGGTCGTCGTCAGCAAGATCACCCTCCCGTGGAACCCCGAGGCGGGGTACGGGGCGGTGGCGTTCGACGGCTCCGTCGTCCTGAACGACGATCTGGTCCGACGCCTGGGACTCGGAGAGGCGGAGGTGGATCGCGGCATCGAGTCGACCCGCCGCAAGGTCGCCCGCCGGCGGCAGAGGCTGCGCGGGAATCGGGCGATGCCCGACCTCGCCGGCGCCGCCGTCATCCTCGTCGACGACGGCCTGGCCTCGGGGTTCACCATGCGGTGCGCCCTGGAGGCGCTCGGCGGCCGGGCGGTGTCGCGGCGCATTGTGGCGGTGCCGACCGCGCACGAGGAGTCGCTCGACCGCATCGCCGACCGCGCCGATGCCCTCTACTGCCCGAACGTGCGGTCCGGCATGCCGTTCGCCGTCGCCGACGCCTACTGCCGCTGGTACGACGTGCCGGAGGACGAGGCGGCCCGCCTCCTTGCCGGCCGCGGCACGGGGGGTAAAGCGTAACGGCCTGTCAGTCCGAAGCCTCTTCATCCCCCTTCCCGGCGAGGCCGAACTTGCGCCGCTGGCGGGCGAACTCGGCCAGCCGGGCCGCCACCTTCCCGTTGACGGATTCGGGCGGATAGCCCCCCGTCTGGTCGGGCTCGCCGGCCTGAAGGCCGGTCAGCAGTTCGAGGCCCTCGTCGACGGTCTCGACGGTCCAGACGTGGAACCGGCCTTCCTCCACCGCCTGCCGCACGTCCTCCCGCAGCATCAGGTGCTGGACGTTGGCGGCGGGAATGAGGACGCCCTGGTCACCCGTCAGGCCGCGGCGGCGGCACACGTCGAAGAAACCTTCGATCTTCTCGTTGACGGCCCCGATGGCCTGGACCTGCCCGTGCTGGTTCACCGAGCCGGTGACGGCGATCGACTGTGTGACCGGCACGTCGGCCACGGCCGAGAGCAGCGCGTAGAGTTCGGCCGAGGAAGCGCTGTCGCCCTCGGTGGGGGCGTAGGACTGCTCGAACACCAGGCTGGCCGAAAGCGAGAGCGGCAGGTCGCACGCATACCGGCCGCTGAGGAACCCCGACAGGATCAGCACCCCCTTGGAGTGGACCGGCCCGCCGAGTTCGACCTCGCGTTCGATGTCGACCACCTCGCCGCGGCCCATTCGGGCCCGGGCCGTGATGCGCGTGGGCCGGCCGAAATAGAAATCGCCGAACGGCACGACCGACAGACCGTTGACCTGGCCGGCGGTCCGGCCCCCGGTGTCAATCAATAGCGTGCCGCGCTCAATCTCTTCCCCGAGACGCTCCCGGATGCGGTCGGACCGGTAAATCTGGGCCTCGACGGCCCGGTCAACATCCTCGGGGCGGACCGTGTCGCGGCCCTGGCGGCGGGCCCAGTAGTCGGCCTCGTGGAGCATGTCGGTCACCCGTCGCATGTGGACGGAGAGTTTGCGGGCGTCGCCGGCCAGGCGGCTGCTCCGTTCGATGACGCGGCAGACGGCCTCGCGCGAGAGCGGCAGCAGATCGTGCTTCTGGACGAGGGAGGCCAGGAGCCGGGCATACACCGTGTGGGACTCCTCGTCGCGGTCCATGCGGGTCTCGAACTCGGCCGGCACCTTGAACAGTTCCGCGAAGTCCGGGTCCAGGGCCTGCAACAAGTGGTAGAAGATGGGCCGGCCCATCAGGACGACCTTGACCCGGAGCGGAATGGGCTCGGGTTCCAGGGCCACCGTGCTCATCAGGCCCAGGCTCTGGCCGAGCGTCTCGATCCGGATCTGGCCCTCCTGGAGGGCACGCTTCAGGGCGTCCCACACATACGGCTGGCTGAGCAGACGGTAGGCGTCGAGGATCAGGTACCCGCCGTTGGCCTTGTGCAGGGCCCCCGCCTTGATGAGGTTGAAGTCCGTGACCAGCGCGCCCATGCGAGCCATGTGCTCGATGCGGCCGAGGAGGTTCGGGTAGGTGGGGTTGTCCTCGTATTCAATCGGGGCGCCGCCGTCGGGGTCGCGGTCGACGAGCAGGTTGACGCGGTACCGCCGGAGGGGGTCGCCCTGCATCTGCTTGCCGCCCGTCTGGCCCCCCAGGGCCTGGGCGAGTTGTTCCTGGACGCCCTCTCCGCCGCCTTCCCGGGCCTGGGACAGTTTCAGCAGGTCCTGGTTGTTCTCGACCATGTCGCGCTTGACGGCCTGGAGGTGCTCGACGACCTCGGGCAGGTCCTGGTAGGCGTCGCGGAGTTCGCCGATGAGGGGTTCGATGGCCTGCTCGGCGTACCCCTCGTTCAGTTCGTTGAGTTTGCGGCGTTTCTCGCGTTCCATGCGGGGGGCGGACTGGAGGGCCTCCTGCACCTTCTGCTGAATCTCCTCAGCCTGCGATTCCAACCGCTGGCGCTCTTCGTCGGAGAGATTCTGGATCTCGTCCGGCGACATCGGGTCGCCCTCTTCGTCGGTCGGGACGACCGCCAGCCCCTGGGGCGTGCGGACGACCGCCAGCCCCCGCTCCTTGGCTTCTTCCCGGAGTTCCTCCTGGACCTTTTCCTGGTGCTGCTTGACCTCCTGCCCGATGCCCTGCCGGGCCTGCTGGTACTCGTCGCTCTCGAACGTGCTGGAGATGGCATGGGGCACCTCCTGGAGCAACCGCTCGAGGTCGTCGCGAAGCCTCCGCCCCCGGCCGGCGGGCAGGCGGAGGGCGCGCGGCTTGTGCTGCTCATCGAAGTTGGTCACATAGCACCAGTCGTCCGGCGCCGCTTCATCCGGCGCACGCTGCCGGAGCCACTGCGTCACCAGCGTCCGCTTGCCCGTGCCGGGCGGGCCGAGCACGTACAGATTGTACCCCTCCCGGTCGATGTCCGTGCCGAAGCGGACGGCGGCGACGGCCCGCGGCTGGCCCACGATGTCCTCGACCGGTTCGAGGTCGTCGGTGGTCTCGAACTCCATGCCCTCATCTTCGCACCGGCAGTACAGCCGGTCGGCGGTCAGTTCCTCAATAGCCATGCCTGGATGTCTCCCGTTGTGTTCTTCGGTTCGTGGTCTGGGGGCCCGCGGAGGCGCCTGCGCCCGGCCCGGCGGCTGCCGGATTGAGCGCGGCGGGTGCACCGCCCCGCCGCCCACACCGCCGGGCCGCGATCCTAGACCCACGGCTTGGGCGTGCGGCGGTCACCGGGCCCTTCCCCCTCGTCGGGCGCGTGGTCCAGGCACGTCGTGGTCCACGGTTTGGCCCGCAGCCGGTCCATCCCGATCCGTTCGCCGCAGACGGTGCACGTGCCGTAGGTGCCCGCGTCGAGCCGGCCGAGGGCCTCGTCGATGGCCAGCAGCCGGTTCTCGTGGCCCTCGATGAGTTTCTCCTGGAGTTCGCGGTCGAACGTTTCGGTGCCCGCGTCGGCCTGATGGGTGGGCGTATCGGACGGGGCGCCGGCGGACCGCTCGGGGGCGCTGCGCTCGCCGAGTTCGGTGCGCAGCCGGTCGAGGTCCTCCGTCAGTTGCCGACGTTTTTCGGTCAGCAGATTCCGGCACTCCTCCAGGTGCTCCGGCGTAAAACTTTCATGTCTCTCGGTCATGGTGTCTCTCCTGGCACGCCTCCTGCCGGACGCCGCTGCGCCCGAGGACCTTCCGTGAGCGCGGCGAGACGGCCGTCGCGCACACTATCCTGCACCACGTCTTCTTCTCAAGTGTAAAGGATGGGCGGTCGGCGATGGGATGAAAAACGAACTCATCGCGCCTCGCCCGGGCAAGCCTGATGGCACGGGTGAGGTCATCGAAACCTCAAAGCCCGACCGACTGGCTCGGGTCAACCGGTGGGACCGGCCTCTAACGCCGCATGTTCGGCAGCCTCGGCGCCCCCCGACGGCGGGCCGGGGAGGCCCGGTAAGCAGGACAACAAGCCGGCGGAATCAACCCCTCCTGTCCCAGGACCCAGCTGGAAAGGGCCGCCAAAGGGCCGCCGGCGGTCCGCGTCGTCCGGGGCGCCCTGCCTCAGAACCCGGCTGGGAAGGCCGACAAAGGCTGGAACCTCTAACCCCGCTACCTTCAAAGGGTTAGGCTGCTTCAGTGCCACCGAAAGTGCTGGTGGGCCCTGCAGGATTCGAACCTGCGGCACAGGGATTATGAGTCCCCTGCTCTGCCGCTGAGCTAAGGGCCCGCGGGCCGGCGGCCGTCATGAGGGCCCAGCCTCCATCGGGCAACGTAGCGGCCCCCGGACCCGTTGTCAAGACGGCCTGCACCGCCCGGCCGAGCCGTTCCGCCGCGCCTGGACCGGCCGGATACCCGTCATCCGGCAGAATAGGCGGTTGCGGATGCGGGGATTGACGTTAGAATCATCAGCAAGGCCGACGGCGGTCGTCGGCCGGAGGGGCTATCCGGGAAATCCCGGGTATCATGCCACTCGTCCCGAAGCGCCGGCGGAAGGTGCTGTACGGGAAAGCGCGTCGGCGGGTCGGCGCGATCGATTCTTGGGGGGCAAGGAGTCAGGCGATGAGCAAGCGGTCGACAGGCGTTCTTCTTACTCTTCTATCGCTGGGCATGGGCGCGTCGCTATCGGGAGGCGACGAGGCCCGGGCTGAGGCGTCCGCGCACGTCTGCGTGCCCGAGGTCCGGGTGAGCACGGTGGTGGGGCATCTGCCGCGCCTTCCATATCGTATTCAGAGCGAGCATGCCGACGGGACGGCCGGCCCCATGCTTCGCGTCATATGGCCTGCCCCCACGGACAACGCTCCGGCGCGGAACGAGGGAACCTACACGATCATCGGCACCGTGCCGGGTACGTCGCTCCGCCCCAAGGCTGTGGTGACCGTGAAGCCCCCGCCGGCAACGCCCCATGTCCCCCAACGCCAATTGGCGCCTTTCCCGTTGGGATGCGTTGTTCTGAACAAGGACAACAGCGGCCGCGAAACACCGTTCATCAAGAACCGCGACAAGTTCGTGCGTGGGTTGGCCAAGACGGACCCCGACAGATTCCTCTACAACTTCCGGGACGCCTTCGGCCAGCCCCAGCCTGAGAGGGCCAAGCCGTTGGGCGGCTGGGACAGCCGGAAGTGCCGTCTGCGCGGCCATGCCACGGGTCACTACTTGTCCGCCCTCGCCCAGGCCTACGCCAGTGCGACGTACGACCCCGAGCTGCGCAAGACCTTCCTGCGGAAGATGGCGTACATGATCGATACGCTCCATGCGCTCTGGCGGCTTTCGGGCAGGCCCGCCAAGAAAGGGGGGCCGTGCACCGCCGAGCCGACGGCCGTGCCGGTCGGCCCGGGGAAGACGGCGTACGATTCCGATCTGAGCAAAGAGGGCATTCGGACGGACTACTGGAACTGGGGCGAGGGCTTCATCAGCGGCTACCCGCCGGACCAGTTCATCATGCTGGAGAAGGGCGCGACGTACGGCGGGAAGAACACACAGGTCTGGGCCCCGTACTACACGCTGCACAAGATTCTCGCCGGCCTGCTCGACTGCTATGAACTCGGAGGCAACGCCAAGGCCCTGGAGATCGCCGAGGGCATGGGGACGTGGGTCTACCGGCGGCTCAGGGCCGTTCCTCGGAAGACCCGTATCAGCATGTGGGACCGCTACATCGCCGGCGAGTACGGAGGCATGAATGAGGTGATGGCCCGGCTGTATGCCATCACGGGCAAGAAGCCGTTTCTTCAATGCGCCAAACTGTTTGACAACACCACCGTGTTCTTCGGCGATGCAGCCCGCTCCCACGGCCTGGCCAGGAACGTCGACACCATCCGGGGCAAACACGCCAATCAGCACATCCCGCAGATCATCGGGGCGCTGCACATCTACGAGGCCGGCGGGAATGTGGAGTACTACCGTGTCGCGAAGAACTTCTGGGAGATTTGCACCCACTGCTACGCCTACAGCATCGGAGGCGTGGCGGGGGCCAGAAGAAAGCCTGACAACCCCGAATGCTTCATCGCCGAGCCGGACACGTTGTTCGCCAACGGCTTCTCCAAGAAGGGGCAATGCGAAACCTGCGCTACCTACAATCTGCTCAAGCTGACCCGACAACTGTTCATGTTCGACCCGAACGGCAAGTACATGGATTACTACGAGCAGGCGCTGTACAACCACATTCTCGCATCCGTGGCCGAGGACAATCCTGGAAACACCTATCACGTGCCGCTCAATCCCGGCGCGCGGAAGCACTTCGGCAATGCGCGAATGAACGGGTTCTCCTGCTGCAACGGCACGGCCCTTGAGAGCAATACGAAGCTCCAGGACTCCATCTACTTCCGGAGTACCGACAACTCCGCCCTGTACGTCAATCTGTACGTTCCCTCGACACTGACCTGGCCCGATCGCCATGTGCGAATAGAGCAGAGCACCAACTTTCCCTACGATGACACAACGAAACTCACCTTCACCGGCGGGGGCGAGTTCACCGTTCACGCGCGTGTCCCGCACTGGGCGGTGCGCGGCTTCACAGTCAAGGTGAACGGCAGGGAGCAGAAGGTGGAGGCCAGGCCGGGAACGTATCTGTCCCTCAGCCGGACGTGGAAGGACAAGGACACCATTGAGTTGACGATGCCGTTCGGCTTCCGTCTCTGGCCGCTCATGGACCAGCCGAACATCGCCAGCGTCTTCTTCGGCCCCGTGTTGCTGGCCGTGCAAGAAGCCGAAGCCCCGAAGACATGGCGGCCCGTGACGCTTGATGCCGCGGACATCGGCAAGTCCATCACCGGCGATCCCGCCGCACTGCGATTCAAGACCAACGGCGTGAGCCTGAAGCCGTTCTTCGAGACGTACGGCCGTCACTCCGTCTACCTGGACGTCACGCGGAAGTAGTCGGCAACAGGCTCGGCCGCTTGATGGCCGTTCGTGTTCGTCCCCGTCGGTCAACGCCAAAGGTTTTCACGGGGAGCCTTCCGCGCTCTGCGGCTGAGGCTTTGTGCGCATCCACGTTCAAGTATTGGCATTGGGTCACAGATGCAGGTACAGCCCCGTCCAGCAAATCGAACAGTTCCAGGAAGGCCGCGAATAACCATGCTCAACTCCTCTTCTGGGTTCACGGTCGCTAACACTACAACGCTAACTCGTGCGCGGCGGGCCCGCCTCCGGCGGGTAAATCTCCGCCCCCCGCCGCGCAGCCCCCAAAACGCCCTCTCGAGCGCGGTGGGTGCTCCAGACCCACCGCGCAAAATGCTAACTTCGCGTTGTAGTACTAACTCCTTGACCTGGAACGAGTTGAGCATGGCTTTTTGTCAAGACCTGGCCCCCAAAACCCGCGAAGAGCCGGGAAAAAGGCTGGGACGACAGCCGTGATTTGCCTACACTCTGGAACGGTCACCCGGCCCGGTTCAATCTCAGTTGGCCGGTCAAAGACGGGAAGACCGGCGACGGTGAGGTCCCGCCACGTATTGAAACGGAGCGATGAACGAACGTCTGCACAGATTGCTGGACCACCTTTGCGAGACGCTTGATGCCGGACGCCAGGCGCAGAAGGACGCGCTGTATCGGCGAGCGTTGAACTGGGAACCGGTTGCGCGGCCACCCTTGGTGGTGACTTATCCGCTTCCGGACGAGGTACGGTTTCGGCCGTATCCGCACCGCGAGATCTTCGACGATCCGGAGAAGATGCTCTACAACGAACTGGTGCATGCCTTCGATACGAGTATTGCCCTGCATTCGGAACTGGGCGACGATCTGCCGCTGACCGTCCGTGCCAATTTCGGCACGGTGCTGGTCGCGTCCATGTTCGATGCCCCCGTGGAACAGACGGACGACAACCCGCCCTGGATCCTGCACCCCGCCGGACGGGGGTTCCCGCTCGAACGCATTGCCGACACGGACCCGTTCGACGTTACCCGCGGTTGGATCCCGCGTGCCGTGGAGACCATGCAGGCCTACCATGGCTTGCTCGACGCGTATCCTGCGCTTAAAGAAACGATTCGCATCGTCCTGCCGGACCTGCAGGGCCCGTTCGACAACCTGGAACTGGTCCGCGGCAGCGAGGTCTTTCTCGACCTGGTCGCCGCGCCCGAGGCCGTAGACCGGGCGATGCGAACCCTGGCGACCGCCCAGATCGGCCTGGCGAAGCACTTCCGGTCATGGACGACCGAACCCGAAGACGGGTACTGCCACCAGCATGCGGTCATGTTGAAGGGCAACATCCTGCTGCGCAACGACTGCTGCATCCTGGTCTCGCCCGAGATGTACCGGGAGCAGATCGCCCCGCACGATGAACGCGTCCTGTGCGAACTGGGCGGCGGCGGAATTCACAGTTGCGGCGAGGTCGAACATCTCGTCCACGAATGGCTGAGACTGCCGTCGATCCGCTCGTTGGATTTCGGGGAGCCGGAACGGAACGACCTGGATGCGATCTACGCCCTGGCCGCTCCCAAACACGTGCCGCTGATTCGGATCGCCGTCGATGAAGCGGCCCTTCGCTCCGGTGAGGCGTGGCGTCGTTTCCCCACCGGCGTCGTTCTCCTTTATCGAGCGGCCGATCTCGAAGCCGCCCGAACCATTTTCCGCGATCAATGGAGTTATTCGTGACACCCCGGGAAACCGCAACGTCGAAGCAGCGCGTCTTGACCGCCGTCAACCTGGCCCGGCCGGATCGGGTGCCCATGGATTTTCCGGCCAACCCGTGGGTGCTGGAGCGGTTGCACCGCGACCTGGGAACGTCGACGCACCGGGCCCTGCTCAAGCGTCTTGGCGGCGACATCGTGGACTTGCGGGGCGTGGTCGATCCGGCGTACTGTGGCCCTGTGCCCATGTCTCGGGACCTGGGCGACGGCGTCCGGGAGAACTTCTGGGGATGGCGACAGAAGGTCGTGCAAACCGCGACCGGCCCGGAAGATTGTTTCGTCGAGTTCGTGTTGGCCGACGCCACGTCGATCGAGGATTTGGAGCGGCATCCCTGGCCAAGCGCTGATTGGTTTGATTTCACCAACTTCGCAAGCAGGCTTTCGGAATGGCAAGATTTCGCCGTCATGGCCAGCGGGGCCAGCGTGTTTCAGCACCCCACGTTTCTGCGCGGGATGGAAAATCTGCTCATGGATATGGCCATCCGGCCCGAGATGGCGCACTGGCTGATGGACCGCTTCACGGAGTTCTACCTCGATTTCTTCGACCGCATGCTGACGGCGGCCGACGGACAGGTGGACATTCTCCGGACGGCGGACGACCTCGGCACCCAACGGGGCCTGGTTCTCAGCCCGGAGATGTTTCGCACCTTCTTCAAGCCGAGGTTAAAAAAACTGGTCCACATGACGCACAGCCACGGCGTGAAGTTCATGTTTCACTCCTGTGGAGCCATTCGTCCGTTGATCGAGGAGTTGATCGAGATCGGCGTCGACATCCTCGACCCGCTGCAAGCCGCTGCCGACGGCATGGAACCGCAATCACTCAAGGACGCCTACGGCGACCGCATCTGCCTGCACGGGGGCATCTGCACCCAGTTTCTGCTGCCGAAAGGCACGCCGAATGAAGTACGAGACGAAGTGCGCCGACGCCTGCAAATCCTGGGGGCCGGCGGGGGCTACATCCTCGCGCCGTGTCACGTACTGCAAACGGACGTGCCGACGGAAAACATCTTGGCCATGAGTGAAGCCGCAAAGTACGGCCGGGCGCCCTGATTCCCCGGCCCGGGGGGGAGACAGGAGAACATCGGAAGGAACAGGGCCTTCCACCTGCGTCGTGGCTATACGGGATATCCTTCAAGAGACAATAACGCCAACCCGTCAAGGCGCCCGGGCGCGAGTGATTGGGGGAAGTGGGGCTGGATACTTTGGGGGACGAGAATCATGATCGGACAAGAACAGATGCTTGAACTCAAACGCTGGAACACCCCGACGATATACAACGGGTGGGAGCAGATTACCTCTCACGATATCGCGGCGGACGGGTTTAATATCGAAGAGACCCGCGACTTCATGCCTCAGATGGGCCCGATGGTCGGCAGGGCGATTACCGTGGTCGTCGGTCCGAGCAATCCGGATCACCGGAAAAACGCCCCCGACGGTTGGCGCAAGTACCGCCAGTACGTCGCCTCGGGCGACGGACCAAAGATCGTCGTCGTACAGGACCTCGATAAACCGAGGGTGATCGGCTCCTTCTGGGGCGAGGTGAACAGCAATATTCACAGGGCCCTCTGCTGTGTCGGCACCGTGGCCGACGGCGCCATCCGCGACGTCGACGAGATGCTGAACGCCGGATTCAAGGCCCTCGCCCGCCGGCTCTGTGTCGGCCATGCCTGGAGCCACCCGGTGCGGTGGAACTGCGAAGTCGAAGCGTTCGGACGACGCGTCAAGCCCGGCCAGTTGATCCACGCCGACAAACACGGGTTCCTGGTTATTCCGGAAGAGGACGAGGACCGCTTGCTCGAGGCGGCGCGGTTCATGGACTCCAATGAGTCTCAGACGCTCATCGCCGCAGCCAGGTTCTCTGCGGGCAAACCGTACGAGGAAATCCTGAGAAACCTTGCCGACGCCGCAGACCGCTTCGACGAAAACGTCAAGAACAGGTTCGGCAACCGGGGGGAGTGGTAGCCGGGAACTGTGGGCCGCGGCATGGCTTCGCTTCCGGACATCCGAACAATGGGCTAAACCGGGAGTCGCCCAGTGACACCTCATGAACGTTTTCTGGCGCTGATGCGTTTCGAACCCGTGGACAGGATGCCCCTGTGGGAGACCGCGCCGTGGCCGTCGACCCTGCGCCGCTGGCAGCGCCAGAGGCTCGGACCGGGGAACGAGCCCCCGCCTTACGCCGAGTGCGAGAACAAGAGACAGTGTGGCGTCGACCTCTGGATGCGGCCGCGTTGCAAACCGCGGGTCGTCTCGGACGACGGCGTGCTCCTCACGCGGTGGACGGAGTTCGGCGTGCTCGAACGGGTTCTGAAATCGCCCGACGCCATGTCCATGCCGGAACACGTCGAGTACCCGGTGAAGACCCGCGCAGATTGGGCGGCGCTCAAGCCGCGATTCGCCCCCGGAGACGACGGCCGCTTCCCCGCCGATTGGGTGCAGCAGTGTGCGCGGTGGCGCGAGGAGGGACCGGTGCTCGTTTTCCAGGACCGCCGTGCGCCCAGCCTGTTCGGGTTCGTACGCGAACTCATGGGGCCGGAACGCACGCTGTATGCGTTCTACGACGAGCCGGACCTGGTCCACGACATCATGGAAACACAAACCGAACTGGTGCTGAGCCTGCTTCCCCGCGCCATCCGGGAGGCGCCCTTGACGGCCCTCTTCTTCTGGGAAGACATGTGTTACCGAAGCGGGCCGCTGATCTCGCCGGCCATGTTCCGCGAATTCATGCTCCCCCGCTACAGGCGGATCACGGAGCGGGCGCGATCCCTCGGCGTTGACATCGTCTTCGTCGATAGCGACGGGGACGTCTCGGCCCTGATCCCCCTCTGGCTGGAAGCGGGCATCAACGGCGTCTACCCGATGGAGGTGGCCGCCGGCATGGACGTGGCCAAACTTCGGGCAGAGTACGGGCGCGACCTGCTCATGACCGGCGGCATCGACAAGCGCGCCCTCGCCCGTGACCGCCGGGCCATCGACGCCGAACTGGAGGTCAAAGTCCCCCTGGCCGAGAAAGGCGGCTACATCCCCCACGTCGATCACGACATCCCGCACGACGTGCCTTATGAGAACTTCCTCTACTACTGGAACAGGAAGAAAGAACTGCTCGGGATCCCCGAACCGGTATGAAAGGATCGGCAAAGCCAGCAAGGGACGACGCCACATCCTCGCCGGGAGGCACCATGCCAATCCTCAGGCCGAACAGGGAACCGAGACGGGTCCATCGGAACCGGAGCCGTTCGATCGCCGCCACCGCCGCGGCGAAAGCCAACCCTGGAGCCGGAGCCGCGAAGGGCGAGCGAAGGAAGCCGATCCTGGATAACGGGCAGACCGCCGGGTTCATCGGCACGGACTTCATGGACGCCACGATGGCCGGGCATCTGCTGGAGGCCGGCTACGCCCTCCGCGTCCACAACCGCACCCGGAAGAAGGCCGATAGAGGGAAAGGGCGCGTCCTCCTCCGAACCCGCTTGACGGCCCCGCCTTCATCTGCCCTGCGCCGTAGCGGCTGTCCAGGTGCGCGTCCTCCTCCGAACCCGCTTGACGGCCCCGCCAGGCGGGAATACAGTGTTCACGGGGCCGGGCTTCGGGCGTCCGGGCGCCTCCGCCCAGACGTCCAGGCCGGCCCTTCGAGGGGCGTGGCGGTTGTCGTCATCGGTGCCGGGCCGCCCTGTGCCGAAGGCAATGAATCATGTAAGTACTTTTTAAGCGAGTACTTGGGAGAGCGGAGAGGTGGCAGAGTGGACGAATGCACCGGTTTCGAAAACCGGCGTGCCCGCCAGGGCACCGGGGGTTCGAATCCCCCCCTCTCCGCCACATCGGCCGCCTCTCCTCGCGATGGCGCAGGTGCCCTGGCACAGAAGCGTCAGGCTCGCGCTGCGTCTGCGCGTGTGCCAAGGGTTTCGCGGGCGATGCCCGGGGTGGATTCCTGACGCGGTTCCTTGCTGCACACCGGCGCGGCGGTTCTTCGCGAGGGCGCGCCTGTGGCGTTCGGTTTCCCGTATCCGGCGTGGGTGGTCGCGCGCCGCCCGTGGCGGAAGGCGTCCGGAACTCCGGGCGACTCTTTTCGCACCGCACCGGGTTGAAAAGGAACGGGCACCGCATCAGCCGCAGGAATCAATCCCGGCCGCGCATCCCCGACCTCGCGAAACGGCTTGAAGTGGCGCCTCGCGCGGGGTATGCTCCCGTAGGAGTCGGGGGCCAAGAACGTTTCGTGTGAAGGGGCACCAAGAGGAGAGAGAGTCATGTCACGCATCAGTCGCCGGAGATTCATGAAGCAGTCTCTCGCCATGGCGGGCGCGACGTTCGTCGTCAGCCACGCCGGGCACCGCGTCCTGGGGGCCAACGAGACGATCCGCATGGCCGTCACCGGCTGCGGCGGCCGGGGCGGGGGCCACATCAACGCCTTCGCCGGCATGGAGAACGTGGAGGTCATCTACACGGTTGACCCCGATGTCCGCCGGGCCGAGGGCGGCGCCAAGCGGGCCGAGAAGAAGCAGGGCCGCAAGGCCAAGCCGCTCCGCGACCTCCGCAAGGCCATCGACGACAAGAACGTGGACGCCCTCTCCTGTGCCACCTGCAACCACTGGCACACGCTCCAGACCATCTGGGCCGTCCAGGCCGGCAAGGACATGTACGTGGAGAAGCCCGTGACGCACCGGGTGCACGAGGGGCGAGTCTGCACGGACCTGGTGGCGAAGTCGGACTGCATCGTCCAGGTGGGGATGCAGTCGCGGTCCAGCGGCCACTGGGCCAAGATGGCCGAACTCACCCGCTCCGGGAAACTGGGCAAACTGCTGGTCAGCCACGGCATCGCCTCCAAGCCTCGCGGCGGCATCGGGCACAAGAAAATCGAGGACCCGCCCGACTGGCTCGACTGGAACCTGTGGGTCGGCCCGGCACCCATGCAGCCGTACCACGAGAACCTGGTCCACTACAACTGGCATTGGTTCTGGGATTTCGGGAACGGCGAGATCGGCAACCAGGGGGTCCACCAGATGGACATCGCCCGGTGGGCGCTGGCCGACGCCACCTGGCCCACGTACGTCATGTCGGTCGGCGGCCGCATCAAGTGGGACGATCAGGGCCAGACCCCCAACGTCCAACTCACCGTGTTCCGCTACGGCGACCGGCTGCTGCTGTTCGAGAACTGCAACCTCGTCAGCGGCAAGACGCGGCGTGTGACCGACGACTTCGTTTACGAGAAGGGCAAGATCATCGGCGGGGGGAAGTTCCAGCCCGCCGAGGGCAGCGACCTCGAGAAACTGCCCGGCGTGGACGTGAAGCGGGGTCCCGGCAGGGGGCACTTCGGCAACTTCATCGCCGCCTGCCGCAGCCGCAAGAAGAGCGACCTCAACGCCCCCTACGAGGAGGGGCGCCTGTCCTCCGGCATCTGTCACCTCGGGGCCATCTCGTGGCGCCTCGGCAAGGAGCGGACCTGGTCTGAAGTGAAGGACCCGTTCGAGGACGATTACGCCAACGAGCAACTCGACCGCATCAACCACCACCTGACCAAGAACCAGGGCCTGGACCTCTCGAAGTGCAAGATGCAGGTAGGCCCGGCGCTGAAGTTCGACCCGAAGACGGAGAGGTTCGTGGACGCGCCGGCGGCCGCCAACAAGATGCTTCGGCGTCCGCCCCGGCCGCCGTTCGACGCGCCGGAGCACGCGTGACCAACATCGCGGGCTTCGAGCCGACGACGCCTTGTTCGCCCCTCGCCTGCCCGGTGTCAGAGCGAGGCAGGCGAGGGGCGACATACGCTTGGCGCCCCGGCACGACAACGCTAAGTCGGTGTTTTGCGCGGTGGGCCCGCCGCGCGCGAATTAGAGCAGTTTTCGTAAATCATGTCGCGTATCCGCAGCAGGTGAACCAGCCGAGCAGGTCGGGCATCGTGACCTGGTCCAGGGCCATCCCGATGGCCGAGATAAGCCCTTCGAACGTGCGGGC
>Ga0180434_10001727_pt1 | contig 30671 bp, 17 predicted proteins | sample SS_ome_7_FD_132453 | JGI IMG/M metagenome (GOLD analysis project Ga0180434, IMG submission 132453) | Hypersaline lake sediment archaeal communities from the Salton Sea, California, USA - SS_1_D_2 metaG | ecosystem: Environmental > Aquatic > Non-marine Saline and Alkaline > Hypersaline >... | reverse complement strand
TCCAGGCCCTGGACGAGAACTACATGGAACTGCAGCGGATGCGGACCTTCATCAACATGATGCCGGGCGAGACGCGGTCCTGCATCGGGTGCCACGAGCCGCGCAGGAAGGCCCCGGCCGTGCAGCCCGTCCTGGCCATGCGGCACCCGCCGCAGACCCTCGCTCCGCAGCCCGGCGATGCCGGGCCACGCCTGGTCCACTACCCCCTCGACGTTCAGCCGATTCTGGACAGACATTGCGTAGGCTGCCACGGCGGCGAGGCGCCCAAGGGCGGGTTGGACCTTTCCGGCGAGTTGACAGGGCTGTGGAGCCACTCCTACGTGACCCTCATCGACAAGGGGCTGGTCAGTTACCTCGACGACGGTGGCGGCGCCGGCAACGTACCGGCCTACCCGCCGCTCACCTTCGGGTCGCATCAGAGCCCGCTGGTGGAGCGGATTCGCAAGGCCCCGTGCAAGGGCGACCTCACGCGGGAGGAGTTCATCCGGATCGTCACCTGGATCGACGCGGATGTTCCGTACTACGGCACCCACCGGGGCAGGAAGAAACTCGAGTGGGAGGACGAGCCGGACTTCCGGCCGCTGCCGCTGGCCGGCAAGTAGACCGGCCGGTGATGAGCGATTAGGCCCGGCCACCGCCGTGGTCTCAACCCCCTACCTACGGCGCGGGAGGATGGGCGCTCGCCGGACGATCACGGAAGCCACTCTTCGGGGAATAAGAACGGCTCTCCGCCAACATCCACGTTGACGGAGAGCCGTACAAATCCAAACCGGTCCAAACAGGTTAGGCCGTACCCGCCGATACCGGTTGGGCGCTTTGCCTGGTCTCCGGGATTTTCTCGAGCAGCATGGTGATGATATCGTCAGTGGTGTGTCCTTCGCTGACGGCCGCGAAGTTCAGGATTATGCGGTGCCGTAATATCGGGTAGGCGAATTGGCGAATGTCTTCAAAGGTTACCTTCGGGCGTCCGTGAAGGGCGCAGTGTGCCTTACCCGCCAGGATGAGCGCTTGTCCGGCCCTCGGTCCGCAGCCCCATCGGACCCATTCCTTGATGAAATCCGGCGCATCGTCACTGTTGGGCCTGGTAGCCCTGGGTATCCTGGCGGCGTAGTTGGCGATGTCGGGAGCCACCTCGACGTCGCGGACGACCCGTTGGAAATCGAGGATGGAGGGGCCGTTGATGATCCGGGAGAGTTTCGGCAGAGACTCCAGGGTGGTGGTAAGGAGAATCTTCTCCTCTTCGTCCAGCGAGGGGTAATCAATCTTGACGAGAAAGAGGAACCGGTCCAACTGGGCCTCGGGCAGGGGGTAGGTGCCTTCCTGCTCGATGGGGTTCTGGGTGGCGAGGACGAGGAACGGCTCGGGGAGGTGGTAGGTCTCACCGCCCACGCTGACGTTTCTCTCCTGCATGGATTCGAGGAGGGCCGCCTGGGTTTTGGGGGGAGTCCGGTTGATCTCGTCGGCCAACAGGATGTTGGTAAAAACCGGTCCCTTGGAAAACGTGAACTGCCGCCTGCCGTGTTCATCTTCGGCCAAGAGCGAGGTGCCGGTGATGTCCGTCGGCATCAGGTCAGGGGTAAACTGCACGCGGGTGAAATCCAGGGTCATCGTCTCGGCGAGGCTGCTTATCATAAGCGTCTTGGCCAGCCCCGGCACCCCCTCGATGACACAGTGTCCCCTGGCGAAAAATGCCGTGAGCACCTGGTCAATCACGTCCACCTGCCCGATAATGATCTTTCCTATCTCGGAGAAGATCTTCTTCCTGGCCTCCGAGAGTGCGGCGATGGCCTCGTCCTGATCGTTCGGGACAATGCTCGTGTCGGTATCCAATTGTTCATCCTTTCGGCTGACGCCAGCGGGCGAGGAGGGGGAATTGGCCGCGGCCTTTTCGGATTGGGGTGCCGCCTCCGACTGGGGGCCGGGCGCGGTCTGGAGTTCAGGCGTTTTGCTCGTCGGTTCCGCCCCCGTGGCGGCCGATAGGTTTTCGTCCCCCTGCCGTTGAACGATGGTATTCTCCGAAACCTCGAATGTGTTGCCGCACGAGCATCGCCCGGTCTTTCCGATCAACGTGCTGCCGATCTTCCACTTTTTCCCACACTTGGGACATGCGACGATAATCTTTGAATTTGCCATACGAGTCCTCTCTTTCTGTTCTGAGTTCTTGCCTGTTTTCTCATTACTCCATGAACTACTGTTCCGGATTTGCGGAGTCCTCGGCGAGTCGCTTGAAGTAGGTGGTGACGATGTCGTTGTACCCTTCGGGGACGGTGTCGGCCCCTCCGCCGGCGGCGTATTGGCGTTTCTTGCTGTATTCGGCCTGCTTCCGACGGCGTAATTCCATGGAGCGGGCAATGGCGTTTTCGGCGGCGTTCATGTGTTTGATTGCCTCGTCCAAGGCCTGCCTGACCTCCAGGCCCTGCCCTCCCTTGGTCGCCAACTGGATCTGCTTCAGGCGGTTGAGGGCCTTCTTCAGGTCGGTGGTGGGGAGATTGTAACGGTCGAGCGCCAACAACAGGGGATGGCTGTTTTCCAGGATCTCCGTGGCCTCACCCCAGAACTCCCTCATCTTGCGCAGCTGGTCCGGCGGGAGCCTGCCCCCCCTGGCGAAGTCGATCGGCTTCGCCGTCCCCTTCCCCAGTCCAATGGCGACTGCCGGCTGGGTGCCCTCGTCGCTGACGGTGCTCGGCTCGCTGGGGGAAGGGCTCATGCGGGGGGGCATCGCCGTCTCGTCGTCCGGGATAGAGGGCGCCTCATTGGCAACCATCTGTCCGTCGGCCTGGCCGCTGCGGCCGATGCTGCCACGGCCCTTCGTTTTATTCCTCGGATTGGGGGTTCGGTTGCTCATCAACCCGTCGGCCGAAGCCGAGTCCATGTTATCGCTTATTTGACCGCCGGTCGGCGATTGATGGTCAAACATCATCGAGCCGGACATAGGCGGCTCGTCCAAATCCTCCAGCGATTCTTGAAGTTCGGTGACTCTGACGGGAAGTTCGGTGGGCAATTCCGCTATTTTGAGCGGCCGGGCCTTGTCCTCCGCGGCCTCGGCCTGGCCCGGCTCGGTCGGCCCGCCCGACATATCTACCGCCATGTGCTCGATCTCTTTGGCCTCTTTGCTGATCATGTTATCCATGTTCCAGGAGAACATGCCCTGTTCGGCCTTTTCGGCAGCCACGGCCACCAGGTCGTCCAGTTCCTGGGCCTCGCGCACCACCTCGGAGACCTTGGCCTGCTGCTCGTCGGCGAAATCCCAGGGCGTCCTGGCCAGGTCATCGACCATGTCGCCGAATTTCCGGGCCTGTTTACGCTTCTCCAGATTCAACTTGTCGAGTTTTTGTTTATCTTCCTTCGATAGATCTTCCTGCGGCACGCCCATGACGGCCTTCCGCTCCTTGACGTTTTTCTCGTGTTTGCGGAGCCACTCGTTCAGTTGGTCCCGGAAGTCCTCCAGTTTTTCGGCCACGGTGGGGGGTTGCTCCCAGCCTTCCTCGCCGAGGGCCTTTTTCGCCTTCTCCTCCTTTTTCTTGGCGATCTTCTCGGCTTCCATGCCTTTCAGGGCCAAGAGTTGGTTGTAGATTGCCTCCTGGACTCCCTGCAACAACTCCAGTTCGTCGAGAATGCTCTCCTTGTCAGGGGAGTCGGGGACAATTCGAGGCGGGTTCTTGTCCCACAAGTAAAGCGCGAAATCCTTCGGCCCCCGACTCCCATGGCCGGCGCACTCGATGCCCGTCACGCGACGCTCGCTGTGCATATCGACCAGGAGAAAGTGGGGCAGCCGACCCTTCGCGAGCCAGCCCTGTTTGTCGAATGCCTTCTCGGTGCCCTTGCCGCTGCCCCTGGCGGACAGGACCTTCCAGCCGGAGGTGTCGAGGGGGTTCCCGTCTTCGCCGAGCAGCGACAGCCTGCTGATCCGCGTCTCGTCACTCCACCCGTGGGGGGAGAAGACCACGAGGCCGAAAAACCGCGCCCGCCGGCCCTGGCCATCGAAATGGACGGCCTGTATATCCTGACCGGGCGGGAAGGCGTCTTTGACGACCGGGTCGCGTTCGCCTGCCCTGAAAGGACGTCGGCAGGAGACAAAGGCCCGGTCGTTGGCCTCCACGGCCTCCGCCTTGGCGATTTCCTCCATCCGGGTCGGCAACCGGGCGGCTTTGTCCGGGGCGACCTTCACGCCCTCAAGGAGGGCCTCGCGGACGCCGAGTTGGTTTCCGAGTATATTCTTCCGGTTCTCGTCCAGGATCGCCTGGATCTCGTCATCGCTGCGCCGCTCGTGGCTCATATTCATCCAGACATGGTTGATGTTGGTCGACAGGTTCCTCGTGCCATCAAGGGCCTTTTTCTGCAGGTGGATGGCCCGCTCGAGGGCCTCGTAGAGTTTGCCGAAACCGGAGTCCTCCGAGGAGGTCAGACGGCCGAGGCTCTTGACGGTGAGGAGGATGGGCTCGGAAACCCCTGCGGGGGTATCCGGGCAGAAATCGCTGCAGCGGCCCTCCAGGAAGAACTTGCGGCCGGGGACAAAGATACTGGCGTCGATGTCCAGTTCGAACCTCTTTTCGGCCTTCTCGCGCTGGCCGGGGGCATCCCCGAATTTCCATTCCCTGACCGTCTTGGGCCGGCTGCCGCCGTAGGCGGGGCGGGCGGTCACCTTCAGGTCGCCGATGCCGTAATCGTCCTCGGCCTCGATCCGCAACGGAAGATGGTCCCCGGGGGTGACGATGCGACTCATGGCGGTATCGACGAAGCGTACCTGCGGTTTTCGGTCGGTCTTCAGCATAATCGTGCCGGTCGCGATCCTCATCGGTTTCTCCAGGCGCCTTGCCTTCGCCTCCACATCGTAGGCGCCGGCGGAATTGCCGATCTCGACGTTCGTCTTCCAGGTGAGTTCTTCGGTCTCCTCGAAATCAAGATTCTCATCCTGCGGCAGCCATGCCGGCAGCCATCGCAGCCACTCGACGGGCTTGTCCATCTTGATCTCTATTCCCAGCTTGGAACGGGGCAGGCACTTGACCGGGTGCGGGGGACCGGCTTCTTCGCGTGTCTCTTCCGCCACATAGGCGGGGGGGGTGATATAAAAGCACGATTCCGCGATCTTCGGACCGGGATTGACCGTCACCTGGACGCTGCGGGTATAGGTGTCGCGGACGAAGATGCGGAAGGCGAAACTGCGGCGCACGTCCTCGAAGGTGTACCTGTACACGTGCGGCTTCCCGACGACGGGTTCCATCTTCATCTCGGTGCCGTCGCCACGATGGTTCCCCACCGCCCCCACTCCCTCCTTGTAGAAGAGTTGGGGGTAGGTGGTCAATTCCCCGCCTGCTGCGAGCCGGCCGACCGTGAGGGTGACCTCGAGGTCTTCATGCTCGGCGACCGTCACGTCGTGGTCGGGGATGACATCCAGGGAGACCGACCCGACCGGCGGCACGTCCGAGAGGCCGTGGGCATACCGAAAGAAGGCATTTTCGGCGTACCTCGGCATCGTCAGGACGTAAACGGCGAAGAGGGAGAAGAATAAAGCGAAGACGCCCCCCCACAAGCCCATCCGGCCAAATTGCCACAACTCGCGCAGCGGGACGCGTTTCAATCCGGAAGAGCCGGCCTTGGCGATCTCCAGGACGAAGTCCTTCTGGTGGTCGCCGTATTTCATCTCTTCGAACTGGATGGTATTGATGAGGGCATTCTCGTCGATGCCGTATTTCTTCTCCAGCATCAGCGCGACGTGCTCGTTGCTCATGCGGTTTCTTACGGAGATAATCACATATCTCCAGAAAAGCCATACCGTCAGGATCGCCGCCACCACCGAGAGGGGAAATCGCAGGGCGGCGGGCAACTTGAAGAGATTATCCAGCGCAAAGAGCGTCAACCACATGCCGGCGGAGACGGTGAACCAGATCAGGACCCCCAGGACCGCGGTGGTGATGAAAATAGTGGCATTGGCGCGGCTGACAACGGGCCCGAGCCGTTCGGATTTCGATGTCGTCGCCGTGCTCATTTCTCTATCTCCTTCTTCTCTTTTCCAATGAGAAGTTTGCCGTCTTTCTTCACGACCGGCCAGAGGTCGGCCGAGACCCCCGCGGGGGGCGTTTCTCCTTCCGGGGCGACCTGCTCGCGATAAAAGGAGCCGCGGTCGACCAGGACCATCTCCCCCGTCTCCGGGTCACGGTTCCACAGCCACACGCTGAGGCGGAAAAATTCCATCACTTTCCCGTCCGGGCCTATCTCGAAAAATCCGGGCCCCATGCCCCGATACGCATAGTCGGGGGCCTGCCTCCGCAGGCTCGACAGCGTCAATACCCGCCTGCCGTTATCGAACGGGAGGATGCCGAGCAGTTTCCTCTCGTTGTAGTAATCCACCGCCTTCAGAAACTTTTCTTCCACCGCCTTGAACAGTTCCGTCCGCTTGGTCCCCTCTTCGGGCCAGCCGGCGACGTATCGGTCGCCGATGCGGGTGGCCAGGAACACGTTTTCGCCGAGCGTGGAGGAGACCTTCATGTTCCCCCCTTCCCCGGCGGTCACCGGGACGCTGGTGAGGGTTTCCCGTGTGATGGCCTTCAGTTCGTCCAGCGACTCGGGGTCGAGGGAGAGGAATTCCATCTCGAGGCTCTTCTCGATCTTCTCTCCCTCGTCGAGCATCTTGATGCGCTTGACGTAGACCACGTCGCTGAGCCTGTCTCCGGGCTCTCCCTTCTGCTTGGACTTCAGGAAAATTTTTCTGTTTCTTGCGATCATGCCGGTGTCCGGGTCCTTTTCCTTGAGGTAGATCACGGTCGTGTGCAGGATACCGGAGCGCTTCTCCCCGCTGTTGAACACCACGGTGCATTTAGGTTCCCTGATGGGATAGGGTTTTCCGAAGTGGGTTTTCGCGCCGCCGACAAACTTGAAGTGCCTCTTATAGAACTCGCGGTACGGTCTGAAAATTATCTCGCGGACGACGTCCAGGTTGAAGGTGCTGATCTTTCCGAACTTCGTTCCCTGCTCTTCCGGGATTGCCACCAGGCGAAAGTCCCGTCCCGGCGTCAACAGGATCGTCCCCTCGACCACCGTGCCGTCCGAGAAGAGCACGGATGCCTGCCTTCTGGGGGCCATCCCCCGCGCCAGCAGGACCCCTGGAACGAAGACGAGCATCGCCGCCATGAGCAGCCACGGCTTGAGGCGTGCGGCGTGGCGGCCGACATGTCGCCCTGCGCTTTTCACGGTCAACTCCCCTCTCCCGTCATAACAGATTCATGCGCCGGCGCAGGAGCCATTCTGCCGTAAGGATAAGCAATGCCAGAAGGACGAACACCGGCAATTTGCCCAAGATATCGGGCTTGCGGGTCAAAGGCAAATCGTGCGGATTGGCGCTTTCCTTCACCTTCGATTCCAGCCGCTGGATGACGGTGTCCACGTCGTTCTCGGGCTCGTAGTATCCCCCGCTGCGGCTGGCGAGGCTTTCGAGGAACGCGTGGTCGACGGCGAGGTCCGCGCCCTCGTTCACCGCGGACCCCACACGGATGGTGCGCTCGTACTTGTCGAGCGGCTCGCCCCCCACCATCGCCTCCAGCCTGAAGGCATACTCGCCCCGTTCGGGGAAGAACACCTTTGTCCTGAAGGTGTCTGCGTCCCCCCGGACGGGATTGATGGCCAGGTCCTTTGTCTCCTCGGCGTGTCCTATCGTCCCCTTCAGACGGACTTCTCCGGGCGCGTACCGACCCGCGACGCGTATGTCGGCCACGGCTTCCTCGCTGGGATGATAGGTCTTGCGGTCCCACTTGACCGTCAAAAACCTGCCCCCCTCGAAGAGGCCGGACATGTACCGGCTCGCATCCTTCCAGAACTGATGGTAGGCCTCGGAAATGTCGCCGGTCTTTCGGCCCCACCTCCAGAGCGTGTTCGTCGCCAGCCCCAGGGTCTGTCCCTTGCCGTAAGGCTGCAGCGCGACCACGGGGACGATGTCTACGCCCACGGAGGCGTTCATCAGGCCTATGGCACCGCTTCGCAACGGGCCGACGTGGTTGATGGAATAAAGGACCGGCGAGGACACCCGGTCGAGGATATCGGCCGTGGCGGACATCATCCCGTGTTCCGCGCCCTCCGTGGGAACCATGACGGGATATTGGCCGGTACTGATCTCCTGTTCGGTCCGGCTGATCTGCCACGGAATGAGGGGGGCGATGGCCGTCCGGTCGTACCCGCCTTTACCGAAGGAATAGGGGCCCCCCAGGAAGATGACCGACCCTCCCCCGTCGACGTATTTCTTCAGGGCCTCGTAGCAAGCCTCGGACAGGTGCTCGGCGGGGAACGACCCGAGGATGACGCACTTGTACAGTTCCAGGACCTTTTCGTCCGTGGGGAACCCGCGGTTGAGGACCTCGTCGCCCTCCTGTCGGGATCCCTCCAGACGCAGGACATCCTTGTTCTTGCGATAGAGGGCGGTAAGCCTGATCATCGGGTCATTTTCCAACTCCCGCTTGAGCAGGGCATAACTCCAATCCAGGACGCGGCCGTACATGAGGACGTAGATCTTTTTCTCCCTCACGTCCACCCGGAACGTCCGCTGGTTGTTCAGGTAGGTAATCTCGTCTTCGATATGCTTCACGGCGAGGCGGTACTTGTGTACCCCCTCCGTGTCCTCGGCCGGGACTGTGATCTCCACGTGTGCCGCCTGCTTCCGGAGATCCACCGTCCGGGTGTCCACCTCCACGAACGTGTCGCCAGCCAGTTTCTCCAGGGCCACATCCACGTTGGCCGTCTTCAGCGAGAAATCACCGGCCGCGCTCCTGGCGAGGATATCCGCGGAGACCTTGAAGGAGGTATTCACCTCGACTTCCGCCGGCACGTCGACATTGTCGATGGCCAGGTCGTTCCAGGTCGAAGGATCCGTCCCCACGCCCACGATGTAGACGGGCACGCCCGGCATGCGCCGGCAATCGACGACCGCGTCGCCGCCGTCGGTCAGCATCACCACGGCCATGCAGTCGGCCAGGTCCGGCTCCTGGGACAGGGTCACCATGGTTCTGCCGATATCCGTGCCCCGTACTTCCTCGCCGAGGGTCTCCTGCGGCTCGCGCATATCGATATCGAAGTGACAGTCCTTGAAATCGACCCAATCCCCGAGCCGGGTTTCGAATGCCTCCGAGAGGCGGCGGGCCCGGTCGGCCCGGGGCCCCGCCTCGTCGTCCTGCACGTCCATCGACGCGGAAACGTCACGCAACATGACCACCTTTTGAGTGTTCTCCATCGGGCGGATGACGCGCCAGCACGGGTCGAGGATCGCGATCAGCAGCAGGAGGGAGAACAGGATCTTGGGCGCCATGAGAAGCCAGGCCCGCTTCACGGAATAAAGCGAACGGTACCGGTAATAGAACAGCCCCAGACACGCCACGATCGCCAGGACGACCATGCTGTTGGCCAGCGTGCTGAGGTGCGGTCTCCATAGGATGGTGCCGATCACGATATCCTCTCCCCGCCGGGATGGGCCGGCGTGGTGGCCGCCGGTTCCTCCCGGCCTTCGTGTTCCTTGGCGCCGGCGGGCTTCGTTTTCCGCCGGCCCGCCGGCGACCCGAGCAGGCCCTCCGCCATCAAGGCCGCGAGGGCCAACAGCAACAAGGGGAGGTACAGTTCCATCCCCGCCATGGAGTTCTCGAGTTCGTCCCTGAAATCTTCTTCGTCGGAGAGTTCGCGGACCGTGTGGGCAATCCCGCCCATGGCGGCCACCTCGGAGCCCTCGACGAACGCGTGGCGGCCCTCGGCGTCGGAGGGGATGACCGACAGGCATATCTTCCGCCGGCCCAGGCGGACGATATAGGCGCCCCCGCGAACCAGGACCGGCACCTGGTCCCGCGGACCCGACCAGTCCACCTGGTCGCCTGCCAGGGTGGTGATCTTCACCTCGTCTCCCGTCCCGGGCAGCGACCGCGGGGCGTTGCCGGCCACAAGGGAAATGGTTTCATTCACCACGCCGGAGACGGCGCCGAGGGCCATCGGCTGGGCCATCACGGGAAAGGCCTTCTTGCGGGGAAGCGTACTCCACTCCGGCACCCCCTCCCGCCTGCCGGCAAACGCCAGGCCGCTGACGATGACCTGCCCCTTGCCCAGCCTGCGGATGGCCAGCACCACCCGGTCGCTGCCGGGACCCAGGAGCGGGGCGTACCCGGCATCCTTCTGCAGCGCCAGCGGATAATAGCGTTTGACATAGGCCCCGCCGAAACGCACCCGCCCGCTGGGGTCGCGGAAATCGGCCCAGAACTCGGACGTGCCGTCCGGGACCAGCAGCGGCGCGGCCTCCTGGAGGACGTTCATGTCCTGGGGGGCAGCCCCCAGCCAGGCGGGGGGATCTCCGGAGGGTTTCTCTCCCCTGACCGCCGGCAGGACGAGCAGGTTCCCCCCCTCTCGCGTATATTCTTCCAGCAGAGCATCCGTCTTCCCATCCAGGGCGCAGGCATCGGGCCATTTCAGGACCACCAGCATGGGTTTCTTCTGCTCGATGCGGCCCCGCAGATTCTTCAGCGAGCAGAAACTCGGCACGAGGGAGGTGTACCGCCCGTCGCCGTGGGGAGAGAACGCCAGCGGAAGCAGGCCGAAATCCCCGGCCTTTTGCTCGCCGACAAAGTAGATGTCCCCCTTCGGTTCGCAGATGTAGGAGATAGAGGCCCGGTTGTCTCCCGCGAACCCGTCCCCCTCGATCCATATCCGGATCCAGTGGTGGCCCGGGGAGCGGGGCCGGAACCCCAGCCTGACCCTCTTTTTCGCGCCGGCGGCGATGAGGACCTTTTTGGTGTCGGGGATGGCATGCTCCGAATCCTGCCGGTTGACGCGGATCTCCAGGTCCTCGCCCCCGTCGTTGCGGAGCAGCACCTCGACCTGATACGGCTGCCTGGGGAGTATGCGGCGGGAAGATGTCCTGGCGCTCGTCAGGCAGACGTTAGGCAGTTCCGCCGCCGCCGTCGGTATACGGTGGAAAAAGACCCGGACGTTCTCCTGCACTTCCTGGGCGCTTATCTGCGACTCTTTCCATTCGGTCTCCTGCAGGTCGGTGAAGACGTGGACGGCGCCGCCCCCGGCGGGAGCGGCCTCCTTGAGCAGAGCCATCGCCTGCAGAATCGCCCTCGCCGGGTCGCCGCTCGCTTCGGTGACCTGGAGTTTCTCGAGGGAATCCAGCAGCAGTTCCTTCTTGGAGGTCATCCCGCCCAACCGTCCGGCCTTGGGGTCCGGCACGAGGGGCACGACACCGGCTTTGGCTCCGTCCTGCATATTCGCCAGCAGCGTCCGCGCGCCCTCGAGCGCGGTCTTCATCTTACTGGTAGCCTCCTCGCCCCCCTTGACCCGCCCCGCCATGGAGCCGGAGTTGTCCACGACGACGGCGACGGCCTGATTGCCTCCTATCCCCAGCACGTCGCCGATGCCCGTGAGCGTCAGGCGGGCCAGGGCAAGCAGCAGGAGGGCGATCAGGAGGACCCGTGCCGCCAGCAGCAGCAGTTCACGCAACTTCCGGTGGATGGTGAGCCGGGGGCTCACACGATGGAAGAACATCTTGGTCGAGAAAAATATCCTCCGTCGCCGGCGGCGCATAAGCAGATGAAAGGCCACCGGGGCGGCCGCCAGGGGAAGCAGGTACAGGAATAGCGTTGCTCCGGGTATCATCTGGCCGCGACCCTCCTGTGCAGTGCATCCCGGACGTCGCTGGAGGTATCCAGCAGAATGTAATCGGCCCCCGCGTTGGTACAACCGACGCGGACCTCGTCCAGATACTCGCGGATCCGCTGGAGGTAGAGTTCCCGGAACTCGGAAATATCCACGTTCATCCTGTCGCGGGATTCCAGGAACTCCACCTCGATCAGGCCTTCCTCCGGGAGGCGGAGCTCCTGGGGGTCCAGGACGTGAAAGACGGTCACGTCCTTGCCCTCGAAGCAGAGGTGCCCGATGCCCCGGAGGGTCTCGTGCGGCTCTTGGAGGAGGTCGGAGATCAGGACGACAAACGAGCGGCCCTTGATCATCTCTGCGGCCTTGTGGAGCGCGTTTTCGATGTTGCTCTGACCCTGCGGTTCGATTTCCTCCAGCCCCAGGAGCATCGGCCTGAGGCCGACAAACGACCCGGCAGGCTCGTAGGTGGCGCGGATGTCGTCGTCGAACGTGATCAGGCCGGCCGAATCGCCCTGGTTAATCATCATGTACATCATGGAGGCCGCCAGGTAGCAGCCGTATTCCATCTTGGGCATCGACCCTCCGACCCCGTAGGCCATGCTCTCGGAGGTGTCCAGGAGGATGTACGCGCGGATGTTGACCTCGTCGTAGAAGCGGCGGATGACATACCTGTCGGTCCGGGCGTAGACGCTCCAGTCGATCCGCTTGACCGGATCCCCCTGGACGTAGGGCCGGTATTCGGCGAACTCCACGGAGGAACCGAAGGCGGGGGAACGATGGAGCCCCTGCATCCCGCCGTCCATTTGCTTGCGGACCGCGATGTTCATATTTTGCAGGTGCTCCGCCATCTGCGGCGGAAGGTACCTGTAGGTTCCGGTCTTCTTCTTCTTTTCAGCCATGTCTTCCCCCGTCTGGCCGGTGGTGGCCGAAGGCTCTCACTCCTCGGGGACCGAATCGACCAGCCAGTCGATGATCGTGTCCGTATCGTATCCCTCGCTGACGGCCGCAAAATTCAATCCGAAGCGGTGTCGCAGGACCGGGTGGACGAAAGCCCGGATGTCGGCCACGGAGACGCTGAACCTGCCGTGAAGCAATACGTGCGACTTGGCTGCAAGCACCAGGGCCTGACCGGCCCGGGGCCCGCAACCCCACCGGACCCACTTCGGGATGAAGTCGGGGGCGGCGGGGTCCCCCGGGCGCGTGGCGCGGGCGAGACGCGCTGCGTAGTTTGCCACATAGGGGCTGACGGGAACGCGCCTAACCAGTTCCTGGTATCCCATGATCGCCTTGCGAGTGATCATGGGCTCCAGGGTGGGCATGGAACGGAGGGTGGTGGTCAGGAGGATCTTTTCCTCTTCCTCCTCGGAGGGATAGTCGATCTTGATCATGAACATGAAACGGTCCAGTTGCGCCTCCGGCAGGGGATAGGTTCCCTCCTGCTCGATCGGGTTTTGGGTCGCCAGCACGAGGAACGGCTCCGGCAGCGGTCGGGTGCCGCCGAAGACCGACACGCTCAGTTCCTGCATCCCCTCCAGCAGCGCCGCCTGCGTCTTGGGCGGCGTCCGGTTAATTTCGTCGGCCAGCAGGATGTTGGTGAATATCGGCCCGCTTCTGAAGACGAATTCCCGGTGGTGATGGTCGTCCCCGCCCAAGACCATCGAGCCGGTGATATCGTTCGGCATCAGGTCGGGCGTGAACTGGATCCGCTTGAAGGACAACGACAGAGTCCGGGCGAGGCTGCTGACGATGAGCGTCTTGGCCAGCCCCGGCACCCCTTTCATCACGCAGTGCCCCCTGGCGAAAAACGCCGTCAGCACCTGGTCCAGGACGCGGTGTTGCCCCACGATGACCTGCCCGATCTCCTCCATGAGCCGCTGGCGCGTCTCCGCCAGCGACGCCACCGCCTCGTGGGTGTCGAGGGGCACGTCTTCGATGAGGGCGGGCCTTTCGCCCCTGCGGCGAGGGGGCGTTTTCGCTTGCGATTCAGAGGTTAGGGGGGCCATGCCTGTAGATCCCACAAGGGGCAACATCAATGGGTCATGGAGTACATAATGATGTTCATGCCGAGTTTTTTGGCCGAGGCGGACTGGTAACCGCGACTCTGCGGGTAGCGGATTTCGTTCCAGCCGGCTTCCAGGTCGTAGCGACTGTAGATGACCCGGAGTTTGCCGTCGATTCTCATCCCGTACAGGACGGGACGTCCCTTCAACGCCTCGCCCTTGTCCTTTTCCAGCGTGGGCGTGTATTTCACGCGGTCGATCTTGTGAAGCGAGCCATAGATCTCGTGACTTACGGGCAACACACTGATCTCTTTGCCGGGAAACACACGGGCCATCTCCCGCATGACGGCCTGGTGGAACTCCGAGAGCCCGAGGGCGTTGTTAATCAGCAGGGTCCCGCCATCCCCTACGTACGTTCTCAAGGCCTCTACCTGCTTGGGGGAAAGTTTGAAGTCGTCCAGGCCGGTGAAGTAGAGGAAAGGATAGGCCGAAAGGTCGTCCTTGGCGACGTCGACGGCAACCCTCTTGAGGTTCACGGGGATGGAGGACTGCTTCTGCAGGAGGGTCAGGAGCGACCGCGCCGCGCCGGGGTGGGCGTTCCACGCCCCCTCGTGCTTGACTTGGGCGAAAACGAATTCGGCCGTCGGTCTCTTCTGGTCGGCCAGGCCGAACATCTCGGGCTTGCCCTCGACCTCCCCGACCTGGGCGTAGCCCAGGATGTAGGGCGTCAGGTTGGTGGCGATCTGGCGGGCGGATTTGACGCTGTAGGCCTTGGCGTCGAGCCCCCGCTTCTGCAAGGTGTCGAAGACTTCCATTTTCCGCTGCCAGCCGCACCCCAGGCCATACCTGGAGACCAGCACGCCGATGCGGCTGCCGATGTAGAGCCCCTCGAGGAAGGGTTTGTGGTCGTCTCGCCCGCAGTGATACTCGACCTTCTCAATGTCCACCACCATGTGATAGAGCGGATGGTCCTCAGGCAGCACCCGGAATCGCGACTCGGGGAACATCTCGTCGAACACCTTCAGCGCCGATTCGTAAAACCAGGGGGACCCGTATACCGAGTCGCATATGATCATCCCCCCGTCCAGGACGTATTCACGCAGTTTGTCGATGATGTCGGAACTGAACCTCACTTCGCGGACCCCGCTGATCAGAAGTGCCGGCATCCGTTTGGGATCGTAACTGAATCCGGTGAGTTCGGTGTCGGACTTGAGGTACTTGAAGCCGTTGGCCCGGGCCAGATGAATGAATTCCAGATAGTCGTTGGGGGCCAGGTTCCAATCCCGGATGACCGCGTTGCCCACGACGACGCTCTGCCCCCACCTGACCTTGGCCAGCAGGTAATCCGGGGAGGGCGGCTTCGTCCGCTCGGTCTGGGGTATCGGCATCCCCGGCACCGGCGGCAGGATGTCGCGCTTCTCGCCCCCCAGGATCCCCTGGGTCATCTTCTCGTGCCTCGGCTTGTCACTCCTGACGAACCAGTCATCCGGTTTCCCCCGGCCAGCGCCGGTGGTACGGCCATAGTCCTTCGCCTCCGCATGACCGGCGAACACGGTCGTCAGGAGGACTGCACACAGAATAAGGAACGAAAACGGCTTCTGGTTTGAAGTTCTCGGGCAAGCCATGGCAAGTTCCTTTCTGCGATCCCCTTTTCCGCAGGAGCCGTGGGGAAAGTATGCTTTCGCTCTGGTACTCGCGTTTCAACCCCGAGCCTCGGGTCGGGTTCCGCCCTTTTCCGGCAGAGGGCAACGGGCCAGGAGGGTTTTCGCGAACCCTCATCCGGAGAGGATTATTTCCCTCTGTTCCGCCAACGTCCAACTCCAACCCTGGGCCTGCCTCCGGGTTCCGCACTTTTTCGGCGAGGGAACAAAGGTCTGAAGGGGATTATCGTGAACGCTCACCCAAAAAATATTATTTCACCCTGGTCCACCGATTTCAACCCCGAACCTGCATTCGGGTTCCGCACGCTTCCGGCGCGGGGACAGGGACCAGCAAGGGCGCGCGACCAGGCGTCACCGTTCAACAACCGGCGCGTTGCCGTCGTCTACCGCCCCGCCCAGCCGCCGTAGCCCGTCTTCAGGGCCCAGCGGTACCAGTCCAGGGTCCGCGCCAGGCCCTCGCGGAAGCCGACCAGCGGCTCGTAGCCGAGGAGGTCGCGGGCGGCCGTGATGTCGGCCAGGGAGTGCTTCACGTCGCCCGGCCGAGGCGGTTCGTAGACCGGCTCGAAATCCGTCCCCAGCAGGTTATTGAAGATGCCGACCATGGTATTGAGGTCGGTCCGCTCGCCGCAGCCGACGTTGACGACCTCGCCGCCGACGCTTTCCGCCTCGGCCGCCAGCAGGTTGGCGTGGACGGCGTTGGCGACGAACGTGAAGTCGCGCGACTGCGTGCCGTCGCCGAAGATGACGGGCGGCCGGCCGCGGAGCATCCGCGAGGCGAACGCCGCTATCACCCCCGCGTACTGGTTCGTCGGGTCCTGCCTCGGGCCGAACACGTTGAAGTAGCGGAGGCTGACCGTCTCCAGGCCGAACGCCCGGCAGAAGGCGGCGGCGTAAAGTTCGCCGGCCGCCTTCGCCGCCGCGTACGGGCTGAGGGGCTCGAGCGGCATGGACTCCCGCTTGGGCAGGTCCTCGCCCGCCCCGTAGGCGCTGCTGGAGGCGGCAAAGACGAATCGCCGGACGCCGGCCTCCCGTGCCGCCATCAGCAGGTTGTGCGTGCCGACCGTATTCGCCTCGAAACTCTCCTGGGGATGGTCCATGCTCCGCGGGACGCTGGGCACGGCCGCCTGGTGCAGGACGACTTCCGCGCCCTCGCAGGCGCGGCGGCAGGCGGCGGGGGCGCGGAGGTCGCCCTCGTGGAGATCAATCCGGCCGGCCACCTCCTCCACGTTCGACCGGAACCCGGTGGAGAAGTTGTCAAGCACGCGGACCGGTCGGCCCCGCTCCAGCACCGCCCGGACCAGGTTCGACCCGATGAAGCCCCCGCCGCCGGTCACCAGCCACAGGTCGGCCACGTGTGCCTCCTTGCGAAAGGACGCGTGTCCGGGAAGTGTATCGGCCCCCCGGCCGATGTCAATGGAACGCTTCGCCCGGTCCGGGGGGGGGATCGGCCCCGGTCACCTCCTGACGGGCACGCCGCGCTGCTGCAGGTACTGCTTCACGCCGCCGACGGTGTAGTGGCCATAGTGGAAGATGGAGGCCGCCAGGGCCGCGTCGGCCCGGCCTTGGGTCAGGACCCGGTAGATGTCCTCCGGTCCGCCGGCCCCGCCGGAGGCGATCACCGGAATCGAGACCGCCTCGGCCACGGCGGCGTTGAGCCGGCCGTCGTAGCCGGCCCGATGGCCGTCGGCGTCGATGGAGGTCAGCAGGATTTCCCCCGCCCCCCGCTGCTGGACCTCGCGGACCCAGTCCAGGGCATCCATGCCCGTCGGCGTGGTGCCGGCATTGGTGTACACCTGCCAGGAGTCGCCGTCGCGTTTGGCGTCGACGGCCACGACGATCGCCTGGTTGCCGAACGTCTCGGCCCCCTCGCGAATCAGCCGACTGTTCGTGACCGCGGCGGTGTTGATGGAGACCTTCTCGGCGCCGGCCTGGAGGAGGGCGGCCATGTCCTGGAGGCTCCTGATGCCCCCGCCGATGGTGTAAGGGATGAAGACCTCCCGGCCGACGCGGGCGGCCAGGTCGCGGATCGTCTGCCGCGCCTCCAGCGTGGCCGTGATGTCAAGGAACACCAGTTCGTCCGCGCCGGCCTCGGAGTAGTGCCGACCGCAGGCCGCGGGGTCCCCCGCGTCGCGGAGGTTCACGAACGAGGTCCCCTTGACCACACGCCCGTTCTTGACGTCCAGGCACGGGATGATGCGTTTGGCCAGCATCCGCTTGCTCACTCCTTCCGGCACAGTCGGCAGAAGTTGCCCAGCATCTTGAGGCCCGTGGGGCCGGACTTCTCCGGATGGAACTGGGCCGCGAACACCGCATCCTTCTGTACCAGCGAGGCGTACCGGCCGCCGTAATCCGTGGTGCCCGCGACCACCTCGGCATCCTCCGCCGCCGCGTAGTACGAGTGGGCAAAGTAGAAGAAACTGCCGTCGGGGACCCCGGCCAGCAGCGGCGACGGCCCCTCCTGCCGGACCTCGTTCCAGCCCATGTGCGGCACGGTCAGGTCGCCGCCGAAGCGGACGACCCGGCCGGGGAGGATGCCCAGACCCTCGTGCCGCCCGTGCTCCTCGCTCTCGGAGAACAGAAGTTGCATCCCCAGGCAGATGCCCATGAACGGCCGGCCGGAGAGGGCCGCCCGCCGGGTCGGGTCCAGCAGGCCGAGTTGCCGCAACCGGCCCATGGCCCGGCCGAAGGCGCCGACGCCCGGCAGGATTACGCCGTCGGCGTCCGCGATTTGCCCGGCGTCGCCGGTCAGGACCGAGTCCACCTCCAGGCGGTCCAGGGCATACTGGACGCTGCGGAGATTGCCCAGACCGTAGTCAACGATCGCAATCATTCCCGGCCGCCTCGCGCGCTGGCCCCATCCATCCCGATACCCCAATTTTACCCGCCGGAGGCGGGCTGAAATCCGAAATTGTTTACTCCCATTCAATCGTCGCCGGGGGCTTGCTGGACACGTCGTACACCACCCGGTTCACGCCGCGAACGTCGTTGATGATGCGGGCGGCGATGCGGCCGAGGACTTCCTCCGGCAGGCGGGCCCAGTCGGCCGTCATCCCGTCGCGGCTGGTCACGGCGCGCAGGGCGATGACGTTGGCGTAGGTCCGCTCGTCGCCCATCACGCCGACCGCCTTGACGGGCAGCAGCAGCGCGAACGCCTGCCACAGCCGGCGGTACAGGTCGGCGGCGTGAAGTTCTTCCAGGAAGATCGAATCCGCCTGCCGGAGGATCCGCAGTTTCCGCCGCGTGAGGGGCCCGACGATGCGGACCGCCAGCCCCGGCCCCGGGAACGGGTGCCGCCAGACCATCCGCTCCGGCAGGCCGAGTTCCTCCCCCACCCGCCGCACCTCGTCCTTGAACAGGGTGCGGAACGGTTCGACCAGGTCGAACCGCAGGTTCGCCGGCAGCCCGCCCACGTTGTGGTGCGTCTTGATGGTGGCCGACGGGCCTCCGTGCGGCGAGACGCTCTCGATCACGTCCGGGTACAGCGTGCCCTGGGCCAGGAAGGGCGGCCGGCCGAGGCGGCGGGCCTCCCGCTCGAACACCCGGATGAAGACGTTGCCGATGATGCGGCGTTTGCGCTCCGGGCCGGCGACGCCCTTCAGCCGGTCGAGAAACTCGTCCGACGCCGACACGTAGTGCAGCCGGATGCCCAGGCGGTCGCGGAACGTGGCCCGGACGCCGGCCGGCTCGTGCTTCCGCAGCAGGCCGTTGTTGATGAACACGCAGCGGAGGCGGTCGCCGACGGCCCGATGCAGGAGGGCGGCCAGGACGGAGGAGTCCACGCCGCCGCTCACGCCGCAGAGCACCCGCTCGGCGCCGACGCGCTCGCGAAGCGCCGCCGTCGTCTCCTCGACGAAGGAGGCGGCGGACCATCCGCCGCGGCACCCGGCCACGCGGTAGAGGAAGTTCGCCAGGATGGCCCGTCCTCGCGGCGTGTGGACCACCTCCGGATGGAACTGGAGGCCGTAGAGGCGGCGCCGCGGATCGCCCATGGCCGCCACGGGCGCGGTGGCGGTCCGCGCCAGCACCTCGAACCCCTCGGGCGGGCGGCGGACTTGGTCGCCGTGGCTCATCCAGACGCGGAGCCGGTCCGGCAGGCGGGCGAAGAGACCGCGCTTCCGCACGATACGGACCTCGGCCGGGCCGTACTCGCGCCGCTCGGCCGGCTGGACCTCGCCCCCCAGGAGCCGGGTCATCAGTTGCAGGCCGTAGCAGATGCCGAGGACCGGCACGCCCAGGCGCAGGAGCCCCGCGTCGCAGGAGGGGCTGTCGGCGTCGGTCACGGAGGCCGGCCCGCCGGAGAACACCAGGGCCGCGGGACGCTCGGCCGCCAGGTCGCGCGGCGTCACGGTGTGCGGGACGATCTCGGAGTACACCCCACACTCCCGGATGCGGCGGGCAATCAACTGGGTGTACTGCGACCCGAAGTCGAACACCGCGACGCGCTCTTGCCCCCGGGCGGAGACGAGCGGCTCACGCGATTTGGATCGGCGTTTGCTCATAGGTCGAATAATAATACGGCGTGAACGCCTCGAACTCCGCGGCGCACGTGTCGACGAGTTTATAGACCGGCCGGACGCCGCACGCCAGCCGCCAGGCCCTAACCTCGTCCTCCCCGGCCGCACCGAGCAGGCGGGCCAGTTGCCGGTCCGAGAAGCCGAGTTGTTTGACGGCCAGCAGGTCCTCGGCCGAGAGGGCGTCCTCCAGCCGCGCCGCCGCGGCACCGCGTCGGCGGAGGTCCGCCTCCACCTCGACCAGTTCCGCCACGTTGTCCAGGAACCACGGGTCGATGCCCGTCAGGCCGGAGAGGTCGTCCACGCTGTAACCGGCCGCCAGGGCTGCCTTGACGTGGAAGAGGCGGTCCGGCGAAGGCGTGACGAGGGCGTGCTTGAGAGCCTCGCCGGCCAGGGGCTCGACCGGATCGTCCAGGCCCGTCGCGCCCATCTCGAGCGACCGCAGCGCCTTCTGGAGCGCCTCCTTGAAGGAGCGGCCGACGGCCATCGCTTCCCCCACGCTGTGCATCGACGTGTTCAGCACCGGCTCGGTCTGCGGGAACTTCTCGAAGGTGAACCGCGGCACCTTGACGACGCAGTAGTCGATGGTCGGCTCGAACGAGGCCGGCGTCCGGCGGGTGATGTCGTTCGGAATCTCGTCCAGCCGATACCCGACGGCCAGTTTGGCCGCAATCTTCGCGATGGGGAAGCCCGTGGCCTTCGAGGCCAGGGCACTGGAGCGGCTGACGCGCGGGTTCATCTCCACCACGCGCATCTCGCCGGAGCGCGGGCAGACGGCGAACTGGATGTTCGACCCGCCCGTCTCGACGCCGATTTCGCGGATAATCGCCACCGCCGCGTCGCGCATGGCCTGGTACTCGCGGTCCGTGAGCGTCTGGGCGGGGGCCACCGTAATCGAGTCGCCCGTGTGCACGCCCATCGGGTCCACGTTCTCGATGGAGCAGATGACGACGACGTTGTCCGCGAGGTCGCGCATGACCTCCAGTTCGAACTCCTTCCATCCGATGACCGACTCCTCGATGAGGGTCTGGCCGATGGGGCTGGCCTCCAGGGCGGCCCGGGCCATGCGTTTGAGTTCCTCGCGGTTGTAGGCCGTCCCGCCGCCCGTCCCGCCGAGGGTGAAACTCGGCCGGAGGATGACCGGCAGGCCGATGTCGCGGCCGGCCTCCTCGGCCTCGGCGACCGTCCGGACGACCGTTCCGGCGGGCACCGCCAGGCCGATGCGTTCCATGGCCTGCTTGAAACGCTGGCGCGACTCGGCCTTGTCGATGGCCTCGGGGCTGGCGCCGATCATCTCGACGCCCACCTCGTCCAGCACGCCGCGCTCCGCCAGGACCTCGGCGGTGTTGAGGGCGGTCTGGCCGCCGACGGTCGGCAGGAGGGCGTCGGGCCGCTCGGCGCGAATGACGGCCTCCACGACCTCCGGCGTAATCGGCTCCACGTACGTCCGGTGCGAGAACTGCGGGTCCGTCATGATCGTGGCCGGGTTCGAGTTGACCAGCACGACGCGGTACCCCTCGGCCAGCAGCGCCTTGCACGCCTGCGTGCCGGAGTAGTCGAACTCGCACGCCTGCCCGATGATGATCGGGCCCGAGCCGATGACCAGGATCGAGGTGATGTCCGTCCGTTTAGGCATCGGCCCCCCGCTCCATCAGGGCGCGGAACCGGCGGAACAGGTGCCGCGCATCGTGCGGCCCGGGCGAGGCCTCCGGGTGAAACTGGACGCTGAACATCGGCAGCCGCCGGTGCCGAAGGCCCTCCAGCGTGTTGTCATTGAGATTGATATGCGTGAGTTCCACCTCGTCTGGCGGCAGGGTGTCGATGTCCACGCAGAAGCCGTGGTTCTGGACGGTGATGGCGACGCGGCCCGTGGCGAGGTCCTTCGCGGGATGGTTCGCCCCGTGATGGCCGAACTTCAACTTGTACGTCCGCCCGCCCAGGGCCTGGCCCAGCATCTGGTGCCCCATGCAGATGCCGAAGATGGGCACCGGCTCCCCGCCCGGCGGGTCCGCCAGGAGTGCCCGCAGCGTCTGGACGGCATACGGCACGGCGGCCGGGTCGCCCGGCCCGTTCGAAAGCATGATTCCGTCCGGCCGGCAGTCGGCGATGGCCTCGGCCGGCGCCCGCGCCGGCATGACGAGCACCCGGCACCCGACCTCGCGCAGGCACCGCAGAATATTGTACTTCACGCCGTAGTCCAGCACCGCCACCAGCGGCCCGTCCGGCGGGGCCGTCTCGGGCTGCCACTCCCACGGCTCGGCGCAGGTGACCTCGCGGACCAGGTCGCGGCCGGGGAGGCCGGGCGAGGCCCGGGCCTGCTCCACCAGCCGCCGAGGGTCGGCGCCGGTGGCGGAGAGGACGGCCTTCATGGCCCCCCGGGTGCGGATGCGCCGCGTGAGGGCCCGCGTGTCGATGCCCGAGATGCCGGGGATGCCCGCCTCGCGAAGGTAGGCGTCCAGGCCGCCGGCGGCCCGCCAGTTGGACGGGCGGTGCGAGATCTCCCGCACGACGAACCCCTCGACCCAGGGCCGGTGCGATTCCACGTCCTCGCGGTTCACGCCGTAGTTGCCGACGAGCGGGCAGGTCATCGCCACGATCTGGCCGTGGTACGACGGGTCGGTTAGCACCTCCTGGTAGCCGGTCATGGAGGTGTTGAAGACGACCTCTCCGGCGGCCTCGGCGGGGGCGCCGAACGCCTCGCCGACGAACACCGTGCCGTCCTCCAGGGCCAGAAACGCGGTGTGGGTCATCAGGCGCCGGCCCTCCCCGCGCGGTCGAACTGCTCCTTGTGGAAGTCGGCCGGCACGTCCGTCGGATACTCGCCCGTGAAACACGCCGTGCACATCGCGTCCGCGTCGGGCACGACGCCCAGCATGCCCTCGATGGAGAGGTAGCGGAGCGAGTCGGCCCCGATAAAGTCGCGAATCTGCTCCACCGTCTGGTCGGACGCAATCAATTCCTCGCGGCTGGACATGTCGATGCCGTAGAAACACGGGCACCGGATGGGCGGGCTGGAGACGCGGACGTGGACTTCCCCCGCCCCGGCGCCGCGGACGAGGCGGAGGAGGTTCCGCAAGGTCGTCCCGCGGACGATCGAATCCTCCACCACCACCACCCGCTTGCCGCGCAGCACCCCCGCCACCGGGTTGAACTTGACCCGCACGTCCACGTCGCGCTCGTGCTCATGGGGGCTGATGAACGTCCGGCCGACGTAATGGTTGCGGATGAGGCCGATCTCGAATCGCAGGCCCGCCCGCTCGGCGTACCCGAGGGCGGCGGTGTTGGCCGAGTCGGGCACCGCCATGACGATGTCGGCCTCGGCGGGGGCCTCCTCGGCGAGGCGGCGGCCGAACGCCCGTCGGACCTTGTCGGCCATCCGGCCGAAGATGCGGCTGTCGGGCCGGGCGAAGTAGATGAACTCGAAGATGCACGCCGACTGCCGCGGCGCCGCCGGCAGATGCCGCAAGTGCACGCCGCCCCCGTCCACCACCAGCATCTCGCCGGGCGCCAGGCTGCGGACGTACTCGGCCCCCAGGATATCCAGGGCGCACGATTCGCTCGCCACCACCGGGGCCTGGCCCAGCCGGCCGAGGCACAGCGGTCGCCAACCGAACGGGTCTCGGACGGCCACCAGCATGTCGGGCGAGAGGAACAGAAATGCGTATGCCCCCACCACGTGGCGGAGCGATTCTTCGATGGCGTCCGGCAGGCGGGCGGCCCGGCTGCGGGCCAAAAGGTGCAGGACGATCTCGGAATCGGTCGTCGTCTGGAAGATGGAGCCGTCCTCTTCCATCGCGCCGCGCAGGGCCGCCGCATTCACGAAGTTGCCATTGTGCGCCGCCGCCAGTTGGCCCCGCTTGGACTCGATGAGGATGGGCTGGGCGTTGATGGCGCTGGAGGCCCCCGTCGTGGAGTACCGGTTGTGGCCGATGGCGGCTGTACCCGGCAGGCGCTCGAGCGCCGCCCGGTCCGCGAAGACCTGCGAGACCAGGCCGGGCCCCTTGTGGAGGCGTAGCGTCCGGCCGCCGGCGGCGGCGATGCCGGCGGCCTCCTGCCCGCGGTGCTGGAGCGCGTACAGGCCGAAGTACGTGTGCCGGGCGGCCTCGGCGTCGCCCCGGATGCCGACCAGGCCGCAGCACTCCCTCGGCCGGTCGGCATGCCAAGACCTCGCTTGCGTGGCCATGGGACGCGGATTGCGGTCACGCTGGGGCACGGCGCGGCCCATTTCTCGTCAGTTCCTTGCCCGGGCACAGAGTGCGCCCGCGGCGAACCGGATCGGGGGGAGTACCTCGGGAGGCCCGGTATGGGATTCTACGGGCACCTCCCCCGGCGTTCAAGCGAAAGATGGGGCCTTCGCGTCCTTTGCCCTTGGTCATTGGTGCCTGGTCCTTGGTCCTTGGTCCTTGGTCACTGGTCATTGGTGCCTGGTCATTGGTCATTGGTGCCTGGTCATTGGTCATTGGTGCCTGGTCATTGGTCATTGGTGCCTGGTCATTGGTCATTGGTGCCTGGTCATTGGTCATTGTCTTTAAGGTAGGCGTGGATGTTCTCGGCCGCCTGCCGGCCGGCGGCGATGGCCCGGACCACCAGCGACGCCCCATGGACGCAGTCGCTGGCGGCAAAGACGCCTTCCCGGCTCGTCATGCCGCACGCGTCCACCTTCAGGTTGCCGCGATCGTCGGTGGCGAGATCGGCCTCGGTCACCATCGGCCCGTGCCGCACGTGCACGAACCCGAGCGCCAGGAGCACCAGGTCGGCGTCGAGGGTAAACTCGGAGTCCGGCACCTCCTCGAAGGACCGCCGACCGGCGGCGTCGGGCTCGGACCACGCGATGCGAACGCACCCCAGGCCCCGCACGTCGATGCCGCCGCAGCCGACGAACGCCTTCGTCAGGACGCTCCAGAGCCGCTCGCATCCTTCCTCGTGGCTGGTGCTGGTCCGCTTGACGGTGGGCCAGGCGGGCCAGGGGCAGTCGGCCGGCCGCTCGGCCGGCGGTTCGGGCAGGAGTTCAATCTGCGTGATCCCGGCGGCCCCCTGCCGGCGGGCCGTCCCGACGCAGTCGGCGCCGGTGTCGCCGCCGCCGAGGACGACTACCTGCCTGCCGTCCGCCCGGATGGCCCCCTCGTCGGGCACGTCCTCGCCGGCGAGGCGGCGGTTCTGCTGGACGAGGAAGTCCATGGCAAAGTGGATGCCCTCCAGCCCCCGGCCGGGGAGGGGCAGGTCGCGCGGCTGCTCGGCGCCGACGGCCAGGAGGACGGCGTCGAACTTGCCCGCGAGATACCGCATCGAGACGTCCTCGCCGACGGCGACGCCGGTCTCGAACGCGACGCCCTCGGCCCGCATCTGGTCGAGCCGGCGGTCGAGGACCCATTTTTCGAGTTTGAAGTCCGGGATGCCGTACCGCAGGATGCCGCCCGGCCGGTCGCGCTTCTCGAAGACGACCGTCTCGTGCCCCGCGCGGGCGAGTTGCTGGGCGGCCGCCAGGCCCGCCGGGCCGGACCCGACGACCGCCACGCGCCGGCCGGCCTGCTGCGGCGCGGGGTCGGGATGAATCAGCCCCTCCCGCCAGCCGCGCTCCACCACCGCCAGTTCAATTTGCCGGATCGTCACCGGCTCGGCGCCGATGGAGAGGGTGCAGGCGGCCTCGCACGGCGCGGGGCACACCCGGCCGGTGATCTCCGGAAAGTTGTTCGTCGCGTGCAGGCACTCCAGGGCCCCCGCCCAGTCGCCGCGCCAGACCATCTCGTTGAACTCCGGCACGCGGCCCGCCAGCGGGCACCCGAACGCGTGGCAGAACGGGATGCCGCAGTCCATGCATCGGGCGGCCTGGTCGCGGAGGGCGGCTTCGGGAAGGCGGCCCTCGACCTCGCGCCAGTCCCCGATGCGCTGCGACACCGGCCGCTTCGGCGGGTCCCGCCGGACGTATTCCAGGAAACCGGTCGGCTTAGCCATGATAGACCTCCTCGGTGGCCGAGACGGTCTCGGCGTCGCGGTCGGCCCGCATCCGCATCCGCGCGAGCACCCGGCGGTACTCGATGGGCATGACCTTGACGAAGAGGGCGGAGCGCGCCTGCCAGTCGTCCAGAATGCCGCGCGCCACCGGGCTGCCGGTTGCGGCGGCGTGCCGCTCGACGAGCGCCCGCAGCCGCGAGCGGTCCTCCCGGGTCCAGACGCTCTCCAGGTCGACCATGTCGAGGTTGCAGCGGGTGCCGAACTGCTCGGACGCGTCCCAGACGTAGGCGATGCCGCCGCTCATCCCCGCGGCGAAGTTGTAGCCCGTGGGGCCGAGCACGACCACCACGCCGCCCGTCATGTATTCGCAGGCGTGGTCGCCGACGCCCTCGACGACGGCGGTGGCGCCGGAGTTGCGGACGGCGAACCGCTCGCCGGCCAGGCCGCCGACGTACACCTCGCCGCCCGTCGCGCCGTACAGGACGACGTTGCCGACGATGACGTTCTCGTGCGGCTGGAGGCGGGCGCCGGGCGAGGGCTTCAGGACGATCCGCCCGCCGCTCATCCCCTTGGCGAGGTAATCGTTCGCATCGCCCGTCACGGTGATGGCGACGCCGGGGGCAAGGAACGCGCCGAGGCTCTGGCCCGCGGTGCCCGCGAGGTCGAGGCGGATGGTGTCCTCCGGCAGCCCGTCCGGCCCGTGTCGCCGCACGATTTCGCCGGAGAGCCTTGCCCCGACGGCCCGGTGGACGTTGCGGACGGGCATGGCCAGGTGCACCGGCTCGCCGCGCTCCAGGGCAGGACGGCACGGCTCGATAAGATGGTCGTCGAACCGTTCGTCGGTTTCGTCCGCGCCGGCGGGGTGGTTCTCCGCCACCACCGCGGCCGCGGCGCCCGACGCGCGGCGGGCGCCCCGTTCGTCGGGCTCGGCGGGGGCGAGCAGGGGACCGAAATCGAGTCCCCGGGCCTTGAAGTGCTCGACGGCCGGCTCGACGACCAGCCGGTCGGCCCGGCCGACCATCTCGTCCACCGTGCGGAAGCCGAGGCTCGCCATCACCTCGCGCAGGTCCTCGGCGATGAACCGCATGAACCGCTCCACGTGCTCCGGCCGGCCGCGGAACCGCTCCCGCAGCCGCGGGTCCTGGGTGGCCACGCCCACCGGACAGGTGTTCATATGACATTTCCGCGCCATGACGCAGCCGAGGCACACCAGGACCGGCGTGCCGAAGCCGAACTCCTCGGCCCCCAGGAGGGCGGCGACGGCGAGGTCGCGGCCGGTGCGCAGTTGCCCGTCCGTCTGGACGCGGATGCGGTCGCGGAGCCGGTTCGCCACCAGCGCCTGTTGGGTCTCGGCGAGGCCGAGTTCCCACGGCAGGCCGGCGTGTTTGATGGAGGTCAGCGGGCTGGCGCCCGTCCCGCCGTCGTGGCCGGAGACAAGCACCATGTCGGCCCCGCCCTTGGCGACGCCCGCCGCGACGGTGCCGACGCCGATCTCGGAGACGAGTTTCACGGAGACGCGCGCCCGGGGGTTCACGGTCTTCAGGTCGTAGATGAGTTGGGCGAGGTCCTCGATGGAGTAGATGTCGTGGTGCGGCGGGGGCGAGATGAGCGTCACGCCCGGCGTGGTGTGCCGGACGCGGGCAATCTCCGGGCTGACCTTGTGGCCCGGCAACTGGCCGCCCTCGCCCGGCTTGGCGCCCTGGGCCATCTTGATCTGGAGTTCGTCGGCGCCGGCGAGGTACTCGGTGGTGACGCCGAAGCGTCCGCTCGCCACCTGCCGGACGGCGGAGCGGCGGCTGTCGCCGCCCGCGAGGGGAACGGCGCGATCGGCGTCCTCGCCGCCCTCGCCGCAGTTCGACGTCGCCCCCAGCCGGTTCATGGCCACGGCGATGGTCTCGTGGCACTCCTTCGAGAGGGACCCGAACGACATCGCCGACGTCGTGAACCGCTTGACGATGGCCTCGACCGGCTCCACCTCGTCCATCGGCACGGGCTCGGCTTCCTTGAAGCGGAACAGGCTCCGCAGCGTCACCCGGTCGGCCGACTGGTCGTTGATGCGCCGCGCGTACGCCCGGTACGCCTCGTAATCGTCGGTGCGGACGGCGTGCTGGAGGTGCTGGACGGCCTCGGGCGTCCACAGGTGTCGGGCGCCGCCGACGCGGACGTGGTAGTCGCCGCCGGCGTCGAGCAGCCGGCCTCGCGGTGCGTCCGGCCCGAAGCCGCGGCCGTGGCGGCGGGTGGTTTCGCGGGCGATGCCCTCCAGACCCACGCCGCCGATCCGCGAGGCCGTGCCCGTGAAGTACGCCTCCACCACCTCGGGCGCCAGGCCGACGGCCTCGAAGATCTGCGCCCCGCAGTAGGAGCGGATGGTGGAGATGCCCATCCGGCTGAAGGTCTTCAAGAGGCCCTTCTTCAGGGCGGTGATGTAGTTGTCGACGGCCGTCTCGGGGGCAAGGTCCTGATCCAGTCGGCCTTCCTCGGCCATCGCCACGACGGTGGCCATGGCCAGGTGTGGGCACACGCCGCTGGCGCCGTATCCGACCAGGAGCGCCAAGTGCATGACCTCCCGGGCCTCGCCGGTCTCGACGAGGATGGAGGCCCGGCCCTGCCGCCCCGCACGGATAAGGTGATGGTGCAGGCCGGCGGTGGCGAGCAGCGCCGGGATGGCTGCCCGCTCGGCATCCGCGCCGCGGTCGGTGAGAACCAGGAGCGTGGCGCCGTCGGCGACGGCGTCCTCGGCCCGGGCGACGACGTCCGCGAGGGCCCGCTCCAGGGCCGGTCCGTCGCCGTCGGCGGGAAACAGGATGTCCAGGTCCCGGGCGACGACGTCCGGGTGCCGCGAAGAGCGCAGCCGGGCCATGTCTACCGGCGTGAGGATGGGATGATGCAGTTTGAGGCGGCGGCAGTGCTCGGGCGTTTCGGCGAGCAGGTTCCGCTCGGGCCCCGCGAAGTTCATGAGGCTCATGACCAACGCTTCGCGGAGCGGGTCGATGGGCGGGTTCGTCACCTGGGCGAACAACTGCTTGAAGTAGGCGAAGAGCGACTCGTCCCGGCCGGAGAGGACCGCCAGGGCGGCGTCGTTGCCCATGGAGCCGACCGCCTCCTGCCCCCGCGAGGCCATCGGACCCAGCACCATCCGCAACTCTTCCTCGGTGTATCCGAAGGCGCGCTGACGGGCGCGGAGGGCGTCGGGGTCCTCGGCCGGCAGGTCGGCCGGGCCCAACAGGCCCCGCAACTCGATGCGCGAGTCCTTGACCCATCGCCGATACGGACGCCGGCGGGCCATCTTGCCCTTGATCTCCGGGTCCGGCACGATGCGGCCCTGCTCCATATCCACCAGGAGCATGCGCCCCGGCTGAAGGCGGCCCAGGCGCAGGATCCGCCCGGGCGCGAGCGCCAGCACGCCCGTCTCCGAGGCCAGCACCACGTACCCGTCGCGCGTGACGGTGTACCGGCACGGCCGCAGACCGTTGCGGTCGAGCGTAGCGCCGATGTACCGGCCGTCGGAGAAGACGAGGGCGGCCGGGCCGTCCCACGGTTCCATGACGGCGGCGTGGTACTCGTAGAAGGCGCGTTTGTCGGCCCCCATGGTGAAGGCGTCGCCCCAGGCCTCGGGCACCATCATCATGGCGGCATGGGGGAGGCTCCGGCCGGCGCGGACGAGCAGTTCCAGGACGTTGTCGAAGACGGCCGAATCGCTCCCGCCCTCGACGACGGCCGGCAGGACCTTTGCCAGGTCCGCCCCGAACGCCTCGGACTCCAGGTCCGCCTCCCGGGCCCGCATGTGGTTGATGTTGCCGCGAAGGGTGTTGATCTCCCCGTTGTGCGCCAGCATCCGCATCGGCTGGGCCAGATGCCACGCGGGCAGCGTGTTCGTCGAGTACCGCTGGTGGATGACGGCAAACGGGGCGGCGAAGACGGGGGCCGCCAGGTCCGGGTAGAACCGTTCCAGTTGCGACCCGGTCAGCATCCCCTTGTAGACGACGGTGCGCGAGGAGAGGCTGGCCACGTAGAACCGGGGGGCATCCGCGGCAGTCCAGCCGGCCACCTCCTTCTCGGCGACACGCCGGGCGACGTAGAGCCGCCGCTCCAGATCGCCGGCGTCCGCGCCGCGCCGGCCCACGAACACCTGGTGGACGGCCGGCCGGGTGGACCGGGCCAGGTCGCCGAGGTGGTCGGCGCAGGTCGGCACCGTCCGCCACCCCAGGACGCGGAGACCCTCCTCCTCGACCGCGCGCTCGAAGACGGCCAGGCACCGCTGCTGGAGGTCCCCGTCGGTCGGCAGGAACAGCATGCCGACGGCGTACTCGCCCGGCTCCGGCAGGGCAAAGCCTGCCTCGCGGGCGGCCTGGGCGAAGAAGGCGTGCGGCAGGCCGAGCAGCAGGCCGGCGCCGTCGCCGGTGGCGGCGTCGCCGCCGCGGGCGCCGCGGTGCTCCAGGTTCACCAGGACCTGCACGGCGTCGCGGACGAGGCCGTGGTCGGCCCGGCCGTCGAGACGCGCCACAAACCCCACGCCGCAGGCGTCGCGCTCGCCGGCGGGATCATACAGGCCGCGGGCCCGCCCGACTGCGGCGGCGTCCGGGCGCGGCCCTTCTTGCGTGGCACGGGACATCGAAACGGTCTCCTGTCAGACGATTCGCGTCCAGGCGGCCGGCGGCCGCTGCGACGCGGAAAACGGCAAGGATGAACAGTGAATGATGCATGATGAACGCGGAACGACCGGCGGCGCTTTGGCTGTGGTCGTGGCCGTGGTTGTGGCCGTCCCCTTCATCATTCACGATTCATCATTCCTTGTTCGATATTGTTGTTTCTGGCCTTTCGCAGGTTTCAGGCGGCTTGGGTAGCGGTGGAGAAGAGTTGTGCGAGGCGTTCGGCCATTTCGCGTGAGCCCCTGCGTCGGGGGGCACAGGCAAAAATCGTCTGCCGGATGG
>Ga0180434_10001725_pt1 | contig 30706 bp, 25 predicted proteins | sample SS_ome_7_FD_132453 | JGI IMG/M metagenome (GOLD analysis project Ga0180434, IMG submission 132453) | Hypersaline lake sediment archaeal communities from the Salton Sea, California, USA - SS_1_D_2 metaG | ecosystem: Environmental > Aquatic > Non-marine Saline and Alkaline > Hypersaline >... | reverse complement strand
TTAATGGACTCAAGGTTAGACTTGAGAGAGTGCTGTTTGTCCATGCTCTGATCGTTAATGGACTCAAGGTTAGACTTGAGAGTGTGTCGTTCGCCCGTACTCTCGTTCTGTCTGTTGGAAGCCCGGCAAGGGCCACTTGGAACAAGGGAGGACCGAAATGAATGCCGGTGAGATCGCAATGCGCGTTGCCGCCCTGGACGATGGGGCGGCCGACGAGGTAACCAAGGCCCTCGAAGCGGGCCTCGATCCGGTAGAGCTCTTGCGGGCCGGAGTCATCCGGGGTCTCGAACAGATCGGCGAGAAGTTCGAGGCCGGCGAGTATTTCTTGCCGGAACTGATGATGGGCGGCGAGCTTGCCGAGAAGTGTATCGCCCTGATCGACCCCCATCTCCCAGAGGATGCCGGTTCGTCCGAGGGGGTGGTGGTGATCGGTGCGGTGAATGGGGATATCCACGACATCGGATACGGACTGGTCGCCAAACAGCTTCAACTCGCAGGGTTCGAGGTCCACAAGGTCGGCGTCAACGTTCCGGCCATGACGTTCATTGACAAGGCACAGGAGGTGAACGCGGACATCATCGGCCTGTCCGCCTTCCTGACCACCACGATCCCGAACTGCACGGAAGTGGTCGAGTACATTCGGGACATGGGACTGAAGGACACGTTCAAGGTGATCATCGGCGGCGCGGAAACGAGCCAGGAGAAGGCGGATCAGATGGGTGCAGCCGGTTGGGCCCCGAACGCGGTCGAGGCCGTCACGCTCTGCCGGCATCTCATGGGTCACAGGGAATAGGGCGCGACGGACAAGGAGGGCAAGGAATGATCCCAATCATGGAATTTCAAGAACGGTCGCTGAAAGGGCCGGTCATGAAGGGCACGCAGTTCGACCTGGCCTTTGCGAAGAAGGTGCGCGAACTCGTGGGTACCTATGAGATCAAGTACAACCCGGATGAACTCATCGTGGACGACAAGACCGCGGACGCCGTCTTCCAGGCGGGCGTCGAATTGCTCGCGGACGTGGGTCTCTATCACCTCGACACACAGAGGGTCATCCGGTTCAGTGAGGAGGAGATCCGGGAAGTCGCCAGGGAATACCGGGAGAACCCGCCCAGGCAGGTATTTGGCCAGGGGGAGCAGGAGATCACGGTCGAGTACCGCGCATGCGATGACAAGCGTCCCCCGATTCTGGCGGGAGGGGCACCCGGGTCGATCGCCGAAGAATGGTTCGCCCCGTACGTGCAGTCCTTCATGCAGGAAGAGACAAACAAGGCGATGGGAATCGCCGGTGGGATCACGGCGGTAGGGGGTGTGGAGCCCAAGGCGGGCACCCTGAGCGAGGTGCATTGTGGACTGTGGGAGTGCCGGACGCTCTTGGAGGTTCTCGAGCGGGTGGGCAGGCCGGGGTTGCACCTCGGCCTGTTGTGTACGGTGAGCACCGTGGGCGGGACCATGGCCTGTGTGGGCCCCGGCCTGCGAGGACCGCACAATACCCAGATTGGTATCCACATCGTTCCGGAACAGAAGCTCGACTGGACACGCCTGTTGCTGGCGCAGTTCTGCGAGGCCAGAGGCATCACGCCCTGGACCAGTTGCATGTCCATGGTGGGCGCGCTCTGCCGGGACGGGGCCGAGGCGGCGATCGGCCTTGTTGCGAACCTGTTGGGACAGTTGAGCTACGGGCACGGGACCATGAGCAGCTTGTTTTCAACCCACCTGGACGGGCGGTGGGCGGACGCGGAGACCCAGTGGGCCTTCAGCGGGGCCGCACGCGCGTCGGAGCGCAACATCCGTGTGCCCATTGCCGGCGTGTGCGGCGGCATGGAGCAGGTGTGGAGGACCGAGGCGGCCATGTATCAGGCGGCCGCCATGGCCGTGTCGAACACGGCGAGTGGGTTCTGTTACGCCTGGATCGCCGGTCATTCAGGGCTGGAGACGCGCCTGGTGGGGGAGACCCTGAAAGCGGTTTCCGGCATGGAGCGGGGCAAGGCGAACGACCTCCTGAAGGCGATCCTGGAGGTGACCGAGGAGAAGGTCAAGGAAACAACCGGTCCAAGGGAGTTCCCGGACGCCTACGACCTGAAGACGGTCGAGCCGAAGCCGGCACTGGTGGCCGACTACGACCGGGTAAAAGAGAGCCTCGCAAAGCTGGGTCTCCCCTTTGCCTAACGAAAGAAGAAGAATGACTCTCCCTACAGACCCGACTTGGTATTCAGACGTACAGGCACCCGTAGAGGTGGATGACCCCGCATCGACCCGGTGGGACGAAGAGACGGATGTCGTCGTCGTCGGGTTCGGCGGCGCCGGCGCGTGCGCCGCAATCGAGGCCGCCGACAACGATGTGAGGGTCATGGTGATCGACCGGTTCACCGGAGGAGGTGCGACGGTCGAAAGCGGGGGCGTGTTCTACGCGGGCGGCGGTACGTCCCATCAGCGAGAGGCAGGCGTGGAGGACACGCCGGAGGAGATGTTCAAATACCTCTCCATGGAGACGAAGGGGTGTGTGGAAGAGAGCACGTTAAAGGAATTCTGCGACACGAGCAATGAGACCCTCCTGTGGCTGGAAGAGCAGGACGTTCCTTTCGAGGGAAGCCTGTGCCCTTACAAGACCTCCTATCCGACGAACCGGCACCGGCTCTACTACTCCGGGAATGAAACGGTCGAGGCGTACAGAAAGAACGCCCGGCCTGCACCCCGGGGGCACGTTGCAAAGGGTAAGAAGGGCATGAAGGCGGTTGCCGGCCCGGCCTTTTACGAGCCCTTGAAGGCTTCCGCTCTGCGAAAGGGGGTCACCCCCAGACTGCAGGCACGCGTAGAGCGTCTGGCCGTGGACAGTGAGGGCACGGTCGTGGGCCTGGAGTGCCGGGAAATCCCCCGAGGCACGATCTGGGCGCTGTTGCACAGGCTCCTCGCTGCTGCCGACACAAAGTATTACCGGTTCTTCCCGGCACTGGGGCGTCGATTGCGGTCCATGGTGGAAGGGATCGAGAAGAAGAGAGGGAAACGCAAGATGATTCGAGCCTGGCGTGGCGTGATCCTCGCCGCAGGCGGATTCATCCTCAACAGAAGCATGGCCAAGCACTACGCCCCGAAATACAGGGGAGGTCTTCCGCTCGGGACGGCCGGCGACGACGGGAGCGGCATTCGGCTCGGTGAGAGCGCGGGCGGGGTCGCGGACAGGATGGACCGCGTGTCGGCCTGGCGCTTCATCAATCCGCCCCTTGCCTGGGCGATGGGGATCATCGTGAACGGCCGTGGTGAGCGCTACTGCGACGAAACGGTCTACGGTTCCTTTCTCGGAGAGCGGATGTGCGAGGAGCAAGAGGGCAGGGCGATTCTCATCATCAACCGGGCCCTTTACAGACGGGCCTTGAAGGAGATCATGCCCGGGAAGGTCATGCCCTTTCAACTGATGGCGGCGGCGAGCAACATGCTCTTCAACGCCAGGAAGGGGAAGACCGTGGAAGAGCTCGCCGGGACCTGTGGCATGGTTCCGGAAATTCTCAGGGCCACGATGGACGACTACAATGGGGCTGCCGATGGGAAGAGAGAGGACATCTTGGGGAAGCCGGGGAAATACATGCACAGTCTGGAAAAAGGGCCTTACTATGCCATGGACGTATCATCGGACAGCAAGCTGTTTCCCTGTCCCATGATCACCTTCGGTGGCTTGGTTGTGGACGAGAAGACGGGCCTGGTGAAGCGGGCGGACGGTTCGGCGATACGAGGGTTGTACGCAGCAGGTCGAACGGCGGTAGGCGTCGCCTCGAATTCTTATGTGAGTGGACTGTCGATCGCCGACTGCGTGTTCTCCGGCCGTCGAGCAGGCCGCCACGCGGCATCCGGCTCGGTCTGAGAATATGGTCTTCTGTGTCCGGTTGAATCCTAGTGCATTTCGCGGAGGTCAGCACAAATGAGCGATCACAAGGCGTCAACGACTTGGGACTACACGGTGGACATCTTGGTCGTGGGATCGGGTGGGGGAGCCATGGCCGCTGCTGTGTGCGCGTGCGATCGGGGTGCAAAGACCCTGCTGATCGAGAAGGACGCGTACTACGGCGGTTCGACCGCGATGAGTGGCGGCGCCCTGTGGATCCCCAACAACCACCTGATGGAAGACGCGGGGGTAAAGGACTCACCCGAAGACTCGCTCACGTACCTCAAGCACACGACACAGGGGGATGTGCCCGAAGACAAGCTGCAGGCGTACGTGCAGTATGCACCCGAGATGATAGAAGTTCTCTGCGAAACCTCGAGACTCGAGCTGCAGGCCCTGCCCGAGTATTCGGACTACTACCCGGAAGCGCCCGGCGGGAAACCCGGTGCGCGGACCATCGAGCCCCTCAACTTCGACGCACGGCTGCTCGGTGAGGAGTTCCTTCGGATGCGGGAGCCGTCCCTGCAGACACTGATCATGAAGCGAATCGCCATGACCGCAAAGCAGGGACACATCCTGCTCTGCCGGTCCCCCGGCTGGGGGCGTCTGACCTTCAAGCTCATGGCCGGATACTGGTTTGATCTCGGGGGGCGAATGAAGTCGAAGCGTGACAGGAACCTGGCCCTCGGAAACGCGCTCATCGGGATGCTTCGACTCTCGCTGATGGAACGCGATGTCCCGATCTGGCTCAAGACACGTGCACAGGAACTCCTCATCGAGGATGGACGCGTGGTGGGCCTTGTGGCGGAGAGGGGGGAGGAAACCGTCCGTATCCGGGCCGAAAAGGGTGTGGTCCTGGGTGCAGGTGGGTTCGAGAGCGACGACGAGATGCGAAAGAAGTATCTGCCCAACCCAACAGAGGCCGCGTGGACCTGTGGCAGCCCCTGCAACACGGGGGATGCGATCCGTATGGGTACGGAGGTGGGTGCCGCCCTCGAGTTGATGGACGACGCCTGGTGGGGCCCCACCACGGTCGTGCCCGGTGAGGACCGGGCGCGGATGCTGGTGGTGGAGAAGAGCCTGCCCGGGTGCGTGTTCGTCAACCGGCGCGGAGAGAGGTTCGTGGACGAGGCCGCTCCTTACATTGACATCGTGAATGCCATGTACGAGAACCACAAGCCCGACGCGCCTTGTGTCCCCGCGTACATGGTGTTCGACGCGACCTACCGGAAGAAATACCCCTGTGGCCCGTTCCTGCAGAGCTCGCAGCAACCGGATTGGAGACTGCCCAAGGAGTTCAAGGAGGGATACCTGAAGAAGGACGACACCCTGGCCGGTCTCGCAGAACAGATGGGGATCGATGCGGCAGGTCTCGAAGCCACGATCGAGAAGATGAACGCCTACGCCGTCACCGGAAAGGACCTGGATTTCCAGAAGGGAGACAGCCTCTACGATCGCTACTACGGGGACGCGAATGTGGAGCCCAACCCGTGCCTGGCACCGGTGGATACGCCGCCCTTCTACGGGCTCGAAATCCAGGCAGGGGACCTGGGCACAAAGGGAGGGCTCAAGACCGATGCACGTGCGCGGGTGCTGAACGAGTCAGGCGAAGTGATTCCGGGTCTTTATGCCATCGGGAACTGCTCGGGTTCGGTTACGGGAAAAACCTATCCGGGAGCAGGGTCCACGATCGGGCCTGCCATGACCTTCGGGTACCTTGCCGTCCTGGACGCCGTTTCGGGCTGAAGCCGCTTCCGAGGTTCTATTCCGGAAGGGTTCTCAAGGTTTGCCTCGCTCTCGTTTGTGGTCTTCGACCCACTGGTCGAGTCGGACTTCGAAGGCCTCCATCTGCCTGCGATCGAGCCCTTTCGGCTCCAAGCGCATTTCCATCCAGCACATGACGTGACTTTCGACGACCTGGAAGTCTACATCAATCTTCTTCCGGAGCCTTCTGGCCGCCTGATCGATGGTCAGTCTCTTGCCGTGGGGCCGGACGATCCGTCCGTTCTCTACGTCGAGGTCAGCGCCATCGAGCGCTGCTGCAACCTCGTTGATGGCCTTCCTCGACTATGACTGCAGACCGAGGGCGACTCGTCAGGGGTTCTGACGCTCGCACTGAAAGCCCTTGCCCAGATCACAGGAAACGCAGGTGTCTGGGAAGTCCGCGTTCATGGTAAGCTGGGATTCACATTGCCCGCAAAAGTACTCTTCTCCGGGCTTCATCGGGCCGTTGCAGGGCGTGATCGTCATGGGGCAGAGGTCGACGCAGGTGCCGCACATCTTGCAGAAATCCGGTCGGACGCCGAAGGGAAAATCGACGTGGCGATCCTTCCCGCGACCGACGAATCCGATCGCCTTCGCCTGCCAGACTTCGGCGCAAACGCGGACGCAGCGGCCACAGAGGATGCAATTCTCGTTGCGGAAGGGGTAGCGCACGTTCTTGACCCCGCAGCGCAGTGCAACATCCTGTACGGCTCGGGAGTTGGGCGCTTCTGCAACCAGGAGTTCCGCCACATTCTTCCGCAGGGCCCTGACCCGATCCGAGTTCGAGTGAATCACCATGCCTTCCTTGGCCTCCAACGTGCATGAAGTGGTGATCTTGGACCTTCCGTTGCTCACGTGCTCGACGATGCACAAGCGACATGCTCCGATGTCCGTGAGATTGGAGACATGGCACAGGTGCGGAATACAGACGCCGTATTCAATCGCTACATCCAATACGGATACACCTTGTGGTGTCCTCAGTCTTGCGCCGTCCATATTTATCGTAATATAATGTTGCACCTTGATTCCCTCCTAATTGACATAGATTGCGTCAGACTTGCACTCGCTCCGACAAATGCCGCAACGTGTGCATATGTCCGGGTCGATGACATGGGGCTCCTTCTTGGCTCCGCTGATCGCTCCCACGGGGCAGCCGCGAAGGCAGACACCGCACCCGTCGCACTTCTCCGGGTCGATCGCGTAGACGGTGAGCGCGCGACATACGCCGGCCGGACACTTTTGTTCCTGGATATGGGAAAGGAACTCCTCGCGGAAATAGCGCAACGTGGAGAGTACCGGGTTGGGTGCGGTCTTGCCCAGCCCGCAGAGAGATGTGTGGGCAACCGTGTCCGCCAGTTCTTCGAGCAGATCGATCTGCTCGAGCCGTCCCCGTCCCTCTGCGATGTCCGTCACGATTTCCAGCATCCTGCTCAATCCGATTCTGCAGGGGACACAGCTTCCGCACGATTCTTCCTGGAGGAATTCGAGGAAGTACTTTGCCACGTCCACCATGCAGGTCCGTTCATCCATGACGACCATGCCGCCGGAGCCGACCATGGAGCCCGCCTCGCTGAGGGTCTCGAAATCCACGGGAAGATCGAAAAGAGACGCCGGAAGGCAGCCGCCGGAGGGCCCGCCCGTCTGCACCGCCTTTACAGCCGTACCGTTCGTGGCCCCTCCGCCGATGTCAAAGATGATATTGCGCAGTGTGGTGCCCATGGGCACCTCGACGAGGCCCGTGTTCTTGATCCGGCCGGTGAGGGCGAAGATCTTCGTTCCCTTGCTGTGCTCGGTGCCCTTTGCGGAGAAGCAGGCCGCACCGTTGTTGATGATGAAAGGTACATTTGCCCAGGTTTCCACATTGTTCAGATTTGTGGGCCGGTTCCACAGTCCCTTCTCGACCGTGTGCACATCCTTGGGAGACGGGTCACCGACCTGCCCCTCGATGGACGCCATCAGGGCCGTCGACTCGCCGCACACGAAGGCCCCGCCGCCCCGGGCGATTTCGAGATCGAAGGACAGCCCCGAACCCAGAATGTTGCTCCCCAGAAGACCGTACTCTCTGGCCTGGGCGATCGCGGTCCGTGCGTTGGCTACGGCCAATGGGTATTCCTTGCGGACGTAGATGTAGCCTCCTTGGGCGCCGATCGCCCAGGCTCCGATCAGCATGCCCTCGATTACAAGATGGGGGTTGCCTTCGAGGACGCAACGGTCCATATAGGCGCCCGGATCTCCTTCGTCGGCGTTACAGATGACGTACCGAATGTCGCCGGGAGCGGCCCTGCAGGATTCCCACTTCTTGCCTGTCGGGTATCCTGCGCCGCCTCGTCCCCTGAGGCCGGAGGCCTTGATCTCCTCGATGACACTCTCGGGTTCCATTCCGGCCATCACCTTTGCCAGGGCCTGGTAGCCTCCCGAGGCGATGTAGTCGTCGATGGAGCATGGGTCGACCCGCCTGTTCTGGCCGAGAAGGACGCGTTCCTGGGAGCGAAAGAAGGGAATATCCGATTCCGTGCGCATCCTTTGCTGGGACACGGGGTCCTGGTACAGGAGCCTCTCGACCACCTCGCCCCGGGACACACTCGAAACGAGTTCCGCCGCATCTTCCGGGGCTACACGGCAGTAGAAGGTGTCACCCGGCTCGACTACGACGACCGGTCCCTGTTCGCAGAAGCCCTGGCAACCCGTGACCCGTATTCGAATCTTCTCTTTCAGACCCTGTTCGGCGAGTTGCTCGTTCAGGGCTTCCACAACGGGCGTGGACCGGGATGCCTGGCACCCGGTGCCGTTACAGATCGCCAGTGTGTGCGTCACCTTTCCGGCGTCGGCGGCAAGCTTGCTCCGGAGGTCCGTCAATTCATGCGGGGTTGTGATATTCGGCATCGGACATCGTCTCCTCTTCGAGCTTGTAGACGGATTTGATGAGCTTGCGGATCTTCGCAGGCGTCATGTGGTGGTGATAGACCCCATCCAGCACAACGATGGGTCCCAGGGCGCATGCTCCCAGGCAATTCACCTTCTCGATCGTGAAAAGGCCGTCCACGGAGGTGTCGCCCGTTTCCATGCGGATTCGGGAAAAGCACTCCTCCACCAGGAGGGCGGCGCTCCGCACGTGACAGGCGGTGCCCAGGCAGACCGTGATCAGATGCTTTCCCCTGGGTTTGAGTGAAAGGGCCTGGTAGAAGTTTGCCACTCGCCAGACTTCGATCAGAGGTACCGCGAGTTCCTGCGAGATCTCCCGCAAGGCCTCTTCCGAGCAGAAGCCGTCTCTTTCCTGCACGTCCAGAAGAACCTCGATGAGTTGTTGCGGCTGCTTCTGCCTGCCGTTCCATAGCCCTTCCATCGCGTACGCTCCCATGGTCTACTCCTTGACTGTTCTGCCCAGTACCTGATGAAGACTTCGACATGCCTCGTATGGTCCAAAGGATCGCCTAATCTCTGTTTCTTGACAATACTGAATATAAGCCCATATACTGCCTATAGTATATGGGCATTAAGATTTGTATTGAACGCCTATACATTACCTATATACAATAGGCAACAGGAGGATCTGGGAAGATGAGCGAAGCAGGAAAAGAAAAGAGAAAGAACAAACAGAGCCCCTCTTCAGACAGGCGGGCCAAGAAGACGGTCACGAGCCGTTTGCAGGGCAGCGAGGATCGACAAAAGATCGAACACGCCCTCCGCGAAAGGGTGAAGGAGTTGCGGTGCCTGTATGGAATCGCCAAGCTCGTGGAGCGTCACGAGCCCGATCTGGACGCTATCCTGCAGGGGGCTGCGGAACTCCTGCCCCCCTCTTGGCAGTATCCGGAAGAGACCTGCGCCCGGATCATCTTGGAGGAGAAGGAATACACGAGCCCCGGCTTTCAGGAAACGGGCCACAAGCAGTCTGCGGACATCCTCACCAAGGGGAAGAAGGCAGGGGTCGTAGAGGTCTACTATACCCAGGAGATGCCGCCGTCGGACGAGGGGCCATTCCTGAACGAGGAAAGGGCTCTCATCAACGCCGTGGCCGAAAGGTTGAGCACCACTGCGAAGAGAATGCGTGCGGAACACGCCCTCCGCGAAAGGGTGAAGGAGTTACGGTGCCTGTATGGAATCGCCAATCTCGTGGAGCGTCCCGAGCCCGATCTGGACGCCATCCTGCAGGGGGCTGTGGAACTCCTGCCCCCCTCCTGGCAGTATCCGGAAGTGACCTGCGCCCGGATCTTCTTCGAAGAGAGGGAATACGCGAGTCCCGGCTTCAAAGAGACGGGCTACAAACAGTCCGCGAACATCATGATCACGGGAAAGAAGGCAGGGGTCGTGGAGGTCTGCTACACCCGGAAGATGCCCCCGGCCGATGAGGGGCCGTTCCTGCACGAGGAGAGGGCTCTTCTCGACGCGGTGGTGGAAAGGTTGGGCAGGACCGCGGAAAGAATGCGGATGGAGGATGAGTTGCGCAGCGCCTATGCCCAGCTGCAGGTGGAACGAAAGGCGCTCCAGGAATCCAACGCTGCCCTGCGAACGGTGCTGTCCAGGATCGAAGACGAGAAGGGCGCCATCAAGGAAGCGATCATGGCCAACGTAGACAAGATCATCATGCCGATCCTGCATGCCCTGGAGGCAGAGGTAGAGCCGGAGAGGAAGGGGTACATAAGGCTCCTGACAAGGAATCTGGAGGAGATCACCTCTCCGCTGGTCAATCGTCTTTCCAGGAGGTTCTTGAAGCTGACACCGGCGGAACTAAAGACGTGCAACATGATCCGAATGGGCCTCAGCACCAAAGAGATCGCCGACATTCGGAACGTATCCCCCGCCACCGTGAGTCGTCAGAGAGAGAGCATTCGCCAGAAGCTCGCAATCACGGGGAGAAACGTCAACCTGGTGACCTTCCTTCAGACCTTCAACGTTTCCGCGCCTCAGATGGACCCGGCGGGGCGCTTCGGAGCGAACGACCTGGCAGGGGCGCCTGCCACTCGGCCCGAATCAGTGGAAGAATGAATATGGAAAGCCGATTCCTCGTGAAGATCTCCTTCTATTTCGTGACGACGATGCGATAGCCGTAGTCCATGCTTTCAGAGTTGAGCAGGTGAGCGTAACATTGTTCCGGGTCCCCGGACCGGAGATCCTTCTCCAGACTTCGAAGCCCGTCCTCAAAATCCCAGATTCCAGCGAAGGTTGATATGGCGCTCCTCACAGCTTCGTCAAGATAGGCGCGAGGCCGTCGCCAGTACGCGCAAAGAAAACCGTCGGTAATATTGGGGGTCAGGTCTCACTTTTCAAGTTTCGGTCGACAAGACTTGAAGAGACGGAAAGATCCATAAACCAGCGATTTCATCGTCAACATGGGCAACCGGTGGGTGGTCAGACTCCTGGGCGGCATGGGCCAGGCGTTCGGAGCGGAGCGGCCTGTCAGAAACGATCTGGATACGATATGGGACGATCGCGTCCTGAAACGGGCGTTCGAAATCTCCGGCGGAATCTCCACGCTGGACCTGGCACAAGCCAACTCGGCGCTGCCGGATGATCTGAAGAAGCGGCTGGTCGAAAGGACCACGGCCTAGCTCGCCGGCCGTCTATGCGACTGTAATCCCCTCGGCGAGATAGACGTCCTGGATCGTGTTGAGGATCTCGATACCTTCCTTCATAGGCTTCTGAAAGGCCTTGCGTCCTGAGATGAGTCCCATGCCGCCGGCGCGCTTGTTGATGACGGCGGTCTTGGCCGCGTCTTGAAGGTCGTTCTTTCCTGAGGCGCCGCCCGAGTTGATCAGGCCGGCACGCCCCATGTAACAGTTCACTACCTGGTATCGGGTCAGGTCGATGGGGTGGTCGGAGGTGAGTTTCCCGTATATGTCCTTGTGTGTCTTGCCGAATTTGATTGCCGTGTACCCTCCGTTGTTCTCGGGCAGCTTCTGCTTGATGATGTCCGCCTCGATCGTCACGCCGAGGTGGTTGGCCTGTCCGGTGAGGTCGGCGGCGACGTGGTAGTCCTTCTCCTGCTTGAACGCATCGTTCCGCAGGTAGCACCAGAGAATGGTCACCATGCCGAGTTGGTGGGCACGGGCAAAGGCATCCGAGATCTCTTCGATCTGCCTGCGGGAATTCTCCGAGCCGTAGTAGATGGTGGCGCCAACAGCCGCGCACCCCATGTCGAAGGCCTGCTCCACGGATGCGAAGAGCCTCTGATCGTGCGAATTCGGGTAGGTGAGCAGCTCGTTGTGGTTGAGCTTTAGCACGAAAGGGATCTTATGGGCATACCGGCGGGCCACGGCCCCGAGGACCCCCAGCGTGGAGGCGACACCGTTACAGCCTCCTTCGATGGCCAGCTTGACGATGTTTTCGGGGTCGAAATAGATCGGGTTGGGCGCGAAAGATGCCCCGCCCGAGTGTTCGATGCCCTGGTCCACGGGGAGCAGGGAGAGATAGCCCGTTCCGGCCAGCCGCCCCGTGCTGAACAACCAGGAGAGATTCCCGAGGACCTTGTTCGGGCGATCGGTCTGGATGAAGACCCGATCCACAAAGTCCGGGCCCGGCAGGTGGAGTTGTTTCTTCGGTATGGTGTTGCACTTGTGGTCGAGGAGATACCCGGCTTCGTCTCCCAACAGGCTTGCTATCTTGTCCATCACGTCATCCCCCAGATCGGATTGTCCCTTCTTACGGCCATATTCCAAGTTAGATGGCCGGGACAAAGGGAATGATTCAACGCGCGACGGAAGTGCAATATGCGGGCTACAGCTCCAACTCGGCACTGATGGATTGCATCGCCTGAAGGCTGATGAGAGCGAACTCGTTCAAGGGAATGGGGATCTGTTCGCATTCGCGGATGATATCCCGGTCCACGGAAGCTGCAAAGGCCTTCTCTTTCATCCGCTTGATGATAGACTTGGGCTTCACGCTGGCGAGCTTCTTGTCCGGATACACAAGGGCCGTGGCGATGATCAGCCCCGTGATCGTCTCGCCTGCGGCCAGGGCGTGGTGGAAGGGCTTGGAGCGCTTCTCTCCTGCTGACTTCTCGTTGTGGAGCCCGATGGCCTCCAAGATTTCCGGTTCGACGCCCTCCTCGGTGAGCATCCGTACGGTTTCCCTGCCGTGGATGTTCATGTCCGCGTTCGTCATCACCACGTCGAGATCGTGGAGAAGGCCTGCAAGCGACCACTTCTCCCTGTCCTCCCCGAGATGCTCCGCCAGTGCGCCGAGGACCGCCTCCGAGGCGAGGCAGTGCTTGATCATGTTGGGGCTCTGTATGTGCTCCTCGATCAGAGATATGGCCTTTTCTCGAGATATGCCCGCACTCATCGCAGTCTCCCTTCCTTCATCTTCCCCATGGGGGAGTCACCCCCTCTACCCACGCCGCTCGGGTTCGGCAACGGCAAGGTAGACGTGGTGTGATGTTTCGGAGCGAATCGGTTCGATTCTGCACTCCCGTTCCAGGCGCCAGGTTCCGCCCCAGACGTCCTGTCCGAAAAACTGGATCCTCGAGCAGGGAAACCGTGCATCGAGCAGTTCCTTGAATTCCCCGAAGAGCATCTCACTCAGGTGAAAAGGGTTCTCTTCCATGTCCTGGTGTGCTCGGTTTGCAACCGAGACCACGAAGGTTCCGTCCGGCATGAGGACCCGGCGGACGGCTTCCATGAAGGCCGGGACCGACTCGGTCGGTAAGTGCTCGAGGACCTCCAGGGCCACCACCACATCGAAAGCCCCGTCCGCGAGCGCGTCCAACCGGGTGCCATCCGCTACGGCGAAGCGAACGTTCGGAGTCGCGAACAGGGATTCGGCCAGGCGGACGGCCTCCGGGTCGCTGTCCACACCCATGCATTCCGTTGCTTCCAGACCCAGGATGCGGGTCCCGTATCCGGATCCGCACCCCGCGTCGAGCACGCGCTTTCCGCGACATCGTTTCGCGGCGAAGCCGTAACGGCGGGCATGCATCCAGTAGGCATGGAACGGGGCCGTGCCGGGAATGACCCTCTCACCGGAATAGGCCAACGCCTCGTCCGACAGGGGGGATTCGACGACCCTGGTCTGAAGCAGGCGCTGGATCACCTGCCTTTCGAGCGTCTTCTTCACGTGGCTCGGTATGGCCTGGAGATGGGCGGGGTATCGAAAGTTGTTCTGCCGGAACTCGATCCCCTGGATGAAGAGCCGTTCGCCTTCCGAGTTCAGGATGATCTCGCAGATGTGATGGCCGAAATCGTCGATGCTCCTCTCGATCTTCAGGTACGAAACCCGCACGCTTTCGTGCCTCGAGAAGAACCTGGAGATGTCCTGCCCGCTGTACGGGTAGAGTGTCTCGGTCGACGCCCTCGCGGCATCTCGAGCGTTGCGATCCTTCTTGGTGCGGTTCTTCTTCATTGCTCTGGACGGTCCTGCGTGTATGATGGCGCTAGTTTGCGGCGGACGCCAGAATTCCCTCCACCTCCCGGACCAGGGCCGTCAAAACCTCTCCGGCTTCGCCCTGCAGGAAATAGTCGGTGATCCGGTTTGTGTAAAGACTCTTGTCTCTGTTCACCTCGACGATGACGGCTCCATACTCCTTGGCAACCAAGGGCACTTGATTCACGGGAGCGATGTCTCCATGCGTGCAGGCCACGAGCATGACCTGTGCGTTCGCGGCGAGCACCTCGGCTGTGGATGCGGCCTCGATGTTTACATGATCCCCAAAGAGCGGCACGGTCGGCTTGAGCACATAGCCGCACCGGCAAAGGGGAGGGATCTTGCCTCCCTTCACCTCGTCCCATGTGTAACGGGCCTCGCATTTGAGACAGTGGAGCTGCCGAACGTTCCCGTGGAACTCGATCACGTTTTCCGAGCCGGCCGCCTGGTGCAGGCCGTCCACGTTCTGCGTGACAATCGCCGCCATTCGTCCGAGTTGCCCCAGCCGGGCCAGCGCCTTGTGTCCCTCGTTGGGGTCCACCTGTTCCATCAGCCCGATGGCCTGGGAGAAGAATCCCCAGACCTTTTCCGGGTTCTCCTCGAAGGCCTCCCGGCTGTCGATCTCCACTTCGAAGGTGGCAGGGTCGAAACCCTCCCAGAACTCGCCCATGGTCCGGAAGTCGGGAATCCCGCTCTCCGTCGAGATGCCCGCTCCCGTGTAGCCGATCACCACCCGTGAATCGGCGATCGCATTTGCAGCCTGCTTGATTGGGTTCGACATCGGTTCCCTTCCCGCACATGGTCTTCCGATTTGGCTGTGTTCAGCCCTTTGTGCATCAAGAGCTTACCAGCTTTCCCCGGAGTTTGCACCGCTCGGCGGCGGCGCTCAACGGGCGGCCGCCTCCCTGGTGAGGCCCCCTGTCGTCTTGATTGCCTCCGGGGCACAAATCGAAGATAATACGAAAAACTTCGTTCTCTGGGGGGATCATGGAGACAGAGCGAAAGACGAAGGTGTCCGGCCTCGTGGATTTCCTGACCACCGGGATCTGGAGCATTCCGGCCCGTGAACTGCCGGGCAAGAAGGCCTTCCTCATCCGGCAGGCCCGGATCCTTTTGCTGGCCGTACGCGGGTTCAATGATGACAGGTGCCAGCTTCGGGCTTCTGCGCTGACGTTCTACTCCCTGCTCTCGGTGGTTCCTCTCGTGGCCATGGCCTTCGGGGTGTCCAAGGGGTTTGGTATCGAAAAGCGCCTGGAGAAGCAGCTTCTCGAGGCCCTGCCGAACCAGCAAGAGGTGGCGGTCCGGATCATCGACTATGCCCATTCTTTCCTGGAGAACACCCAGGGAGGGCTTATCGCCGGCGTGGGCGTGGCCGTCCTGTTCTGGGCCGTGGTCAAGCTGATAGGGAACATCGAGAAGTCCTTGAACGACATCTGGGGGGTCCGCAAAGGACGATCCCTGGGCAGGAAGTTTGCGGACTATCTCTCGTTCATGATCATTGCTCCCCTGCTCTTCGTCATGGCCAGCAGTGCCACGGTCCTGATCACGAGCCAAGTCACACTCATAACCAGCAAGATGGAGTTTCTGGCGTCCGCCGGGGCGCTCGTGCCCCAAGTGTTGAAATTGCTGCCTTACGCGGTCATCTGGATGCTCTTCACGGTTGTCTACGTTCTCTTGCCCAACACGAGCGTGCGGATTCGATCAGGGCTCCTAGGGGGCATGCTGGCGGGCACGATGTATCAGGTGGTGCAGTGGGCATACATCAAGTTCCAGGTAGGCGTTTCGACCTATGGCGCCATTTACGGGAGTTTTGCCGCGGTTCCGCTCTTCCTGATCTGGTTGCAGACGAGCTGGCTGGTGGTTCTGCTCGGGGCGGAAATTTCGTTCGCAGAGCAGAACGTGGACACCTATGAATTCGAACCGGATTTCCATAGGGTGAGCGACCATTTCAAGCGGATCCTTGCCCTCAGGCTCACGCAACTCTGTGTGCAGGACTTTCAAACGGGCGAGCGTCCCCGCACCGCGGAACAACTCTCCGAGTTTCTCGAGATACCGATCCGGCTCGTCCGTCAGGTTCTCTCGGAACTGACAGAGGCGGGGGTCCTCTCCGAGGTCATGACAGAGGCGGAGAAGACGCCCGCGTATCAGCCTGCGCGGGCCATCGACACACTCACGGTCGCGGAGGTGACCATCATGCTGGATGAGAGCGGCTCAGACAGGATTCCACCGGGAAAATCCCAGGACTGGGCGAAGCTGGCTCAACGGCTCGCCCTCTTCAACGAGAAGATCAGAGATGCCTCGGTAGACGTTGTCATCAAGGATCTCTAACTGTGTACGATGGTCCCTTCGCGTGCTATCATGCGGGAAACATAGTCAGGGAGACGAAAGGGGAAGAACATGGGTGCAGGCTATACCGGAAAAGTGTTGATGGTGGACTTGACCAAGCGAGAGGTGGAGACCCTGGAGCTTGGTGAGGACGTATACAGAGACTTCCTGGGCGGATACGGACTGGGTGCGAGAATCCTGTTTGCCCACATACCGAAAGGCGCGGACCCTCTTGGCCCGGACAATGTCCTGGGCCTGACGCCCGGCCTGCTGACCGGCACCCCGGCCTTGTTCAGCGGAAGATACATGGCGGTCGGGAAGTCCCCCCTCACGGGAGGGTGGGGCGATGCGAACGGCGGGGGCACCTTTGGGCCGGCCATCAAGCGGGCAGGATGGGACGGGCTGTTCTTCAAGGGGCAGGCGGATGGTCCGGTCTACGTCCTGGTTCAGGACGACAAGGTGGAGATCCGGGACGCGAGCGCTCTATGGGGCAAGACGGTAAGCGAGACCGAGGCGGCCCTGGATCAGGAAGTACAGGAGAAGAACATCCACGTGGCATGCATCGGCCCCGCAGGGGAGCGGCTTTCCCTGATTTCGGGCATCTTCAACGACGGCGGTCGCTGTGCCGCCCGGTCCGGCCTGGGTGCGGTCATGGGCTCGAAGAAGCTCAAAGCGGTCGTGGTAAAGGGAAGCAAGAAGGTCGAGATCAAGGATGCGGAAGCCGTCAAGGCGGCCAACAAGGAGTTCATGAAGCTGCTGAACGCGAGCCCCCAGGCCAAGATGTTCGACAAGCTCCCGGGACTGGGCAGCGTGGCTCGGACCCTGGGACGCGTCTTCGGAAAGGCGAAGTTTCACACCAAGACCATGCCGCCTCTGTTGAAGAGCCTGCTCGAGCAGTACGGAACGCCCGGCTTCATGGGTTTCTACTGCGCCACGGGAGAGGCTCCGATCAAGAACTGGGGTGGGGTCGCCGGCGAGTGCTTCCAGCCCGACAAGGCGGTCAAGATCTCGGACGAGGCCGTTGTCTCGCTTGAGGTCAAGAAGTATCACTGTGCGAACTGCCCGGTCGGTTGCGGAGGCATCATCAAGGTGGAGGACGGGCCGTGGCCCATAGAAGAATCCCACAAGCCGGAATACGAGACCCTGGCGGCCTTTGGGAGCATGTGTCTCGTCGACGATCTTCGGGCCATCTGCCAGGCCAACCAGGTGTGCAACATGGGGGGTATCGACACCATCTCGGCCGGGTCTGCGATCGCCTTTGCCATGGAATGCTACGAGCAGGGCATCCTCACGAAGGAGGACACGGACGGAATCGACCTCGCGTGGGGCAACGCCGATGGGATGCTCGCCCTTCTCGACAAGATGATCGCCAGGGAGGGGCTGGGAGACGTTCTGGCGGACGGGGTGAAGCGTGCCGCCGAGAAGATAGGGAAGGGCTCGGAGAAGTACGCCATGCACTCCGGGGGCCAGGAGGTGGGCTACCACGATCCCCGCATGGATCCCGGCTTTGCGACCGCCTATCAGTGTGAGCCAACACCCGGCCGTCACACCATTGCCGCCTATGCCTACCAGGAGATCCTCGACCTCCACAAGATCTTCCCGGGTGAGGCGGTGAAGGCGGTTCCGCAGATCGTCAGCAAGGGGTGGAGCCAGAAGGTCCAGGGCAAGGCCAGGCTTCAGTCCCTGAACAGCAAGTACATGCAGCTCGTCAACAGCGCCGGGCTCTGCGAGTTCGGCATGCTGATGGGAGGGCCCAAGTTTCCGATCTTCAAGTGGCTCAATGCCGCCACGGGCTGGGACCTGTCGAACGAAAGCTATCTGGTCGTCGGCGAGCGCATCCAGACCCTGCGGCAGGCCTTCAACGCCCGCGAAGGGGTGGGCCCGTTCCAGTTGGCGGACCGGTTGAAGGGAGTGCCGCCTCTCGCCGCCGGACCGCTCAAGGGGATCACCCTGAACATGGAGGACCTGGCCAGGGAATTCTATGAAGAACTCCATTGGGATCCGAAAACGGCCGTGCCCCGAAAGGCGGCCATGGAGAAGCTGGGACTCGGGGAGATAGCGGAGTCGCTGTAGGGCGAGCGGAACGGGTCAGAACCCGGGCGTGTAGCGGAGGAAAGCGACCAGGCCGGCAATGGCCAGCAGGCCGGTCAGGATGACGGAAACCGGGAAGCCGTATTTTCTGCTGCGAATCCCCAGAGCATAGATGGACAGGCCTATCGGCGTGCAGGCGATCGCCGCGACCAGCACGGGCCCGATGTGCCGGATGAGATCCATGTTCCATTCCTGGCGAGGAACGGTTTGGTAGATCCTGTCGGCGATGGTGCTCGATGGCGGCCTGGCCAGCCCGACAATGCAGGCGGCTGCGATGAGCAGAATCCAGCCTGCAAACTTTGTTAGCAAGAGCAACGCATGACCAGGGCCTTTATCCCCGGCCCTGGACTTCTTCGCATCCACCATTTGTAGAGCCCTTCCGATGATTCAGCTTATTCGGTGATCGAATACCACAAGGAACGAACAACATGCAAGCGCCCGGAGTCTGTCGGCCGAATCGTTGACAAGTTCGTTTGTCTGCTGATACATTTCTAATGGGTTAACAAAGAAGGTTCTTTTTTGGAGCGGAGGTCTGACGGAATGAATGAAAAAGAGAGACTCAATGCCCTGGAGATAGCCCTCAACAACGAGATGAAGGAAAGGGCCTTCTACCTGAGACACGCGGCCCGGACGAAGAACCCGGTCGGCAAGGCGATGTTCCAGCAGATTGGCGACGAGGAACTCGAACACTACGAGCGTCTGAAAGAACTGCACGCCAAGTGGGAGAGGCAGGAGAAGTGGCCCGAGACCTTGCCGCTCCAGGTGAAGGACACGGTTGTCAAGGATCTCCTGATGGACTCTGTCAAGAGCGTGGATGTGAAGAGTGGGGGCGATGACGACGACCTGGAGGCGATCCGGATCGCGATCGAGTTCGAGGCGAACGGGGCGAAGAGTTATGCGGCGCTTCGGGACAGTTTGACGAACCCTAAGGAGAAGGAGTTCTTCTCCCTTCTGGCGCAGATAGAGAACGAGCACTATCTGTCCCTGAAGGACGTGGAGGAGTTCCTGACCGATCCGGAGTCCTACTACCGCAGGACAGAGCATCACGGCATGGACGGGGGCTAGGCCGCATATTGGGAGTTTGGGGACAGGCACTGATCTCTCTGGGCACCACACTTCTTCTTGTGATGAGATAAGTGCCTGTCCCCAAACTCCGACGCCACTCACGCTCCAGAGTCTCGTGCAATATGCGGCCTAGCCCTGCCTAAGATCGAGGGCCGCCTTCACGATCCGGCTGTTTCCCTTGTTCAGAAGGTCTTTCAGCGCACTTCCGTACTCGGCCACAGGATAGGTCGCGACCGGAATCCGATCGAGCCGGACAGCTCCCTGTTCCATCATCTCCAGGACAATCTCGAAGGCGTGTCGACGCCTGCCCTCGACGGTCTCCATGCCGTAGCTGATCGAACCGATCAACCCGATTTCTTTCCAGAAGAGCAGGCTCCATTCGAATCTCTCCGGCGGGCTGGCCCCCACGAGCACGACTCTTCCCCTCTGGTTTGCCCAGTACGTACTCTTCTGAATCGTCTTTGCCGAGCCGACGCAGTCATAGGCCACGTCGAATCCCCCCACAAGAAAGGGCTTGACGAACCTCGAGCCGTGCTCCCGAGCGTGGAGTTCTTCCGCCAGCCGGTCCGTCGCCTTTGGATTGTCCGCGTCATCGATGATTCGATCGGCCCCGAAGGAGAGTGCCAGTTCTTGTTGGAAAGCATGCCGGGCCACCACGTAGATCTTGCAGGGGATGTTCAGGGCCCGCAGGATCTGGATGACACAAAGTCCGATGATGCCGGCCCCGATTACCAGCACCCTATGTCCGGGTTCCGGCTTTGCGAGCAGGACGGAGTGAAGGGCCACGCAGAGGGGGTCCAGCAACACGGCCTGTTTATCAGGAACCGAGTCCGGGACCCGAAAAAGCTGAGATCGGTGGGCGACAAGGTATTCGCTGAAGCCGCCGCCCGTGCGGTTGTTCAAGCCGATGCACTGGCCCGGCGGCAAACTGCCTGAGGCAAGGTTCTTGCACAGGGCAAAGTCGCCGCTCTTGCAGGACGAGCAGGTCGGCGAAATTCCCCTGGGCTCACACGAGAGGATCGGGTAGACGGCCACGCGCTCCCCTTTGTGCAGGTCCTTCACTGCCTCGCCCGGGTGATCGATCTCGCCCACGATCTCGTGGCCCAGATACATGGGGAAGGAGATGAACTCCGATATGGGGTTGTCGAGGCCACCCTGCAACGTGATCGCCGCCAGGTCGCTCCCGCAGATGCCGGTGAGGCGTGGCCTGACGCGAACCCACTCCTCGCAGGGAAGCTCAGGGATCGGTACGTCCCCGTAGACAAGGGGTGAAATCCTGCTTCCGTACGCGTCCTTCGTGAAGAAGGACAGGATCTTCGTGGGGATGGCCCTTACCAGGGTCGGGTCGAAATAGAGTGCCTTCATTGCCCTATGCTACAATACCGTACCGGTGAAGGTCCAATGGGGGGAAGCGGCCCCCTTGCCGTAGCGTGCTAAAACCGTTAAAAGATACCAAAACACGATTCCAGGCCGAGGAGGGAAGAGAATATGTTCGAACCGGGACAGTATGTCGAGCCCTTCGGGTTGGCAACCCTCTCTTTGCTCATCGTTACGTTCTGCTTCGGTTTCTTCATGAGGAAGAACCCGAAGGCGCTGCTCAAATGGCACAAGCGGCTGGCCTACGTCACGATCATCGTAGCTTCCTGTCACGCCACCCTCGTGATGCTCGCCCACAACATGTAACCCTTATAGAGAGGGACACTCAACATGACGGACAACCAGACGAGTCCTTTTGCTTCCCCGTCGCCCGGGCTTCGAATCAAGCAGGGAGGCCCGCCCCTTCGGCGGCCGGAACCGGCGGAGGTTGCCGCCTTCCCGGAAAAGGCGAGAAGCCTGGTCGAGAACACGATGAAGTCTCAGGCGGCCTGCCTGGAGCATGGTGCCTACCCTCTGGAGTGGATCGAGGGAAAGCATTTCCTGCTCGTGGGGGGCACCGGTTCAGGCCTGGGGGGTGCCCTGGCCGCGGCTGTCCTGAACCTGCTCGGAGACTCCGGGAGCCTCACGATCGTGGCTCGGGACCTGAAACGATCTCTGGGTTACCAGAGCGCCCTGCTCCTGAAGGAGAAGGCGGAGCAGGTTGGGCTCGGGAAGCGGTTCCAGTGGCTGAACACGGGAGCGGCCCTGGAAGGGGAGAGGTTAGACCAGATCGTCCGGGCCGTGAAGGAAGCGGGTGCGGACCGTGTGGTGTATGTGAACACGGTCGCAGCCGCCATGTCCGGCCTGCTGCCCGGATATCCTCCCGTGTTCGTGAGAGACGTGGACGAAGAAGGCCTGTTCGAGTGGGAGCTCACGCCCCTCGATGAGAGGAGTATCGAGGCAACGAAGTTCACCATGGGAACGATGGCGGTCCATATGCCCGACGCCCTCGAGAAAGCCGGGATCGTCGTCGAGGCGGTCGCATTTGCCGACTGGCGCGGAAGCGTCGACCTGAGCAGCCGGGATCCCGCCTCGCCCGACTACGGGCGGCAGGGCGCTTATTCAACCAGCCTGTACCTGCCCAAGGAGATCATACAGGCCGCAACGTCCGCCGCCTACCGGGCGGGGGGAAGACCAACCCTCGACTGCTTCCTGCCCGTGATGAAGACCCAGGCCCTGAGCATGGTGCCCGGGGCGATGGCCATGGCCTGCCTGTACGAAACCCTGATGGAAAAGGAAGCCATCCCAATCGTATATCCTCCCGAACTTGCCCTGGGCATGCTGGACCGGATCGGCAGGGCCGTTCGGGCCGAGAGCGACAACCCGTTCCCGAGGCTCGATTTGCACGAGGCGTCCCTCGACCTCTGGTTTATCGAGGTCCTCACCCGCCTGAACGAGGACGAGGACAGCGACTTCTACTTCAAACGATGGATTCGACCCTGAGACTGGGCAGCGCAGTGAAGTGCCGATACCACCCTGATAAGGAGGCCGTGGCCGTGTGCCAGAAGTTTGGATACGGGTACTGCCTGGAATGCTGCGAGGCGCCTGTGGAAGAGCAGGGGTGTGCATGTTCGTCGCCGGACGACCACTGCAAGTTCAGGCAGGAGTGCGTGGTCTATTTCGCTGATAGAAGGAAAAAGAAGGGGCTCGCCGGAATGTAACCCGCACTAGATCAAGAGACGGCGTAACGTGATGCCAGGACCTCGGCCGCCAGTTCCTCGTCCGTGATGGGATCCTCTCCGACCAGAACCTCTAAGGATACCCCCAGTCCCGCAGCGATGTTTTCGAGGATATCCTCGGGGGGCGTCTTTTCCATTCCGAATTCGATCTGCACGATGCGCTCGGGTGGCACGCCCGTCAGGTCCGACAACTCGGATACCGTGAGGTCCAGTGCCGTCCTGAGCCCACGGACCCGATCTTTGAGCATCCGGCAGCTTTCCAGAACGTCGATCTCTGCTATTTCCAGAATGTTGTTCGCCAGGTATTCCTTGTCCCGAGTTGCCAGCCGGGTGAACTCGATGCCCAGAAGATAGCCATTGTCGCTCTTACGCACATTCCGGACGATCCCCGAGCACTTGATCGTTCTCTTGTCAGGGATGATTACCCTCATTGCCAATCGGGTGTTTGACTCGAGGGTGGATTCGCACACGAGACTCAAGCCCTTTGGCCCCATGTCGATGACCCTTGCGGGTTCCGGCCTGCTCAGGGTCAAGGGGAATCCCTTCCGCCTGATCGTGGCAGGGATATCTCTGACCTTGACTCGCGGTGAGGATCTGCCTTCCATGCTTTTCTGCTTCTCGCTGTTCCTCGGGACAGGGTGAAAACGGGTCGCCCCCTGTAATAAGCAACCAGCGTGCCATCCGTCGGGAGTCTGTGAGTTCTACTTTAACTCTATGATTTTGTGGGGTTTTTCAAGCAGGTTTCCCGAAAGGGCGCACGGGAAGGCAAGGCCCCCTTTGGGCGCTTATGGAATTTTTTTCTCAGGCGAGGTCCAGGTTTCCATGATCGTCGAACGGCCATTCCAGCGGCCCTTCGAGCACGTCCACCGGTTTCGACAGGGCATTCATCAGGCTCTCCGAGACATACAGCTCCTCGAGGTGAAGGGTGTTCGGGATCCTTCCCAGTTTGAGGGTCTCGAGGTCGGGGTGATTGCAGGTGGACATGGCCGCCTCGATGGCCTGCCGGTCCGAAGGCAGGGCCAGGGGCACCCGAATCCTCTCTATGAAGGTGCTCGTCATGGCGTTGGCTTGCATGCTTGCGAGGTCCATGGCCTCTACCACGGTCCGTGTGGTCACATCCGCGAGCCCGATCCCGTAGGCGTTGCCCTTGCTCCCGGGAGAGAGCCTGAGGACCGCAATTCTCTTGATCCGTGGCAGGTCCGGTTCCTGTTCCCCGGTGAGGAAGCGTCGGCCGATAACTTGTGCGTCCATGCCGGTGCCTGACAGGTCCTTTCCGAGAGAGTCGACGACCAGGACGTCCGCCCCCTCGAAGGGGAGCATCGGCCGGAGCCGTCTGGCTTCCTCCAGGAGCCCGGGTTCGCGGGTCATGATCTCCTCTGCGGGCATGGCTTCGATCTTCTTCAGGCGATCGAGCCCGTTCTCCACCAGGGCAATCCCTGCGACTACCTTTGTGTGGCCAAGGACCACCTGTGCCATCTTCGGGATGATCGCCGGCATAGCCGAAACGCCCTGGGTATGAACGAATGTGGCGCCCTGCCGACGGCCCAGCCCGACGGCGAGCATCTTTGTCAGGCCGCTTTCAATCTCTCCGGAGAAGCTGGTGTGCGGCTTGACGCGGTTGACCACGAAAATGCCGTCCGCCTCGGCCGCAATGCGCGTGCAGTGTACGGCCATGCCCTCCACGCTTCCCAGAACAACGGTTTCATGATCCCCTTCCACGGGAGCGCCCACTGTCTCTTCCGTGATGCCGAGGGCGGCGAGGAGGTTCACGGGCCCTTCCGGCGGCTTTCCGCCGTGCGACCCCATGGCAGGTACGATGAAGGGTTTCGCACGCAGGCCGTCCAGCCAGGCCACGGTCAGGCGAAGCACCTCTGCGATGCGGTCGATTCCCCGGCTTCCCGCGGTTACTGCTACACGCATGCCCGGGCGGATTCGTCCTGCCAGCGCCTCGGCCGACAGAGTGCTGTGAAGAGCTTCGGCCAGGTCGTCAATCTCCTCGGCGTCGAGGTGCTGGCGGATTCGATACATGGAGGGCAGGAGCAGTGGTTCGTTCATGAGGCTACCCGATCGTCATCGTAAGCGGATGCCAGTGCCAGGAACTGAAAAGGGCAAACCACGAAATTCAACAAGCCCACAACAGGGAACATGGCGGAGAGGCCGAATATCGCCAGCGGGGGGAGCACGAAGATGCAAACCACGAAACCGAGATGGGGAAAGAAGCCGCCCCGGGTCGTAACGCGCGCCCTGCTATCCCGCATCGCTCCCCAGATGCTCATTCCCTTGTCTACCAGCAGGGCTGGAACATACATCCAACAGGTGACCAGAGAGACGAGCAGAATGAGAAGGGGGATATAGGCCCACCACACGAATGCTATGAGGGCGGGAAGGACGACTCCCAACCCCAGCCAGCAGGCGATCAGGAGGAGGCTCAACAGGAAGAGGTGGCCCAGGTTCTGGAACCCGGAGACAAGGTCCCCGAGACCCGGGGGCCTCCCGGTGCGAAGATGAACCAGCCCCAGGTTCACAAAGCCGCCGATCAGCGGCCCGGCCAGGAGACCGAAGGTGAAGAGGATCCCGTAGGCCACGACAGCCCCGATCAACAGGTACAAGATCACCCAGGAGGAGAAGAGCTGTGCGGCTGTCCGAACGTGTTTCCAGGTCTCCATGTTCCCCTTCTTCCACTCACTTCCTTCTTCTCGAGGCCCTCAGGAGAATGACGGCGCCGATCGGCACAAGAAGAATTGCGAGATTATTGAACAGGCCGGAACCGACCCTTGATGTTTGTCCGTATGCAGAGGCCTCTGCAGGGGTTCCGGGCCAGGAGGGGCTCAAGTCTTCGGCCGTGCCCGTTTTTCAGTCCCACGATTTTCCCTCCCCGCAGATAGGAATTCTCTCAACCCGGAAGGAGTATAGCAGAGGATTGCCTTGAAGCCCAGAAATCCTCACATGACTATGGACGACTATGGTCCTGGACAGACAATAGCCATCCGGATTGGAGTGTGCATAAATATATAAAAAGAAAGGGCTTTCCATCAAGATTAACTACTTGCGGGAAGGCCCTGTTTTGGGGTAGTTTCGTATTTCAGACGGAATGAAAATCAACTTTGGGCGGCTCCTACTTGAATACGAAAAGGAGAACCTGTGAGCGATCTGATCCGGATTGACTACAGCGGCGTGTTCCCGTTTTTGAAGGAAGCGGAAATCGAGGCAACGGAAGAGGAGGTGCAGATCGCGCTCCGAACCCTGGCAACGGGCCAGGGGGCAGGGGGGGAGTACACGGGCTGGCTGCGCTATCCGGAGTCGATGCCCGCCTCCGAGCTTCGAAGGATGGAGAGCCTGGCCGAAGAGGTACGGGCAGAGGCGGATGCCTTTGTGGTCATCGGGATCGGGGGGTCGTACCTGGGAGCCAGAGCGGTCATCGAGGGGTTGAGTCACTCCTTTCCGTCCCTCCTGTCTCCGGACAGGTCGAAGGCCCCTCTGGTCTTCTTCGCGGGTCAGAACCTGAGCGGAAGCTATCTGGAGGAACTGCTCGAGGTGCTCGAAGACAGGAGCGTCTACGTGAACATGATCTCCAAGTCCGGGACCACCACCGAGCCGGGCCTGGCCTTTCGGGTTCTTCGCGAGCACCTGATCGAGCGGTACGGCCGGGAGGGGGCGGCGCAACGCATCATCTCGACCACCGATGCCGCCCGGGGCGCTCTTCGGAAGGTGACCGACGAGGAGGGATACAGGAGCTTCGTGATCCCGGACGACATCGGGGGCCGTTTTTCTGTTCTCACCCCGGTGGGGCTCTTTCCGATCGCAGTGGCAGGGATTCGGATCGATACGCTCGTCGAAGGGGCGGCGAGCATGATTGAGCCGTGCGGCAGGCCGGGCCTGTTCCAGAACCCTGCAGCCCTGTATGCAGCGACCCGGAATCTCCTCCTGGAGAAAGGACATTCGACAGAGATCCTCGTGTCCTACGACCCGAAGCTCCAGTACTTTGCCGAATGGTGGAAGCAGCTCTTCGGGGAGAGCGAGGGCAAGGACGGCAAGGGCATCTTCCCCGCGTCGGTCCTGTTCACCTCGGACCTGCACTCCATGGGACAGTGGATCCAGGAAGGCCGGCGGGAGATTTTTGAAACCGTTATCCACATGGACGAGGAGGATTCCACCCTTCAAGTGCCTGTGGACGCGTCCGGGCTGGAGGACGGGCTCGCCTACCTGGAAGGCAGAACCTGGCCGGAAATCCAGGACAAGGCCTACGAGGGAACCAAGATGGCCCACCATCAGGGGGAAGTGCCGGTCCTGGTCCTGGAGGCCCCCACACGGAATGCCTTCACCGTCGGGCAGATGATCCTGTTCTTCGAGACGGCCTGCGGGATCTCCGGTTACCTCCTCGGCGTGAACCCCTTCAACCAGCCGGGCGTGGAGGCCTACAAGCAGAACATGTTCGCTTTGCTGGGCAAGCCCGGATTCGAGGAAAAGGCGGCCGAGCTGCAGGCCTCGAGCCAGGACCTTTCCGGCGGCAAGCTTGTGTGAGACCAAACGTCGCTGTATGTTGTTTTGCAACCGACAGCCATTCGGGACAAAACCGTACGAATGAAAGGGCCCCCATGGAACGAAGACACTCCTTAGTGCTCTGCCTCTTGTGCAGTTTCTTCATCGGCATGTGGTTGATTGGTTGTTCTTCGGATGGGGACCCGGCGCAACCGGGAGAGGGCGGTAATCCCTGCGACCCTGACCCCTGTGTGGATACCCAGAACGCGGTGGCCGACACGTGCACCTCGCCCTCTCCGACAGTCTTCTATTGCGACTGCCTGGCAGGATACGTCTGGGACTTGGGGACGACGGCGTGCGTGGACAATCTCTGCGACCCTGACCCTTGCGGACTGATCGCCGATGGGGTTCCCGGCACGTGTGACATGCTTGGTGCAGCGAGTTATGTCTGCGAGTGCGAGGAGAACACCTTCTGGGTGTGGGAGGGGAACAGCGGGACCTGCGAGGATCCCTGCTTCCCGGATCCGTGCAGGGACATCACGAATGCGATTCGGGACTCCTGCGAGGGCTTCAGCGCCACGGTCTTCAGCTGTGACTGCGGTACAGGATACGTGTGGGATCCCGGGACCGTCGGCTGCGTGAACGACCTGTGTTTCCCGGACCCTTGTGCCCAAGTCGATGATGCCGTCCCGGGCTCTTGCACCATGCCCACGGCAACGACCTTCGCCTGTGGGTGCGATACCGGCTTTTTCTGGGACGCACTCACCGAATCGTGCGAGGATCCGTGCGATCCGGATCCGTGTGCATCGATCGTCAACGCCACGGCAGGTACCTGCAATGGCCTCGGTGTCGATGACTTTGCGTGCGGATGTGATGCCGGCTATTTCTGGGATGATTTGACAGATACCTGCGAGGATCCGTGCGATCCGGACCCGTGTGAAGACATAGACAATGCGGTTGCAGACACGTGTGCGGGCACAGGTGCCGATGAATTCACTTGCGACTGCGAGAGCGCGTATGCTTGGGACGACGCGACGCTGACGTGCCTTGGCCCCTGCGATCCGGACCCGTGCGCGGACATCGAGGATGCAATCGCAGGTACGTGCGAGGTCGTAGACGTTGACGCCTTCACCTGCGAATGCGACTCCGGATTCATCTGGGAGCCGGTGGCGGAAGTATGCACGGATCACATGTGCGACCCGGATCCCTGCGGACTCATTGTGGACGCGATCCCCGACACCTGTACGCCGGTGGGTGAAGACGCCTTCTCGTGTGAGTGCGGGCCGGGCCTGGGTTGGGAAATCGAGCGCATGCGTTGCACGAGTTGTGAGGAATACAGGGACTGTCTGCTGGACTGCAGCCCTCTCAACATCAACTTCAACTTCTGTATCACTTCCTGCAACAACGACTACGACCTGAACTGTGATTGCGAATTCGGTTTTCAGAACCCGGACTACATAGACTGCAGGAATCAGTGCAATCTACCGCTGGATCAGCTGCAAGAGTACCTGTGTTCGGTCAATTGTTTCTTCGACGCCTGCTTGTTGGCCGAATGATCCTGAAAGGATACGCAATCACAGGGGCCTCAAGCCTCCTGTGAGAGCCTTCTTGTCTGTCTTCCCGCTCGGCGTCAGGGGCATCGCTTCAACGACCTCGAACAGGGAGGGAACCATGTACTTCGGCAGTTTCTCCGCAAGGGTCCGACGGACGACCGACACGTCCTGCCCGCCCTTTTCGAGGACGACATAGGCTACGAGATATTTGTTCCCCTCGGCGTCCGTCCTTGCAACGACCGCGCACTGGTGTACATGCTCGATTTCTCCCAGAGCCGATTCGATTTCCGCGATCTCGATTCTGTACCCCTGGATCTTGACCTGGTCGTCGTTCCGGCCGAGGTACTCGATATTGCCATCGTGCAGGAATCTGGCCCTGTCCCCGGTCTTCAGCATTCGTGCTTCCGGCTCCCCGACGAAAGGGTCCGGAACAAAGACCTCACTCGTCAAGTCAGGCAGATTGAAATATCCCCGGCTCACCGCCGCCCCTGCCACGTGCAGCTCGCCCGGGATGCCCACGGGTGCCGGGTTGCCATACTTGTCAAGGATGTAGACCCTGCAATTCGCCAACGGCTTCCCGATGGGCACAAATGCCTCCTGGTACTCATCAACGAACACGGGCTTCTTTGTGAATGGACTCTCCCACCCTGGGCCTGTAACGGCCCCTTTGTCGTCGAAAAAGACTTCGTTCACCTCGCCGAACAGGTCATTGACGATGGCCAGTTGGTCTTCGAGCACGCTGCAGATATCCGCCTGGGTGGTCAGCGGGTTGGACAGGACCACCCTGAACACGACGATCTTCTTTCCCTTCCCATACTTTGTAGAAAGAAGCGTGGTTTTCGATACAAATGTCTTGCCTTTGTAGAACTGTGTCTCCTGGATCTTTCCGTTTATGTAGTTGATCTTTCGATTGTCCTCGTCTGACAGCGTTCCGGATTGTGCCTTTCCGCGGAAGGCGGCGGGGACATAACGATAGTTGACAATATTCAACTCGGGGGAGCCCACGAGTTCGAACCCCTCTGTGGATTTGACCACGTCAGCGAAGAAGCGTGCCTGCTCGATTCCGCTGTCCACGAGGAGCTCATACCCCTTCTTCCCGATGAGCCGCAATGCCGCATGGAGGCAAAGGGAAATGGCCGATCTCGATCCTTCCAGGGTGAAGCGGCCCACATCGTAGGTGTCGGCTGCTGCCTGATACGTTGCAGTCGTGGCACCGTATTGCGCCTGTCGGGGGTCCTTGAACAGGCAAACACTGATACCCTGAGGAAGGTAAAGCTGCTTGTGGCCACAGAAGGTGATCGAGTCTGCCTTGTGAATGCCCCTGAGTTTGGTTCTGTGTTTCTCTGACAGGATGGCCGTTCCTCCCCACGCTGCGTCCACATGAAAGTGGATATCGCAGGAATTGGCCAAATCCCCCATCGCATCAAGGGGCTCAATCCGCCCGGTTTCGGTCGCACCCGCGATTCCCACAATCGCGAGTACAAGCACCTTCTTCCGGCGGCATTCCTCGACCTTGTGCATCAGATCCTGTAGGTCCAGCGAGCCCTCTCGGTCTGTGTCCACATACGTGATGGTATCGATTCCCAGGCCCAGCACGGAAGTGGCTTTTTGCATCGAATAATGCATCAGCCGGGACCCGAGGATGGTCATATCGTCGTAACCCTTTTCACGGAGAAGTGCATAAATGCTTCTGCGAGAGGGATCCTCTTCGCCACCAAAGAGGGCCTTGTTCCGCGCAGTCAATAGCGCCATGACATTTGCCGTCGTGCCGCCTGTTGTAATCAACCCGAGATTCATATTCACTTGCTGGGCATTCGCCTCGTAAAATGTATCCGGATATTCATAGAAACAGCGATGCAGAATTGCAAGTGCCTCGCGTTCGAGAAAAATGAGAGACTTCCCCGTTTCGAGCTTCACCAGGTTCTGGTTCAGTTGCGAAATCAGCTTGCTCAGGTCGTGCACGAAATCGGGCAGTGCCGAGGTCATGTGGCCGATGAATGTCGGTGCGGCCGTGTTGATCACATAGGGAAGAACATCCGCATTGAGTTTCTTGTAGTACTCTTCAAGGGTGATCGGAAATTCCGTGATTCTCGAAGAAGTGAATC